>Ga0207647_10000887_pt1 | contig 23216 bp, 18 predicted proteins | sample KBSCornC2_FD_184295 | JGI IMG/M metagenome (GOLD analysis project Ga0207647, IMG submission 184295) | Corn rhizosphere microbial communities from Kellogg Biological Station, Michigan, USA - C2 (SPAdes) (version 2) | ecosystem: Host-associated > Plants > Roots > Rhizosphere ... | reverse complement strand
CACCGTCGCGCCCAGTTCCGGTGCCGCGATCTTCGCGAGCGAGCCGCCGAATTTGCCGACCGCGGTCCGCGCGGCCGATACGATCACTACGTCCGTCATGTTCAGTTCCTGCTTTGAAATCAGTGGGTCGATCCGAATCGTGTGCCGGTGCCGGCACGGCACTGCGGCCGGCGACGGCGCGTGAGCGCCGCGCGGCTCGCGATGCGGCTGCACGTTCGCGCGCGCATGCGCGCGGCACATCCGCGTGCTCCGGCCGTGTCCGGGCACGCCGCGGCGAGCGGAAAGTTCGCCGGCCGCCACGCGGCACACGCGGCGGCCGGCGCCTTCCGGCACCGCTCATTCCTTACCCGCGTCGCGCCTGCGCGCGACACGCGCTCACGCAGCGGAGTCGCGCGAAGCCGCTTCCTTGCGTGCGGCGGTGGCCGTCTGCTTGGCACCGCGCGCCGCCGTTTCGCTGACCGCGTCGAAACCGCTTTGCGCGGCCTCGATCGCCTGCCCCGCCGCTGCGCGCACGGTGTCGGCCGCGGCCGTCGCCGCGGACAGCGCCGAGTTCAGCGCGGCGACCACCGGGGCCGAACCGGCCGGCGCGTGCTTCGACAGTTCGCCGAACACGTCCTTCATGCGCTTGTCGTTCTGCTCGTACTGAACCTGCGCGACCTTCGCCCACTCGGCCTGCGTCGACACCGCGATGTCGAACAGATGGCGGCCGTACGCGACGGCCTTGCCGGCCGCTTCCTGCGGAACGGCGACCTGCTGCGCGAAGCCCGCGGCCGGGTTGCTGATATTGAACGCATTCTTCAGCTTGTCCTCGTACTCCTCGAGCGCCGTCTTGGCCGCCTGTACATTGAGCTCGACGACAGCCTCGAAACCGTTGATGGCCGGACGGGCAAGCGCGAACCATGCGGCGATTCCGGACTGGTAATCGGCGGCGAGTTTTTCGGGGGCAAATACGGACATCGGGTATGCTCCTGTTGGCAATTGCGAGAGACGACACAAGGAAATGGAAGTCAGATCGACAGCCTGCTCCCTTATTTTCAACCCGCACCCAGCATTGAATGCGAGAAGTTGAAGAAGGCATTTTAGATGCATTAATTGTCAATTAAATGGCATTAATGCTAGGTGAAAACCCTTACCTCTCGAAATGACCGCCTCCCGGCCGGGCGTGCAATGGGGTCGGGCCGCAACGCCTCACGCTCAAACGATTTTCTTAATTTTACAGCAGCACACACCGACTGCGTCGCAATATTTACCGCGTCATTATTTCCGTTATGGGAAAATAGGTGTGCATGAAAACAGCCCAATCCGCTCTGTAATCGTTTTTTCTTTGGGCTGATTCTGAAATCGTTATCGCGATTATTTCCGAAATCGTAATCGGAATTATTAACAACCAATTCAATTATCGGATGAATTGCCGCGATAATGCCGACGGCGTCACCCGACCAGCTCGCGATGCAGCGCACGAAACTCCTGCGCGAGCTTGTGCGCCGGCTCGAGATGGATCACCGGCGTCGACTGCTGATGTGACTCGCGGATCTTCACCGATGCCGACAGCCGCGACGCGAGCACCGGCAATCCTTCTTCGATGAGTTCGTCGACCAGCCGCTGCGGGAGGCTCGCACGCGGCTGGAACTGGTTGATGACGATCCCTTCGACCTCGAGCGCCGCGTTGTGGTCCTGCTGGATTTCCTTCACGTTCTCGAGCAGCGTGTAGAGCGCGCGGCGCGAGAAGTCGTCGCAGTCGAACGGAATCAGGCAGCGCTCGACCGCGATCAGCGCCGAACGCGTGTAGAAGTTCAGCGCGGGCGGCGTGTCGATATAGATGGCGTCATAGGTGTCGAGCTCGTTCAGCGCGTCGCGCAGCTTGTAGATCTTGTAGCGCGACTCGAGCTTGCCGTGCAGCGTGTCGAGGTCCGGATGCGCGGGCATCACGTCGAGCCCGTCGAACGGCGTCGGATGGATGAACGACGCGACGTCGACCGGCCGGAAGTTGAAGGTCAGCGCCGTCTCGAAGAATTCGGCAACGCCGGGATGCACGTCGCTCGCGGCGTCGCCGAGCAGATAGCGCGTGGAATTCGCCTGTGCGTCGAGGTCGATGACGAGCGTGCGCAAGCCTTCGCTCGCGCTGATCGCCGCCAGGTTGCAGACGATCGTCGATTTGCCCACGCCGCCCTTCTGGTTGAATACGACCCGCCGCATGGTGTCTCCTTCGATCGAAACGTCGAAAGAAGTAGTTTAGCCGGTCAATCGTGGCGACGGGGTGACATAAGTCAGATGCGCGGCACCGCACCAGAAATGAAAACGTTGCCGGCACGCGGCGTGCGCTCAATGCAAGGGGCCGAAATGTTGCGGTGCCGCATGCGCGGTGCTAAACTAGGGAAAACCCTTAGTTCAAGCTCGCGAAGGAGCAATCGTGTACCCCGTATTTTCGTTTCTGATGGACATGCTGCCGGGCCGCAGCAAGGCGACGTTCGCGCCCGCGGCCAAAGTGAACCGCGTCACGTTCACGGGCACGGTCGACCGCAGCGACGGCGTGGTCCTGTCGATCCACGGTAGCGACGCGTTGGTGCGGTGGCCGAAGGGCGGAAAGTCGGTTGAGCGCGTCAGCAATCTGGTCGCGATCACGGAAGCGTAATTCGCTGCTCTCCGGGCGCGCTCGGCGCCCGTTCGGCGCGCACGCGCGACGCCATCGCATTGATGGCTCCGCCGAAGGCCGTGGTCGATGCCATCGGCACTTCACGAATTGCGTAGCGAGTCACGTCAGGCTCCGTTCGACGAACGAAACCCCATCCGATTAGGCACGTTCCAGCCGAATCGAAAAACCTGCACACGAAAAAAGACCCGAAGCTCCAGGCCAAATCACTGATTTAGCTCGGAAGTTCGGGCCCATCCGTACAGCGGGAACCAACGTTCCGCTTAGAACGGTTAGCGGAACATAGTGCTGTAAAAAATTCCGCCAACTTGTTGAAAAGCCACAAATTCCAATGAATGCCGTTGGACACTTGTCACACCTTCCGGGCGAAGACTAGACAGGCCCTTTGTGACTTGGACGGTACCACCGCCATCATTTGCCCACCCAACGGACGCCGCACTCGTCGCTGACGACGTCACTCAAGGTTCATATCCTATAGCCTGTTGTATACGATAACAAGGCATCACTTCTCGATGTAGCCTTTCCCTCTGAGGGCAGACTGTCGCGAATCAACACTTCATCCAGAGGCTCGCAAGCATCACCGCATCGCAGGCAATGCCCTCCGTCCTCGCGCGCAGTCTGCGCCTGTCCAACACGAATTTCCGCGTGCACGATGCCTTGGCACTGTTGCCTTCGCAGATGTCGGCTCGAGAAGGTCGTACAAGCCGTTAAACCAGTCCCAGATTCGAATCGATGCAGCGGACGGCCGACCATCCCTCTCCCCATATCGGATGAGGTCTAGCCCTTCAACGCTGTATAGGCCGATGCCACGATGGTCTCGAGCTTCTGGCGGCCATCCGGCGACAGTGTTGGATCTTGCCTAAGGATCTTGCCAATCATCGCTAACGTGTCAGGCGATAGCTGTGAGGCAGTCGCGTCAACCGGCTTCGCTCCGACAACATAGTCAGCTGGGTTGATGCCCGCCCAAGCTGACAGGCTGGCCATGCTTGCAGCGTCAGGTCGTCGGCCCTGCCCCATGCGAGTGAGCGTCGTTTGGCTCACGCCAGTGGCTTGGCTCACCGATTTCCAGGACGACCCCCTCGCTCGCACCGTTCTCTCGAGGTCGGCATAAAAGCCGTCCCCATCAAATTCTTTCGCGCTCATGGCAGTAATATTTAGTAACAATTGCTTATAAGCAATTGTTTGCTTGTTGGCAAACGGAGGAGTACAGTTGCTCCCGTGGTTGCTTTATAGCAATTACCGGTCGATGTAGCAAGTCCTACATCTCAATCAACTCGCTCTGAGACGCACCGTATGAACACCGCAAACACCCTTGCAGCATCCGCCCCCGACTGCTCTCCGATCGAAATTGAGATCGCTGGGGCAGATCTGGTTTTTCGCACCATCAGCATCAACGATATGACGCCGACCGGCGCACAGATCGCTCAGGCTGCTGGTTTCCACCACATTGGTGACGTCAGCGTCCTGTTGCTGCTCCCGACTGGCGAGTTGGAAGATATTCGCCCGACGGAGGTGGTGGATCTCTCGCTACGTCGTGGTCACTTCATCGTAGCCGAAAGCGATGCCAGCTATCGCTGCGTGATCGACGGCGTCCGCATCGACTGGCCCGCACGAAAAATATCCGGGCAGATCATCCGACGGCTTGGACGCATTCCTGCGGATAAGGTGGTCTTCATCGAGCGACGCGACCAACCCGACGAGATTGTTAAGGACCATACCGTAATTGACCTCAGCGAACCTGGAGTCGAACACTTCTACAGCCGAAAGGAGCACTGGGTCCTCAACGTCCAAGGTGTCCGACTCGAACTTGAAGAGCCGACCATCGTTGTACGCGAGGCGCTCATTCTGGCCGGGTTCAATCCGGATCAAGGGTGGCACATTTTCCTGAAGGTCGTCGGTCAACCGAAAAAGGCTGTTGATCTGGCAACAGTCATTGACCTTCGCACACCGGGAATCGAGAAGCTGCGCCTCACTCCGCGCGATGTGAACAATGGGGAGGCTAGCACGCTGCTGCGCAAGTCGTTCGCTCTCCTCGATTCGGACGAGCGGTACCTAGATCAGAATCACCCCGGCTGGGAAACAGTCCTCGAAGGCGGACGGCGATGGTTGCTGATCCACAATTACCCTCTTCCGGATGGGTACACCACTCAGTCCGTGCAACTCGCGCTCGAGGTACCACCGCTGTACCCGGGAGCCCAGATCGACATGTTTTATGTAGCGCCGGTTGTGCAATTGTTGTCTGGGGCGCAACTGCCGAATACGGAAGCCCGCGAAACCATTCAGTCGGTACAGTATCAGCGATGGTCGCGTCATCGCGGCGTCGAATCGCAGTGGCGACCTGGTGTCGACAGTGTTGTCACGCACCTGGCGTTGGTGGAATCGTGTCTTCTGAAAGAGGTGCAGCAATGATCCCCGCCACGGCGTTGAGTATGCGCGCTGAGCACTACGCACGCATTTATCGCCATCTGTTTCCAGGTGATGGCCTCGAGGCCGCAGCAGTGCTCATCTGTACCAAGGTGCCTGCCCCGCGGCTGCGACTCCTTGTACACGACGTCGTGCTCGTACCGTACGCGGAGTGTGCCGTGCGTGAGCCCGATCAGATCGTCTGGCCGGGTAGTGCAATCGAGGAGGCAATCGACAGAGCCGACTCGAAAAACCTGACGCTGATGTTGGTCCATTCGCATCCCGGCGGCATGTTCGAATTTTCCGACCTGGACGACAGAAGCGATCGACTAACGATACCGAATATTTTCCATTCGCACGGTACCCATCACGGCTCGGCGATCATGACGCCTGACGGGGCGATGCTCGCGCGTGTTTACGGCCACGATATGTCCCCCAACGTGCTCGATGTTGTATCTGTGGCAGGCGATGACCTGCGTTGGTGGTGGAGTGACGGCAAATATAAGCAACGGCCGCTTGCCTTTACTAACGAGACGAAGGAAGAACTCTCTCGACTGGTCGCGTGTGTCGTCGGTGTTTCCGGAACAGGGTCACTCGTCGCGGAACAACTCGCGCGGCTGGGCTTTGGACAAGTGCAACTGATCGACTTCGACCGAGTCGAGGAACGCAATCTGAATCGAATTATCAATACTACGTACGCCGACGCTGCGAGCGAACGCCTGAAAGTTGACGTCTTCGCACATGCGATCGCAAGCTACCGCGGAGATCAGGTTGCCATTCCGTTGGCTAGCAGCATCAATAGTCGCGACGCCGTCACGCTAGCGAGCCAAGCAGACGTTCTATTTTGTTGTGTGGACACCCTCGAGGCCAGGTACATTTGCGATCTGATCGCTGCCTCCTTCCTCATCCCATTTTTTGATGTCGGTGTCGCGATCCCTACGCGTCGACAAGGCAAAGGCTCGGCTATTGCTGACGTGTGCGGCCGCATCGATTATGTGCGGCCGGGCGGCTGCACACTACAAGACAGAGGCGTGTACACGCCGGAGACACTACGCGCAGAGTACCTATCGTCGGTCTCACCGCAGAGCCATGACGAGGAGGTTCAGAACGGATATTTGAAGGGTGTGGTTGAGCAGGCACCGTCGGTTATCACCCTCAACATGCGAGCCGCCTCTGCATGTGTGATGGAATTTGTTGCGAGGGTCTATCCGTTTCGGCACGACCCGAACTCCGAATACGTTCGCACTGCTTTTAGTCTCGCCGATGGCGAAGAGGAGCGATTTGCGGAAAGTAGCTTTTCGCGCAGCTTGAACGTCGTATTGGCCCGAGGTGATGAAGAACCTCTTCTGGGGCTGCCTTCGCTCCGTTCCCTCACAACAGAGGTGAGCCATGCGGCTTGATCGTTCGTGGAAGCGCAAGGTGTTTGAAGTGTTGGAATATGCCCTGCCACGCCGGCGACTGCGAGTGATTCAGGGCGACAGCTTGCCGCTCAAGTTGCCACGAAGACGTGTTATCTTGGCACGCGACGACGATGAAAACTGGTGCGTAGGGTTTCTCTGCCCCTGCGGCTGCGGGCGTAAGATTGAGCTGCTGTTGATCGAGGAGGCGGAGCCTCGCTGGACGCTTGTGTCAGACATCAGCGCGCCCGTCACGCTCGCTCCGTCAGTTTGGCTGGCAGACGGATGCCGATCGCATTTCTTCGTTCGCGATGGACGCATCAGATGGTGTGAGTAGGCACGGAAGCGAAATCTCCGTCGAAACTCAAAAAAGGGTCGCATCAAGCGACCTTTTTTTGCGTGGGACTTCTGTCCGATGTTCCACCGTAACTCATCGGATTTGGGCGTCTGATTGAAGTATTATGCGGAACCGCATAAAGTTTGATCGTCGCGCGCCGTTATGTAGTACGATCGCTCCCGCCCGTCCGGAGCCCAGCCGAGAGCACTGAACGTGGCGATCGGTGCGTTTTTCCGAGTGTTTTTTCGGAGAAAAAAATGAAGCCTACCCCCTCCCAAGGTGCTTACGTGACACTTTTCACCACCGTTCCTCAGAACCTCGTCGATTGGGCTCAATCGGCAGAGGGGCGTCGAGCGATTGGTGTAGCGGCCGATGCCGCGGAACGTGCAATCGCTGACCTGAACAAGGAGCGGGAAGTCACGCGCGAGGAGCTGCATCAACCGGTCACGCTGTAAGGAGGAAGTTTGTCGACGTTCGACGTTCTTCCATACAGCATTGAGAATCTGGTTGCCTGCTTCGCGGCAGCATCGCGTGAGACTAGGAAAGAGGCAATCGAGGCGAAGCGTCATCGCGTCTACTTCGAAGAGTATTTTCGCGAACTGGCTGCTGCGACCATTGTCGTCGAACGTGACTATATCGACCGAGATTATCTCGGAGATTACGCCTCCTACTACGATCGCTGCTTCAAGAGCTATCAGCGGCGCACCACTCGCCTTCATTTCTTTACGACACAGTTTGACCGTAGCCAATTCGAGAGCGTGCTGCGCGCGCAGGATGGACCGGTCAACCGAGATCATCTTGCAGATTCCTATCTCGGATTCATTGTCGTCAAGCCGCTTCCTCAGACAATCATCGGTCGGACCTGCCTGAGTACCTATCCGCCCGACAATGGTCGGCGGCAGTTTCCGAGCCTGCGAACCTATCACGTCCATCTTTATGGATTCGAACTCAAGGTTCGTAGTTTGGCCTATCAGGAACAAGACACGGTAGTCGCGGCCTGCGCGACAAGTGCGCTTTGGTCATGCTTTCAGGGTACGGGCATGTTGTTTCAACATGTCATCCCTCCTCCAGTCGAGATTACAAAGTGGGCCGGCGATCACTTGCCGGAAAACTTGCTGCTTGCGAGCGCGCGTCCCTTTCCGAATGCCGGATTGACGCTTACGCAAATGGCACACGCGGTGAAGCAGGTTGGTCTTGAGCCTTTTGTGGTGAAGGCAAGCACTCGATATGGTCTGAACGGTGCAATGTATGGGTATTTGCGAGGGAAGATCCCCTCGATCCTCGTCGTGTCGCTCGTATCGGAGCTGGCTACGCCTACGGAGCAATTTATGGGGGCGCACGCTATCGCCCTTACCGGTTTCTCGCTCGAGAACGTGCCGGCTGTACCCTATGGCGAAACAGGGTTTCTGCTTCGCGCCAGTCGTATCGGCCGCGTGTATGGACACGATGATCAGGTTGGCCCATTTGCTCGGATGGTGTGGGAGCGACGACATTCACCGGTTGACCCTGCGAACGGTATAGCGGAGCAGCCTATCGATACGCTCAAGACGTCTTGGAGTGGCGATATCTGCGCAAATCCAACTAACATCTTGCTACCGCTGTATCACAAGATCCGTATTCCGTTTATCGACATTCACGATGCGATGCTCGCTCTGGACGCCGGGTTGGAGGGATTGAGGCCGCAGTTAGCCGGTCTGAATCGTGCGGAATGGGACATTTTCCTCACGACGTCGGACGAATATAAGGCTTCGGTGTCGGAAGATTATGCGCACCTCGATGTCGACATCATGCCGTCGCTCCTGGCCGATCTCCCACGTTTCGTGTGGCGAGTGATTGGGCGCGTCGACGAACTGCTGCAACTCGATTTTCTTTTCGATGCGACCGGGGTCGCACACGATGACTTGCTCGTTCATGCAGTGACCGCCAAGACCGGCTATTCGCAACTGCTCGCAGTACTCGCTCTAGTAGCCGCTGCTTTGCCAGATGAGATTTCACGGCCACAAGTCCGTGCGATTTTGAAAAAATTTTCGTACTCGCCGATCCCACAGCAGCCCGGTCAAGCAGGGGCACCGGGCTGACGATCATAAGTACTTCATAGGTTTTCCTCAAACGAGATCACAGTGTGTGCAGTTCCACATCACCGGAAAAGTAGCCGTGTGCGCAGTTCAGAACGTATGCAAACATGAACGCACCGTGCCACGGCGACCTCGCTGTGAAAATTCCACGTGAGTTGATAACCAACAAGTGTCGTGAGTGCCCTCGATCACGACAGCGATGGATGATGGAAACGATAGGTCCTTCCGCGTTCGTTCAACACGCTTAGCCGATGAAGAGCCTCCGAATCACTAAGGCCCGATTGCCGCAGCGCGGTATACAACAAGTAGAACTCAGTTTCGAGATCGCCAGCAAATATCCCCGGATCATCAGACCCGAGACATATCATGATTTCTGGATCTCCGTCCTCAACGTGACCTGGAACTCGCATCCAGCGCAGCGAATGGTGCTCGCCGACATGGTGGTACTGGCTAATCCGGACATTGCTGGACGGCAGTGTCTCGATGAGGACACCCCGATCGGCTACGTGCCGCATCAGCGCCTGTTGCAGCCGTAAGTAACTCGGCGCATCCAGGAAGTTGGCCTCCGTGGCAATCAATTCGTCTGTGCGGGCCTGCACATCTGGATTACTCAACCACTCCCAGAGTAGCGCGACATCCTGAGGATGGTCCAGACAAATTGATTTAACCAGCATGGCCTCCTCGCGCCACGGTTCGCTCAATGGTTCATGTTGCTCACCTGCATCGCCCGACTGATATCGCATTAGATCGTAGCGATTCAGTCCACGAAGCGCCATCGCGCGCTCCACATCGCGGGCCGTTAGCGAGCGCCGGAAGATCTCGTAAGCAACATCTTCTAATTCGCGCTGGAGTCGGTACGCACACGCGTGCGCTTCGGGCACGTCTCGCAACAGTTGCCACGCGGCTAGGACGCTCAGCATCCAATCACCCCGCGATAGCGTAAGTGTGCCCGGCATGCGATCCAGCCACAGGCTTGGTCGGATTCCCATGGCCGTGCCGTGTCCAATACGATCGCCATCGCGCAAATCAAGTAGCGTTAGCGCTTCCCACATGACAGCGATCCCGGACAACAGGTGGCGGAAGTCCTCGCCCGCATGGTAAGTGCGCCGAGTCAGGCCCGATCGACGACAGACTCGGAAGACGGGAGCGAAGACGTCCGGTGGCGCATGCAACTCATTTGCTGCAGCATCGATTCCCCGCACCCAGGTTTGAAGTCGAGGCCATCGCGCAAGACACGAGAGCAGCACGCCCGTCACCCGACGCAATTGGAGATCAAGCGAATAATGCCGATATGGGCCTGCCATCTGCTTCTGTGCAGGTGGCCAGGGCTGCTTGATGAAATGCGCGACCAACGTTAAGCGGTGGATGCTCCGATGCCTGGTGATCGGCAGCTCGAAGTACCGATCGAGCTCGCCCAAGAGTTCCGAGAGAGAGTAGGAGGTGCCACCATGTCGGAGGTCGGTGGCGCCAGCGTCACGCAGATACTCGAGATAGCCGCCTAGGATGGCTTTGAAGAGCTTGTAAGCTTTCACGGGCTCGTCCTTGGGCGCGAAGCGACCTTCAAGGTATCCAATCGTGCTGGTCGCCGATCGCGGACCATGCATAGCGTGGAAGCGCGCACGATAATCTCGCTCCGCTGGCTCCCGGAGTTCTGTCAGGGTGAACTTCTGAAATTGATCAAAACCGTACTGTGCTTCGCTCTGAACGAGCAATCTGTAGTACTCGTTTAACAACAACAGGTAAGCGTGGAACATACGCGTCAGCTGAACGCTCGGGCGTTGTTGAAGCCTGACGACGAGGTTGACCATCCAAGCAAGTTCTTCTTCGATATCGGGTTCGTGTCGCCATGCCGGGGCCGCCTCCCCCAGGCCGACCGACCACTCGTCGTTGCCCGCGTTGCACAAATGCTCGCAGGACATCGGCAGAGACGTGGTTGGTGCGAGCCGGTCTTCGGCGGCCGCAAGAAGCCAGGAGCGAAGGCGGCTTGCCGTCCGCAGGTGCTGGTAGAGAATCTGCAGCGTCAGATCCGGATTTGCCTGTCCGACTAGTTCGCGAAGACGGTCAGCATTCTTACCACGGGTCCATGCACTAACAAACTCCCGCGTCTCCGTACGCGGATCGCGAATCGCGCGCAACCAGCAGATCTCGGCATGTGTGCTGCCGTTCAGATGCAGATGCGTCTCGTGCAGACCCTCCCTTTCCACGTAGTCGGTGACCGGGGCCTCTTCGGGGCGGAGCAGCGGCAGGACCTGACGTCGCCACAAAGTTGTCTCGCGATCAGGCCAGACACACCGCAATCGATACGAGTTACCAGAGGTGTACATTCCGACACCGAAGAGCACATCGGCCGCAGCCTGGATCGGGATCGTGGAGATCCGGCTCGCCAAGCCCTGCTGCCAAGCGCCCAGATGATCGCGACGGACTCGTACCACACCGTGGCGCAGTTCCAGGAATTCGCCAATCAAGGCCCGCATTGTGGTAAACAGCATCCCTTGGTCAGGCTGTTGACGAGCCAAGTATCGCCAAGACGCATCGAACACGTGGTCCGGAAAACGCGCTGCCCACGGCTGGAACGCGAGATAGGTCGGCTCCCGTAGTTCGGACCACTCCAGGGGGCGTGTGAAAGGTGCCACCCAAGAGAGTCGCAGGATACGATGGTCAGACAGTAGCAGTGCCGAGATGAATGAGGTAATCGATGCGGCTTGGGCACTCATTCTTCGACGGCCTCGTCAGCGTCACTAGCCTCTCCTTTGGCCTCAGTGGCAGCGGACGACGATCTAGTTTTCGATTCGCCCGCGACAGCAACCTTCGCCATGATATCTGCGAGCGCCTTGGGGCGAAGCAGAACCTTGATCAAAGTCATCTCAGTTTCATCAGGGAACAGCCCCTTCAGGGCATTGGCGAATCCCTTGCTCTCGTCAAGCAATCCCAGGATTAAAGGGCAAGTCGCCACAATTGACGTTAGCGGAAAATCGTGCCGATTCGGCTGGACTGCCTGTAGCTTCTTGGCAAACGCCGTGGCCGAAGTTCTGGGGTTGTTTCTGTCGATGCGTGGGCTGGAGGTCATGCTGGGCTTAGCCAAGATGTGATGCTCCGCCTCCTCGACCAAGAAAGCATTAATGACGCAGCACGCGAACATCTCCATCACATGGCTGAATCTGGAGCGCGGTTTCAGATCCTCCGCAGCCTTCTGGAGACTATAGAAGAGTCGCGTCCAAACCTTTCCCAAAAAGATGGCAGAAGGCGTAATCCCATCGGCCAACTGAAGCGCATTTCTTCGCCATGTCCTGATGTCTTCCCAAAGCATCTCTTGCTTGAGAAATACACTTCCGTGCGCCCCTTGCGCTGCCTGCTTTGGCGGCTCGGCGCCCTCCGGGTCCTCCGCGTTGCTTTGAGAGGACCAGTTGGGAGCAGAAATGGTCAATGGTGGAAACGCGCGGTCGAAGATAGTGCGTGCATCCTCTTCGGAGTCCGCTGACAAAAGCTTCTCGATGAGGCCAACGAGCATGAAGATGGACCCGTAGGTGCGCGTGCTAGTGGCGCTCGTCACGTCAACCATGCTGAGGACAAAGACGGGTAAACGCTGGACTCCTTCGTTATCGACTGCAAGTTGCATCGCAGTTCGAGCCGTGGGCTCCAACTTACGTGCCTTCCGATTCAAACCGACAACACCAGGAAGCACAACCCGGGCCTTGGGATTGGCGCTGTAGGGAAGAGCGATTACCGCCGTCGCACGCCGTGCCCAGTCGAGACTATCTTCTCTCCTGCCAATTCCCATGTACGACTTGAACTGATGGACAAGATCCGATGACGCGGGCAAATCCTTCACACCGGAATAAGCGTGAGCTAGAGAGTAAAGCGAAACACTGCCGGCCCCTCGCAGGAGATATCGAAGCGCCATCCCCGGCCGCCTCGCGCAGAAATTCGGCACCTCTGCGGCTAAAGCGGCAAAGCAGGTTTTGATGTCACGGTCCGCCGACATCGGACGGAGATAATGAGCGGTGTCAATGTCACCATCGAGCAGCGAAAGATCAAACACAGCTTGCACCAAGGCCGGCAATTCTTGCGCGGCGATCGCATCAGTGTCGACCGAGTATTTATAGAGACTAGTCAGCGCTAATCCTTGTAAGGCTCGGCTGAGCGCTGTCGTCAGTTCAGTTGACCAAGTTGTCGACTCTGATATGGTGGACGATGAGTCGCCCAAGTACGGCGCACAATAGGCCATGACCTGCAACGTCGATCGCAATGGCTGCTTCAGCAAGAACTCAACATAGATGGAAACGTCGGCCTCTGTTTTGATACGCAAACCGCGCCTCACAATTCCACGGACAACGTCCTTGACAAAGCAATCGTTCTCCTTCCATTTCGGATGCGTCGCTCGGCAATTCGCGTCAAGCATGACATTCCACAGCGGCTGCAGTTGCGTGCGCCTGTGGATCGGAAAGAGCTTGAGCAGGTATTGTTCTTCTAGGTGATCAATCATACGCAGGTACTGGGCCGACCGATCCCCTTGTACTGAACGGCGCTGAAGTTCCAGCGCAGCTTCACGCTTGCCGGCGACTGTCTGCGCAAAGTGCTGGCGCACAAGTAACGAATAGAGCTCCAAATCGCCCGTCACTAATACCATCACGAGAGGAACATCTAGGTATTTTCGAACGCATTCCAGCAAACCAATGGCATGCGTGGAGTCCGTGTCCGCATCATCGAAGGCCAGCATAAGAGCACGCACCTCGAGGATGCGGCAGGCAGTGGCGAACAGCCGGTGCAGTTTAGCTCGCAGGCTCGTGCTGTCGCTGGCACGCTCCAAGCCCCAGTCGAGGAATAGATCCGGGTCCAGATTGTCAAGCGGATGATAGCCTTTGGCGAACAGGCTTAAACCACCTGCGACCCCTCTGAAAACTTGGCGCCACTCTTCACGCAGTTGATCATCTGCTGGTCGGCGCCTCTCTTTGAGGGCGTTCTCGACGCGCTTCTTAAGGTGCTGCAGGATGACAAGTAGAACGATCTCACTATGTTCGATGCGACTTGGATCAATTGACGCGATAAAAGCCATCCTGCCTTTCACGTCCGCGTCGAGTTCGAGGGCGGATTTCACCGAACTCAGGAACGTCGACTTGCCTGCGCCGCGGGTTCCGTCCAGGAACTGGGTCCAGCCGCTACCCATGGGGTAGTTGCCCGGGGAAGATGAACCTGCGGCCTCTAAAGTATCGAGGTGCGCGATGATCTGCTCTCGGAGTTGCCCGTAACGTTTACGCTGGACGAGTTGGTCGACGGAGCGTGGTTCGGCGCTGTCCTTTTGGTCTAGACGAATGAGGACGTCATAAGGTGCCGCCGTGGCAAGCGTTGTCTGGTTCAAGCAGGTATCTCCCCGGGTTCGAATCGCAGACACCACGCCAACCATCCTTGGCAGGTGAATGCGCTACAACATGTAGCTGAGCTTCACTGAAGCCGTAAGCTAACGCATTGACAGCGTCGCCCACCAGTTTGCGCAGTTCTACGACTAGCGGTATGTCGTCTAGGACGGGCATCCGCATCTTAATGAAGGACATCAGGATAGCACCGACACCCAACGTCCCTTGACTGAGAACGTGTCTGTCGCGATGGACAAGATCGCTTCTCTTCAGGCCGTGAATTTCTCCAGAACGCACACGACTTAAATGCAATCATCAACTGAGTGTGGTCTCTCACTCGGGTCTTCACATCGCATGAATTTACCGGATAGTCTAGATGATAACTTTGAGGAATAGCTTTCGCTGATCCTCCTGGAGACCATAGCGCTCTCCATCAAGGTTAGAACTTCGGCCGTCCGGAGAAACTGAACGTGAATGAATTAGAAATCGCTGTAGTGCAACGTTCGCCGCGTGCCGCGTAGTTGCCTCAGGAGTGCGAGCGATGACTAGCTCAAAAACCCGGAGCATATGGTCGATCGCAGTTGCATACCGTGTTGCAGCATATGTAGGTCCAACCACCATGTAGATTGTTCGTTTTCCCCTGGGCGTTCGCGCCAGTCCGCCAGCGCAATCAATACCGCGGCATAACCATTAGCTCGGCGGGCACGCTATCGAGATTAAGATCTGTCTTTTTCAAGCCGCGCACCTCTCCTGAACGAGCACCTAGCTTGAACGCGAGCAGCAACAGAGCTTGATTTCTCGCTCTAGCCTTCGTACTGAACGGATTTCCTGCGTCGTCTGGATGAATAACTTTGAGGAATAGCTTTCGCTGGTCTTCTCGAAGACCATGGCGCTCTCCATCGATAGGAGAACTGCTGCTGCGCACACGTGGAGCGACTGAACGAGAACGAGTAAGAAATCTCCGCAGTGCAACGCTCGCTGCATGCCGTGCGGTTGCCTCAGAGATACGAGCGATGACTGGCTCAAAAACCCAGAGCATGTAGTCGATCGCAGTGGTATACCGTACAGTGGCGTACTGGGGGCCAACCACCAATTTGGTTGCTCGTGCCCCCTTGGGCGTTCGACACCAGTCCGCCAGCGCGACTAACTCGTTTAGAGACAAAAAGATCTGACCGTTCGCCCTCGAAATGAGATCGATGCTGCGATCACCAAGAAACTGGAGCGTTAGCCCGAGCGCTTCGACTCGGTGATGAATGCTCGTTCGTCTAAGCCCACGCGCACGCAGCTTTGCGATGGAATATTCCACGATCTCTGGAACTGGCAAACCCAGTGGGTCTCCGTGCACCAAGAGAGGTAAGCGTTCGCCGTTCTCAAGACGAACTTCACGAATTGCGTATCTGGTCACGCTAGGCTCCATTCGACGAACGGAACCCATTTTTTACCGATTAGGCACGTTCCGCCTAGATCGAATGATGTGTAAACGAAAAACGACCCGAAGATCCAGGCTAAATCGTTGATTTAGCTTGGAAATTCGGGTCTACCCTTACACTAGGAACTAACGTTCCTCCTAGAACGGAATATCGTCGTCCATCTCGTCGAAGCCGCCGCCTGCCGGCGCGCTCGGACGGCTCTGGCCGCCGCCTGCTGCGCCGCCGCGCGGTGCGCCGCCAGCACGGCCACCGCCGCCGCCGCCGCGCTCCATTTGCTCGCCGCCGCGACCGCCGCCGCCACCACCACCGTAGCCGCCGCCGTAACCGCCTTCGTCACTGCCGCCACCGCCGCCGCCCGCGCCGCCGCGGCCGCCGAGCATCTGCATCTGGTCGGCGACGATTTCGGTCGAGTAGCGATCCTGGCCGTCCTGGCCCTGCCACTTGCGCGTGCGGATGCGGCCTTCGATATAGACCGACGAGCCCTTCTTCAGGTATTCGCTGACGATTTCGGCGAGACGGCCGAAGAACGCCACGCGGTGCCACTCGGTCATTTCCTTGAAATCGCCGCTCGCCTTGTCCTTGTAGCGATCGGTCGTCGCGAGACGGATGTTCGCAACCGCGTCGCCGCTCGGCAGGTAACGGACTTCAGGATCGGCGCCGAGATTGCCGACGAGGATGACCTTGTTGACGGATGCCATGTGTTTCTCCAGTAAATTCGATGCCGGGCCGCCCGCGACAGACGTCGGAGCGGCCCGCCGGACAAGCCGGCGAGCGCCGCCCGTGCGTGTCCGAAAAGTAGGTTCAGGCCTTGCGCGGCGGCGCTTTCATGCTGGCCGCGATTATAAGCCACGCCGCCACGAGCCCAGAACACGCATAAAAGACGGTGTTCGCGCCGCCGTGCTTCAGCAGCCAGCCGCCCACGATGCCGCCGAGCGCGAGCCCGATCGATTGCGTGGTGTTATAGACGCCCGTGGCCGCGCCCTTGCGCGAACCGGGCGCGAGCTTCGACACGAGCGACGGCTGCGATGCTTCCAGGATGTTGAAGCCCAGGAAGTACACGAACAGGATCGCCGCCACAATGAGAATGGTATGCGGTGCGCTGCCGAGCAACAATTGGCCGATCAGGATAGCGAGGATCCCGCCGAGCAGCACCGGTTTCATCTTGCCCCGTTTTTCCGCGACGATGATCGCCGGGACCATCATCACGAACGCGAGCCCCATCACCGGCAGGTAGACCTTCCAGTGCGCGGCGACCGGCAGCCCGCCGTCGACCAGCAGGCGCGGCACGACGAGGAACAGCGCGGTCTGCGTCGCATGCAGCACGAGCACGCCGAAGTTCAGGCGCAGCAGCTCGCCGTTGTGCAGCACCTCGGCGAACGGTGCCGGCACGTGCACGGGCTTCGCCGCGTCGGGCACGATCCACACGACGACGCCGATCGCGAGGATCGACAGCACGCCGACGATCGCGAACAGCCCGCTCATCCCGACCCAGTGGAATACGATCGGCGCGCCGACGATCGCGACCGCGAACGACACGCCGATCGAGCCGCCGACCATCGCCATCGCCTTGGTGCGGTTCTGCTCGGAGGTCAGGTCGGCGATGAACGCGAGCACCGCGGACGACACGGCGCCCATCCCCTGGATCACGCGACCGACGATGATCCACGTGATGTCGTGCGCGAACGCGGCGACGAAGCTGCCGAGCGCGAAGATCACGAGGCCCGTGGCGATCACCGGCTTGCGGCCGAACTTGTCGGACGCCCACCCGTAGAAGATGTAGAACAGCGACTGCGTGACGCCGTAGGCCCCGAGCGCGATGCCGACGAGCAGCACGTTGTCGCCGCCCGGGATGGTTTTCGCGTAGACCGAGAACACCGGCATGATCATGAACAGGCCGAGCATGCGCAGCGCGAAGATCGCCGCGAGCGACGTGGTCGCGCGCAGTTCGGGCGCACTCATGCGGGAAGACGTGGCGGACGGATTGGACATCGGGAATGAATTTCGAATGATCGGAATGTCCGCCCGGCGGCGGGCGGCGGAAGATCAGGGCCACCGGCCCGGCAGGCCTGGCTGGCGCTTTCCGGGACGTCCGACGGGCAGCCCGCGGGCCGCCCGAAGCCGTGCGGCGCGGCCGCTTCCCCGGCGTGGGCACCGCCTTGCTGCCAGTTGCTGCAAAGGCTGGGGGCCCCCAACGACGGCCTCGAAAAGCCGTTATAGTAGCAGGTTTGGTTCCCTCCATTTTCGCCAGGTTCATGGAACAGATCCGTATCCGTGGGGCACGCACCCACAACCTGAAAAACGTCAATCTCGACCTGCCGCGCCACAAGCTGATCGTGATTACCGGGTTGTCCGGGTCGGGCAAGTCGTCGCTCGCGTTCGACACCCTTTATGCAGAGGGCCAGCGCCGCTACGTCGAAAGCCTGTCCGCCTACGCCCGCCAGTTCCTGCAGTTGATGGAGAAACCCGATGTCGACCTGATCGAGGGCCTGTCGCCCGCGATCTCAATCGAGCAGAAGGCGACGTCCCACAACCCGCGTTCGACCGTCGGCACGGTCACCGAGATCCACGACTACCTGCGACTTTTGTTCGCACGTGTCGGCACGCCCTACTGCCCCGACCACGACATCCCGCTCGAGGCGCAGAGCGTGTCGCAGATGGTCGACGCGGCGCTGGCGCTGCCGGAGGAAACCAAGCTGATGATCCTCGCGCCCGTCGTCGCGAACCGCAAGGGCGAGCACGCCGAGCTGTTCGAGGACATGCAGGCGCAGGGCTTCGTGCGCTTTCGCGTGCGCTCGGGCGGCGGCACCGCGAACGAAGGCGTCGCGAAGATCTACGAGGTCGAGTCGCTGCCGAAGCTCAAGAAGAACGACAAGCACACGATCGACGTCGTCGTCGACCGCCTGAAGGTGCGCCCGGACATGAAGCAGCGCCTCGCGGAATCGTTCGAGACCGCGCTGCGCCTCGCCGACGGCCGCGCGATCGCGCTCGAGATGGATACCGACCACGAGCACCTGTTCAGCTCGAAGTTCGCGTGCCCGATCTGCTCGTACTCGCTGCAGGAGCTGGAGCCGCGCCTGTTCTCGTTCAACAACCCGATGGGCGCATGCCCGGAATGCGACGGCCTCGGCCAGATCACGTTCTTCGACCCGAAGCGGGTCGTCGCGCACCCGTCGCTGTCGCTCGCCGCGGGCGCCGTGAAGGGCTGGGACCGCCGCAACCAGTTCTACTTCCAGATGCTGCAGAGCCTCGCGGCGTTCTACGAATTCGACATCGACGCCGCGTTCGAGGATCTGCCGGAAAAGATCCGCAAGGTGCTGCTGTTCGGTTCGGGCAAGCAGACGATCCCGTTTTCGTACATCAACGAGCGCGGCCGCACGACGATCCGCGAGCACGTGTTCGAAGGGATCATCCCGAACCTCGAGCGCCGCTACCGCGAGACCGATTCGGTCGCGGTGCGCGAAGAACTCTCGAAGTACCAGAACAACCAGCCGTGCCCGTCGTGCGAAGGCACGCGGCTGCGCCGCGAGGCGCGCCACGTGCGGGTCGGCGCGGGCGACTACGCGCGCGGCATCTATGAAATCAGCGGCTGGCCGCTGCGCGACGCGCTCGGCTATTTCGCCGGCCTGTCGCTCGACGGCGCGAAACGCGAGATCGCCGACAAGGTGATCCAGGAAATCGTCGCGCGCCTGACCTTCCTGAACAACGTCGGCCTCGACTACCTGTCGCTCGAGCGCAGCGCCGAGACGCTGTCCGGCGGCGAGGCGCAGCGGATCCGGCTCGCGTCGCAGATCGGCTCGGGCCTGACCGGCGTGATGTACGTGCTCGACGAGCCGTCGATCGGCCTGCACCAGCGCGACAACGACCGCCTGATCGCGACGCTCAAGCACCTGCGCGACCTCGGCAACTCGGTGATCGTCGTCGAGCACGACGAGGACATGATCCGCACGGCCGACTACGTCGTCGACATGGGCCCCGGCGCGGGCGAGCACGGCGGCGTGGTGGTCGCCGAAGGCACGCCGAAGCAGGTGCAGTCGAACCCGCAGTCGCTCACGGGCCAGTATCTGGTCGGCAAGCGCACGATCGAGTATCCGGACGAGCGGTTCGCGCCCGATCCCGAGCGGATGCTGCGCATCGTCGACGCGCACGGCAACAACCTGAAGCACGTCGACCTCGAGTTGCCGGTCGGCCTGCTGACCTGCATCACCGGCGTGTCGGGCTCCGGCAAGTCGACGCTGATCAACGACACGCTGTATCACGCGGTCGCGCGCCACCTGTACGGCTCGTCGGCCGAGCCGGCGCCGCACGAGGCGATCGAAGGGCTGGAACACTTCGACAAGGTGATCAACGTCGACCAGTCGCCGATCGGCCGCACGCCGCGCTCGAACCCGGCCACCTACACGGGCCTGTTCACGCCGATCCGCGAGCTGTTCTCGGGCGTGCCGACCGCGAAGGAGCGCGGCTACGATCCGGGCCGCTTCTCATTCAACGTGAAGGGCGGCCGCTGCGAGTCGTGCCAGGGCGACGGCGTGCTGAAGGTCGAGATGCACTTCCTGCCGGACGTCTACGTGCCGTGCGACGTGTGCCACGGCAAGCGCTACAACCGCGAAACGCTCGACGTGCATTACAAGGGCAAGAACATCAGCGAAGTGCTCGACATGACGGTCGAGCAGGCGTACGAATTCTTCAGCGCGGTGCCGGTGATCGCCCGCAAGCTGAAGACGCTGCTCGACGTCGGCCTCGGCTACATCCGCCTCGGCCAGTCGGCCACGACGCTGTCGGGCGGCGAGGCGCAGCGCGTGAAGCTGTCGCTGGAGCTGTCGAAGCGCGACACGGGCCGCACGCTGTACATCCTCGACGAGCCGACCACCGGCCTGCACTTCCACGACATCGCGCTGCTGCTCGAGGTGATCCACCGGTTGCGCGACCAGGGCAACACGGTCGTGATCATCGAGCACAATCTCGACGTGATCAAGACGGCCGACTGGGTGATCGACCTCGGCCCCGAAGGCGGTGCCGGCGGCGGCCAGATCATCGCCCAAGGCACGCCCGAGGAGATCGCGAAGACCAAGGCGAGCTTCACCGGCAAGTACCTCGCGCCGCTGCTCAAGCGTTCGCCCCGCAAGGCGGCGGCCGGCTGAGCGCTTCCGTTCCCGCGCGCGGCCGCCCCGGCCGCGCCCCTGCCGGCGCCCTCCCCGTGGCGCCGGCCCCCCTCGTTTTCCCTTCTGCGTATACACCACGAGCCAAACTGTCCCGTGACAGACCATAATGGCGGCTATACTTTACGGTCGTAAGGTTCGCTATCCGCACCAATCCGGTGCGACGCCGGGCGAGCACCGTCCTGCCGCCCACCGCGCGGCGCGACACACGAACGACAGGAATCCACGATGGAGAAGCAACAAGAGTCGCGCGACGCGCAGAGCCGCGAGCCCCACCTGCGCAGCGTGCGGCTGACGAGCGACTTCAGCCTGCCGAAGCTGTCGGCGATCGAGATCGGCAGCTATCTGTTCGCCCTCGTCGCGATGGTGCTCGTCATCGAACTCAAGCTGCTGGGCGGGCTGCTGGCCGGCCTGCTGGTCTATCAGCTGATCCACACGATCGCCCCGGTGATCGAACGCCACACGACAAGCATGCGCGCGCGCTGGGTCTCCGTCGTGCTGCTGTCGATCGCGATCGTCGGCGGGCTCACGGGCCTGACGATCGGCATCATCGATCACTTCGAGCACACGGTGCCGAACCTGCAGAGCCTGCTCGGCCAGCTGATGCAGATCGTCGAGCAGACGCGCGCCCGCACGCCGGCCTGGATCGCGAACCTGCTGCCCGTCGACGTCGAACAGATGAAAGCCAAGGCGGCGCTGCTGATGCACTCGCACATGGATCAGCTCCAGCAAGGCGGCAAGAGCGTCGCGCGCGGCTTCGGCCACGTGCTGTTCGGGATGATCATCGGCGCGATGATCGCGATCGGCGTCGAGCACGGCAAGGTGCGCCGGCCGCTGTCCACCGCGCTCGTCACGCGCGTGTCGCGCTTCGCCGAATCGTTCCGCCGGATCGTGTTCGCGCAGATCAAGATCTCGGCGATCAACGCGGCCTTCACCGGCATCTACCTGCTCGTCGCGCTGCCGATCTTCCACCAGCGGCTGCCGTTGTCCAAAACGCTCGTGCTCGTCACGTTCATCGTCGGGCTGCTGCCGGTGATCGGCAACCTGATCTCGAACACGCTGATCGTCGCGGTGTCGCTGTCGGTCAGCATGGGCACCGCGATCGCGTCGCTCGCGTTCCTCGTCGTGATCCACAAGCTCGAATATTTCCTGAACGCGAAGATCATCGGCGGCCAGATCGAGTCGCGCGCGTGGGAGCTGCTGCTCGCGATGCTGATCATGGAAGCCGCGTTCGGGCTGCCGGGCGTGATCGCCGCGCCGATCTTCTATGCGTACCTGAAGCGCGAGCTGTACATGCTGCGGCTGATCTGACGCGCCCCGCATCACGCGATAAACAAAAACGCCGCGCCCCATCCAGGGCGCGGCGTTGTTACTTACGGGGCCGGCTGACGGCCGATGGCCGATGACCGACGCGCACCGCCGATCAGCGGAACACGACCGTCTTCGTCCCGTTCAGCACGATCCGGTGCTCGACGTGCCACTTCACCGCACGCGCGAGCGTCACGCACTCGACGTCGCGGCCGATCGCGGTGAGCTGGTCGGGCGTCATGCTGTGGTCGACGCGCTCGACTTCCTGCTCGATGATCGGGCCTTCGTCGAGGTCGGTCGTCACGTAGTGCGCGGTCGCGCCGATCAGCTTCACGCCGCGGTCGAACGCCTGGTAATACGGCTTCGCGCCCTTGAAGCTCGGCAGGAACGAATGATGGATGTTGATCGCGCGGCCGGCGAGCTGCTGGCACATGTTCGGCGACAGGATCTGCATGTAGCGCGCGAGCACGACGAGATCGGCCTGGTGCTCGTCGATCACTTCCAGCACGCGCGCTTCCTGCGCGGCCTTCGCCGCATCGGACGAGCCGCCCACCAGCGGGAAGTGATGGAACGGGATGTTGTAGCTCGCGGCGAGCTGGTAGAACTCCTTGTGGTTCGACACGATCGCCGGGATCTCGATCGGCAGCTGGCCGGTGCGGTAGCGGAACAGCAGGTCGTTCAGGCAGTGGCCGATCTTCGACACCATGATCACGACACGCGGCTTCACGGCCGCGTCGTGCAGCTCCCAGCGCATCGCGAACTGCTCGGCGAGCGGCGCGAATTCCTGGCGCAGCGTGTCGAGCGCCGACGCGGCATCCGCGCCGTCGGCATCCTGCTCGAAGTGCACGCGCATGAAGAACTCGCCGGTGCGGCTGTCGCCGAACTGCGCCGAGTCGAGGATGTTGTTGCTGCGCTCGAACAGGAAGCCCGAGACCGCGTGAACGATGCCGTGCCGGTCGGGGCACGACAGTTTCAAGATAAAGCTGTGATCGGTCGACATGACCGCTACTCCCTTCGTTTCGGTATTCGTCAAATAGGCCGTTCGGCGGCGCGTTACGCGGCCGGCGCGAACAGCGCGTCGATGCCCGCCGCGTCGGCCGCCGCGAGCC
>Ga0207647_10000883_pt1 | contig 23261 bp, 25 predicted proteins | sample KBSCornC2_FD_184295 | JGI IMG/M metagenome (GOLD analysis project Ga0207647, IMG submission 184295) | Corn rhizosphere microbial communities from Kellogg Biological Station, Michigan, USA - C2 (SPAdes) (version 2) | ecosystem: Host-associated > Plants > Roots > Rhizosphere ... | reverse complement strand
ACCTCCAAGGCATTTTCGCTGTCGGGGGTCGATGTGGTGGTCACCGACGATGGCCTGCCCGGTCCAATACGCACCCAGCTTGAAAGGATCGGGGCCAAGGTGATCTATGCCTGAACCTGTCGCGGTCCCTGACCGCGACGGCAAGATCCAATGCATGCATAACCCACGAGCTTGGAACCGGCGGTCGGCCGTTTTTCCATGTCAGACATTTCCTCCTCTACGGCTGGCAGCCTCCCGGTGCACCAGCGTTCTCACATGCTCTATAAAAATTTTACGCGCGTCAAGAATTAAAATGTTGTACAGCGGCTTTCGGCTGTGATCCATTGCTGGCGCAAGCGTGCAGCCGGGCCATGGCCGCGTTGGGAGGGACGATCTGAAATGCATGGAAAATCAAAGACAAAGCTCGGCATCGGCGTCATCGGATGCGGCAACATCTCGATGACCTATCTGCGCAATGCGAGCCTGTTCGGCGGGGTCGAGTTGCGCGCCTGTGCCGATATTTCAGCCGACATGGCCGCGCTCCGTGCCAGGGAATATGGCATCCGCGCCCTCAGCGTCGACGCGCTTCTTGCCGACCCCGACATCGACCTTGTCCTCAATTTGACGATACCGGCAGCACATTTCGACATTTCGCTTTCGGCGCTTTCGGCGGGCAAGCACGTCTTCACCGAAAAGCCTCTGGCGACGTCCGCCGCCGACGGCCGCCGGCTGGTCGAAGAGGCGAGGGCGCGCGGGTTGCTGCTCGGCTCGGCTCCCGATACCTTTCTCGGCGCTGCCGGACGGCGGGCGCGCCGGCTGATGGACGAGGGCGCGATCGGTCGCGCCGTGACCGGCACCGCCTTCATGATGGGGCGCGGCATGGAGCACTGGCATCCCAATCCGCAATTCTACTATCAGCCAGGCGGCGGCCCGGTCTTCGACATGGGTCCTTACTACCTGACCATGCTGGTCAACCTGCTCGGCCCGGTCGCCCGCGTCATGGCGATGGCGACGCGCGGCCAGGAGGAACGCCTGATCACCGCCGACGGCCCCTACAAGAACACCGCCTTCAAGGTCGGCACCCCGACCAACATCCTGTCGCTGCTCGAATTCCGCTCCGGCGCCACCGTCACTTTCGGCGCCTCCTGGGACGTCTTCAAACACTCCAACCATCCGATCGAACTGCACGGCACCGAGGGCTCGCTGAGGCTGCCTGATCCCGACACGTTCGGCGGCACCGTCTCGCTCTCGGCGCGCGGCGCCGACTGGAAAAATCTTGAGAGCGAGCGCGAGCTCTATGGCGCGCGCAACTGGCCCTACGCCGCGCCCGACCGCGCCAACTACCGCATGCTCGGCGTCGCCGACCTGGCGCGGGCGCTGGCCGAGAGCCGCAAGCCGCGCGCTTCCGGCGATCTGGCGTTGCACGTGCTGGAGATCATGGAAGCGATCCTGGCCTCGGGCGAAAGCCGCAGCTCCGTCGCTGTCAACGGCACGGTCGACCAGCCGCCGCTGCTCGGCGAGGGCGAGGCGGCGAGCCTGCTGGCCTGAGGGGAGGTCCGCCGATGACGACATCGCCAGTGATGGCAAGGCCGTCCCCGTCCACGCTCGATCCGCAGGCGCGGCGTGTTCTCGATCTCGGCCGTCGGGCGAACGGGCCGCCCTTCGAGGCTGGCACGCCGGAACAGGCGCGCCGTGCCTATGTAGACGGTCTTCCCGATCTACAAGGCGACCGCGAGACGGTGGGCTCGGTCACCGAGCGCATAATCGCCGGACCGGGTGGCCCACTGACGCTGAAGATCTATCGCGGGCAGGGCGCGCCTGATGCGGATGCTCCGGCGCTGCTCTATCTGCATGGCGGCGGCTGGGTGATCGGCAGTCTCGAATCGCATGACGAGATCTGCCGCTGGTTCGCCAACATTGCGGCTTGTGTCGTCGTGTCGCCCGATTACCGGCTGGCGCCGGAGCACAAATTTCCGGCTGCGGTGGAAGACTGCCGCGTCGTGCTGTCCTTCATGCAGGATCATGCCGCTGATCTCGGCATCAACACGAAACGCATCGCCGTCGCGGGCGACAGCGCCGGCGGCAATCTGGCCACTGTGCTCAGCCTCATTGCGCGTGAGGACAAACATCCGCTGACGGCGCAACTGCTGCTCTACCCCAACACCGACGCCGCGCAGACGGCGGACAGCTATCGTCGCTTCGCCGAAGGTTTTGGCCTGACCGCCACGACCATGGCCTGGTTCCGCGACCACTATGTCCGCGACGCCGCCGACGTCGGCGATTGGCGCGTCTCGCCGCTCAAAGCCGAAAGCCTTGTGGGAGTGGCGCCCGCATTCGTCGCCATCGCCGGTCATGACATCCTCGCCGACGAGGGCGAAGCCTATGCCGGGCGCCTGCAGGACGCCGGTGTGCCGGTCGTGCTCAAGCGCTGGCCGGGCCAGATCCACGGCTTCGTCTCGATGGGCCGTCACGGGCCGGCATCACGGCAGGCGGTCGAGGCGGCGGTTGCCGCATGGCGTGGCTTCGATCGCGCTTTCACCAAAGATCAGGCCGACTGACGCATTACCAGCGTCGCGTCGAGTTTGACCTTGGGCGCGACCGCCGTCCCGTCTTCGTTGAGTAGGGTAAGCAGTGTCTCGACGCTGCGTCCGGCCATCGAGGCGAAATCCTGCGCCATGGTGGTGAGGCCGGGGCATGCGTAGCGGCTCAGCGGGTGGTCGTCATGCGCGGCGACGCGCAAGTCGCAATCCACCTTGCGGCCGACCTTGAGCCCCCGGGCGAAGGCTGCCGCCATCAGGCCGAAGGCCAGGCGATCATTGTTGCACAGGATGGTCTTGCCCGGCAGGCTGCCATTGCTAAGCATCCTTTCGGTCTGCTCGTAGCCGATCCGCTCGAAATCCCAAGTGTAGTCCTTGGTATTGCCGATCACGATGGGCTCATGTCCCAGCCGTTTCATCGAGGCGACATAGCTGCTCAGCCGTTCGGGCGAATTGTGGTTGACGTGCGGGATATCGAAATAGACCGGCGCGTCACCGGAGCGGCAGAGATAGTCGACGATGGTCGCGACGCTCTGCGTGTTGTTGTTGCCGACGAAGGGCGTGTTGCCCTCGAGATAAGTGTCGAAATAGACGATCGGGATCGCCTGCGTCAGCTTTTCCAGCGTGCGATGGTCGGAGCGCCGCCCGAGCGGCGCAACGAGCGCACCCGAGACCTTGAGCGACAGGATGGTCCGCGTCGCCTCGACTTCGAGTTCGGTCGAGCCATGCGAGGAGATGACGATCGGCCAGTAGCCTTCGTCGCGCAGCCGAAGCTCGATGCGGCTGACCATTTCCGAGTAGAACGGATCGGTCACAGTCGGCACGACAATGCCGATGCTGCGCGTGCGCTTTCGGTTGAGGTTCCGCGCAAACAGATTGGGCTGGTAATCGGACGAGCGCAGCGCTTCCTCGATCCGCTTGCGCGTCGCCGGCTTGACGCTGGTCGGATCGTCGAAATACTTGGAGAGCGTCGGCCGGGACACGCCGCACGATCGGGCGAAATCCTCCATCGTCTTGTGCGTCATCGCCATTCAAACCCTCGCAGCATGGATTTCGACCTGGTCCATTCGCCGTCCCGTGCTTTCCTTACGGTGCGCCGGCGCGCGACTGCAAGTTGAAATTTTACAGGAAGCTTTGCAAGTTATCAACGCGTCGACAAAGATTATTGCATGCGTCAATTTATTAATTGACGTGAAGAATTCCAGACCGTATTCAATCTTGAAAAGAATACGCCGCGCGTGAGTGCCGGGAGACATGGATGAAGAAGCTGGTCTGCGCCGGCGAAATCCTGGTCGAGATCATGGCTGAACGCATCGGCCAGAGCTTCTCAAGCCTGGACCGCTGGCTGGCCCTTTCCCGTCCGGCGCGCCGGCCACGGCACGCCATTGACGGGAAAGCGTCGTTGATCAAGCGCGAGTGTCAGGTCGAGTTGTGGGGCCGATCCGCCGGAAGATGAAACTTTCCGTGCCATTTTCATTTCGCTCCGCCTCTGTCAGCGCAGCGTCGGTCAGTATCGCCATGCGCGCGTGGATCGGCGACTTGATGCAAGCTGGATCGGTGGCCGCGGCATCGCCGGCAATCGCCATCGCCTGGCATCTGCAACCACCCCAATCGACCTCGCGGCGCTCGCAGCTTCGGCATGGTTCCTGCATCCACGCGGTGCCGCGGAAGGCGTTGAATGCCTCTGAATCCGTCCAGATTTCGGCGAGCCTGCGTTCTCCGAAGCGCTCGAAGCGGAGGGAGGGAATCGTCTGGGCGGCATGGCACGGCAACACCGTGCCGTCGGGAGCCACCATGAACGCATCGCGCGCCCAGCCGCCCATGCATGGCTTGGGATAGATGGCAAAATAGTCCGGCGTGACGAAGTCGATGTCCATGATGCCGGCGAGCCTTTCGCGCGCCGCCGCGACGATGTCCGCGTGCCGGTTGACCGCTGCCAGGTCCGGCATCAGCGCATCGCGGTTGGCCAGCGCCCAGCCGGCATATTGCACGTTGGCGATCTCGAGCCGGTCCGCATCCAGCGAGAGGGCCAGATCGATGAATTCCGGCACTTCCTCGATGTTGTGTCGATGGACCGGCGCATTGATGGTGAGCGGCAGCCCGGCCGCGCGGGCGCGGTGCGCCGTCTCCAGCTTCTTCTCGTGGCTGCCACGGTGGTTGCCGATACGCTCGGTGGTCGCCGGACGGGCGCCCTGAAAGCTCAATTGCAGGTGGTCGAGACCAGCTTCGGCAAAGGCCTCGATGCGGCCCTCGGCTATGCCGACGCCGGCGGTGATGAGATTGGTGTAGACACCGCGCGCCGAAAGCCCGGCGATCAGTTGCTCGAGGTCGCGGCGCAGGGTCGGTTCGCCGCCGGAAAGATGCACCTGCAGGACGCCGAGGTCGGCGGCCTGCGAGAAGAGATCGAGCCAGGTCTGCGTGTCGAGCTCGTGATTGGCCTTCAGCAGTTCGAGCGGATTGGAGCAATAAGGGCACTGCAGCGGGCAGCGATGCGTCAGTTCCGCCAGCATGCCGATCGGAGGCAGGAGGGGGGCACTCATAGCTTCACCAAAAGATTGTCCGACCATTCCTGCAGGAAGGCGACGACGTCGGCCGCCACGTCCTCCTGATCCGCGTCATAGTCAGCCGCAAGATCGGCGATGATGCGCTCGACGATGGACCGGCCGTCGCAGCGGCGCAATATGTCGAGACTGATCTCGTTCGGCCAGAAGACCTTCTCCGGCGACAGCACGGCGAAGGCCTGCCGGACGGGGTCGTATTGTATGCGCACATGCTTCGGCAGCGATGGCGCCGACCGCAACGACACGATGGCTCTTTCGCGCAGCGCTGTCATGAGGCGGCCTCCGGGCGGAAGGCGCCGGGCGGTATGTTTCCCGGCGCGCCATAAGCATGCTGAAGCGCATCGAGCATGGCCCAGAGTATGTCGCATTTGAACACCAGCGCATCGATCGCCTGCTGCTGGCGTTCGGCCGTGTCGGCATGCGCCAGCACGTAGGCGAGGGCGAAGTCGGCGTCGCGCGATGCCTGCTCGGGCCGCCGGCTGAAATAGGCCAGCGTATCCTCGGTGATGTAATCGTATTTCGCCAGCATCGCCGGCACCCGCTCGCCGATGATGCGCGGCGAGAACATCTCGGTCAGCGAGGACGCGACCGCCTCGAGCAGCGTCCGGTTCGTGCAGAAGGAAAGGTAGGCGCCGACGGCGAAACGGGTCGCCGGCAGCGCCAGCCTTTCGCTCTTGACCGCTTCGGCATCGAGCCCGAGCGAGGTCGCCAGATGCAGCCAGCGAGCGATGCCGCCGCTCCAGCCGTCCTCGCCGTCATGGTCCTCGATGCGCTTGCGCCAGGCGGCGCGAAACGCGGGATCCTCGGCATGTGCCAGGATCATGGCGTCCTTGCGCGGAATGACGGCCTGGTAGCAATAGCGGTTCAGCGCCCAGGCCTGCATTTCGGCCTTCGACAGCGCGCCGCCGGTCATTCTGTGATGGAAGGGATGGCGGTTGTGGTAGCGCTCGTCGCCGACCTGCCGCAGCACGGCCTCGAGCTCGCTCTTGGACAGGCCGCCTTTGGCCGCGTCGTGGAAATCGCTCAAAATTCCATCTCCATGCCATCGCCGGCGACTTCCCAGCCAGCCGCCTTGACCGCCGCGTGTTCGGCGGAATTCTCGTCGAGAACAGGGTTGGTGTTGTTGATATGGATGAAGATACGGCGAGCAATCTTCACATCGGCAAGGCCGGCAATCGAGCCAGCTTCCCCGGACATTGCGATGTGCCCCATGCGCGCGCCGGTTTTCTGGCCGACGCCGGCAGCGATCATCTCGTCGTCCGTGTAGACAGTGCCGTCGAACAGAAGGCAGGCAGCATCGGCCAGGCGCGCGCGCAGCGCGGCATCGATGCGCGCGCAGCCGGGAACGTAGAAAACAGCGCCGCTACCGTCTGCCCCGCTGATACGGACCCCGATCGTGTCGCCCGTGTCGGAGCTGAAGTCGGCGTCGGGATCGCCTCTTTGCTCGAGATAGAGCGCGACCTTTCCGGGCACCGGAAAGCTGCAGACGACCACGCCGGTCGGGTGGCCTTCGCCGTCGCGGATCGCCGTTTCCTCCATCGGCGCCAGCAGGCGCCGCGGCACGATCACCGGATCGAGAACATTGAAAATCGAATTCGCCTCCAGCGTCGCCAGCACCTGTGCCGTCGCATAGATCGCGAAAGGCTGTCGTTCACGCAGACTCAGCAGGCCGGCAATATGGTCCACGTCGGCATTGGTCAGCACCACCGCGCGGATAGGTGTCGAGCGCAGCGGCGCGTCGGCCGTGGGCTGCAGTTCGGGCGCTTGCGCGATTTGCTGGCGAATGTCGGGCGATGCGTTGAAGAGAACCCAGCCTGTCCCGTCCGCCGACGCGGCAATGGATGATTGGGTTCGCGAATTGACGCCGGACATCCCGGTGCGAGCCGAGCGGCTCAGGCGGTAATTGCAGTTCCATTGCGGAAAGCCGCCTCCCGCCGCTGATCCGATGATCTTCACGCGCATGGCAAAAGCGTGCTCCGCGGCCTATCTGGCCGGCTTCTCGGCGGTAGACAGCTTCGTATCCGCGTTTGCTGCCGCAAAGCCTGACATGCGGCGGGGTGCATGCCCCTGCTGCCAGGGACATGCACCGTCGCGGCCTACTTCCTGGGAGGAATTTCAGCAGGCAGATACCGCGAAATTTCGAAGCCCGCAGCTACCTGGCACATGGTCGGTTTCTTCCAGCTCTTCTTCATGGCATTCTCCTCTTCTGCCAGCCCGAAGGGGCCGGTCATGTCGTTGGCGCCATTGCGGGCGGTGCAATGGCTCGTCCATCACTTCACAAATGGACAAATGAAACACTGGGTTCTCAAACAACTAAAAGAAAACTGTCTGTCTCGAAGATCGGTTGCTTCCCTTCATCGTCTCTCCCGTTTTCGCGGCGATCAAGCTCATCCCGGCGCCGCCGTGATCGGGTTGTCATGCTCGTCGATCAGCGGCACGTTGTAGTCGAGCAGGAGCTTGTCGATCTCCGCCTGGTTCTCCCTGATCACCTTGTTCAGCGTGCGCTTCCATTCCTGGTCGGATGGACGCACTCCCATGGTGATGCGGTAGGACATGCGCGAGCCGGTCTTTTCCTTGACCAGTGGAACGATCGTGACATTCGCGTCGAGTTGCCGGGCGTAGTAGCCAGCCATCGGCCCCCACAGGATCGCCGCGTCGATCTTGCCGGCAAGCATGTCCTTGAGCACGACCTCTCCCATCGACGGGGTAACGCGCGTATCGACGGCCAACGGGTAGATTTTTGCGGTTCGCAACAGTTTGTTGGCGGCCATGTTGGCGGTTGGCGGCGTGCGTTCGACGACGCCGATCCTCTTGCCGGTGAGTTTCGGATCCTCGATCGTCTCGACACCCTCGAGGTCATCGCCCTTCGGGTGCACAAGCACATAGGAGGAGCGGTAGTAGGCGTTGGTGTTCTGCACCAGCTCGTCGCCCTGGGCATAGCCCATGATGATGTCGCATCGGTTGGCGGCAAGCGTGTTGCGCACGAAGCCCATGACGGTCGGAAACCATGTGTAGGCGACCGACTTCCGCCCTGTCTTCCTGGCGACAAGCTCGGCCAGCTTGTTTTCGAATCCCTGGCCGTTCTGGTCGGTGAAAGGCATGTTCGAAGGATCGGCGCAGACGCGCAGAATGTCGGGGTCGACCAGTTCTCCCGCGGCGCCCAGGCCGGCGCTCTGCGCCCAGGCGGCCGACGGCAGCAAGGCGAGCGCGCCGAGCAGGGGCAGAACGATGCGTGGCTTCGATGCTACCCGGACGGTCACGTCATCCCCCCATGCAGGATTTTTCGGCATCCTTGGCCGCCTGGGATTTGTCCTCGTGCTTGGGTGGTCTTCCGCGTGGCGCGGCGCCGTCGGCACGGGCGCGCAGATAGACGTAGAGGTCATCCAGGTAGCAGTAGACGTTCTTGTTGTCGCCAAAGGCAGGCATGACATTCTCCTTGCCGCTGCCGGTGTTCTTGCGGCCCTGGGCGACGATCGACAGGAACGTAGGGTAGTCGATGTTCTTCAGGCTGTTCGCCAGAGCCGGGGCATAGCTCGAACCCGTGCCGTCCTGTCCGTGGCAGACATGGCAATCCGAGTGATAACGGCGATAACCGCTGAACGTGTACCAATCCACGGTTCCGTTCTCGATCTTGTAGGTTGGATTTCCATCCGCATCCAAATACTTGCCGCCCTCGTCCTTCACCGCCTTGGCTTTGTCGGCGCTGTCCTCGGCCTGCGCCGAAGTCGGGCCGGCCAAGGGCAGAAGGGTCAGGGCGAGAATGGAAATTGCGATGCGGATGGACATTCAGACGCTTCCTTATTTTGCCAAGGACGAAGGGTTGCCGTCGCGACCGATGTTGATGTGCTGCAGATCGAGAGCCCAGCCGTTGCCTGCGGATGATCCGGGCTCTCGATCTTTCAGCCTTCGGTCTTAAGGTTTTTCCGGGATATCAATCCGGAAGACCGAAGACGGTGAGCTGGCCGCCCAGCGTCGTGTAGTCGGCGAGTGCCGCATAGCCACCGACCGCTCCAAGACCGGCGGTTCCAACGACCGCGGCCTGATCGCCTTGCGCGCGGCCCTGATCGACGGCGCCGTGCCAGGCAGCGGCGTTGTCTGGTGACAGCAGTCCGCCGGCAAGGCCGATACCTGCCCATCCGCCGACGCCGGACAGAACGGCGATGTACTGCTTGCCGTCATGTTCGAAGGGCGTGACGTTGCCGATGATGCCGGACGGGGTCTTGAACTTGTAGAGTTCCTTGCCGTGCTCATCGACTGCCTTGATGTAGCCTTCGAGCGTCCCGTAGAAGATGACGTCGCCAGCGGTCGCCAGAGCGCCCGACCACACCGAGAACTGCTCGGGTTTCGACCAGACGATCTCACCCTTGGCAGCATCCCAGGCAATGAAGTTGCCCATGTTGCCGTCACCGCCAGGCGCGGGATACATCGACACCGTGGCGCCCACATAAGGCTGGCCGGCCGTGTAGCTCACCTTATACGGCTCATAGTCCATGCAGACGTGGTTGGTCGGCACATAGAACAGCCCGGTCTTCGGCGAGTAAGCGGCCGGCTGCTGGTCCTTGGTTCCAAGCGCTGCCGGGCAGATGCCCGCCGAGTTGGTGTCTTCGCCGTTCTGCTGGGTCGAATATTTCGCCACGACCTGCGGGCGGCCGTATTCCTTGCTGTTGGGGTCCATATTGACCTCGGTCGCCCAGTTCACCGCCGGATCGTATTTCTTGGCAACGAGAAGTTCGCCGTTGGTGCGATCCATTGTGTAGGCGAAGCCGTTACGGTCGAAATGCACCAGCACGTCGTGCTTTTTGCCTTTGACCTCCATGCCGTCGACGAGAATCATCTCGTTGATGCCGTCATAGTCCCATTCGTCATGCGGGGTCATCTGGTAGACCCATTTGGCCACGCCGGTGTCGGCATCGCGGGCGAAGATGGTCATCGACCAGCGATTGTCTCCGGGGCGCTGGACCGGGTTCCAGGTAGAGGGATTGCCGGTGCCGTAGTAGACGAGGTTCAGCTTGGGATCATAGGAATACCATCCCCAGGTCGTGCCGCCGCCTGTCTTCCACTGCTCGCCTTCCCAGGTATTCGTGCCGGAGTCCTTTCCCACCGGCTTGCCAAGCTGCGTGGTCTTCTCGGGATCGAGCAGGGTGTCCGCATCCGGACCTTCCGAATAAGCCTTCCAGGCGAGCTTGCCATCCTTCAGATTGTAGGCGGCCAGCCAGCCGCGGACGCCGAATTCCGCGCCGGATACGCCGACGAGGACCTTGTCCTTGATGACCACGGGCGCCGATGTACCGGATTCACCCTTTCCGCCGTCGGTCTGTTCGCCGTTCTTGACCGACCACACGACCTTGCCGGTCTTGGCATCGAGCGCAACGACGGTGGTGTCGGCCTGGTTGAGAATGATCTTGCCGTCTCCGTAGGCGACGCCACGATTGACCGTGTCGCAGCACATGATCGGAATGACGTTGGTGTCCTGCTTGGGCTCGTACTTCCAGAGGATCTTCCCGTCATTGTTGAGATCGAGGGCGAAGACAGTATTCGGGAACGGTGTGTGAACATACATCACGTTGCCGATGATCAGTGGTCCGCCCTCATGACCGCGCAGCACGCCGGTCGAGAAGGTCCACTTGACCTGCAGGTTCTTCACGTTTTCCTTGGTGATCTGCTTGAGCTTGGTGTACCGGGTGTTGGCGTAGTCGCCAGTCTGCATCACCCAGTCTTTCGGGTTTTCGGCCATCTTCGCGAGTTCTTCGCTGGCTGACGCTGTATAAAGCGCGCCAAACGATAGTAGCGCTGAGGTCGTTACGATGTAGGTAGCTTGCGTAAGTGCGCGCATCAAGATCCTCCCAGGTTGACAACAATAAATCGGTATTCAAGCTCGCAAAAGCTTGTTCAAACGATTCGTATTGGGAAGTATTTCCGGCAGCTGTCACGACCTAAGCTACAAATAGCAGAGGGGTGTTCCTATCCCCTACCAAATCAGCCTAGCCTGCACCCGCCCGGTTGGCCTACGAAAGACTGCCGCTGCTCCCTTGTTACAGCGATGTCCTTGAAGCCGGAAACAGGATAAGGCTATGTCATTGCAAAATGTCAGGCAAGAAAAAATCCCCGTTTGGATTGTGCGTTGCAGCATTTATATATCGCAACGCAATACATAGAAGAAGAATAAAAACCCCGCAAATTCGCAGATATCCTTGGGACCTAGATAGGATATTTTTATATCTAAAATCGTACAGTTATGTATCAACGGTATAGTATGCGTCGATGTTTATTTTCGGAATATTCCATGATGTTATTTGTAGTGGTATTTTTAGTTGCCGATACCGGATTGTGTATGAAAGGTGCTCTCGAAGATGAGCGTGAGGCGAGTCGTGAAGCTGCCCTGAAGCACTGCTGTCGGCGGGCAAGACATTCCTCCTTTGGTCCTATACGGGGGCGGTGAGAACTTGACCGGGCTTGCGGCATGCCGCCAACTGGGCACGATGATGCTGTCTCGTTGCGGCGCGCCCGGGGCAATAGGAGGAATTTCTCATGGTCAGATATGTTGGACTTTCGATCCTGCCGCTCCTCTTTTCGTCGGCGGTGGTCCTCGCAAACCCGGCCGGCGCTGCGGGAGACTATCCGACGGCGACGATCGTCGACTATGTGCTCGGCTGCATGCAGACGAATGGCCGGACGCGTCAGGCGTTGGAGAGTTGTTCCTGCTCGATCGATGTCATCGCCTCGATCCTTCCTTACGACCATTACGAGAGGGCCGAGACCTTCAAGAGCATGTCCCTGACGACAGGCGAGAATGCAGGTCTGTTTCGCGAAAGCGCGCCGGCGAAAGCCGCGCGAACCGAGTTGAAGCAGGCGCAGGCGGAAGCCGACGTGCGTTGCTTCTAGAGCAGTTCACCGTTTCACGGAAACGGCATACTGCTCTATCTCCTTGTTTTTACGCAATTCCGGACGGAAAACCGCTTCACACTTTTCCTGGAATTGCTCTAAACATATCGCCCAAAGGTGCACAGCGGTTTGCGTGAGCGATCAGGTGACGCCCGGAAATTTCTGATGGAATGACTGCAAAAGGTCGCTCGTCGCCTCAGGGCTGCGGTGCTGCCTGGGCAGGTTGACGTCGAAAACGCCGAGCACATGCGTGGGCCGCGGCGCGAGCACGATGATGCGATCCGACAGCGTCAGGGCCTCGGTCAGGTTGTGCGTCACCATCAGGGCGGTCGTGGGCCGGGCCGACCAGACGTCAAGAAGCAGGCGCCGCAGCTGCTCGGCGGTCCTTCCGTCGAGCGAGACGAACGGCTCGTCGAGGAACAGCACCGCCGGTTCGGTCGCGAAGGCCCGCGCAAGTGCTGCCCTTCGCGCAAGGCCGAGCGAAAGCTCCGCCGGATAGAGCGAGCGCATGCCGGTGAGACCGAGCGTGTCGAACAGGGCGTCGAGATTCTTCGTTCGCAGGTCTTTCGGCAGTGCCAGCCTGACATTCTGCTCCACCGTCCGCCAGGGCAGGAGGGTGGGTTCCTGGAACACGGCGGCTATGCGGTTCGAGCCGCCTTCGGGCAACTGGAAAGAACCGGAAAACTGTCTGTCGAGCCCAAGCAGAATGCGCAGCGTCGTGGTCTTGCCGCAGCCCGATGGCCCGAGCAGGCAAGCGAATTCGCCTTGCTGGACCTCGAACGAAAGGTTCTTGAGCGCCATGACCGAGACGCCCTGCGCGGACCTGAAGGTTTTTTCGGCGATGTCGACCCTAAGCGGGACGGCGGCGCCAACGGGTTGCATGTCGTTCAACGGGCTGCACCAGAAGAAGTTCGACGACAAGCATCACCGCCACGAATGCCAGCGTGTAGGCAAGAATGGCGGCGACGTCGAAAAGCTGGAAATAGAGATGGATCTGGAAGCCCACGCCATTGGAGCGACCGAGCAGTTCTACCACCAGCACGATCTTCCAGATGAGGGCGATGCCGGAGCGCGACGCCGCGGCCAGATAGGGCTGCAGTTGCGGCAGCAGGATATGGCGAACGCGGTCGAGGGGACCGAAGCGGTACACAGCCGCCATTTCGGCGTAGCTCGGGTCCAGCGCCCTGGCGCCCTCGCGCATGGTCACTACGACGTTCGGGATCTTGTTCACGGCAACCGCGCCTATCGCCGCTGCCTCATTGAGGCCGAACCAGATGTAGGCCAGCACGATGATCACCAGCGCGGGGATATTGAGGAACAGGATGACCCATGGGTTGAAGAACCGGTCGGCGCGGCGGTAACTGCCGAGGAGGATGCCGATCACCGATCCGACAACCATCGCGACGAGGTATGCGGCGGCGACCCGGCCCAGCGTAGCGCCGAGGTGGTAGAAAAGGTCGCCGCTCGCCGCCTCTCTCAGCAACACCTGCCAAACCTGTCCCGGGCCCGGGAAGGCACGGCTCGGCCAGGCATTCGCCGCCAGGCTCCACAGCAGGCCAAGCCCGAGCAGGGAGATCGTCACCGTCAGCGCGGGCATCAGCGTCGCCGCAGGGTCGGAACGCCTGGAAGCGCCGGCCATTTCGCCGAGCCTTCGCTCGCCGCCATCTCTTGCGGTCATTGCGGCGGCTCCCGCCAGAATGTGCCAGGCGCCATCTCCGGCGCGCTGCCGACCAGCTTTTCGCCGCCGATCCCGGCCAGCACCCGATAGAGCCTGCCGGCATCGGCCGCTTCCTCGGCGACCGGCCGCCTGGGGATGCCCTCGCGATAGCGGTCGCGCAGCTTTGCCAGCTCCTTGCCTTGTGCGCGGACAATCGGCGCAAGGCGCAGCCACTCTTCGTCGGACCTTGCCAGCAGATCCTTGGCCTGCGCGGAAGCCTTGAGGAAGTCGCGGACGGCTTGCGGGTTCTCGTTCGCCCATTTGTCGTGGAAGACATAGCCGAGCGCGGATACCGGGCCCGAAGCTCCGAGCGCCGTCTGCGCATCGCCGGCACCGATCAGCCGACGAAAGCCGTCGGCCTCGAGCCTGGCGCAAAAATGCCAGAAGTTGAGCACCGCATCGAGTTCGCCCTGAATGGCCTTTTGCGAAATCAGCGGCGGCGCGCCAAAGACGACATCGCTGACCGCCGGCAGGTCGAGGCCGTGATCGCGCCTGGCCAGCGCCTGTATCAGCAGCCAACTCTTGTCGATGGCCCCGCCAGCGACGCCGATCTTCTTTCCCTTGAGGTCGGCGATCGTGCGGATCGGCGATGCGTCCTTCACCATGATCGCCCCGACTGCCGTCGAATAGGGGGCCAATGTGACGTCGCCGCCGTCCGAGCGCTGACGCGAGACCCACAGCCAATCGGTCACGATCATGTCGATCGCGCCCGCCAGCATCGCGACATTGGTTGCGTCCTCCCCGGCGAAATAGATGACGTCCAGATCGATCCCGTTGGCCGCGTCGAACTTATGTTGCTTCAGCGTATCAAGCTCCCAGCTCACCGTGCCGAACTTCAGCACGCCAATGCGAACCCTGGACGCTGCGAAGGCGGCGATGGGGTGCGCGCCGATGATCGCCGCCGTTCCAAGGGCCGCCAAACGGAGTGTTTCCCGCCGCGAAATCATGATGCATCCTCCCGGGACTGCAACAAACCAGGGGCGCCGGTCAGATCTCTCGGTCCTTCGTCGGGAAAGCGCATTTCCAGCGCCTGACCTTCAAGGCCGGGTGTTCCTGCGACCATTTCGCGATTTCGCTCGGCGCCAGCATCATGCATTGGAACAGGGAGCCGCGGCTCTCGAAATAGAGATGCTGGTCTCGGCAATCGCCGGGATTGGCACTCAGGCAAACCGTCAATATGAGGTCGACCATATTCATTCAGCACCTCTTGCGCGCGCAAACGCCCGCTTCGGCGAAATGCCGCCGCCCCTGTTGCCTGGGCAAATCTCAGCCTGAATGAAACCAGCCTGAGCGATGTCCCGAGGTGCCCTTGGGAGTCCAGAATGACCTGAAGCTACGCGCTCGCCCCAGGACCGTCAACAAAGGCGAAAGTACAGGATGGGCCTCTTGAATGCCGGAGTCTGGACCTTGGTACGATTGACTTCCGCCGTCCGCCGGCTAGCTTTTTACAGGCGCCGGGCATTTTGACGATTAATGAGGAATTGCCATGCGTGCTATCGCATTTTTCGCCGTTGTATTTCTGGTGACTTTGATCACGAACCAATCCTACGCGCAGGATGCGGCGGCGGGTGAGAAGGTCTTCACCAAATGCAAGGTCTGCCACGTCGCGGACAAGGACCAGAACAAGGTTGGTCCGTCGTTGAACGGCGTCATCGGCCGCACCGCCGGCACGCATCCGGGGTTCAGCTATTCCCAGGCCATGGTTGCGGCTGGAAAGTCCGGCGTCAAATGGGACGAGCCGACGCTGACGACCTATCTCCATGATCCAAAGGCCATGGTGAAAGGCACAAAGATGGCATTTGCCGGCCTCAAGGACGACAAGGACGTGGCCAACGTCATCGCCTATCTCAAGCAATTCTCGAAGTGACGGCTTAGGGTGGCTCGTCCGATCGCGATCGGACGGAGACCGCCTCTTTAATCGCGATGCGCTTTAGGCAAGGGCGGCCAGCCTCTGCATCGCGGAAGGCAGATCGAGCAGGCTGTCGCAGACGATATCCGCGCCCAGCTCTTCGACGGGGACATGGGTGTAGCCGCCGCGCAGCAGAGCGACGGGCGTGCCGGCGGCGCGCGCGGCGCCGACGTCGCTGCTGCTGTCTCCAACCATCAGCGCCTCGTAGGGTTCGACGCCAAGCTGGTCGAGCGCCAAAAGCAGAGCGTCAGGCGCCGGTTTCAGATGTGTCACGGCGTCTCCGCCGACGATCGCGCCGAGATATTCCGTCAAGTGGAAATGCAGAAGTATTTCGCGGGTCGCCAATTGCGGCTTGTTGGTGACAACGCCCATGGCTGTTGCGTTGAGGTGGAAGTGCGTGAGCGCCTCCCTGACGCCAGGCATCAGGCTCGTCAGACGGGTCAGATGCCTGCGGTAGATCGGCGCCATGTCGCGGTTGGCCTCCTCGAGGGCGCTGCCGGCAAGCGGTGATCCCGAGGCTGCGAAAGCTCGCTCGACCAATTTCATGACACCGCCGCCGATCATCGCCTTGACCTGATCCACGCCGAGCGGCGGCAGATCGCGGCCGGCCAGCAGCTCGTTCACCGCCGCCGCGATATCGGGCGCCGAATCGATCAGCGTGCCGTCAAGATCGAACAGGATCGCCCTCGGCGAGCCAAACTGCTTGCCTGCGCCGACGTTCATGCGGCCTCCTTCCATTTGATCGAGCAGCCGACCGAAGCGATCTGGTCGAGCGGTCCGTCACCGGTTCGGGCAACCTGCTTCATCGCCTCGAACAGATCGCGTCTCAGCCCGGGCGGTCCGGCTTCCCGTCGCGATGCATCCAGCCGGCCACGATATTGCAGCGTCAACTCGCTGTTGAGGCCGAAGAAGTCCGGCGTGCACACGGCTCCATAGGCGCGCGCCACCGCCTGCGACTCGTCGTGGAGATACGGGAAGGTGAAGGCGTTCGCCCTGGCGAAGAGTTTCATATTGTCGAAGCCATCGTCGGGATAGGTGTCGGCATCATTGGCATTTATCGCGACAAAGCCGATCCCCTCGGCCTTGAGGTCGTTAGCATCACGCACGATGCGTGAAATCACGGCCTTCACATAGGGGCAGTGATTGCAGATGAAGGCGACCACCAGCCCGTTGCGGCCGGCCTGGCCGAAGATCGAATGCGATTTGCCGTCAATGCCGGGCAAAACCGCATCGACGGCTTTCCAGCCGAATTCGCAGACAGGTGGGATTGCAGCCATCTCATCCTCCGCAAGTGATTCATGCGGCTCGCCGGATCGCTCCGTCGGCCGCCTGCCTGATCGCGCCGATATTGGCGCGATAGGCGGCCTCGGCGCCACCCTTGAAAACGGCGGACCCGGCGACAAGCACATTGGCGCCGGCCGCGGTGACAAGAGGAGCCGTCTCGGGCGTGACGCCACCGTCGATCTCGATGTCGATCGGACGCTGGCCGACGAGCGCCTTGACACGCCTGACCTTGTCGACGACCGCCGGAATGAAGGCCTGGCCGCCGAAACCCGGATTGACCGTCATCAGAAGCACCAGGTCAAGCCGGTCGAGAACATATTCGATGACGCTTTCCGGCGTCGACGGATTGAGCGAAACGCCGGCCTTCTTGCCGAGGTTCCGGATCGCCTGCAGCGAACGGTCGAGATGCGGCCCGGCCTCGGCATGCACCGTGATGATGTCGCAGCCGGCGTCGGCGAAGGCGGCGAGATAGGGATCGGCCGGCGCGATCATCAGATGACAGTCGAAGATCTTGTCGGTTCGATCGCGGATCGCCTTGATCACGGGCGGGCCGAAGGTGATGTTGGGCACGAAATGTCCGTCCATCACGTCGAGGTGGATCCAATCGGCGCCCGCCCGCGCGACCGCTTCGACCTCGTCGCCGAGCCGCGAGAAATCCGACGACAGAACGGAAGGGGCGATGATGGTCTTTGCGGTCATTTGCCTTCTCCTTTCCCGGGGACCAGCGCGAAGACCCGGCTGGCGGTGATGTCCTCGGCGGAGATCGTCGACAGCGCCTTGGCGTCGAGCGGCCCCCTGGCGCTTTCGAACAGGCGGTTGGCCTGCCGCAGCCGTGTCCGGTCAAGCGCGTTGCGGATCGAGCGGGCATTGGCGAAATGCGGCTGCGCGCGGCGGCGCGCGATATAGTCGGCCATTGCTGCTGTCGCCTTGGTGTCGAACAGGTAGTTTTGCTTGTCGAGCATTTGTTCCGCGATCCTGAGAAGCTCGTCGTCGGAATAGTCGGGAAAGTCGATGTGGTGGGCGACGCGTGAGCGGAATCCCGGATTGCTTTCGAAGAAGCGATCCATGCGCTGCGCATAGCCGGCGAGGACGACCACGAGATCGTCGCGCTGGTTCTCCATTACCTGCAGCAGGATCTCGATCGCTTCCTGGCCGTAATCCCGCTCGTTCTCGGGGCGATAGAGATAGTAGGCCTCGTCGATGAACAGCACGCCGCCCATCGCCTTCTTCAGGATCTCCTTGGTCTTGGGCGCGGTGTGGCCGATATATTGGCCGACCAGGTCGTCGCGGGTAACCGAGACCAGATGGCCCTTGCGGATATAGCCCAGGCGATGCAGCAGGTCGGCCATGCGCAGCGCGACGGTCGTCTTGCCGGTGCCCGGATTGCCGGTGAAGCTCATATGCAGCGTCGGCGTTTCGTGCGCGAGGCCCATGCGACGGCGCGCCCGCTCGACCAGCAGGAGCGCCGCCGTCTCGCGGATGCGTCGTTTGACCGGGGCGAGCCCGATCAGATCGCGGTCGAGCTCGGCCAGGACGTCCTTGACGCCGGACGTTTCGAATTCCTCACGCAGGTCGATCGCCGCCGGGGCGGCGGCCTGCGGTACTTCCGTTTCGGCAAAGGCTGGCGCCGGCATGGCATTTTCCTCCTGTCGCGACGATTAGCCGTACCTTGCTCCGGTCGGCTTGTCGGCGGCGTAGGGCCTGGTGGTGTAGCGGATCATGCGGCCCGCGGCTTCCTGCCGATCGAGCCGGTAGCCGGGTTCCTCGGCCGGGCGGTTGACGATGAAGGAGAGCTTCACCGATTCCCAGCCATGCGAGGAATCGAAGGCGACGACGCGGATATAGCGGTCGCCATAGAGCTTGCGGCAGGCGTTCAGCTCCATCATCAGCGCCGCCGCGTCGGGATTGTCGAACATCGGGTGGCCCCACATGTCCCAATAGGTGTTGCGCGGGTGCGGATCGTCGGTGAACTCGAGGCTGACGGCCCATTTGTTGTCGATGCAATATTGCACCTGCGCGCGGATCTGGTCGTCGGTCAGGTCGGGCAGGAAGGAAAAGGCCCCTTGGGTTATACGCATTGTCTGTCTCCCTATTCGGCGGCCGTTGCCACCGGGACGAAGTCCGGCGTGTCGGTCGAGGCGTAGTTGAATGTCACGTCCTTCCAGACATCGAGAGCCTGTCGCAGCGGCAGGCAGGAGCGGGCGGCATGCTCGAGGATCTCGGGCCCTTCCCGCAGGTAGTCGCGGCCCTCGTTGCGGGCGAGGATCATGCATTCAAGCGCGACGCGATTGGCCGTGGCGCCGGCAGCGATCCCCATCGGATGGCCGATGGTGCCGCCGCCGAATTGGAGCACGACATCCTCGCCGAGCAGGTCGATGAGCTGATGCATCTGGCCGGCATGGATGCCGCCCGACGCCACCGGCATCAGCTTGTTGAGCGATGCCCAGTGCTGGTCGAAGAAGATGCCGTTCTCCAGCCGCATCGGGTTATGGTCCTCGCGGCAGACGTCGTAGTAACCCTTTGTCGTCGCCGGGTCGCCTTCCAGCTTGCCGACGACGGTGCCGGCATGGATGTGGTCGACGCCGGCAAGCCGCATCCATTTGGCGATGACGCGGAAGGAAACGCCGTGCGACTTCTGCCGCGTGTAGGTCGAGTGGCCGGCGCGATGCAAGTGCAGGATCATGTCGTTCCTGCGCGCCCATTTCGCCATCGACTGGATCGCCGTGTAGCCGATCACGAGGTCGATCATGACGATGTTGGAGCCGAGTTCCCTGGCGAAGTCGGCCCGTTCGTACATGTCCTCCATGGTGGCGGCGGTGACGTTGAGATAGGTGCCCTTGATCTCGCCCGTCTCGGCCTGCGCCTTGTTGACCGCCTCCATGCAGTAGAGAAAACGCTCGCGCCAATGCATGAAGGGCTGCGAGTTGATGTTCTCGTCGTCCTTGGTGAAATCGAGCCCGCCTTTCAGCGCCTCGTAGACGACACGGCCGTAATTGCGGCCGGAGAGGCCGAGCTTCGGCTTGACGGTTGCGCCGAGCAACGGGCGGCCGAACTTGTCGAGGCGCTCGCGCTCGACGACGATGCCGGTCGCCGGACCCTGGAAGGTCTTCACATAGGCGACGGGAAAACGCATGTCCTCCAGCCGCAATGCCTTCAACGGCTTGAAGCCGAACACGTTGCCGATGATCGATGCCGAGAGATTGGCAATCGAACCCGGCTCGAACAGGTCGAGGTCGTAGGCGATGTAAGCGAAGTACTGCCCAGGTGCATTAGGCACGGGGTCGACCCGATAAGCCTTGGCGCGGTATTTTTCCGTCGCCGTCAGCCGGTCGGTCCAGACCACTGTCCAGGTCGCGGTCGAGGATTCGCCGGCGACTGCCGCGGCGGCCTCAATCGGGTCGACACCGTCCTGCGGCGTGATCCTGAACACCGAGATTATGTCGGTGTCCTTCGGCTCGTAGTCGGGCTCCCAATAGCCCATCTTCTTGTATTCCATGACGCCGGATCTGTAGCGGTCCTTGCCGGTCACGGTCTCGGATTTGTTGGGCATGAGGCTGGTCCTTTCCTTGCTTGGCGGACCGCCGCTCAGGCGGCTTTCGCGGTTGCGATTTGCGGGTCGAGTTTTCCCGCTGCGTAGCGTTTCGCCATCTCGTCCATGGCGATGACCTTGATCTTCGAGGCGTTGCCCGCGGTGCCGAAGCGTTCGAAACGATCGCGGCAAAGATCGCGCAAGGCATCCATGGCGGGCTTCAGGAATTTGCGCGGATCGAATTCGCGCGGGTCCTGCATCGCGACGCGACGGAACTGCCCGGCCATGGCCATGCGGCAATCGGTGTCGATATTGACCTTGCGCACGCCGTAGCGGATGCCGCGCTCGATCTCCTCGACCGGAACGCCGAAGGTCTGGGGCATCTCGCCGCCATATTTGTTGATGATGTCCTGCAGTTCCTGCGGCACCGAGGACGAACCGTGCATGACCAGATGCGTGTTCGGCAGCTTCTCGTGGATCGCCTCGATCACCTGCATGGCCAGGATGTCGCCGTCCGGCTTGCGCGTGAACTTGTAGGCGCCATGAGAGGTACCGCAGGCGATCGCCAACGCATCGACCTTGGTGGCGGTCACAAAGTCGACCGCCTGATCGGGATCGGTCAAGAGCTGGTCGTGCGACAGCGCGCCTTCGGCGCCGTGACCGTCCTCGGCCTCGCCCTGGCCGGTTTCCAGCGAGCCGAGCACGCCGAGCTCGCCCTCGACGGAAGCGCCGACCCAATGCGCCATGCGCGCGACACGTTCGGTGATGGCGACGTTGTAGTCGTAGCTCGCCGGGGTCTTGGCGTCCGCCAACAACGATCCGTCCATCATCACCGAGGTGAAGCCGTGGCGGATCGCCGAAAGGCAGGTGGCTTCGTTGTTGCCGTGGTCCTGGTGGATGCACAGCGGGATGGCCGGATGGATCTCGGTCAACGCCTCCATCATCCTGGACAGCATGATGTCGTTGGCATAGGAGCGGGCGCCGCGCGAGGCCTGTATGATCACCGGCGCGTCGCAGGCCCTGGCCGCCTCCATGATGGCGAGGCCCTGTTCCATGTTGTTGATGTTGAATGCCGGCACGCCGTAACCGTGCTCGGCGGCATGGTCGAGAAGCTGGCGAAGGGTGATGCGGGCCATTGTCGGTCCTCCTAGAAGATGAGCTTCAGCGCCGCCGCGGCGACGGCTTCGGGTGTGATGCCGAAATGCCGGTAGAGGTCCGGGGCGGGCGCACTGGCGCCGAAGCCGGTCATGCCGACAAAAGCGCCCGTGTCGCCGATCCAGCGATCCCAGCCGAGACGGGCGGCCGCCTCGACGGCGACGCGCGGCGCTGAACCGAGGACGGACTTGCGGTAGTCGGCATCCTGTTCCTCGAACAATTCCCAGCACGGCATCGAGACGACCGCGGCGGCGAGGCCGTGCCCGATTTCCAGCTGCTCGGCGGCGGCAACGGCGATCTCGACCTCCGAGCCGGTCGCGATCAGCGTCACGGCGCGGTGCGCGGACGGCTCACGCAAGACGTAAGCGCCGCGGCCGGACCGGTTCTCCTGGTCGTGTGCCTGGCGCAGCATCGGCAGGTTCTGGCGCGAGAGCACGAGCACGCTCGGCCGCTTCTCGCTCTTCAGAGCCAGCTCCCAGCACTCGGCCGTTTCGATGATATCGGCCGGACGGAAGACGTTGAGGTTCGGCGTGGCCCGCAGCATCGCCAGGTGCTCGACCGGCTGGTGGGTCGGACCGTCCTCGCCGAGGCCGATGGAATCATGCGTCATCACATAGACGACGCGCTGGTTCATGAGCGCCGAGAGCCGCATCGCGCCGCGCGCATAGTCGGCGAAGCACAGGAAGGTGCCGCCGTAAGGCACGAAACCGCCATGCAGCGCGATGCCGTTCATGGCCGCGGCCATGCCGTGCTCGCGGATACCGTAGTGAATGTAGCGGCCCGCATACCCACCCGGCACGATGCGATCCATGCCCTTGGTGATCGTCAGATTGGAGTGCGTGAGGTCGGCGGAGCCGCCGACCGTGAGCTCGGTTGCGCCGTTGATCGCGGCGAGCGCCATTTCGGAAGCCTTGCGCGTTGCGACCTTGGTCGCCTTGTCGACATGCTCCGCGCGGAAGGCGTCCAGTGCTTCGAAGACCCCGTCGGGCAGTTTGCCGGAAAGCGCTTTAGCAGGTCAACTCCGATTCCAGAGCAAACCCGCGCTGTAAAATTTCCGTAAAAAACTATATGTCAGACAAAATCGTGTTTACGCGGTCATGCTCATTTAGGACCGAGCCCATTGAGTTCGCTGATATCATGGAAACTGAAAGTAGCGCCCCTCTCATACGGGTAGTGTAGTCCTCCCTGAGAAACGCTGACATTGAGCCTTGGACGCTTATGCCGAGGCTCCAAGTCGGATCCTTCGGCAGCGAACGCGGTAACTTCAGCTGTTATTTTGGACGTTTTACCAGTCGCTAGGAAGCGTATAGCGGGTCGGATCGCATCAAGGGCAAGCTGAGCCGCCAATTCGTTGGAGGTGTTCGACAACACATTGGTTTCCACCAGTTCTCCTTCCGGCGAAGTGCTTAATTCAACGCGAGCCGTACCCGGCACAAGCTGCCGATAGTTTGATTCCAGATTCGCGTTCCAAAGCTGTCCTACATGATCAATAAAGGCGTCCTGCGCGTCGGCGATCTTCTTCTCGGTAGGACTCAGTTGCTCAGGTACGAAGACCTGTTCTGAATGTGGCTGACAGTCTTGGACACTCCATCCGTATTGCGGCTGCGGTGCGGAGAGAGAACATCCGAGCGGTCGTTTCTCGCCGGGCGCAAGCGTGAGCGCCTGGTCCGTGAATGTGCTAGTGCCAAGTGCGCAATCCCAAAGTGTG
>Ga0207647_10000879_pt1 | contig 23320 bp, 24 predicted proteins | sample KBSCornC2_FD_184295 | JGI IMG/M metagenome (GOLD analysis project Ga0207647, IMG submission 184295) | Corn rhizosphere microbial communities from Kellogg Biological Station, Michigan, USA - C2 (SPAdes) (version 2) | ecosystem: Host-associated > Plants > Roots > Rhizosphere ... | reverse complement strand
CAGGAAATCATTGAGTGGGTGGCTAGTACGATGCGTCAGCAATACAAAGAGCAGATCGAAGACCGTGAGCGAGCGCTCACTAACTTGCAGTCTCAACTTAGGCGCGTTGAGACGATGGACGAGATGCTATATGACGATAAACTCTCGGGCGATATCGACAAAGATCGCTATGCAGAAAAACACAAACAGTTCATGGAGCAAAAGTCAGATATTGAGAGCCGTCTGGCCAATATAGATGTAGCGTCAGATTTACGACTTGAGCAGAGTTTAGTCATTCTAGAATTGTCCCAAAAAGCTGCTGATTTATACGTCAAAAAGACATCTGAGCAAAAACGCCTGATAATTTCCAAACTTTTCGCAGAACTAACATTAAAAGGAGGTTTCTTATCTGTTAAATATTCAAAGTTCGCTGAAGCAATTGCTGAAAAAGTCGAAAAAACACGTAAATTAATGGAGGACTAAAAATGACGTTCCAAACTTCACAAAATGACCAGGATAACAGAGATAAAACCAAAAAAACGAACCTTCAAAATGAGATTCGTTCTTCATGGCTGGGGCGGAGGGATTCGAACCCCCGAATGCTGGTACCAGAAACCAGTGCCTTACCACTTGGCGACGCCCCATCATGGTGATTAACAAGGGTAAGTGTACCAAAATATCTTGGATTAGGCTAGTCTGAAACGACATGCTACAATAAGCAAGCTTAACAACTAAAAATATACAGAGTGCAGGGAGAGATCTAGCTCGTTGATCTGCACAGCAACCTACGAATAAATCGCAAGGTGCTCCATCTAGCCCGCCGACGCGGGGAAGATGTTTTATCTCTTTGGAAGATATCCTTTCTCGCTGTAATGGCAGAAAGGATATTTTTATAGCTGAAGCACGGAGATAATAAGGAGCTTGCTCATTGTTATCGAGTACTGAAAGCTATATTAGCGTAGCTAATATGACTAACAGATCTAAAAAAGAGGGATTGCTCGAGCGGCTTACGCATGGACCGATACTCTGCGCAGAAGGATATGTATTTGAGCTGGAACGTCGTGGCTATATCAAGGCCGGCGCGTATGTGCCAGAAGTAGTGCTGGATTTTCCAGACGCAGTAACGGAGTTACACAATGAATTTGTACGGGCGGGCAGCGACGTGGTGGTAGCACTGACGTACTATGCGCACCGCGAAAAGCTCAAAGTTGTTGGCCGCGAAAACGATTTGGAACTGATAAATCGCAGGGCGCTAAAGTTGGCGCAGAATGCTGCTGCAAAACCTGGTGCGCTAGTCGCGGGAAACATATGTAATACCTGGGCTTATGCGCCAGGTGATGCCGTGGCTGCCAAGGAAGTCCGGCGGCAATACACCGAGCAAGTCTCGTGGGCGGCGGACGAAGGCGTGGATTTTATCCTAGCCGAGACTATCGAATACGTGGGTGAGGCGCTGATCGCGCTAGAAGTTATCAAACGCTTCAACCTGCCGGCAGTCATAAACTTTTCGCCGATATATGACAAATCCAAAGATGGCTATGACTGGACGGAAGCATGCAAATTGTTGGCAAAAAACGGCGCGGATGTGGTGGGATACAACTGTGCACGCGGTCCGGAAACGATACTGCCCTTGGGCCGGAAGCTGCGCGACGCCATAGAGGGGCCAGTCGCACTCGTGCCAGTGCCGTACCGCACGACCCAAACAGCACTGTCGTTTCAATTTTTGAAGCGCCGACAAGGCGACAGCGCCTACACGCTTGGTCTGGATCAGCACTATATTGATCGGGCCGAAGCGGCTGATTTCGCACGAGCAGCGCAAAAACTGGGTGTGGATTTTATCGGTTTGTGTTGTGGTGCCGGGCCGCACAACATTCGAGCGATGGCCGAAGCGCTGGGACGAACGCCTCTGGCCAGCAGGTACTCGCCCGACCTAAGTCAGCATGGCTTGCTGGGCAAAGATGTGGCGAGCCACGAGAAACAGTTTTTAAAACTTTGGAAACAACCCTAAAAGGAGAAATATAATGGCAAATACCACTAACAATGCAACACTTTTTACGAGCGAATCGGTCTGTGCGGGACATCCGGACAAAATATGTGACGCTATCAGCGACGCGATTGTAGATGCGGCACTGGCGCAAGACCCGCACAGTCGTACGGGCATCGAAACAGTCGCTGGCGCTAACAAAATCTGCCTATTTGGTGAGATTAAAACAACAGCCGAACTAAACTACGAGAAAATCGTGCGCGATAAAGTTGTGGCACTCGGCTACACCAATCCGGCGTGGGGCTTTAGTGGCGAGTCGGAATTTAGTAACGATATTCATCAGCAATCACCGGAGATTGCACTTGGTGTGGATCAGGATGGTGCGGGTGATCAGGGCATGATGTTTGGTTATGCGTGTAACGAAACGCCAGAGTTGATGCCACTGCCAATAGCTTTGGCACACGCGCTGACGCGACGGATTGATATCGCGCGCGAATCGGGGGAGTTGAAATGGCTGCGGCCGGACGGCAAAGCACAGGTAACGGTCCGGTACGAAAATGACAAACCAGTCGCAGTCGAGAAAGTTGTGGCTGCCGTTGCACACAGTGAAGAAACTAGCGCAGCGAACGTGCGCAAAGATGTCATTGAAGCAATTATCACACCTGTTCTGACTACATACGGCTTCAAGCTGCCGGATGATGAAAATATTATCATCAATGGTACTGGCCTCTGGCATATCCCAGGTCCCGAAAGTGACGCTGGCCTGACTGGCCGCAAAATAGTCGTTGATACATACGGCGGCTATGCCCGCGTCGGCGGCGGCGCATTTAGTGGTAAAGATCCTAGCAAGGTCGACCGCAGTGGCGCGTATGCTGCGCGCTACATTGCCAAAAATATTGTCGCGGCGGGGCTCGCTACAAAATGCGAAGTCGGACTAGCATATGTCATTGGTCGGCCTGATCCGCTGATGCAAACCATTGAAACATTCGGCACCGCGACCGCCAGCGAAGAAGAATTGTACAAGTTCAAAGAAAAACTCATCAACACCAGTGTGAAAGGCATCACCGAAACATTGGACTTGCACCGGCCGATCTACAGTCAGACTAGCGCCTATGGCCACTTTGGCAAACCTGAACTGCCGTGGGAGGCCGTCGTCAAACAGTAGCCATGCTACCATGAATGCATGAGAAAAATCATTCTGGCTAGTCAGTCGCCGCGCCGTAAAGAGCTGCTAGCGCAAATGGGCGTCCAGTTCGAGGCAATTCCCAGTGATTTTGTCGAAAACCTGGACAACGCCCGCACGCCCGAGGCTGTCGCCAAAGAACTGGCGCTCAGCAAAGCGATGTCCGTGGCGCGGCTGAACCCCGACGCGATTGTCATCGGTTCAGATACAATTGTGTCGATGAACGGCGTACAGCTAGGCAAGCCGCGCAACGAGGCCGAAGCACGCAAGGTACTCAAGTTCCTGGCCGGCAATAGCAATTTTGTCACCACCGCTCTTGCCGTTATTTGCTTGGCTGATGGTGTGCGCGCCGTGTTGGCTGAAACCGCCGAAGTGCATTTTTGGCCATATAATGAAGTACTTGTTAATGCCTACCTCGCAACCGGTGACTCTGCCGACAAAGCGGGCAGCTACGGCATTCAGAGCCGCGCCGCGCCGCTCATCGCCTATTATCGCGGCAACTACGACACGATTGTCGGCTTGCCTACACATTTGCTTGCGCCGATATTGCAGAAACTTGGATACACAAATGCGCACGCCGTAACACTCAAAACGCCAGTACAAAACCGCGGATAACGCTACTCGATATCGCGCCGTCGAAAACCAGCGAGCGCTACCAACAGGGACACGGCATACAGAGCAAGTACGTAGACGATAAAGCCGGTCGAAACTTTACCAGCTAGCATCGCACCCGGGTCGTAGTAGTGGTAGGGGAAAAATTTGGCAATGCCTGAAAGCCCGTGTACCATGCCGCCGAGAGACGAGAGAATGTAGCCGCCAAAACTTAAGAGAATGGCACTTACTACCGCCAGCTTGCGCGTTGCGAGACTGGCTGCGTAGAACATAAATGCCAAGGCCCCAAACGCGCCCGAAAATAGCGTCATCCAAAACGTAGTCAGTGCTAAGTGTGTCACCGAGACATCGATGTGCACTGCTAGAGCGCAAGCGATAGTGACCAGGCCTGTCACAATGCCGAGCGCGCCCACCACTAATGCGCCAGCAAGTGCTTTGGCTATTAGTAAATGGCTGCGGCCGATGGGCCGGGACAGTAATAGTTCTAGAGTGTGCCGGCTTTCTTCTTTGTTGATGAGGCTGCCCGCTAATGTCACGCTCAGGATGATAAACAATATAGGCAAGGTAATGAAAAACAGTTGCGAGTTGAGGTAGCCTACCGGTGAAAACACATCGCTGGTGCCGACAAAGCCGCTAATACTCGACGACAAATCGCCAAAAGCTTTGTTGAGCTGGTCGGCTTTGCCTTGGACAGAGCCATAAGCTAGCACTGTCATGGCCACCAGTGCGGCGATCCCAAGGCTCCACCACAACAGGTAAAATCTTCGTTCCCGCAGTTCTTTTTTGACGATGGCGAATAGCTTACTCATCATGGCCTCCCGGCTTGTAGAACTTTATAAATTCTTCCTCCAGATTGACCTCTTGCTGGTGCAGCCGTGTCACGTGGTGTTTGCCTAGCAGTGCGAAAAGCGGTGACAGTTCGCCCGTAACGGATACGGTGATGTCGTGTTCGCCGTGCGCGTCCACTGTTGTGTGGGGTAGTTTTTTGAGCTCAGAAAGGGGTGGCTCATCGGCAAATGTCAGCGTAAACGTGTGTGAAGCGCGTGCTGCCAGGTTGGCGAGCGTCTGCTCGGATACAAGTTTGCCTTCGCGTATAAAGCCGACTTTTGTGCACATACGCTGCACTTCGGCAAAATTGTGGCTGCTCACAAACATGGCTGCACCGCGTTCTTTGCTTTCGCTCACGAGTTTGAAAAACTCTTCCTGCATCAGTGGGTCGAGCCCTGACGTCGGCTCGTCTAGAATAATCACGGAAGGTTCATGCATAAACGCTTGGATCAAGCCAATCTTCTGCCGGTTGCCTTTAGAGAGTTCTGGGATCGGTTTGCCAAGTTGCGCTTGAAAGCGATGCGCCAGCTCCGCCGCATATCCTGGCCGTTTTGGCGGTTGAAGCTCTGCCAGGTAGTCCAGAAATTGCTTGCCAGTCATTTTGTCGTACAGCGCAACATCCCCAGAGAGGTAGCCGACGTCATGTTTGATGGCTACCGAATCACGCACGCTATCTTTGCCCAGGATAGTCGCCGCGCCGCTCGTAGGCTGGATAAAATTTAGCAGTGTGCGGATGGCCGTGGATTTGCCGGCACCGTTGGCGCCCAGAAAACCGTACACTTCACCGGCAGCGACGCGTAGCGACAAATTTTGCAGCGCGTATTTTTTGCTGCCACGATATTTTTTGCTTAGTCGGTCAAGGATTAACAGGTGGTCTTGCATAAGGTTAAGCATCATTATAGGGCCAAAGCAGGACAAATCAAGCGATCTCGGATAAGGCTAACCCAAGATGTTGATGGCACGGGCGAGTACAAGCACAACTGTTACGACAGCGACTAAGGATTGGACCATCATCAGAATTTTGGCGCGGTGTGTGAGGGGTACCGTGTCGGCAGAGGCGAAGTTGGTGACATTAGTCGTTGATAGGTAGGCATAGTCGGCAAAGCCCGGCAGCCAGTCTTTGGCTCCGAAACGTTCATGAATCATCTGAGGAAACAAGAAATCTCGGTTTGCTTGCGTAGCGGTCCGCCAATCCGGCCCGTTGCCATCCATTTCCCAGTACCATAGCGCAAACATAAAAATGTTGGTGATATAAATGGCCAAACCGTTGAGCAGCAAGCTGTGGCCGCTGACTGCAGAAGTACCCAAAAATAAGTTGTCTAGCAGGAGTATCAGCGAGAAGATGTTGATGGCCGCGATAATGCCGATGAGCGACATGGCAAGATTGCGCCGTGGTCGCGAGACTTTGCGATAACCTTCTGTGGTAACAGCGATAAGCGCGAGCAGCAGCAAGACTTCCAGAGCCGCAACCCACGCCTTGTGGAATGGCAAAAACGTATTGCTAGTAACAAGCTGCAGGCCGATGACAATGAGTACACCCAGTTGCATTTGCCAGATCGGGTCGTGCGTTTTTTTGAAAACCTTGCGGACATGGTGGAGTTTTTGTGTGTTCGCGGGTGTTTTAGTCGGCATGGCCTGATTATAGCAAATGTGTCGATAGATTAAGTCGTAACGCGACAACACATTTTAGGCGTAACACGCTAAGGGTATTGTAAAAAAAACTTGACGAACGCCAACTCGAACTGTTAGCATAAGCTCATCCAAAGTAACGAGAGGGAAAATATGGGAAAGCATTTCAGAAAAGGAATGGTCGTATTGAGTGGTTTATTTGTACTGCTCGTACCTGCCGTAGCGTCTGCCAGCAGTCAGCCTACCCTAAATCAAACAGTAAACGCCGGCACATTGTCGACAAATATATTACAGAGTGATGATGTAACTCCAGTGGCTTCACCTAGCGTGGCATTTCCCGCCAAAAATGTTGGTTTTTCTTGCCAGACTAGCGCTGCTACTCTGGGCGACACTAATAATAAACTTAATGTTACAAACTTGGCATCGAATAATGGTTGGACGCTGACTATGGCTGCAACTGGCGGCTTCACTGCCAATTGGGATGATGGCGCCAGCAACACCTATAAGTTTAACGATGCGACTGCTTCCGGATGTACAAACGGACAGATGAGCGTAGATCCATCGGTGTCGACGCTTACGGCCGACTGTAGCTCGGCTTGTACGAACACTAATATAACAAAAGGTTCGGCGACCTCTTTTAACCATGCTTTGAGTGCAGATAATGTAACACTTATGACTAGTAGCAGCGGGACTCCGTGGGCGGGCTATCTGACAGGAGTCGGACTTAGTCAAAAGATACCTGCCAGCCAGCATGCCGGCAATTACTCGCTAGGCATGACAATCACCATAACAGCTAACTAACTGAACGTTAAGATTCCTGATGTTGCAAGGTAGGCTTACTATGAAAAAGTTCTCTTCGTTGACTGTGCTTGTATTCACAATGCTGTTGTTGGTCGTACCGGCGGTTGTATCGGCTGCCGAATATGGTGGTGTTGGCGGGCGTCCGGCTTATCCGCGGGCCGACAATTCGCGCACTAAATCGATCTTTATTTTTCAGCTCAAGGACGGTCAGACAGCGACAGACGGCGTTCGTATCTATAACAACACAGCTAAACAGCAGACTATCTCTGTGTATGCAGTGGACTCGGCGCTGTCTAGCGGTGGCGGTTTTGCCTGTAGGCAGGCTGCAGATCCGAGAGAAGATGTCGGTTCGTGGCTAAAATTACAGGCCAACACCGTGACATTGCCAGCGAACGGCAGTAAAGTCGTGCCGTTTACGATCACGGCACCAGCTCGTGCTGACGCTGGTGAACATGACGGGTGTATTGCCCTGCAGGCCCGGTCAGCATCCAACACACCGAGCGACCGCAGCGGTGTAGTGCTGAGCTTTCGGTCGGCTATCCGCGTAGTTGTGACGGTTCCGGGCAAAATTGTTAAAAAACTGACACTCGCGACGGTGGCCGTTAGCAAGCTCAAAGATGGTAGCTATACAATTGCTCCGACAGTACGCAATGACGGCAATGTCTCGCTTGACACGGATGTTCGGGTAGAACTAGTGTCGTTTACTGGCCTGCATGCCGGCAAACGTTCAGGCGGAACATACCCAGTTTTGTCGCGTAGTCAGGCGACCTGGAATTTTGAAGCTAAGTCGCCCTTTTGGGGTGGTTGGTATCGGGCGCAAGTCAGGGCTACCTATAATAGCAACCCAACCACAACGCTTGGTATGGACAAAGGCAGCTCCCAGTCAGTACGGCTAGCTTCAGCGGTATTTTTTGTGCCTCCCTCGTCAACCGCTAGCTTTATATATGTAGCGATTCTATTAGTTTTGTTAGCGGCTGCTATACTGATTGTCAAAAAGCAGCGCGACATTCGTCATATCCGCAAACATTGGGAGGTGTTTGAAGTCGAAAATGGCGTGACTGTTACGAGCCTTGCAAAGCAGCATCACACATCGTGGCGAAAAATCGTTCGTGTCAACAAGCTTAAACCACCCTATAATCTGAAGGCGGGCCAAAAGCTCTCCTTGCCGCCAAACAAAGCTTTCGTTCCGGCTCCTGTCCCAAAGTCCGCACGTAACACAAGAAAGTAGGCCCGGCATGAAGGGTTTTAAACTTCGGCGTTTATCTGTTCCGGCTATGGTGGCCGCAATTGTCGTGCTCGCTACGAGCAACATTGTCACCGGCGGTTTTTTGGTGCACAGCAACGCCGCCAAGCAGGATGGTCATCAAAAGTATCCGCTTATCGATGTGGCCAGAAACTATATCCCACAAGAACATTTTATCGTCAATATCCAGCCGCTTCGCGAGCAACTGCAAAAGATAGTCAAGGACAATGGTCCGGATAATGTATCGATCTACTTTGAGACACTCAACTCCGGCGCCAACATCCAGATCAATAATGACACTAGGTATTACCCGGCCAGTCTAGTCAAGCTGCCGGCTGCTATGGTGGTCATGAAAAAAATTGAAAAGGGCCAGTGGCACCTGGACAACAGGCTCGTGCTACTGGATCAGGACAAGGATTCTCGATTCGGGATGCTCTACAAACAGCCGGTCGGTACTAGTTTTTCTATCGAAGAACTGTTGCAAGCTTTATTGCTGCAGTCGGACGATACGGCTCATCACATTATAATGAGAAATTTATCCGAAGATGAGCTCAATGACCTCAAAAATAACACCGGGCTAAATGATCTTTTCAATGAAAAAGGCGAAATCTCGGCCAAGGAATATTCTCGGATGTTCCGGTCACTATATGAGTCAAGCTATCTGGAGCGTGCCAGCTCCCAGCAGATACTGCAGTGGCTGAGTCAGACGCCGTTTAATGATATGCTGGCTTCAGGACTGCCAAAAGGTACTATTTTCGCACATAAAATCGGCGAAGACGATGTCAACAAAAATTACCTGGATTCTGGCATTGTGTACTTGCCGAACCGGCCGTATATGCTGACAGTCATGATAAAGCAGCACGACCAAAATAAAGCGAATGACATCATGAGGCAAATTTCCCACGCAACGTATAACTATATAAAAGATTATGCGCGGAAGTAGCAGAAAAAAACATGCCATAAGCCTTGCACTTGCCGCGTTGATTTTGCTAAGCAACGTGCTGTTTGGCTTTCCCGCCGATATGTTGATCCAAAAATGGAACAACTCAAAAATCGTCGACAAACTGTACCTGGCTATGCAAGATTCTAGCGTTGTAGACGAGGCAAAAAAGGACGCGCCGGACGTACCGACGCTGACGCGCAAAGCCAGCGCAGCCAACTTCAACATCCAAACGGGCTATTATGTTGGTACTGGTGCCAGCCAATCTATTTCTGGACTTGGTTTTCAACCGCAGAGTGTTTTTATAAAAGCCAGCACAACTACTGGTCAGGGCGTGTGGAAGTCCAAGGACATGGCGGCAACCAGCACTGCGTTTTTCTCGGCAACCGCGAACGACGCGGCGACCATAGTCGCGTTGAATAGTGACGGCTTTACGGTAAGCAGCAATGCCAATGTCAGTAGTGCAAATGTTCGGTATACGTGGGTTGCCTTTGCCGGCTCGGACTGTACGGCGACCGGCACGGTTTGTGTCGGGACGTATACGGGCAATGGCACGAATCCGCGGCTGATAACTACTGGTTTCCAGCCAGCATTTGCAATGGTCAAACGCTCCACTGCTGTGGCTGCAAATTTCCGGACAGCCTCTATGGCAGCAAATATGGGGCAGTATTTTACGACCACAGCACAGGATACGACTGGTACGCTTTTTACAACCATAGCCGCCAACGGTTTTAATGTGGGCGCTACCGACAATACCAGTGCGGGTATTTACTACTACATCGCGTTCAAGGCTGTGGCTGGCGTTATGGCGCAGGGAACCTACACGGGCAATGCAACGGACAACACAAATATAACAGGATTTGGAAGCGGCTTCACGCCGAACTTTGCCTTTGTCAAGAACGCCACGAGCATCACAACGGCCAACCGCAATCCCATTATGAACGCTACGCATTCGTATGGCGACAACTCCAGTTTTATGTCGTCGGCCACCGCTAACGTTGCAAATATGATACAACTCCTGCAGGACAATGGATTGCAGGTCGGCAGTGGCGTCAACACCAATGAGACAGGTGCGACTATGTATTGGGTGGCATTCGGCGGAGCCAGCGCCGCCCCGCCAGGCAGCGGATCGTTCAATATGGCAACCGGCTCATATACGGGCAACGGTACGGCACAGAGCATTTCAGGGCTTGGCTTTACCCCTGATCTGGTAATCGTCAAGGACAGTGCGGCCAACCAGGCAGTTTTTCGGACGAGCCTCATGGCTGGCGACGACACGGCGTATTTGGCTAGTGCGACTGCAGATTTTACGGGAGGGGTTACTTCACTCGGCGCCGACGGCTTTTCGGTCGGCTCAAATGTTACGACCAATACAAGTGGAAGCACGTATCAGTGGCAGGCTTTCGGTAACGCGTACAAACCTAGCACTAATTCCGGTTCGGCCGACTTTATGATCGGTGCGTATACTGGCAGTGGCGCGGACAATCGTGGCATAGTCGGATTGCCTACGCAACCGAGTATGGTAGCGGTCAAGCGGAACGGCGCTACCGGTGGCACCTGGAGATCTTCTGCTACTACGGGTGATTTGTCGAGCTTTTTTGGAGCCACCGCAGAGGCTGCCAACCGCATCCAGTCGCTAGATACATTTGGTTATCAGGTAGGTACGCAAGCTAATGTAAATACGAGCGGCAGTGCCTACAACTGGTTCGCCTTCAAGAATGGAGAAAATTTTGCGACAGGGACGTATTCAGGTACGGGTAGTGTCCAGAATATTATCGCTCCCGGCTTTCAGACAGACCTGGCGTGGATTAAACGTTCAACAGCCGTGGCCGGCGTTAGTCGCGGAGCGTCACTCGCAGGTGATAGTACGCAATATTTCCTCAATACAGCTAATGCCTCGGGCAGGATTACAAGCTTAAACTGTAATGGTTTTTCGCTAGGTGGAGCGCAAACTGAGACTAACACAAATGCCGGTGTATACCGATATGCTGCATGGCGCATAAAACCTCCCGGGGGTCTTGGAGCCGACGTGGTAGATAGTACTAACTGCAGCGTAGCTAGCCCGAGTATAAGTATGTCGCCGACCTCGGCTAGTTTTGGGTGCACGAGCACGACTGGTACACTCGGTACTTCTGGACAAAGACTGAGAGTGACTAATACTTCAGGGAATCCCGCGTGGTCATTGTCCATCGCACCTACAGGTGGGCAATCTGCATTATGGTCAAGCGGCTCGGCCGTGTACGATTACAATGATCCTTCCGGGGCACCGGCGGGCTGCAGCGCGGGGGGCGACTCCGATGCGTATGCTGGCCTATTAGGTTTTAACTTTGGCAGCGCTTCGGCGACAGCATCGAGTGGTTGTGATAATACCGGGCTGTCAATTGGCTCGGCCAGTAATTACTTTAGCGAGAGTGTAACCGACTCCATAACGCTTGCGCAGACCAACAGCTCTGCGGGTAGCAACTGCCACTGGGATCTTCAGAATATTGGCTTGAGCCAGCAAATTCCCGCCTCGCAGTCCCCCGGCAACTATTCACTAAACCTAACCGTAACTCTGGTGGCTAATTAATGAAGCGCGTCATCCTAGCGAGTATAGCTATGATTGCAGGCGTGGCAATTATTGATGCCGCTTCAGTTGTAGCGGCAGGAACCTCGTTGCAGCAAAAAATCTTACCCATGAATTGTGTATTCGAGACGGTTAACGACGGCACCAGCACGCTACGGTATCTGACGCCGGCGGAATGCGGCGTGGTTGCCAGCCAGCCATCTGCGGATGGTCTTGGCCTGTCATCACAACCCGCGGGACTCCCGGGAAATGGCGGACCGTACGAGCCTCGTCGACCGGTGTTTTTCATGCCAAACGCTGCAAATAGCACGGATAAAACCGCCAACACAGCATTGCGTTTGCCGTGGCGGCCGATTGTGGATGTTGCACCACAAAACATCGAACAAAGTCCGCCTACTACGTCAAAGCTCAACAGCAAAACAGTTGTAGTAACATTGGTTGGGGTGGTGGCGATAGTCGCGCTGCTTATATTTGTTATCTAGCTATCGCGCTGATGCTTCAGCAAACGCATTTTGATCGTGGAGTAAAGCAGTAAGCTCAATGCCAGTGCACCAAGCACCCCACCTATAAGTAAAGCATAAGGCCCTGCACTGCCTGTTCTGCTGAGCGCAAAGGCAGAAGATGCGCTAAAGGAGAGTTTCCAAGTTTGGCCAGCAGCCTGGATACTAACATCCCTGTGCAGGCTATGTGGGCCTGTGTCTGCTCCCTCTCGATAGATTACATGGCTACCAGCTGAAATAATGACCGATAAGTTATCGTAAGGTGACGGGACCTTGAAGATCCTATCAAGCATTTGTCCAGAGTTGAGCGACAATATACAAAAACCCTGCAATGCAGTTCGGCGTTGGTCAGCAGTCGAAACCACTGAGCCAGCACGATATACAGGCATGACCACCAAGAGACTGGGCGCATCGTTTTGTTGATTGGCAACAAGCTTTATTGGTTCGCTTGTTTGTGGCAGTCCAGAATCGCGAGCGGCAAACAATGTTCGTGCTCGTATGGGGCTAGCCAGCAGGTCAAAACCAATAGCGCGTTGATTGAGGTCGGCTGGTGCAAGATAAGTCAAAATTGCCAGCTGATCGTGTGTGGAACGGGGATATATATTGACTGGTTCTTTTTCTGAAGACAAGCGTTCGGCGTTTAACTTTGCAGTGTAATTTGCCAGCTGATCTCTATTGACAAGGCTGACATAACTAATGCCGCTGACGCCAGGGTATCGTTGCTTGATATTTTGTGCCTCAACAAACGTAGTCCAATCTTGTCTGGAGACGGTAGGTTTGGTCAAAAAAAGTGCACGACCAGAGTAGAGCGTGTCGGCATACATTTCAAAACGCGACTGCAAACGTGCCACATCACCCTGAATGGCGAGATTGAATCGGTCAGAAATCGTTCGCGTGTTGGAATGGTTGACAGACACGGAGGCGTAGTAAGTGACTGCTAAAACGGTGACTATCAAAAATATACCTGCCACGCGCAAGCGTTTGTACGGTCTACTTTTCCAGTGCTGTCTTAGTCGGTCCATGGCTGTCTTTCAGTATGCGAGCATTATACCATAAGCTGTACGTTTGTGGCCGTGGCCGGAGAGAATGGCTTACAAAAGTTCGAGGTCGGCTAGCTCGGGCGGCAAGAAACCGTCATTGGTTTTGAAGTCAGCTTGCCATTTGTAGTCCTTGTTGTAGCCTAAATCTTTCATGAGCTTGGTGGGTGCGTTGCGCAAACTCAAGGGAACAGGTAGGTCAGGGAATTCTTTGGCGGCGGCTAGCGCGCCACTCATGGCGTCGGCAACTTCGCGTGACTTCTTTGCTTTGGCTAAGACGGCCGCACAGTGAAACAGATTGTATTGGCATTCTGGCATGCCGATGCGCTCCACCGCCTGAAAGGTCGAGACGGCCAGGTTCAGCGCCGCTGGCGCCGCCAGACCAATGTCTTCAGAGGCGAAAATTACCATGCGGCGGGCGACAAATTTTGGGTCTTCGCCCGCTTGTAGCATTCGCGCCAAATAATATAATGACGCATTTGCATCTGAGCCGCGCATACTTTTGATAAACGCCGAGATGACATTGTAGTGCGTTTCGCCTTTTTTGTCGTAGCCGGGCAGGCGCGTTTGTGCGGCAGTTTCCACGACTCCTGGCGTGATGGTTTTGCCACCAGCAAGCTGCATTGCAAGCTCTAGGTTGCCGAGTGCTACGCGCGCGTCGCCGCCAGATAGTTCTGCCAGCAAGCCAATGCTTTTGGCAGGCAGTTTTTTGGCAGAAAGCTTTTCGGCTTTGGCTGCTTTCGTCAAAATGTTCTCTATGTCCGCTTTGGTAAGCGGCTCAAGCACCAACACACGAGAGCGTGACAGCAGCGGATTGATGACCTCAAAACTCGGGTTCTCCGTCGTAGCGCCAATCAGCGTGATCGTGCCATCTTCGACATGCGGCAGAAACGCGTCTTGCTGCGCTTTGTTAAAACGGTGAATTTCATCGACGAATAGCACCGTTTGCATGCCCAGCCGGCGGTTTTGGGCGGCGCGGTCGATAACTTTTACGACGTCAGCCTTACCCGAAGTGACCGCGGACAGCTCTACGAATTCGGCGTCAGTTTCGCGGGCAATTATCCGCGCCAACGTTGTCTTGCCGGAGCCCGGTGGTCCCCACAATATCAGTGAAGTCGGCTGCTTTTTATCAATAATCTCATGAATGATTTTTCCAGCCTGAACGAGATGTTTTTGCCCCAAGACATCGGCTAAAGCTTGTGGCCGCATACGCTCGGCCAGCGGAATGGTACTCATAATATTTAGTATACCGGTTGGCGGTGCAGAATAATATTGCGTAATAACTACTCAAGCCGTACACTTGTGCTTAGGAAGCCTGTTGCATGGAATTCTCATTTGAACGGTCGCAGTTTGGTAGCACGATTGGGTTAGAGTTTGTTTTGCAGCAGGATGCGACAGGGCTTGAGCTGGTTCTGCAAGATCACATTCGGACGGGAACACTTGAGCGTATTGAGTTGAGCGTGTCCGAAGATTTTATAGTCACGGACTTTTATGAAGCGTTCGCGGACGATCTGCGGATTGTCGACATTACCCGAAAAGCTATCGCTGTGCGCGCTGCCAAGTTTGCCAAGCTAACGTACGGAGCGGCGCTGAACACCGGCCCGCTCGAGCTATTTACATGTTCGGAAACAGATGGCGAAGATGAAGAAATGAACCTATTGGCCGATCTGCACGGACAAAGCGCTACATTTTACCGGACACATCCGGAAACCGTGCGGTTTGTGGAGCGGTTCAATGTTGAGCTGGATCCAATGGGCGAGAATACTGGTTTTGCAGTGCAGGTGGCGCTGCTAGCTTTGGCGGCAGTCGAGAGCAACCAGCAAACCCAAGCGTTCAATGCGAACATTGACGATGAGCTGGCGCTGCACTTTGGCGAAGCAAGCTGAGCCCTAGGCGCGTTTTTTTCGACGGTCAGTCTCGTCGATAATTTCGTGGCCGACAATTTCTTCGAGCAGATCCTCGATAGTGACGATGCCCACAATTTTGTCGTCTCGTTCAACAGGCATCAGGTGTGTCCCGCTATTAATAAATTTGCGGAACATGGTGTCAAGCGCCGTCATGCTGCCGACGGTTTGCGTCGGATATAGCACCAAATCGCCGACGTGATACGTGCCGTCGTCAAAGTCATTGCCCACCAAATCTTTCATAAGCAGCACGCCGTAGCAGTGTGTCAGCTTGCGGTTGAACACTGGAATGCGGCTGCGGCCTTTGGCCTTGATTTCATCAATTTTTTGGTCGCTCAGAATGTCGTCCGGCATGAGCCAAAAAGTACTATTGGTCGGAGTCATAATGTCACGAACACGCTTTTCGCTGAGCTGCAAGGCGCCGCGGATAATCTCTACCTCGTCTTCATCTAGGTCACTTTCGTTGTTGCCTAGATGTTCAGCAATCATGATTCCTAGTTCATGGCGGCTCTGCAGACGCGGGGTTTCCGCGCCGAATAGCTTGTCTAGCATGAGCTGCAACGGTCGAGCGATAGGGTATGTAAAGAAAATCATGAAACGCAGGGCCGGCGTAAGTATACCGCAGAACTTCAGCGCGTTTCGCAAGAATAGCGCCTGCGGCAATATCTCACCCAAGATAACGATGAGCAATGTCGTGGCAATGCCGGCCACAATGCCGTTGAACTCGTGCTCTAGCGCTAGCGAGGTTGCCGACACCGCGCCCACATTGGTCAGCAGGATGGCGGCCAGGGCCAAGTGGCTGCTGCGCCGAAGCGGCAGAATCCGTTTGGCGTAGCCGTTGCCGAGCTTGGCTTTGCGCTTTAGTTCAGCCAGGTCGAGCGCCATGAACGCAATATTAAGCCCCGAGCATAGCGCTGAAATCGCTATGAGCACTACAACTTCAAGAAAAAAAAGTAGCAAATGCATGACTAGCGGCGAGTGCTTATCAGATGTTTCCGAGTATGGTTGAGATTCCCAAGGTGACGTGTGGTCATTACTAACTATTGTAGCGGGTAGGTACTTTCAAATGCAACCGGTACGTATGCATGGTAGGATAGGGTAATATGAAGAAACTACACGCTACTAGCTATGCACGAATATTTGGTATATCAGCAGCTCTGACCATCGGCACACTGGTGGCTGTATTCTTCGGGATGGGAGTTTCGGCACTGCTAGTGACCATTTTACTGGTTGTTATCGAGCTGTCTTTTAGCTTTGACAACGCAATTATCAATGCCAAAGTGCTGACGACACTTTCTCCGCGGTGGCAAATGATATTTCTGACTGTCGGTATGGTCATCGCGATTTTTGGTATGCGCATAGTATTTCCAGTCTTGATTGTGGCGCTGGGTGCGCACTTATCGTTTGGGCATGTCATCGATCTGGCCTTGCACCACCCGCACGAATATGCCGAGCGGCTCAAGGAAACGCATCCTACTATTGCCAGTTTTGGTGGCGCTTTTTTGTTGATGTTGACCATGCAATTTTTCTTTGATGAGCGACGCGATGTGCGTTGGTTCAGCCGCTTCGAGCGCTTTTTGCAACGTCTTGAGCGCAAGTGGCTGCCGTCACTCATCACCATTGCTATCTTGATATTCCTGGCACTATTACCAATGAATCCGCACAAGATAGTAACCATGCAAGCCGGAGTCTTGGGCGTAGCGACATTTGTGCTGATACAAGGCGTTGCTGATGCGTTCGAGGCGCTACAGCAAAAGCGCAATGGCAAGACCAAACATCGCACGGGCTGGGCGGCGTTCAGTACGTTTTTGTATCTGGAAGTTCTGGACGCCAGCTTCTCGTTCGACGGCGTTTTGGGTGCGTTTGCTGTCACTACATCGGTTATTCTGATTGCCGCCGGCCTGGGCGTGGGTGCACTGTGGGTGCGTTCATTGACGGTGTTTATGGTTCGCCGCAGGACGCTTGATACGTACAAGTTCCTGGAGCACGGCGCACACTACACCATTGCGATTTTAGCTGCGTCTCTGCTGCTTGGAATTTTTCTGGAAGTTCCCGAGGTGATAACGGGACTGGGCGGTCTGATTTTTATCGGCGGCTCGGTCATTGCGTCACGGCGACTTTTGGCGCGCAGCTCCATATAACGAAATTGTCCGTACTTGTCCTGCGCATCTATAATAGAGTAGATGAAGAAAACATTTTCCAGAATCTGGCACGAAGTACTCGGCCGGCCGTACCAGTTGGCTTGTCCGATGGACTTTGGCGCGGGCGCGCCGGTCGTATTGCTCCACGGTATTGCGACGTCATCAGTCAACTGGAAGCGGACAGCCAAGCTCTTGCAGGATTTACCGGTGCGAGTTTTCGGCATTGACTTGCTGGGGTTTGGTGAGTCTCCAAAGCCCAAAAACGCTACCTACGATACCGAGACGCATGCCAAAGCCGTTATTCGTACACTGAAGCGTCTGCGCCTGAGCGAATCTGTCACACTGGTCGGACATTCTATGGGCTGCTTGGTGGCAGTGCACGTAGCAAAGCTGCGCCCGGACTTGGTGAAGAAAATGATCTTGTATGAGCCACCTCTCTACGAAGGTCTGCCGGCAAAACACCGCTACAATGTACGCCGTGACCTCTGGTATGCGATGTACCGGCGTATCGTAAAGTACCCGCGGTATAGCCCCACCAATGTGCGTGCGTTACAAAAAATCGTTGTACGAGCCATGGGCTTTGAAGTAACGCGCGAAACCTGGAACTCGTTTGTCCGTAGCCTCAAAAACACCGTTATGACACAGACAACGGTCGAAGATATGAAAACGCTCAAAACGCCGACAGAAGTTATCTACGGATCGCTCGATATCGTGGTAATCCGTGGCAAAGCCAAAAACTTTTTTGGTGAAACGGCCGAACATATTTCATCACACACCATTCCCGAACTGCATGGTATATCATCACGTGCCAGCGTATTTTTGGCTGGACGCATCGGCCAGGCGATAGGTATGAGCGAATCGCAGGTCGTTGCCCAAATTCCCAAGTATAAGAAATATCTGAAATCCCCCAAAACCAAAATCATCAAGACGAAACAACCATGAATACACCAGATATACTCCATGACAGCGCTGAGGCTGTGGCACGACGGCTACTCGGTTGCGAAGTCCGGCGCGTGGTTGACGGCCGCATTCTACGTGCCCGCATAGTCGAAACCGAAGCCTACGACCAGACTGATGCCGCTAGTCACAGTTATTCTGGTCAGACGCCGCGTACCGACGTTATGTTTGGGCCGGCTGGCCATCTGTATGTGTATTTTACCTACGGCATGCACTACTGCTGTAACGTCGTGGTGGGCGAGGAAGGCCATGGCGCAGCGGTACTAATCCGGGCAGTTGAGCCACTGGAGGGTGAGGACTACATGAGCAAAAACCGCCCTGGCATAACAGGTGAAAACCTGACGAACGGTCCGGCAAAATTTTGCCAAGCGTTCCAGATAGATAAAAAACTAAATGGTCACGATTTGCAGCAAGAGCCGCTTGAGTTAATAGTAAAACCTGCTTTGTCTCAAGAAAAAATTGTCCAGACGACCAGAGTCGGTATCAGCCGTGCCGCCGATGTACCCTGGAGGTTTTATGAAAAAGATAACAAATTTGTGTCACGACAGGCTTGAAATTTTATAAGCACGAGCATATCCTAAGTATAGGAAGTGTGAGGCTTCCGCCAAATCCGGGCACGACCGCCCGGATTTTTAGTTGTTGCCAACACCAGGGGCAGTTTGTAGATGCAGAAGTGGCTGCGTTCGCGGCAGAGCTTGATTGTTACTGAGTCTTTTGGCAATTTTGGCAGAGGCCGCTAAGTTCCAGCTGATGGGATTGCAGTTGGAAATTATGTGCTTGCGCCATGGCGTGCAAGCTTTTTTCTAGCTCATTGTCTTCGGGCAGGGCGGTAGTTTGGCCGCAACTCACGCAGTGCAAATGGTGGTGATGTTCATGGAAATCGTCAGACAGTTCCAGCCGGTATTTCCACCCCATTTGCAGTCGCTGTACGATGCCGAGTTGCTCGAAGAGGGCAACAGTGCGGTAGACGCTCGCGCGGTCAATATGCTTGCAGGCCGCGACAACGTCGCGCATACTTTGCGGCTCCTGGTGCTGGAGCGCTTCAAACACAATTTTGCGCGGGGTGGTTAGGCTGTAACCCTTGGCCTTCAAGGCGTCGTTCAATGTGTTATTCGTGGATGTCATGGTGCAATTATAGCAAAAATTGCGACAAATTTGCAAAAATCTCTCGCACGGATATATCATTACGGCATGATTATTTTTCTACTTACTATATTGGCGTCACTTGGCGCACTTGCGGGTGGCTACGTGGCTATTCATAGCCGTAACAAACTTTACGTTGCCATGGCGCTGACTTCTGGTCTGGTGCTTGGACTGGTAGCTTTTGACCTGCTGCCGGAAATTTTTGAGACTGTAGCAAAGGGTAAAGTCGACGCTGTGTGGCCGATGGTGTTGTTTGCGCTCGGTTTTCTGTTCTTTCACGTAGTCGAGAAATTTATCCTCGTACATGAAGGCGAGGAATCCGAATATGGGCCGCATCGCCATCCAAAGCTTGGTGTTGCACGTGCAATTGCGCTGGCTGGCCACAGTTTTTTGGATGGTCTCAGTATTGGTGTCGCATTTCAGGTTAGCTCCTCGGTCGGCTACGCTGTTGCGCTCGCCGTCATCGGCCACCGGTTTGCCGATGGTTTCGACACCACCAGCTTTATGATTTTTCATGGCAACAGGTTGGCGCGCATCAAAAGGCTGCTGACGATTGTGGTGGTCATGCCTATTTTAGGTGGTGGGGCGAGCTTGCTTGTTTCATTTTCCGAAGGCGCGTTAGCTGTATATCTTGGTTTATTTGCCGGTATTCTTATGTACATCGCCAGCAGTAATATTTTGCCGCAAGCGCACACCAAAAATATGTCATTTAAACTGATCGGCCTGACATTACTTGGCGTTGCGGCTATGTTCACTATTACGCGGTTTGTGTGATTCTTGAAAACTTTGCTACTATATGCTCATGGTTAATCAATCGGCAATAAGCTGATATGAAACTCGCGCAGCTGACGACGCTTCAAAAAGCTGCGATTGTGGTGGCAGGACTGGTGTTTGTCGCGTCTGGCGGGTGGTATGCTGCTCATGCGTATAACGCTAGAGACGTTCACCATAAAGATGACGCCTGCGCCCGTGCTGCCGAATACCATCGGATACACAATGGGCCGCTCGACGAACTGACCATTGACGATAGCATTTGCCAGGGCTACTAGCAGCCTGCCGTGATACAGGTTACAATATATTTATGCTTATAGTTTTGTTGGTGCTTGGGGTTTTGAATTTGGGTGGTTTGTTGTACGTCGCGTCGCGCCAAAAGAGCGTTGACGCATCCAAGGAGTTTGCGCAAAACCGTCGTGAATTTGCCGAGGCGAACAAAGAGTTGCGCGTGGAGCTGAGCGAACGCGTAGAAAGCTTGCGCGACAAAAACGACGAAAAATTGGAGCTAATCCGCAAAACGGTCGAAGGCCGGCTGGAGTCACTGCAAAAAGACAACGCCGACAAGCTCGAAAAAATGCGTATGACGGTGGACGAAAAACTGCAGAGTACATTGGAAAAGCGTCTCGGCGAAAGTTTCAAGCTTGTCTCCGAACGGCTTGAAAAAGTCCAGCGTGGCCTAGGTGAAATGCAAAGTTTGGCCACGGATGTTAGCGACTTCAAGCGCGTCCTGACCAACGTCAAAACGCGCGGCACTTGGGGCGAGGTCCAGCTCGAAAGCTTGCTCGACCAAGTATTCATTAAGGACCACTACGTCAAGCAAGCGATGCTATCTTCGGGTAGCCGAGACGCCGTGGATTTTGCCATTAAGCTGCCTGACAAAAACTCTCAGGAAGGTTTTATATATTTGCCGATTGACGCAAAGTTTCCTCTGGAAGATTACCAGCGCTTGGTCGTAGCCGAAGAGAAAAATGATGTCGCCGAGGCTGAAGCTGCACACAAGGCGCTCATAAATCGCATTAAGCTCGAAGCCAAATCTATCAAGGAAAAATACATCGTACCGCCTGCTACGACCGACTTTGCGGTGCTGTACGTGCCGACTGAAGGGCTGTATGCTGAAGTTTTGCGGACGCCGGGACTATTCGAAACCTTGCAACAGTCATATCGAGTGACGGTCGCCGGGCCGACGACTATTGCTGCTATCTTGTCCAGCTATCAACTCGGTTTCCGTACGCTGGCTATCGCCGAGCAAACTTCACAAGTGTGGGAGTTGCTTACGACTATCAAAGGCGAATTTGGGAAGTTTGGCGACTTGCTGGACAAAACCCGCGAAAAACTTGTCCAGGCAACGAATACCATCGATTCAGCGAGTAAAAAATCGCGTACTATCGAAGGCAAACTTAGCAAGGTCCAAAGACTCGCCGACAAAACTACCAAATCCGCCGAAAAGCCAGTCCTAGAGTTGCTCGGCGCTGACGACGAGTAACGGCTATTCGCCGATTGTCGGACGCCAGTAAGCGTACGAGTCAACCGCTCGATCAACTTCCTGTAGCAGAGCGTCTCGGGTGACTGAACCTTCCGGCGTGCCAATATTTGGTCCAAGCGCTGCGTACGCGCGAGTACTCCAGCTGTATATTTCTTCCGACGGACGATCAAGCTCAATGGTTGCGTGTAGTGCGGCCATCGCTGCTCGTGCAGTTACACTGAAATCATCCGGAGGAGTGTCGCGGCTGATGTCGTATGCTGCCGCAGCTGGTGCTAGACGCGCAGACGCGTCTTTTGCCTCGTCGACTGCTATACGGAGCAGTTGCTCGGACGTAAGTTTATTGAAATAGCCAGGATATTCTACGCCGTGGTTAGGAATTTGTTCTGCCATACGTGTACCTCACAACAGTTACTATGACAGTAGTATGTAACTATTTTTTAAGCAAGTCAATTGTTAGCGCAGCCGTCCAGCTGAAGTTTGGTGCGCCGAGTGGCTCGCCGGTCAGGGGGTTGAAGTATTCGGAAAAACCGTGGTGCTCAGCAAGTTCGAGGGTGCTTTCGCGTAACGCTTCGGCATGTTCCTTGAAACCGTAGCGTTTCAGGCCATCGATGATGAGCCAGTTAGTGTTGAACCACGCCGGGCCTTGCCAGTACCGCTGCGGATCAAAGTACGGCGATTCCAGCGGTGCACTCGGCACGGGGTACGCTGGACCAAACAAATGCTCATTCTCTAGCATGCGCACCAAAACTTCGGCGCGTTCCTGCGTAATATTTCCAGCATAGAGCGGTAGTAGCGTGGCGATACTCGGCTCTTTTAGTAGCCGGTGGGTAATAAAATCGCGTGAATAATATTGTGCAGTGTAGGGGTCCCACAACTCTTCGAAGGTTTTGGCAGTCAACTCCATACGCGCTAGCAAATCTTCGGGCAAGTCCGTCCGGATACTCTTAGCGATGGCTTTGAGCTGCTCGTTGGCGCGGATAAGGATGCAGTTGTAGGATAAGTCTTCGATAGCAAATAGATTGTGGTCAAGCACGGAGTTGATGTCGTAGTTTTTGCGGCGCAAACGTTTTTGGGCATCGAATAATGCAAGTGCATCGAGGTTGCTATAGCGCTGGGCGGCGGGGACGAAGTGCGTGTCACGGCGGAACAGGCCGGTGACGTGGTCGAGCTTTAGCGCCTTGAGTGCGCGAATCCACCACGGCAAAAGGTGGTGATGAAGCTCGGCCATCCACGGCGGCGTATTGTCTAGGCCCGTTTCCCACGGGTGGATTTGCAGCACCAGGCCTTCGCCGTGCGGGTCGCGTTCGATATACAGCCATTGATGGTAGGCGATGAGGTTTGGCAGGACTTGCCGGTACCAGCTGTGGCGCTCGGCCGGTTTCATTTTTTCACCGATACGCACGACGGTTTCGGCTAGCATTGGCGGCTGGGTAATGCCGCTGGTCACCACATCGTCGGGTGAAAACGGGCTGACCCAGCTGCGCCAGGTGTTGCGGTCCTGGCGGAAACGCGCGTCATCACTAAAGATCATGTGCGGCACCATACCGTTGGTCCACTGGCCGCGCAGCAAGCTCATAACCTCGATCTTGGCACGTTCAACATCGATATGCCGCAAGCCG
>Ga0207647_10000878_pt1 | contig 23334 bp, 22 predicted proteins | sample KBSCornC2_FD_184295 | JGI IMG/M metagenome (GOLD analysis project Ga0207647, IMG submission 184295) | Corn rhizosphere microbial communities from Kellogg Biological Station, Michigan, USA - C2 (SPAdes) (version 2) | ecosystem: Host-associated > Plants > Roots > Rhizosphere ... | reverse complement strand
AAGCGATAAATGGACTGATGAAGAACCGTACCTGTGTGGTTATAGCCCACCGCCTCTCTACCGTGCAGAACGCTGACGAAATAATAGTGCTGGATAAAGGACGTATAATGGAACGCGGTACGCATACAGAGTTAATAAATCATGACGGATTATATAAACGCCTTGTAGAAATGCAGCAGGTGAAATAGATGCGGTATATTTGCAATAGATTATGGCAAAGAAGAAAATTCTTGTTACCGGTGGATGTGGCTATATAGGCGGCCACACAATAGTAGACCTTATCGAAAATGGGTTTGATGTGATATGTGTTGATGACTTATCAAAAGGGTCATTGCGCATGCTGCATGGTGTAGAAAAAATAGTGGGTAAGACCGTGAAGAACTATAAAGTGAACCTTTGTGACCTGGAAGATACCGAAGCCATATTTATTGAGAACCCGGATATAGTGGGCGTTGTACATTTTGCCGCTTATAAATCTGTGCCAGAATCTGTGAGAGAGCCACTAAAATATTTCAGGAATAACATAAACTCTCTGGTGAATGTACTGCAATGTGCTAAGGAATATGGCGTGCATAATTTTGTATTCTCTTCATCATGCTCGGTGTATGGGAATGCAGATGAGTTGCCGGTAAGTGAAGATGCGCCCCTGAAAGAACCTGAATCGCCATATGCACGCACGAAGCAAATAGGAGAGTCTGTATGTGCAGATTTTTGTGTGCCTAATAAAAAATTCAATGTAGTGCTGCTGCGCTACTTTAATCCTGTAGGTGCCCATATGTCGGCAACAATAGGTGAGCTGCAGGATGTACCTGAAAACCTGGTGCCAGTAATAACACAAACGGCTATAGGCAAAAGAAAAGACATGCAAGTGTACGGCAATGACTACCCGACCAAAGATGGCTCCTGCGTGCGTGACTATATACATGTAATGGATATAGCCAATGCCCATACTAAAGCACTGCAATATATGCTGGAAGGTAAAAATACCGAACGCTGCGAAGTATTTAACCTGGGTACAGGAGCAGGAGTAACTGTGCTGGAACTGATTGCTGCATTTGAAAAAGTATCGGGCCAGAAATTGAATTATAAAATAGGCGCAAGGCGGCCGGGCGATGTGGTGGCAGTGTATGCCAATAACAATAAGGCTGCGACAAAGCTTGGTTGGGGAATCAAATACAACCTTGACCAAATGATGGATACTGCCTGGCGCTGGGAGCTATACCTGAAGCGCGAAGCAGAAAAAATACAGCTTAACTAAGCGGATTATCCCAAATCTATTTCTGTATTATCACCAATGTTAAGGCTTTGACTGAGGCCACGTACATAGGCGTCATTGCCAATGATGGATGATTTCAGTACTACCTCTTCCAGCTCGGCGTAAGAGCCAATGATAGAGTCTTTAATAATAGAAGAATCTATAGTAGTGAACTCGCCAATAGTAACATTGGGGCCAATAATGGAATGCTGGATCTTGCAACCTTCAGCTATGCTGACAGGTGGTATGATAACATTGGTATCTTGCGGATAAGGCTGTGGCTCTGTATCCGTTTCATTCATTTGTTTCAGTAAGGTGGCATTGGTAGAAAGCAGCGTTTCCTTCTTGCCACAATCGAACCAATTATTTACACGAAAAGCCTGGAAAGGAATACCATTTTCAATCATATGCTGCAGGGCGTTAGTAAGGTGGTATTCGCCGTCGTCATCTGCACGATTATGCAGGTGCTTGTCAAGCGCATTGAATAATGCCTTTGTTTCCTTGATATAATAGATGCCCACCATAGCCATATTTGACTTTGGTATAAGAGGCTTCTCAACCACTTTCAATACTCTATCGTGCTCATCTATTTCTGCTACGCCAAAGCTACGGGGATCATCAACCTTTCTTACCCCTATTTCAGAAACATTGCTGTTAAGGATTTCATGCACATTATAGTCGCAGACAGTATCGCCCAGCACAATCATTACCTCATCGTCCTGCACCGCATCGCGGGTGAGCCATATAGCATGACCTGTACCACGACGGTCGTTTTGAGTAACCAGGGTGTAAGACAGATTAGGATAAGTTTTAGCTATGTAACGCTGTATTTTTTCGCCCAGGTAGCCAATGACAAAGACAAATTCTTTAACGCCTGCATCTAACAACTGGTCAACGATAACACTTAAGATGGTTTTTCCAGCTATAGGTATTAGTGCCTTAGGCTGGGTATATGTTAATGGGCGTAATTTAGTGCCCGCTCCTGCTACCGGTATAATGGCTTTCACAAACTAAAATGTTTTTCCGAGGGTGAAAATACTATAAAACCGCTATTTCCCTTTTTAAATGTGGGTGAATTTAATAGGGATAGCATTTATTTTATATTTTTTCTAAAATAAATATTTCTAAAACTGTTCGCTCACCTCAGCTTCTTCGCCATACATCTGGTTTTGATGCTTGAGCGATGGTGACGTAATGAGCGGGCCGAGATTCAAATCCGGCCATTTTTTATCAACAGATGCTATTGTGGCCTCATCTGCCACGATGATATTAGGCCAAGGGCGATCGAAACCATCGAGGGCTTTTGTTTTGCGGGTGCCATCAAGTCCCAGAATCTTGGCTTTACCAGTATTATAAAAATGATCGCGCTTAGGGTCGAGGTTATTGCAGAAACGCCATAGGGCATCAGCGATATCAGACACGTCAACTGTATGCTCTACGTAGAGTATCATCTTTATTCCCTGTAAGACAGGTAACGCGCATAGCTGCTCGTGTACTTCATGCACGTGATTTGCCCGTTCCTTTTTGATACTGATAAAAAGAACAGGAATATTCCAGTGGCGTGCAAGGTTATCGTTGACTCCTTTAAATTCAGGGAATTGAGAAAGCAAAGCTGTAGCAGAGAAATCTTTTGAAAGGGAGAAAGGCTGTAATGGTTCGGACATTTCTTCTTCCCATTTGCGGGTGCCGTCTATGCACATTTTGCCGCCGAAGCCAAGTTTGGAGCAGCTATGGTCTAAAACATCCATAGGACCCTGGCTGAAGTAAATATCGGTAGCGGGGTTTACGTTGTTGAATACGTATTGTGCCAGCTCTTTGTAATTATTAATGTCGATGTTACCATCTGCAAGAACAAGAATTTTGTTGAACATCATTTGCCCTGCGCCCCACATGGCATTCATTACTTTTTGTCCCTGGCCAGCGTATTCTTTATTGATAGTGGTGATAACAAGGTTATGAAATACACCTTCTATAGGCATGTTCATATCTTTTATTTCCGGCACCATTGTCATCTTGATAGGTGTAAGGAATATACGCTCTGTCGCCTTGCCCAGCCATGCATCTTCCTGCGGAGGTATACCTACTATGGTAGCGGGATAAACAGCGTCCTTCCTGTGTGTGATAGCAGTGACATGAAAACGTGGGTACCAGTCAGGCAAAGAATAATAGCCTGTATGGTCGCCAAAAGGCCCTTCCCATATCATTTCTTCACCCGGCTCAACATAACCTTCTATTATGAAGTCTGCATCAGCAGGTACTTCTATGTCTGGTTGAGTAATGCACTTTACCAGGTCCACGCGCTTTTTACGCAGGAAGCCTGCTAACATATATTCATCTACATTCTCAGGTAATGGGGCAGTAGCAGCATACGTATAAATGGGATCGCCGCCTAAGGCTACAGCTACAGGCATGCGCTTGTTCAACTTTTTGTATTCGTTGTAATGCCTTGCAGAAACTTTATGCTTATGCCAGTGCATTGCTGTCATATCAGGCGAGAAAACCTGCATGCGGTACATGCCTATATTGCGCTGACCTGTATTAGGGTCTTTAGTGTGTATGGCGGGGAGCGTAACAAAACGCCCGCCATCCTTAGGCCAACACTTGAGAATAGGTAAAAGGTCAAGATTGGGTTTGCTCATTACTACTTCCTGGCAGGCACCGCGACCACTTACAACCTTAGGCATCCATGAGGCAAACTTGCCCAACTGCGGCAACATAGCCAGTTTTTCCAGTATGCCGCTTTTAGGAGCAGATAATGTTTTGAATACGCTTTCTATATCATGAATTACATCGTCCAGCTTATCTACACCTAATGCGAGACACATGCGGCGTTCGGAACCCATAGAGTTGATAAGTACCGGGAAATCGGTACCTGTATTCTCGAATAATAGTGCTTTATTTCTATCGGGAGTTTTAGATACCCTGTCGGTTATTTCAGAGATTTCTAATACGGGGTCAACAAATGTTTTTATTCTCACCAATTCTCCAGCCTTCTCTAACGTCTCGATCCAGGTGCGAAGCGATTTATGTACCATAGGTTGCAAAGTTAAGGACTATTAAAAACAACCTTCTTTTAAAATGTTTCAGGAGATGAATATGTAGTTTTGCAGCGCAATGAGTAAATGCCGGGGATATATATTAAAAGGTTTGCTGCAATGCGGCGTGGCTATAATGATATTGACATTATATGCAGGACTGGCAAGCTGTGGCAGTAAATCTGTAAATGCGGCAACTATCAGCGGTATGCAGGCAAGAAATGATAATGCGTGGAACAGAAGAGTAATAGACTCCTGCATACATATACTGCATACGGGCGACCTGGTGCTGCGCACCGGCATAGATGCAAGCAGCTATGTGCTGTCGCGCATGAACCTGAGCGATAAGACCTATTCGCATTGCGGGCTTGTGATAGTAGAACATGGTTACCCATTCGTGTATCATAGTATAGGTGGGGAGGATAACCCTGATGCATGCCTGCGGAGAGATTCTGCTTCTTTCTTTTTTTCTCCAAGGAATAATTTCGGATTTGGCATAGCGCGCTATGACATTAACGCGGCACAGCGAGACAGCATGCAAAAAGTTGTGTACCGTTTTTATAAAGAGAAAAGAAAGTTTGACCTGGACTTTGACCTGAAGACAGATGATAAGCTATACTGTGCAGAGTTTGTTTACAAGGCATTAAATATGGCAACAAAAGATACTGCTTATATAAAGGCGATATCCTTTGTAGGGCATTCGTATGTGGGGGTGGATAACCTATTTCTGAACCCCCATGCCAATATGATTTGCAGGGTAAAATTTAAGTAATACCTTTGCAACGGATTTAAAATATATATATGAATAGAGTACTTTTTTCTTTATTAGCGGTTTTAGGCATAGCAGTATTTTTTAGCAGCTGCAGCCAGAATTCACCTGAACCTGTAGCCAAGAAATGGCTGACCAGCTTCTACCACATGGATTATGAAACTGCAAAAACAATATCAACAGACGAAACAAAGAAAGTGATAGCTATGTTTCAGCAGTTGAGCGTAAACAGCTCTGACTCTGATAAGCAGCAGTTGAAAAGAATAAAAGTTGAAATAAAGAATGTAAAGACTGAGGGAGATAAATCTACTGTTACCTATGTAACATCTGACAATCCTAAGGAACAAACAATACACCTGGTAAAGCAAAATGGTAAATGGCTGGTGCAATGGACCAAGCAAGACCAAATGGCCGGCGATGAAAACGGTGGCGATGTGCAACCTGGCGCTGATAACGGTGCTGTAGATACAACAATGCCGCCGGCAACTGCTGCTCCTGCCGCAGATAGCCCTGTAGCGAAGTAGATACAGATAAAAAGATATTCTTACAGAAGGCTACCAATTTGGTAGCCTTTCTTTTTTATCTTTAAACCTGATATGACGCTGAACTATATCTGGATTGCCTTTTTTCTTGTGGGGTTTACGGTTGCCATATGTAAAGCCATCTTTACCGGGCAAACGCAATTACTGTCTGATATGATGACAGGATTGTTTGACAGCGCAAAATCAGGCTTTGAGATATCGTTGGGGCTTACCGGTGTTATGACCATGTGGCTGGGTATAATGAAGATTGGGGAACGGGCAGGTGTGATAAGAGTATTTGCAAAAGCGGTATCGCCCTTATTTCGTACGCTGCTGCGCGGTGTGCCGAAAGATAGTCCTGCATACGGCAGCGTGATGATGAACCTGTCTGCAACCATGCTGGGGCTGGACAATGCAGCTACGCCACTGGGGCTAAAAGCAATGAACGAACTGCAGGAACTAAACCCTAAAAAAGATACTGCGAGTGATGCGCAAATAATGTTCCTGGTGCTGAACACTGCGGGCATAACACTGATACCTACCTCCGTAATAGCCATCAGGCAAACTATAGCCATACAACAGCATGTGGCGAACTTTAATGCTGCGGATATATTTCTTCCTACACTTATTGCTACGTTCATTGCATTCATTACAGGGATGATAATAGTAGCTATTTATCAGCGTATCAACCTGTTTAGATTGCCAGTGCTGATATTTATTGCAGGATTTTGCGGGCTGATAGCGTTGCTGCATTATTCGCTATCACAATTGCCTGCTGATAAGATGAACCAGACAATGGGCGCTATAGGGAGTGGGGTAATACTATCGATAGTGGCCTTATTTATAACAGCGGGACTTGTAAAGAAGCAGAATGTATATGACAACTTTATAGAAGGGGCGAAAGAAGGCTTTAATGTGGCAGTACGAATAATACCCTACCTGGTAGCAATGCTGATGGCAATAAGTGTGTTTCGTACATCAGGATGTATGGCTTACCTGGTAAATGGCATTGCTTACCTGGTAGCACTGTGCGGACTGAATACAGATTTTGTACCTACGTTGCCGATTGCTTTTATGAAGCCACTAAGCGGCAGTGGTGCCCGCGGGCTGATGATAGATGTGATGAATACCTATGGTGTCTCATCATTCCAGGGGAAGCTGGCCGCTATAATACAGGGTTCAACAGAAACTACCTTTTATGTGCTTGCTGTGTACTTTGGCAGCGTACAGATAAAAAACACAAGGCATGCACTAGTTTGCGGGTTGATAGCAGACTTTATGGGGCTGCTTGCGGCAATAATAATCGGCTATATATTCTTTAAGACCTAAGTGGTTTGTTTATTAATAAGCTTAGGCAATTCAGGTGCTACATAATTGTCCATTTGCTCGAGCAGCTCATCTATGGAATCGCTCATGAGCAGTATTTTGCTTACATCTTCTGATACAAAACCTTCACGTACCATGCTGTCTACAAAAACTTTGAAGGCTTCGTAATATCCCATAACATTCAGCAAGCCAATAGGTTTATGATGCAGACCCAGCTGTGCCCAGGTGAGCATTTCAAAAAGCTCGTCCATAGTACCCCAACCACCGGGAAGTGTAATAACCCCGTTACTAAGCTCATGCATTTTTATTTTGCGCTCGTGCATGGTAGTAACCAATACAAGCTCTGTAAGGCCTTCGTGTGTGACTTCTTTGGTTTGCAGGAAATCGGGAATGACACCTATTACCTTTCCGCCGTTTGACAGTGCGCCATCGGCAATGGCGCCCATGAGCCCAATCTTTGCGCCGCCATATACAATGCGGATGCCTTTGTCGGCAAGTATAGAACCTAGTTCATAGGCTATTTCCCTATACTGCTCAAGATAGCCATCGGATGAACCACAAAAGACTGCAATGCTTCTCATAGAAATAAAAAAGTTTCCATCAAAAGTAATTGATAGAAACCTGAAGGAATATTTTTTCTGTTAAAAGAAATTACTAATTGCGTACTGCGGTTGTGGCCTTACCAAACTCTGCCACAACAGTTTTGATAATAGCAACAACAACAGAACGTTTGGCAGCGTTAGGTGCAGGCGTTTCCTGAGTGGCTTCGCTGCTTGCCACCGGCAAGTTGTTTCTGTATTGCTTAAAGCCGGAAGAAACATCATCCCAGCTGAAAGTGAGTATAAAGGCCATGTACAGCAGTACAGACCAGAGCAATGATTTTCCGACGAAGGAAGCCCGTTTTAATAACCATGCTTTCATTGATAATCTATTTAATAGATATTATAGTGATATAAAATTACACTTATTGATTATTCATTTTTCTCCCCCTAAATGGGGGATAGTATAAAAATCGTGTGTTATTACAAATGTAGTAATCTATTATTATAAATATCATATTTATATAAAATATTTAGTAACATGCATTGTATGGTGTTTTCAGTTGAATGGCTGCACTGACTATAAGCATAATTTTGTTTTAACTAATTTGCGGTATGAACATTAAGGCCCTGCTAATACTTTTATTGATGTTGTTGTCAGGCCATTTGTATGCAGATGGTTTTGACCCTTCGGCTTATTGTGCTGCCGGGAGGCATAAAGCGGCGCTAAAGACTACTGCGCTATCTGATACCGCAGAGAATAACTACGATATAAAATACCTGAAGTTTAACCTGAACCTAAATAACACCTCAACCTATGTAAGCGGTGATGTAACTACTTACGCACAGGTTACTGCCGCTACATTAAGTGCCTATGTATTTGAACTGAATAATGTACTTACTATTGATTCCCTGAAGATAAATGGCATATTGCAAACGGTAACTACTACCGGGGTGGTGCGTAAAGCGAGCCTAAGCAGCTCATTGAGCAGTGGCAGCTTTTTTACTGCACAGGTGTTTTACCATGGGACATCACCAATAGGTACAGGCTTTTTTACAAGCGGCCTTAATCAATCAGTTTTAGCTTCCGGCACACATATAATGTATAGCTGCAGCGACCCTGACTGGGCACTGGACTGGTGGCCGTGTAAGCAGTCTATAACCGATAAGATAGACTCTGTGGATATGTGGGTGACGGTGCCTGATAGTACTAAGGTGGGTAGCAATGGATTGCTGCAATCGGTGACCGGCGTGGCACCGGGCTACGCACAATATAAATGGAAGACAAAATACCCGATAGATTATTACCTGATATCGGTAGCTGTGGCCCCATATGTGGACTTCTCATCCTATATGCACTTCAGTGGCAGTACAGACTCAATGCTGATACAGCAATATTTTTATGATACAGCAAGCTTTGTGCCTGCGTACAAAAAGAACTTCGACAGCACGGGACTGATGGTGGACTACTTCTCTACTTTATACGGCCGCTATCCTTTTTATAAAGAGAAATATGGTCATTGCTTTACAGACCTGGGCGGTGGTATGGAGCACCAGACCATGACCACCATGGGAGAAGTGCAGACTGTGCTAATAGCGCATGAACTTTGCCACCAATGGTTTGGTGATTGTGTGACCTATGCGAGCTGGAAAGATATATGGCTGAGTGAGGGATTTGCATCGTATAACGAGCAATTGTACCTGGAGCATTTCTGGAGCCCTGCTGCAGCAAATGACTACCGTACTGTAAGATATAATTATGTAATGAGCTTTCCGGATGGCAGTGTGTACCTGGATGATACCACCAGTGTAAGCCGCATATTTGATACAAGACTTACTTATTATAAAGGCGCTGCAGTAGCACATATGCTGCGGTATATGGCGCCAGATGATACTTTATTCTTTAAAGGTCTGCGCATATACCAGCAGAAATATGCTTTTAAGACAGCTACAACGGATAGCCTGAAAAATACAATGGAAGCAGTGTATGGAACCAACCTCGATACGTTCTTTAGTCAATGGGTGTATGGGCAGGGTTACCCTACCTACAATGCAAAATGGAACCAGGTTGGTAATACGGTGTATGTACAATTAACACAAACTACCTCGATGCCGGCTTCGGTGAGTTGCTTTAGCGCACCACTGGAAATACAACTTAAATCTTCGAGTGGTGATACTGTGGTGAAAGTGTATAATGACAAGAATACCCAGTTATATAGCTTTAGCTGGGATAGAAGTATGAGCGGATTAAGTATAGACCCTAATAACTGGATACTGAATAAAGCCGGTATACCTCACCATGACTTAAGCCTGGATGTGCCGACGGTGAGCAAACTCGATAAGATAAAAGTTTACCCTAACCCATCTAAAGATAGCTGGCAGGTATTGGGTTTACCTGCAGGTATTCAGCTAAGCCTTAGTGATATGAATGGCCGTGTAGTGTGGAGAGGAGCGAGCAATAATAATATTACAACAATACCCGGCAAAAATCTTGCTGCCGGTACATACTTTTTAAAACTGGAAAATGCTACTGCCGGCTCTGCAATAAAGCTGGTGCATTGGTAAGAGATTTTACATTCATGGATATACAAGCGCTGATACATGAGATAACCAGCAAGCCACTGGCTTCATTAACTATTATTCTAAACCTGGTGCTGATAGAAAGCCTGCTATCTGTAGATAATGCTGCTGTGATAGCTACGATGGTGCTGGACCTGTCGAAAAAAGACAGGGCTAAGGCACTGAGCTATGGTATAATAGGGGCTTATATTTTCAGAGGTCTATGTCTTTTGTTTGCGACCTTCCTGATACAGATATGGTGGCTGAAACCCCTGGGTGGTTTTTACCTGCTTTACCTCTTCATAAAATACTTTATAGATAAAGTTAAACACAAGGAAACAGAAAAAGATGTAAAGAAGGAAGATAGCCGTTTTTACAAAGCGATAATAAAAGTAGTGGGCCCGTTTTGGGCTACGGTGCTGCTGGTGGAAGTAATGGACCTTGCATTTTCTATAGATAATGTATTTGCTGCTGTGGCATTTACTAATAATATAGTGCTGGTATGGGTGGGCGTGTTTATAGGTATACTGGCCATGCGGATAGTAGCCAATGCCTTTGTAAGGCTAATGGAGCGTTTCCCTTTTCTGGAAACTGCGGCTTTCGTAGTATTGGGTGTATTAGGATTTAAACTATCGGCTTCTGTGTATGAACATTTTTATCCCGATACTGCATTCACAAAATTTATGTCAGGGCACTCGGCAGACTGGATGACATCTATTCTCACTGTAGCAATATTTCTGTTGCCATTGCTTAGCTCGCTGCTATTCAATGTGCCTAAGAGACATTTGCGAGGGACGAAATAATTTATGAAGTGCGTAGCGGCGAATTAAGCCTGTTGAAATGATTTGCTAATTTTTCCTGTTTATAAATAACCGATAAGCTTTCAGAAAATCTATCGAGGAGTTGCTGGTCTATTTCTGTGGTCAGCTCCCACTTAGCTTCGCGTTTGTTTTCTGAAATCGTGAATTCCGTTATTCCTATTCGCTTTAGAATAAGCTGTAGCTGGTTGAGGCATTCATTCACCTGTTCGTATTGTTTTGTGGTAGCCATTTGCTATTAAAACTTTTAAGAACAAAAAATCATTTGTTGTTACTATCAGCAAATTTACAAACTAGGATTTTTAAATGGCGCAATGCGAAGTTGCGATGTTTAAGATTTGCGGTTGCTACCGCAGAATAGAATTAAACAATCCGCCATTTATTATTGTGCCAACAACAAAAGTGTGTATTACCAATTAGGGTAAGTATTATTCCAGGTGGATTTGTCTTGCTTACCCATGCCCATAAGTTTGTTGAGGGCCATGGTAATGCCAAATTCATTGTAGGCACCGCCGATATAATAATAAGAGCGTGCGTAATGCACCTGGAACTTATTGAGCATTAGCCCAACACCAAAGTTGAAACCCGCAGGGCCCGGATGCTCGGATAATGCAAGCTCGGCACGCTGTAAATGATTATAGGCAGCAGTAAGCACAAGGCGATGGCCGAGCGTAAGCTCTGCGCCGAAGATAAAATGGCGAAACAGGATGTCAGCAAAATATGGTTTATTACTGCCAGTACTTTTGTTGGTATCTGTAGTACCAAATATGCTGCTTTGTGAAACGTCAGCAGGGTTGTTGTAGCGAATATCCCATTGATATAAATGGTGGATAGTAGCGAACAGGCGTAAAGGCAAATGTTTAAACTCTTTCGAGATGCCTAATTGCAAATCGAATGGAAGCGGTTCCTGAATGCCTTTAGTATAGTCTTTGAGCATCACACCCATATTCTTTGCGGTAGCACCAATATCAATAAGATTTGCTGTATCTATATAGTTGATACCAACATCGCAAAGCAATGCTTTTGCTGAATAGTCGTAGAGGGTGGAGCTGGCAAATTTAAGGTCTGCACCGTAGCGCCAGCGCTCGCCATAGCTGCGGGACGCGCCTACAGAAACAGCATACTCGCTTGCATGAAATTCGCCGTACTGGTTGCCCAGATTATCAGTTTGCGTAAAAGAACCGTAATTGACATTTTGTACACCAAGGAAGAAAGCGGTATTTAATTTAGGCAAATAATACCCATAGGCAAGGTTTGCAATGCCGATACCCGCATAATAGCTATTGTAATTAAGCTCCAGTTCATTATGCAGACCCGGGCGCATAAGCGAAGGGTTTTGCATGACAAGCGCAATATCATCGTCAGGATTAGCAACGTTGATACCGCCTAAAGCAGAAACATGGGGTGCATTAGATAAACGTAAAAACTCAAAAGCAGACTGCCCGCCTACTACCTGTGCCATGGCTGTATAAGTGCCAAAGCACAGTAGTAAAAAAGCTAATTTAAAGACACCACGTACATGCATATAGGTACAAATCTAAGTGCTATAAAAACGCTACAGCAGGAGAAATATTGCCATTTGAATTAAAAAAGCTTAGCCATTAGCGCTTTCGGTAGCTATTTTCTGTATTTCTTCCACTATCAGGTGGCTTACACCGGTATTAGAGAAACCGCCATCGTGGAAAAGGTTCTGCATAGTAACCATACGTGTATAGTCGCTGAACAGCAGGGCACAGAACTTAGCGCAATCTTCTGCACTGGCATTGCCTAACGGAGACATTTTTTCGGCATAAGTATAAAATACATCGAAGCCAGCAACGCCGGAACCGGCAGTAGTAACTGTAGGTGATTGTGAAACGGTGTTTACACGAACTTTTTTAGCAAAGCCGTAGTGATAACCAAAGCTGCGTGCTATACTTTCCAGCAGTGCCTTAGCGTCTGCCATGTCGTTATAGCCGGGGAAGCTGCGTTGCGCGGCTATATAGCTCAGCGCCACTACAGATGACCACTCATTAAGTGCATCCAGCTTCATAGCTGTTTGCAATACCCGGTGCAGGGAAAGGGCAGATATGTCGAGTGTTTTATGAAAATTATCGTAGTTAGTGTCGGTGTATTCAATGTTCTTGCGCACATTAGGAGACATACCAATGGAATGGAGCATAAAGTCCATTTTGCCACCAAGGGCTTCCATACTCTGGTTCATGAGTGCTTCAAGATCGGTAAGAGAGGTAGCATCTGCAGCTATAACAGGCGCATTACATTCTTTGGCCAGTTCATTAATCTTGCCCATGCGCAGTGCGATAGGAGCATTGCTTAGAACTATCTGGGCGCCTTCAGCTACAGCCTGCTGTGCGGCTTTCCATGCTATTGAACGCTCATCGAGCGCACCGAATATAATACCTTTCTTTCCTTTTAACAGTTGATTTGCCATGAGCCAATTGCTTTAATAATATGGCTGTAAAAGTAGAAAAAAAATGTGATGGAATGCTGTAAGGTGACTAATGTGATGAAATGGCTAAATGAGACAGTATAATATGCCAGCATATTGATGTATTCTTTAATATCGAACGATGATTTCTACCCTGCGGTTTTTAGACATATTGTCTTCTATGTCATTTGGTGCAATAGGATTGGCTTCTCCCCAGCCCTGGGAATATATTTGTCCTTCTTCTATTCCCAACATCATAATGTCTTCTTTTACAAGTCCGGCCCTTTGAAAAGATAGACTCTCGTTAATCATTGGTGTGCCGGAATTATCAGTATAGCCATTAACAAAAATGGTAAGACCCGAAATTTGAGGCATCCATGGAGCCATAGCCTGCTTAATATTTATTATATCGGAGTCTGAAAGTTTGTAGCTGTTTTTTGGAAAGTGCACGGTGAAAATGAGGCTATCGGAAACAGGTTTCTGGTAATCATTAGGTAAAAGGGCAATAGCTTGCTGATATGATTTCTGCAGAAATTCTTTAGAGAAGGAAATGGTATCTTCTTTATCCATATAGCTAATATGGTCTGCACCAAAAATGTATTTGCCATCTACAGGCAAGGTTATCATAAAACTACCATCGCCCCTGTTTGACATGAAATGATATAAGGTATCGCCCTTTATGGCATCGCTTACATAAATGCTGGAAGAGGTAAGCCTCTCTTTGGTGAGGCTATCGTAAACATAGCCTTTTACATAGCCCACAGGTTTTGGTTGCAACTCATCAGGCAAATGCATTTCGTACATATCATAGTTGCCTGCAAGGCTATCACGGTCTGAGGCGAAATATAACTTCTGTCCATCTATTGTTACCGATACACTCATTTCATCGTAAGGTGTATTGATAGGATAGCCCATATTTACAGGGGCAGACCATGTAGTATCGCCTGTGCGTCGAGCCATATAAAGGTCGCTGCCGCCCATGCCCGTGCGGCCGTCGCTGGCGAAGTAAAGTGTCTTGTTGTCAATATGCAGGAAGGGGGCTGTTTCATTGCCTGGCGTATTAATACCGGGGCCGAGGTTGCGCGGTTCCTGCCATAATCCATTCTCAAAAGATGATACCCAGATATCCATACCGCCGTAGCCGCCGACGCGGTCGCTGACGAAGTACAGTTCACGATTGTCTGCAGACAAGCAAGCCATGCCTTCATAGGCAGGTGTATTGATAGTAGCGCCAAAGCTTTGCGGTACCGACCAAATGCTGTCTGAGCGATAAGCCATGTATAAATCGCAGCCACCTTGTGTCCAGCCATCTTCACTCCTGTTCTCACAACGGGTGAAAAACAAGTAATGATTATCGGCAGAGATGGTCTGGCCTAATTCCTGGTCGGGTGTATTGGGAGGATTGCCCATGTTGCGCGCCGTAAACCAACCTCCACAGCTATCCGGTGCCGCATAATAGAAATCAAGGTCTATGTTGTTCATGCGGCGGGTAAAGTAAAATGTCTGGGTATCTGCAGAGATGAAAGGAAAGACTTCGGCATTCTTCGTATTCACACGCGGGCCCATATTAAAGGCTGTGTCTTTCCATGCTGCGCCAATTGTTTTTTCTATAAAATAGGCCTGGTCGAGCAGCTTTTTGCTTTCGCGGTCATTGCCGGAATTGTTTTGCATACTAAGCGCCTTCATGCCTTCGGTGGGGTTGCCGCCGAATATGAGGCTTCGTGCCAGTGGCTTTGCGAAAGCAGATTTGCCACCGGGGCAACTTTTTGAAGCCCTGTCGAACACGCCGGCAGACAGCGTGAACAGATGCATATCGAAATACCATTCGCCTAAGGCGCTATATGCATCAGAATAGGCACCATAGGCATCTATCGCTTTCTGCATTTCCTTACATGCTTTGTCTGTTTCCTTCTTTGCTTTGTAGGCCATAGCCTTCATATACAGACGATATGCCCTTGCCGGAACTTCCTGTGCCGGGGCAGCTATATATACCAATAAACAACAAAGAGTGAGTAGCAGCTTTGTGCGCATGGGCGAAAAATACATAAAAATAATAAGGAGTTCTTGTTCCTCATAAATCCGATATTTGTAATGTTCTGTTAACAGATATTGAAGCGTATGAATACTACCATAATATGTCCTAATTGTAACACCTCATTTGAGCCGAACGACGCCATAGCACAATCGGTGCGTGAAGAGGTGGCAAGGGAGTTTCGTGAGAAATGGAAAGAAGCACAAAAGAAAAAAGATGAAGAATTTCGTGACCGGGAAGAGCAGCTACAACAGCAACTGCGGAAAAACATAACAGAAGAATTTGACGGGCAGCTGAAATATTTTCAAAAATTGCTGGGTGAAAGAGATGAGAAGCTAAAGGCTGCAAGCGGTAAAGAAATGGAGCTGCTGGAGCTGAAAGAGAAGCTAATGGCCCAGGAACAGGAAATGGATCTAAAGCTAAAAAGAGCACTGCTGGAAGAGCGAGGAAAGCTACAGGAAACACTGCGAAAAGATGAGGACGAGCGCCAGAAAGTACGTGAGCAGGAATACCAGATGAAAGTGAAGGAACTGGAAAAGCAACTGGAAGACCAGCGCAAGCTAGCAGAGGAGATGCGGAGAAAGGCAGAGCAAGGCAGTATGCAGCTGCAGGGAGAAGTGCAGGAGCTGGCACTGGAAGCACTACTGCGTAACGCTTTCCCTTTTGATGTGGTAAGCGAAGTAGGTAAAGGTGTGCGTGGTGCGGACTGCATACAAACAGTGCGTAATAACTTTGGGCAGGAATGTGGCAAGATAATATATGAAAGCAAGCGCACGAAAGACTTTAGTATAGAGTGGATAGAAAAGCTGAAATCGGATATGCGTAGCCTGGGTGCGGATGTGGCCATTATCGTGACACAGTCGATGCCAAAGGATATGGAATGCTTTGGTGAAAAGGACGGTGTGTGGATATGCGATTTTAGCGAAGTGCGTGCATTGGCAAATGTGATGCGCGACCTGGTGATGAAAATATACACAGCTACGAAGAACCAGGATAATAAAGGCGACAAGATGACCTTACTGTATAACTACCTGATAAGCCACGAATTTTCCGGGCAATGGAAGGCCATACGCGAAGGCTTTATGGCTATGAAAATATCTATACAGAAAGAGCGTGACCAGATGGAGAAGCTATGGAAGGCGAGAGAGAAGCAACTGGAAAAGGTGCTGCTGAATGCTGCGCACATAAAAGGCTCGATAGAGGGCATAGCCGGCATGGAAAGTGTTGACCTGAACCTTATTTCGGATGAACCCAATTACCTGATAGATTAGTTTATTGCAAAAACCATAGAGAGTATAACATGAGCTTCGTAAGTGGCTAAACTAAAAGGTTGGCATTAAGAGGAGAATTTGATTGCTGAAATTATATTCTCTACCACAAACCATAAGTAACAATAAAAAATAGCACTGTATGAGAAAAATAATTTCATTTATGCACATATCTCTTGACGGTTTTGTAGCAGGGCCGAACGGAGAAATGAACTGGATTAAAGTTGATGAAGAACTTTTTGATCATATCGGCAAGCGGATAAGCGAAACGGATGCTGCATTATATGGACGAGTAACTTATGAGATGATGCAAAATTACTGGCCTACAGCAGGAGACGAACCGGACGCGAGCAAGCATGATATTGAACATTCAAAATGGTATAACAATGCTCACAAAATTGTGCTATCAAAAACAATGAAAGGCAAGGAGCTGGATAACACAACAATTATTAGCGATAATATTGCGGACAGAATAAATGAAATAAAACAACAGGCAGGCAGTGAAATCCTGCTTTTTGGTAGCCCGACGGCAACACATTCACTTATTCAACAGGGCTTAATTGATGGCTACTGGCTATTTGTTAACCCAATTATTCTTGGACAAGGCATTCCATTGTTTACTGACATTAAAGACAAAATAAAACTTAAGCTATTACCTGGTACCCGACAATTTACTTCCGGGGTAACTGAACTGAATTACATAGTGGACAGACAATAACAATGAACCGCTAATAAAACGGCCTTCCCACCATAAAATGCCCGCACATTGCGGGCATTTATTTTAGAATGCAAAAGGATTGGATGCAGTTGCTTTGAATTCGTTCCATACCTCTTGTACTATATCGCCTGCCGGTTTTATTTCTTTTATAATGCTGCTTACCTGACCTATTTCTAATTCTCCTTCATTCAGGTCGCCTTCAAACATGCCATGCTTGGCACGTGCACGGCCCAACAGATCTTGTAGCTCATCTGTAGTTGCGCAATTGTTTTCCGCTTCCTGTACTTGTTGATAAAATTGATTTTTTATGAGCCGAACAGGTGTAAGTTTTTTCAGTGTCACTACGGTATCTCCTTCATCAGCTTTTATTACGACTTCTTTGAAAGCTGTATTGCTGGAGGCTTCGGGACTGCATACAAAGCGAGAACCCATCTGCACAGCTTCTGCACCAAGTGTCATCATAGCATACATAGCACGGCCGGTAGCAATGCCACCTGCCGCTATAAGTGGAATAGTAATAGCCTGGCGAACAGCAGGGATAAGACAAAGAGTGGTAGTTTCTTCCCGACCGTTGTGACCACCCGCTTCAAAGCCTTCTGCTACCACTGCATCTACGCCTGCGTCCTGGCTCTTCTTTGCAAATTTTGCGCTGGATACTACATGCACTACAATTATGTCTTGCTCTTTTAGCTTTGCAGTCCATGTTTTAGGATTGCCCGCTGATGTGAACACTATTGGTACATTCTCTTCTATTATTATAGCGACATGTTTTTCTATATCAGGGTAAAGCAGCGGAAGATTTACGGCAAACGGTTTGTTCGTTGCTTGCTTGCATTTTTGTATATGCTCACGAAGTACTTCGGGGTACATGCTGCCAGCACCTATAATGCCCAGGCCACCGGCATTGCTTACAGCAGCGGCAAGACGCCAGCCTGAAGCCCATATCATGCCAGCCTGAATGATGGGGTAGCGTATGCCAAATAGCTGAGTAATGCGATTATTAAAAGCATCCGGACTGTCTGTGAATCTTCCTTCGAAAAGCATGTGTAATGGTAAATTTTTAATTGGCTGCTTTAAGCGATTTTATTTTATCATAAACCTGCTGCATAGACATTTGGAAACGAGATTCTTTATCAGAGATACCCATTTTCATTATTGCTACTTTGCCTGATTTATCAAGTATAATGTTAGTAGGGAAGCCCATTCTGTAATTCATACGGTAGGCCTCATTCTGACTGCTGATGGTAGCAATTGGATAATGTAGTTTGAATGTTTTGATAAATGGAGGTAAGGTTTCTTCTTTATCAAATGTTACAGCCACAAACTCCACATCGGCATCTTTCTTCAAACTATCGTACAGTGCGTTCAGGTATTTAATTTCGCCACGGCAACCGCCACAGTCTTCGAACCAGAAGTTGAGCACTACAATTTTTCCTTTGCAGGATTGATTTGTGAGATGTTTCCCATCTGTAGTAGTAATATCAAAAGGTACGTAGTTTTTACCTACATGACTTTTGAAGATTGAGTCATAGTTATTCCAAGAGCCTCTTGTGGCAAGTGTATTTGCTTGCTGGGCAAATGCTTCATTGCAAATAAAAAATAATAACAATGCAATTACGACCTGCTTCATATCTCTAATTGTTGTAGCTACAATTATGCTACTGCTTCAACAGCCACCTTCTTCTTATAAAACAGCGTGCTGCTGTTTTCCAGCCTGAAAATATCTGCTGCTGTTTCCTGCAGGAACTTTGCAGATACCGCCTGGTATTTGTTCCATTCTTCATTTATGAGTGCTGCATCACCAAGCAGCTCATAAAATGCAAGATTATTGGCGCGGGACAGAAGCGTCATGTCTTCAAATGAGATCATTGCTTCTATCTTGTTTTTTGCTTTCTGTAACTCGTCTTCTGTTACGCCCTCAGCCACCAGTATTTTTATTTCTCTTTCTACTGCTTCGTTTGCGGTTTCCAGCGTTATACCCTCACGTACTTTTCCCTCTACTACCAGCAATCCGGGATCAAGACTTCCGGTATGATAACAGCTAATATTACTAAATAACTGCTCTTCTTTTACCAGGCGCTGGTAGAGACGTGATGCATAGCCGTTGCCCATTATCTCGGTAATGAGATCGGTAGCGTAATATGGGGCGTTAAGACGACCCGCAATATGCCATGTTTTGTATAGGGCATCGAGCGGTACATCAGAATAGTTTGTTTCCATACGTGCCTGTTGCTGTGCAGGCTCTGCAGGAAGCTGACGAATATATTTTTCACCGGAAGGTATCGGGCCAAACCATTTTTCTGCCAATTGCTTTACCTGCTCTACTGTTACATTGCCTGCCACGCACATTATAGCGTTAGTGGGGGTATAATGCTTAAAGAAGAATGCCTTTACATCTTCCAGCTTCGCATCTTCAATATGCTTCAGGTTAAGGCCAATGGTCATCCACTGGTAAGGGTGTTTTTTATAAGCCATCTGCCTGATGTGGTGCCAGGCATCGCCATAGGGCTGATTGAGGTAATGTTCTTTAAACTCTTCGCTTACTACTTTGCGCTGTACATCCAGGCTCTTTTCGCTGAACGCTAAAGAGAGCATACGATCACTTTCCAGCCAAAAGGCTGTTTCGAGGTTTTGCAGCGGTAGTTGTATATAGTAGTTGGTAATATCGTTGGTGGTATAAGCATTGTTTTCGCCACCCGCCATTTGCAGTGGTTCATCATACTCAGGTATGTTTACAGAGCCGCCGAACATAAGATGCTCGAACAGATGGGCGAAGCCCGTACGCTCAGGATCTTCATCACGTGCGCCGACATCATACAGGATATTCATAGCTGCCATAGGCGTAGCGTGGTCCTGATGTACTAATACTTTTAAACCGTTCTCAAGTGTAAATCTTTCAAATTTCAGCATAAATCATCCGTTAAAACGATGCCAAATATAGCTCAAATGAAGCATTCACCGTTCCTGTATGCTACCTGGGCTGTAAATCACTATTTAGCGGCCTTCAACTGAGCGATAAGCTTGTAGGCATCCTGCAGGGTAATACCATACTTCGCCTCCCGCTCCATAAGCCACCAGCGCACCAAAGCAACTTTACCATCTTTATCGATAATAATATTGGTTGGATAGCCATGGGTATAGCTTAGGCGGTCTGTCTCTATCTGACTGTTTACTGTTGCTACAGGATAGTGAAGATCAAATTGCTTAATGAATGGAAGTAATGTTTCTTTCTTATCGTAGGTAATAGCAATAAATTGGAAATCCGGATCATTTTTAAGGCTATCATAAAGTTTGTTGAGCTTGTCAAACTCATTGCGGCATCCCGGGCAAGCCTCGAACCAGAAATTAAGCCAGGTGACTTTACCTTTTAATGAGGCATTGGTAATGTGCCTTCCATCGAGGGATATAATATCGATAGGAACGTAAGTAAGGCCTACATAGCTGTTTTGGATAGAATCATAGTCCGGCTTCTTATAACTATTTTTTTGCTGAGCAGAAACTACAGTTGTACATAGAAGGAATATTATGAGAAATGAAATTAACGATGTTTTCATGCAAGCGATATATGTGGCTAAATTAGGAAATGCAGTATTGGCTTTAAATGAAATTTTGTAATTAAATTTATCGACATGAAAACATGGATACACATATCAATAGTGCTTGCTATTATAGTCGGCCCGATAGTAAGTAAGGCACAACAAGCTAATTGTAAGCTATTCCATACAGGTAAGTACCGGATAATAGATACGGCAAATAAAAGTGATATTCTTATTGACAGAAACGATTCGCTGGAAACACGAATGATATACAGGCAGAAGCAGGGTAGCACAAAAGAGGTTTATGAAATGCAGGTGGTATTTAAAATAAAATGGATAAGCGACTGCTCTTATACGGCCAGGCTTGTTAAGACTATTATACCAACGCCAAAGGGCGAACGTTCATTGCCGGCAGAAAAGAAAACACTAACGGTGCAGATATTGAAGAGTAGTAATGACGCTTATCTTGAGAAAGGTACATTTGATGACAAGCACCATTCAAGCTATAAATACGTGGTATATAAGCTTTAAGATGCAACCAGATATTCAGGAAGGCAATTAATATCGCATGTATTGATTAGTTCGAAAGAAAGCGCCATAAGCATATTATAGAAATATAATAAAGGCATTATGATAAGTGTGGGACGAACAAAGTACAGTAGAGAACGAAGCATGGATACTCCTTTTTCCTGTGCCTGACTTCTAAGAAAATATAATAGTGTGCGATTTGTAGTTTTGTCCCACCAGTTAAGTCGTAAGGATTTTTTCAATAGTAATTTCGCCTGATCCCAGTCTTTTTTATCTACAGCCTTAGCAGCCCAAAGTCTGTATTTTTCAGCCATTAAACGTGAGTTGGTGAATAGCTGATGCTCAAACTTCTTCATTTTGTCGGTCATACCTGCTTCCAGCAGATCGGTGCCGGTTTCCTGTCTTTGCCTGAATAGCTCAGCTAATATTTCCGGCGTTATCAATTTGCGTTCATTGTCCAAGACATTAGTATAAGATTCCGGATGTATGCGATAATGATACAGGATGTCTTTGAGGAAATATATAGGATAGCGCTGGTTTACTTTAAATGTCCAATGCTGGTCATCGCCTGCAATGCCTGCGAAGTAAGGGGAAAACAAACCAAATTCATCCATCAATTCTTTTCTGAACATGAGGGAGGAATACCAGAACGGGTACTCAAGCTGAATCTCCTTAATAATAACGTCCTGCTCATAAATAACAGGAGGCTGAAGCAAATTCCCGACCGGATCGATAAGCTTATGATTTGTACCGCAAATCATAACAGCAGGATTATTGATAAATACATCTGCTTGTTTTTCCAGGCGATTGATGCAACAAGTGTCATCTGCATCAAGCTGCGTTATCAACTCCCCGGTAGCCTGCTTAAAGAGCCAGTTCTTATTATCCAGATAACCTAAGTTTTGAGACTGGTTGAAGAGCTTTATACGGTCGTCAGAAAGATATTTTTCTATTATTTGCTTTGTGTCATCGGTAGAGGCATCATTACTAATTAGTAATTCCCAATCATTATAAGTTTGCGCAATAATGCTTTGAATAGCTTCATCTATATAGGGAGCGGCATTGTATGCACACATTAGTACACTTACTTTCATTCTTCTGCTTTTGCTTGGTCAATTAGTGATAAGCTGTATTCGAACCATATCGGTACGTACCTGTAATTAGGTATGGGGCTAAAGTACTAGTAATTGAGCGGCAAATATAGAAGATGCAACAGGATAACGACTTCTTAACATATAATTTAATCATATTTTAATCGCCATCAATTCCTTCCCATTTTATTTGGGTAAGTCCCCTTCTTGCAGGCCCGGTAAGCAAATCGCCGTTAGGTGCATAACGTGCGCCGTGGCAAGGACAGTCCCAACTCTTCTCAGCAGTGTTCCATGTGACGATACATTTGGCATGCGGGCATACGGGATCAAGCGCATGTATGCCACCGTTCTCGTCTTTGTATAGCGCTACCTTATTGCCTTCCCATTCTGCAATAACAGCCTCACCCGGTGCAAGCTCTGCAAGCGCGGATATTTTGTCGTGGTTCAGGCGCTTACTGATGAACATACTTACCACATCTGCATTTTCTTTTAAGAAGCTGGAAAAGCCAGCAATGGGTTTTATGCGAGAAGGATTGTACAGCGATTGCCCATAATGCTCTTTGCCGAATATAAGCGTGCAAATAAGTTTAGCAGCAAGGGTGCCTAATATTAACCCGTTGCCATTAAATCCGGTTGCAACATAGATTTTATCTTCGCCTGGCATTAAGCCAATATATGGCAAACCGTCAGCAGGAATATAGTATTGCGAAGACCATTTATAGTCTGCAGTAGCTACATCGTAGTACTGACGCACATATGCTTCCAACTCAGTAAATATGTACTCTGTATTATCATTATGCCCGGTTTTATGGTCGAAACCGCCAACAATAAGATAATCTTCACCATCTATATTGTGTGTGCGAAAGTAATGGTAAGGATCCTGCATATCGTATGCTAATGCATCAGGGTAT
>Ga0207647_10000877_pt1 | contig 23342 bp, 20 predicted proteins | sample KBSCornC2_FD_184295 | JGI IMG/M metagenome (GOLD analysis project Ga0207647, IMG submission 184295) | Corn rhizosphere microbial communities from Kellogg Biological Station, Michigan, USA - C2 (SPAdes) (version 2) | ecosystem: Host-associated > Plants > Roots > Rhizosphere ... | reverse complement strand
TGTTTAAGTGTGGTAACTCAAATATCAACACAAAAGGGGTAGCTTTCAAACTACCCCTTTCCTTTTATCAAAAAATCTCTTTTACCGGACAACAGTGAAACAAGTTCAGGATGACGCCTTGGTATACTCCAACAACTCCATCCTATTCCCAAACGGGTCCAAAAACGTAAACCTGTCGCGTCCTTCAATAACCGGCTCTTCACAAATGGTAACGTCATTTGCTTCCAGATGCGCGCGGACATTTGCCAGGTTATCCACCTCAAAAGCCGTGTGTCTGAACGTTAAGCCTACGGGCGGTTCAATGCCGATGTGCAGCTCGATATCGCCAATCAAGAACCAGTAGCCGGGTTTGGTAAACACATGGTCGGGCCGTTGCGTAGGTTGCAGTCCGAGTACATCGGCGTAGAAAATACGCGCGGCTTCCAGGTCTTCAGGAGCTACGCAGACGTTGATATGGTCGGTGCGTTTAAAATTGATCATTATTCTTTAAATATTGTCGCCAGGTTATTTTACCAAAGCGGTTATCTCCGCACAAATTAATACCAGATCGCAACATATCAAAACGTTCGCCCGGCATCATTTCTGTTTTAAATGAATCGGCCCGACCCGACATATCGAGATATACAGCGGCCATTTCTTCGATAGTTAATATCTCTGGGCCGCCTACAGTAATTATTTCATTATTCGGTCCCACTTCAACGAGTTGCCTTACCTTACCGGCCACTTCTGTAATATCGATAGATTGAAATTTAAGGCCGGCCGGAATAGTTAAACCTTTTGCATTATCAAAAGGCTTTATCATGCGATATAATACGAAATCATGAAATTGCGTGGCCCTCAAAATAGTAAATGGTATACCCTCTGCCTCAATAATTTTTTCCACTTCGCGCTTTACCACATAGTAAGGATATTGGCTTTTGTCTACTCCGGCAATGGATACATATATAAAGTGCTTGAACTGCTTTTTATTAATGGCAGCCAATATATTTCTGGTTCCGTCAAGATCAACCCTTTTGGCATCGGCCGGATTACTGGCACAATGTACAATCACATCAGCAGCACCAACAACGGTTTGTAAACTATTAAAATCAGTAACGTCCGCTTCAATTACATTTACGCCTTGTGCAAACCTGACACCGGCCTTAGTGCTTATCACATTAATTTGAGCAGCCCCGATTAGTTGCTTAATTATTTCCTTTCCAAGTGTGCCGGTGCCGCCTGTTATTAATATATTCATAGTATGGTTTATCGAAGCAACACCCAGGTTTGTTGCTATGTAATGACCCGATAAAGATAAGGGAATTCATAACTTTATGCCCACCATTAATTTCAAAACAGAGACGCGAGGCATCGCGTCTCTACCAAACGTATATCATCATGGGTAAACTCATCAACGACTTTGAAAGCTATCGCAACAAAATGAACGATAGGATCATGGAAACCGCCAACACCAACATCAAACGTTTCTTCGCACTGGACACCACCACCTACGCCGACGGCGCGCTTAACGTTAAAACTAAAGAGATGCTGGGCCTGGTTGCCTCCATGGTTCTGCGCTGCGACGACTGTATTAAATACCATCTCGGCAAATGCCACGAAGCCGGTGTAAATCATGACGAGATGAATGAGGTATTTATGATAGCTAACCTGGTAGGTGGCTCGATTGTGATTCCGCATTATCGGAGAGCTGTTGAGTATTGGGATGAGCTTAATAGTCCTGAATCTTAAGTCTTGAGTCAAGAGTCTTTTGATTTAGGTTAAAAATGTCGAATTTGCAGATCACCTAAATCAAATTATAGATGAGCACATTTCGAGATTTAATTGCTTATAAAAAGTCTTTTGCCTTGTCAATGGAGGTATTTTTTCTGACTAAGACTTTCCCCAAAGAGGAAACATATAGCTTAATAGATCAAATAAGACGTTCATCCAGATCTGTTTTCGCTTGTATTGCTGAAGCCTATCAGAAAAGAAGATATTCAAATCACTTTATCAGTAAATTAACCGATGCTGATATGGAAAATGCTGAAACGCGGGCCTGGTTAGACGCGTCGTTTGCTTGTGGTTATATTACAGCCGAAAAGTTTGCCGAGTTGGATCAACAGGCAGATGAAGTTTTACGTTTACTTATTTACATGATTAACAACCCTGATAAATTCAAATAAAAATGACTCAAGACTCTCGACTCCAAACTCAGGGCTTAAAACGCTGCTCCTGGTGCGGTACCGACCCGCTTTACATGGAATATCATGACAAAGAATGGGGTAAAACCACGCATGATGACAAAGTACTGTTTGAATTCCTGATCCTGGAAGCGGCACAGGCCGGCTTGAGCTGGATCACCATTCTACGCCGACGCGAAAACTATAAAAAGGCTTTCGCCGATTTTGACGTGCACAAGGTAGCTGCCTTTAATAACGAAGATGTAGAGCGATTAATGCAGAACGCCGGTATCATTCGCAACCGCTTAAAGATCATTGCGGCTATAAAAAACGCACAGTTGTTTCTGGAGATACAAAAAGAGTTCGGCTCGTTTGATAAATACATGTACAGCTTTATGCCGGAAGGCAAGCCCATTAACAATACATCAGGCAAAACTCCGGCAACCTCGCCCGAATCGGACGCTATTGCCAAGGACATGAAAAAACGTGGATTCAAGTTTTTTGGCAGCACTATTTGTTATGCGCATATGCAGGCAACAGGCATGGTGAATGACCATGTGCCCGAGTGTAGTTTTAAATGATCTCTAAGTATCCAGCCATGCCAAATTCCTCGTCCAACATTTTCCCATTGTCCATCAATATTATATCTTTGGGAGCATTATTAACCTACGCTCACAAATTTTAGTCAACAACAAAAAATGAAAAAAGTAATTCTTGTAACAGGAGCTTCATCGGGCATCGGACTGGCAAGCGCCACCGCTTTGCATGAAGCCGGACACACCGTTTATGGCACTACCCGTAACCTGGCCAAACAAATAAACGTACCGTTTCAGTTAATTGAACTGGACGTAACTAACGATGCCTCTGCAAAAGCAGCTGTGGACAGGATTATTAAAACCGAGGGAAGAATTGACGTTTTAGTAAACAATGCAGGTAACGGTATTGCCGGTCCGGCGTATGCCATGCCGGTTGATAAAGCTAAACAGCAATTTGAGGTTAACTTTTTTGGCGTGGTGCGTATGTGTGGCGTGGTTATCCCTGAGATGCTGAAAAATAACAGCGGTATTGTGGTAAACATCAGCTCATTGGCTGGCTTGTTTGGCTTGCCTTATCAAAGTATGTACGTGGCTTCAAAATATGCTGTTGAGGGTTATACCGAAAGCATGCGCATGGAACTGCGCAAAACCGGTATCAAGATAGCTACCATTAACCCGGGCGATTTCAAAACCGAGTTTACCGGCAGCCGCGAAAAAATACCTTTCACCATTGATAACGAAAATCTGAAAGCCAACTACGACATCGCGATAGCAAGCATTGAAAAAGACGAAAACGCCGGCGCCGACCCGATTGCCATTGGTAAACAACTGGTTAAAATAGTAGGCACAAGCAGTCCTTCCCGCCAGTACCTGGTTGGGGCTATCGGCCAAACTATCGCCGTTACCTTGAAAAAAATATTGCCAAGCGGTGTGTTTGAAGGCTTGATGGCCGATCATTACGGAATAAAATAAGAACTCATTCTTAGCGCGTCATTGCGAGGAACGAAGACAACCGAGCGAAGCGAGCTCATTGATTCCTTAAAAAAACAAATTATTAATCAATAATCTCTACACAGGACATTCCATCCTGAAAAGTTCAGAGATTGCTTCGTTCCTCGCAATGACGTTTTTGTATATTTGCGGCTTTTAGATTTTACAAGTGGGAAAAGACAAACTAAGACGCTTTGCCGAAGTTGAAACCTTCGCTAACGTTTTACAACTGGATGAAGGCAAGCCCTTAAAGGGCCAATGGAGCAAGGAGCATTTTAAAAACAATAACCCGGTAGTTTTGGAGCTGGCTTGCGGTAAAGGTGAATACACAATCAACTTAGCGCAGCTGTTCCCGGATAAAAACTTTATCGGTGTCGATTATAAAGGTAACCGTATTTGGCGCGGTGCTAAAACGGCTTTAGAAGAAGGAGTTGATAACGTAGCCTTTCTGCGTATACAGATTGAGAATCTGTTAGACTATTTTGCCAAAGGCGAAATAGATGAAATCTGGATTACCTTCCCTGACCCGCAGCCGCAATTGAGCCGTGAAAAAAAGCGCTTAACATCACCACGTTTTTTGGAGAAATATACGGAGGTGCTAAAGCCTGGCGGTTACGTAAACCTGAAAACCGACAACGACGGCCTGTACGCCTATACTGCAGAAAAAATCCAGGAACTGAAGCTGAAAGAACATGTTAACACTGCCGATCTGTACCATTCAGAGTTTGCCGACGAGGTGCTATCCATCAAAACCTATTACGAGAAGAAATATCTGGCAGATAACAAGAATATCAACTATCTTAAGTTCTCATTTCAATAAGCCGTAATGCCTGATTATAATTTTTACGATAATGTTTATGATGTCGCCCGGCAGATACCGGTGGGGCGGGTAACATCGTATGGCGCTATCGCAAATTATCTGGGCACCAAAGGCTCGTCAAGAATGGTGGGTTATGCTATGCAGGCTTGTACCAACGCGCAGCCGCCGGTGCCGGCACATAGGGTAGTGAATCGTCAGGGATTGTTGACCGCCAAATTCCATTTTGGCGGCGACAGGATGCAGCAAATGCTGGAAGCCGAAGGCGTAAAAGTGGTGGACGATAAAGTGCAGGATTTCGACAAGGTCTTTTGGGACCCCAGTATCGAGCTGGCGCTGTAACTACAGAGCGCTTCCTTGTACAACCCCGCTATTCAAGATTTTCTGATCGATGTAATATTGGATCTCAGATTTTTTCAGTCCCCAGTTTGGCGCGATAAGCAGCTCACGGTCGCTTAACCCAAACAGGCGCTGTATCACCACATCCGGACGAACCAGCGGGAGTAGCTCGCACAAGAAGCTGGCGTACTCATCCAGGCTGAAAAGTTTAAATGGTTCGCGTTTGTATTTCACACCCATAACTGAGCCCTCAACAATATGCAGGTGATGAAATTTGACGAATTTTATCTGCGGATGGCGATTGATCTCGTCGGCATATTTGAGCATCATTTCTTTGGTTTCGCCGGGTAAGCCAAATATGGTGTGTACGCAGATGTCCAGTTTGCTGTTCTCTACCAGTTTCAGGGCGTTCAGCAAATCGTCATGCGTACAGCCGCGGTTAATCTGCGCCAGGGTATCGTTATAGATACTCTCCATCCCCATCTCCAGGTCGACATCAAAACGGTCAGTATAACTTTCCAGCAAAGCAATTTTCTCAGCATCAATACAATCCGGGCGTGTACCTACCGACAGGCCCACAATATCCTCAGTACAATAACTCAGCGCTTCGTCATACATCATTTTTAAATAATGCGTTGGTGCGTAAGTATTGGTATTGGGTTGGAAGTAGATGATGAATTTGTCAGCCTTGTTGCCTTTACGGGCGCGTTCCATACCCTCGATAACCTGTTGCCTGAGGTTGGGCGCCTGCCTGCTTACCGACGGCGTAAACGAGTCGACATTGCAATAAGTGCAGCCGCCATAGCCTTTGCTGCCGTCGCGGTTGGGGCAGGTAAAGTTGCCATCAACAATAACCTTAAACACCCGGTGCCCCTTGTACTTCTCTTTAAGCCATGACCCGTAGTTGTTATATCCCTTCTCCCAAATACCTGTTGATGTGTCTGTTAATTGCATTGGCGCAAAGATACGGAATAATACTTGTCCGTTGCCCTCACATTTTTGTCATTCTGAGCATAGCGAAGAATCTTATACGCCTTGTTAACCGCTTTTATAAGATTCTTCGCTATGCTCAGAATGACAAGTGGAGAAAAAAGCGCGTTGTCATGCTGAGCCCGTCGAAACATTAGCGGGTAAAGGCCATCGCTCGCCCTTCGACGGGCTCAGGGTGACACCCTCTGTGCTACCACAAACGTCCCGCTTGTGGTAACTATGAATTTACTTTTCAACACTTGGGTTACCTTTTTAATCAGCTATCTTGTTTCATTCTGTTTCACTCATTTTATGCAATAAATTGATTATCAGATTTTTGATTCAATATTATGTTTCACTTGTTTCATTTGTTTCACCCTCACGTGAAACAAAAAAGCCCTCTCCAAACGGAAAGGGCTTTGCTTTTATAGTAAAAGGCTTTTATTTATGCTTCGGCCCCATAAAGAACGTAATATCACCGCCATTCATAATATCAGCATGGCTCAGGAACAGCTTGTTCAGCGGTTTGCCATTCAACACCATCTTTTGGATATACACATTCTTTGGCCCCTGGTTATTAACGTGGATATTAAAAGTCTTGCCATGGCCAACCTCAACAACCGCACCATCAACCGCCGGACTGCCAATGGCATATTGATCAGACGCTGGCGCTACCGGGTAAAAGCCTAATGAGCTGAAAATGTACCAGGCACTCATTTGGCCGGTATCGTCGTTACCGCCCAAACCGTCGGGTGTTGGTTTGTACATTTTTGGCAGTATCATACGGATCTTGTCCTGGGCTTTCCAGGGTTTGTCGGTCCAGTCGTACAGGTAAGCCACGTGGTGCGATGGCTCGTTGCCATGCACATAGTTGCCAATGATGCCGTCTTTGGTGATGTCCTCAGTCTCGGCAAAATATTTATCAGGCAGGTTGTAGCTAAACAGGCTGTCCATATAAGTTACGAAGCGTTTGTTGCCGCCCATCAGTTTGATCAATGATGCCGGATCATGCGGAACATACAGCGTATAGTTCCACGCATTACCCTCAATAAAGCCCTGGTTAATAGTTGTAAACGGATCAAAGTTTTTGCGGAAGCTGCCGTCAGCATTTCTTGGATGCATAAAGCCCGATTTTGGGTCGTACACGTTTTTATAGTTCTCGGCACGCTTACTGAATTCTTTATAGATGGCCTCGTTGCCTAATTTCTTCGCCATTTGGGCTATGCACCAGTCGTCATAAGCATACTCCAAGGTTGATGATACCGAGTTGCCATCTTTTTCGTCAGGGATATAGCCCAGATCCATATACTCGCCTATACCCAGGTAATTGCGGTGGCGGGCAGTGGTAACACAAGCCTCTAAAGCTTTATTGGCATCAAAAGGGGCATTACCTTTTACCACGGCGTCGGCAATTACAGATACGCTGTGATAGCCGCTCATACACCAATTCTCGTTTGCCGAATTGCTCCAAACCGGCAACATATGCTCCGGACTCTGGTCAAAGTGAGCCATCATTGATTTTACCATGTCGGCATTGCGCTCAGGGTCAATGATGTTAAACAACGGATGCAGCGCGCGGTGCGTATCCCACAAACTAAAAGTAGTATAGTTAGTAAAGCCCTTAGCAGTATGAATTTCCTGATCTAGACCCTTGTACTTGCCGTCGACATCCATGTAAACCGTCGGGTTGATCATGGTATGGTACATCGAGGTGTAAAAGTTCTCTTTGGTTTCTTTATTCCCCTGAATGGTTATTTTATGCAGCTCTTTCTCCCACTGGGCCTGCCCCTCTTTTTTGATGGCATCAAAATCCCAGGTCTTCGCTTCGGCAGCAAGGTTAGCCTGTGCACCTTCCATACTCACCGGCGATATCGCAAATTTGATCTTGATCTTTTCGCCGTCTTCAGTTTTACCAAAGTTGAAATAAGCGCGCAGGTTGCGGCCGGCTATCTCCGGGAAGTTTTTCACCGAGTTGAATTTACCCCAGAAGCCGCCATACACCTCGCGTTTGGAGAAGTTTTTATAACCATGGCCTTCAAATGGTTTTGAAAACTCCATGGCAAAGTATAAAGCACGGGTACGAGCCCAGCCATTGGTTAAACGATAGCCAACCACATGTTTGTCGTCAATTACGCGCATGTAGGTCCATACGTTTTTATCAGGATAATTGTAGATCCCTGACATCAGGTCCAAAATGATATGCGCATCATCGCTCTTAGGGAAAGTATACTGATGAAAACCGACACGGGTGGTGGTAGTCAGCTCGGCCAGTATGTTATGTTCGTCCAGTTTCACTTTGTAGTAGTTGGCCTCTGCAACCTCATTAGCGTGCGAGAATGGTGAGCGGTAACCACTGTGTGGTTTGTCGGCGGTGCCGGGATTTAATTTCAGCGGACCTACAGTTGGCATAATCAGGAAGTCGCCCAGGTCTGAGTGTCCGGTACCGCTAAAATGCGTATGGCTAAAACCCACAATGGTTTTATCTTCATACTGATAGCCTGCGCAATACTCGTAAACTTTGGGGTTATAATGGCCGTTAAGCTCATAGCCTACGGTGTCTGTCTCCGGGCTTAGCTGTACCATACCAAACGGAACGGTAGCGCCCGGAAAAGTGTGCCCCATGCGCTGGGTGCCCACAATAGGCTTAACGTATTGTATTAAATTCTCTGATTTTTGTGCACTGGCAGCAAGGCCCGAGCATACTAAAAGGATGGTAAATATTTTCTTCATTGATTATCTGGACAGTTAAAATTATCCAAATATATACTATCTGCTGATGATTGTTAAGCATCTGAGCACATAATGAATTGATAATAGATAAAAGTTATGTCAATTGTTGCAAAGGCAATGTTTTAATAGCTTGGTCATAGTCTGAAGTATCGATAGCAGGATCAAGTTCACGAGCTTTTAAAATACTTTTATCCGCGTAGTCCTGATGGCCCATTTTTGAATAATAAATTGCAAGGAATATGTAAGCCGATGCGTTTTTATCATTAAGACTTATGCTTTTGTCAATAAGGGATTTACCCTCTGCTAACTCGCCTTGCAACAACTTTGAGTAGCCAAGGTTTAAGTAAGGATGTTCAAAGTCTGGATTTATAGCTATTGCCCTGTCCAACAAATGTTGCGCTACTTTATGCGCACCTTTTTTAATCATTTCTTCCCCGAGGTTATTTAGCGCAACTAGGTTCTTGCGATCTCTCTTCAGAACTTTTTGATAAGTTTCGATAGCCTCGTCGTGTTTACCAGTGAGCGACTGTAAGCATCCAACATTTAGTATGTCGTTTACTTCAGGCTCCTTTTTTGTTATAAGTTGACTGGCGTAAACTTCCGCATCAGCATATAGCTTCAGGTGTAAATAGAGACCTGTCAATTGTCTGCTGATGCGTTCGATGCCGGGGGCTTTTACCAGAACTTGTTTTAATTTGTTAGCAGCGGCCTGGTAGTTTTTTTCTTGTATATTAGTTTGTGCCTGCATGTATACCGGCAAGTCATTTTTAACTTTTAAGGCAAAAAGCAATTGTCTGCCGTCACTTTCCATATATATAGAGTCTTTATTTAGAACGCTATATATCGATTTAAATTTATATGGAGTAAGGTTTATCAATAAGCTTATAGCAGATCTGCCTAAAAAAATATAGCAACCAATCTGGATAAAGATATTGGTATTCGCATTAATCAATATTAGTGTAGCCAATGCGGCGGTTAGTAGCGTAAATATCGAGCCTGCCAACAAAATGATGATGTATTTTTGATAATTGACTTCGCATTTGCTGCTTACACAAAGCCCTATGCCCTTTACAAATGGAAAAGATTTTTTAATATAAAAGTTCAGCTTCCCAATGGTGAACTTTGTTGATCTTTCTTTGTCTCCGTACGATCCGATATAAATATCGATTTTCGAGGGCTTGGTAAGTGCCAAATACGCAAACGCATGGCCCAACTCATGTAAGATGACAATTAGCGGGCTCGCAATAAAAAGTGAGAGATATACGATTATCAGAATGTTCCATTCCATACCTCTAACATACATTTTTTATTTTAAGGCTAATGGTATAATCTTTTATGATTCTTTTAATTAGTTTTACCCTATGCATTTGCCATTATGGCACCCAAAAACAAATTTTGTAACAACGGAATACGATTTGCTATCTAAACTCAAAAACAAAAACTAGAAAAATGAAAAAGCTATTCACAGCAATATTAGTTATCGTGGCAGCAATGTCATTAAGTTCATGCAGTTACAACAGTATGGTTCAAATGGACGAGAACGTTAAGGCTAAATGGGGTGTAGTGCAAACCCAATACCAACGCCGCGCCGATTTGATCCCTAACCTGGTTGAGGCAGTTAAAGGTGCCGCCAACTTCGAAAAAAGCACTTTAACAGATGTTATCAATGCCCGTGCTAAAGCAACTTCGATACAGGTTGATCCATCAAAATTAACACCCGAATCAATCAAAGCTTACCAGGCTGCACAAGGTGAACTAAGTTCAGCTTTAGGCAGATTGATGGTAGTGAGCGAAAACTATCCCGACCTGAAAACTAACCAAAACTTTTTGGGCCTCCAGGCACAGCTAGAAGGTACAGAGAACCGCATTACCGTTGCCCGTAACGACTTTAACGACGCCGTACAACAATATAATACCAAAATCCGTTCATTCCCGGCTAACATAACTGCCAAAATGTTCAGCTTTACCGAAAAAGGTTACTTCCAGGCAGAAGCCGGATCTGACAAAGCGCCGAAGGTGAAATTCTAATGAGTGAATGAGTGAGTTTTGAATGAGTGAATGTTATTAGGAGCTCATTCAAAACTTATATCATTCAAAAACATTCACTCAATCACTCATTCAATCATTATCACCCCATGGCTTTATTTACCGACGAAGAACAACAACGTATCCGCGAGGCGATAGCCGGTGCCGAAAAACATACTTCAGGCGAGTTGCGGGTTTGTATTGAGAAAACCTGCAGCGAGGAAGTGCTTGATCGCGCAGCAAAATATTTTTATCAGCTGGATATGGATAAAACCAGGCTGCGTAACGGCGTGCTGATTTATGTAGCGGTGGTAGACCGTAAGTTTGCCATCATTGGCGACTCGGGCATTAACCAGGTGGTTGCCAGAGATTTTTGGGACAGTACAAAAGAGGATATGCTGAACCATTTTAAAACTGGCGACATCATTGAAGGCATAGTAACCGGCATCAAAATAGCCGGCGACCAATTAGGTAAATACTTCCCGCACGATTTAAACAGCGACACCAACGAGCTAAGTGATGATGTTGCCTTTATGGATGGCGATTAGAACTAAGACAATGTTTAAGAAAATATTATTTTTTGTTGGTTTGCTGCTTTGCGTGTGCAATGTCTTCGCACAGCAATTGCCTCCTAAGTCGAGCACATTGGTGACCGATTATACCAACACTTTATCGGCCGATGATAAGCAGCGGCTTGAAGATAAGTTGGTTGCTTTTAATGATTCTACCTCATCGCAAATAGCTATTGTGATGATCCACTCCATTGGCGATTATGACGTAAACGACTACGCCCAGAAACTGGGACGCGCCTGGGGTATTGGCCAGAAAGGCAAAAACAACGGCATTATTATCCTGGTAGCGCTGGACGATCATAAGCTATCTATCCAAACCGGTTATGGTATGGAAGGTGCCCTGCCTGACGTTATTACCCAGCAAATCCGCGTAAATGATATGAACCCTCGTTTCAAGGAGGGTAAATTTTATGAGGGGCTGGATGCCGGGGTCGACGATATTATTAAATACACCAAAGGCGAGTATAAAGCCGATGCAAACAGCCAGCGCCGTCAGAAACAGGGCGATAATGGTGGCGGCGGCTCTGCCGGATTTGTTATCATCATCGTTATTATCATACTGATCATTGTGTTCCGCAACCGGGGTGGCGGCGATGGCCATATCATTGACCGTCGCGGTAGTGCCAGTCCGTTCTGGTGGTTTCTGGCCGGTAGCGCATTAGGTCGTGGCAGCAACGGCTGGGGCGGTTTCTCGGGCGGCAGCGGTGGTTTTGGCGGCGGCGGTGGTGGCGGAGGCGGCTTCGGTGGTTTCGGCGGCGGCAGTTTCGGCGGCGGCGGATCAGGAGGAAGTTGGTAGACACGATTTCAGGGTTGGATTGATTTAAGCGATTTGCTTTATCGACCATGATTTGATCCAAAAAATTTCCCCGTGATCCAAAAAAGACTTAAAAGTCAGGAAAAGGTGATCCAAAGTGATCCGCTTTTTGGAAGCTTGATAATTAATGCATTGATAATTAATTGATTGCGCTAGAATGGTAATCCAACTGATACACATATTCTCGTGGATCACGCATTAGTGAAACATAGAAAGAACCGATCTATAAAACAAAAACATGAGCGACAATTTGGAATGGAAAATTTGCCATTCATCATACATACATAAAGGCCCCTGGGCCACTTTGCGAACGGACGAATGTGAAATGCCTGACGGCCGCATTGTTAAGCAATACTATGTTTTAGAATATCCTAACTGGGTAAATGCCGTGGCACTTACTGCTGAAAATAAGGTATTGATGGTGCGCCAGTATCGTCATGCGGCTAATATTGTATCGCTGGAGATTCCCGGTGGTGTGATTGATGGCGATGAAGCACCTGAAGCAGCTATACGCCGCGAACTGCTGGAAGAAACCGGTTACCAGTTTGATAATATAGAGCAGGTTGCCATAACCTATCCTAACCCGGCTACATCTACTAATCACGTTTACTGTTACCTGGCTACAGGCGGCGTAAAAGTACAGGAGCAAGCTTTAGATGAGCATGAGGAGCTGATTGTTGAAGAATATACCATCGACGAAGTCAAGCAATTGCTGGCTGATAACAAGATTGCGCAAGCTATTCATTGTACCGGTTTATTCTACGCACTGATGAGATTAGGGGAATTGAGGTAACTTTTATAAAATGCGAAAAGCCAGGCAAATGCCTGGCTTTTCTCGTTTTAGGCCGTTTGTCATTCTGAGCATAGCGAAGAATCTTATGCGCTTTATAATCGCTTTTATAAGATTCTTCGCTACGCTCGAATGACAGGCTGGTTACGATTAACTTAAATCACAGTCCCATTCGGTATAACAGCGCGCTTTTTCACTACTACGATACCATCCTGCACCGTATGCGTAGGGTAATCGCCATTTGGCAGCAGGTCACCGCAGTTAATGCTGACATCGTTACCTATATGTGTGTTTTTGTCGATGATGGCGTTTTTGATCTGGCATCTGTCGCCAATACCCATAATAGGCTGATTTTTTTCCTGGCACTCTGCTATCTGCTCAAGCGTTTGATAATTATCGCTACCCATAACATAGCAGTTCTCAATAGTGGTATCAAAACCTATGCGAGTACGAATACCCACTACCGAGCGGGTAATATGGCTGGCGTTAATGATGCAACCGTCGGCAATGATAGCTTTCTCCATGTGCGTGCCTGATACTTTTGACGGTGGCAGCATACGTGCACGGGTGAAAATGCTGTTCTTATCGAACATGTTGAACTGAGGGATATCATCAGTTAAACCCAGGTTGGCATCAAAGAACGATGGGATAGTACCAATGTCGGTCCAGTAACCCTCATATTGATAGCTCAGCACCCGGTGGTTATCGATAGACTGCGGGATGATCTCCTTACCAAAATCAGGGTGGTTATTGCTCTCCAGCGTATCCCATAAAAGCTTGCGGTTAAATATGTAAATACCCATTGAGGCAAGGTAATTACGCCCCTGCGCTTTCATCTCCTCGCTCACTTCCGATTGCAGGTATTCAAAGTCTTTTTTAGGCTTTTCAACAAACTCGGTGATAAAACTGTCTTCATCCGTCTTTAGGATACCAAAACCCGGCACATCATTGGCGTGGACAGGGATAGTAGCGATAGATATCTCGGCATGTTTCTCGATGTGCTCATTAAGCATATCGTCAAAATCCATTTGATACAGCTGGTCGCCCGATAATATCAACACATAATCAAACTCATGTACCGCCAGGTGATGCAAGCTTTGACGCACGGCATCGGCAGTACCCTGGAACCACGAACCGCTCGCCGGGGTTTGCTCAGCTGCTAAAATATCAACAAAAGCCTCACTGAAACTGCTAAAGTGGTACGTGTTCTTGATGTGCTTATTTAAAGATGCCGAGTTAAACTGTGTTAACACATAAATACGGGTAATGCCCGAGTGTAAACAGTTTGAAATAGGGATGTCAACCAAACGGTATTTACCCGCAACAGGCACTGCCGGTTTTGACCGTGTCGCAGTGAGTGGGTAAAGGCGACTGCCCTGGCCACCGCCAAGAACAATGCAAATTACTTTAGATGTCATGATGTGAAGTTGTTGAAATTATGCTTTGGTATAGTTCTATATATTGCTTAGCCGATGTGTCCCACGAAAAATCAAGGGCCATCATCCGCTTGCGTAATGTTTGCATTTTTTTGCTGTCAGGATACAAGTCCATAGCACGGCTTATCGAATAGCAGATATCCTCTACACTCACGTTGTTAAAACGGATGCCGTAGCCGCCCTCGTCGCCAAAATCAATTACTGTGTCTTTTAATCCACCTGTACTGCGCACAACAGGCATGGTGCCGTACCGCAGCGAATAAAGCTGGTTCAATCCGCAAGGCTCTACGTGGCTTGGCATCAGCAGGAAATCTGAACCGGCGTAAACCTGATGCGCCAACTCTTCATTGTAACCGATATAGACGTTGCAATCCAGCGGGAATTTCTCTTTCAGTTCCTGTAAATCTTTTTCTATTTCCGGATCGCCAGCGCCAAGAATCAGGAAGTTTACTTTACCTGTATAGTCTTCCAGGCTGGTTTCCAGGGCCTCGGCCAGCAGCTCGGCACCTTTCTCCAAAACTAATCTGCCAATAAAACTGATCAACGGTTTTGCCGGGTCAAGGTTAAACCTGGCGCAAAGCGCTTCTTTATTTTTTTGTTTGCCTGCGGATACCTTAGCCGGGGTAAAATTTTCCACGATCATCGGGTCGGTAGCCGGATTCCAGACCTCGGTATCTATACCGTTGACGATACCTACACCCCTGCCGCGCTCTAAAAAGAAAAGGTATTCCAGTCCATTTGAGTTATGCGACAGCTCTTCCAGATAACTTGGCGAAACTGTAGTGTACCTAAACGCACAACGCACAGCCGATGCCAGTGGGTTAATACCGCCGTTCCAGTCAAGCAAACCGGTTTTTGTGATATCTATCTCGGGTAAGTATGACAATTTATCCCAGCCAAAGGCGCCATGATACTGTCCGTTATGAATGGTGAATATGGTCGGGATATTGGCCAGCCTTGTATATAGCTTCGAATATTTCAACAAGAAAGGCACCAGGCCCGAATGGTGGTCATGGCAATGAATCACATCCGGCGATTGCTGCGAGTAGCTTATCCAGTCTAAAAAAGCTATCTGAAAAGCTATGAACTGCTCAGTTTCGTCCGGATAACTGTAAATATTCTCACGATCAACCAGTCCGGGGATCTTCACCAGGTAAAGCGGGAAACCCAGTTTGTCGGTTTTTTCTTTTAGTATCTCAAAATATAACCTGCGGGTGCCCAATAAAGTCGCACTTTGAAAAACGGTTTCAAACTCGTTTTCGCGGGTAAACTTGCGGTCGTAAAAAGGCATTACCACGGCGGCGTCAAGCCCGGCTAAGTTTTGGTATTTAGGCAGCGCACCTACAACATCGGCAAGGCCGCCAACTTTGGCAACCGGATAACATTCGGCACTTAGGTGATAAATTTTCATTGGTTTTGTATGCTGTGATTAAGGTACTAAACATTCCGGCAAATAAGCAAACACATAATTTGAAAAAAGTGTTTTTACTGCTATCAAAATTCAACTTAAGTAAGTATTGAATTGCAAAATTGATAATTTAAGGGTTTGTTGGGCGCTAGGAATTAAGAAAATTGTAATTATTAGGTGCAGCGATTTATCCAATATTTACATATTGATCAGAGTTCAAGATACAGTTGCTTATTAATAAAAAAGCCGCCCTACGGGGCGGCCAAACAGTTAATTCTAATAAATACTAAGCTTCTGTACCATAAACGCTCCAGGAGATAGCTTTAAGCGGCGTCGCCTCATTGATTTCGGTGCTACGCGCTTTGGCCAATGCCTTGTCTGTTTTGATGACATTTTTCTCTGTGCGCTCGGTGCCTTCCGGTTCTCGCTCAGCCAAACCCTTAGTGGTTTTAACTTCGGCCTTAGGATCGGCTATGTATTGCCATTCTTCATTTAACTGCGAGCTTTTACCTTCGTTCCAGTTGCCGCGTACTTCCTGCCCGTTTGACATGTTAAAGTAGAGGTTACTATATCGCGGGTCGCTTTGCAGCACACCCGGCGGGAAGTTTGGCTGGATGTCATTTAGTGCAGCTTCAAACTGCTGATAATGTGCTACCTCGCGCGTCATTAAAAAGCGCAGCGTTTCCTTAACGTATGGGTCATCTGTAAATGACATCAGGTACTCATATACAATCTTAGCACGCGATTCGGCAGCAATGTTTGACCGCAGATCAACGGTTAGGTCGCCGTTGGCATTAACATAATTTGCGGTCCAGGGGTTACCATTACTATCGGTAAGTGTTGGGCCACCGCCGCTGAGTATGCCAAACTGCGGATTGATCATGGCTTCGTGCATAAAGTTTTCTTTTGCAGCTTTGCCGGCCATAGTTTGCATGATCTCAGATTCGTCGGCCGATGCTTTCAATTCGCCGCTGACGCCGCTAAGTAGCATTTGAATGGTGGCGCCAACAATCTCGAGGTGGCTGAACTCTTCGGTTCCGACATCCATCAAAAGATCGTATTTGTCAGGGTACGGCTGTTTACACGCGAAAGCCTGGGTGAAATATTGCATGGCGGCTTTAAGCTCGCCGTTACCGCCGCCAAACTGCTCCAGCAGCAGGCGCGCAAAACGCGGATCGGGTTTTGAAACCCTGGCGTTAAACTGTAATTCTTTTACATGATGAAACATAGACTTCTCAATTTGATCTATAAGAAGAACTATGTCAACGAATCTGAAGTTTGATGTACAACTACTGGTTTTAACGGCGGTAAATACGCGATTTTCAATAGGCTCTTTGAAAATATCATTCGTATTGTTAAAAACTACAACGGTTAAACTTACGAAGCTTTAAAACTTCGTAAGTTTATGCATGGCTTAATGTGCCTCCAACCAATTCACACCTTCGCCAATCTCCACTATAATAGGTACCGTAGTTTTAATGGCGTTCTTCATCTTATCCATGATGATAGGTTTCACAATTTCCAGCTCATGTTTTGGTACGTCAAATACCAACTCGTCATGCACCTGCATGGTCATGCGGCTATCCAGCTTGCGGTCTTTGAATTCTTTATGGATGTTGATCATGGCAATTTTGATCATATCGGCAGCCGAACCCTGTATAGGGGCGTTGATGGCGTTTCGCTCAGCAAAACCGCGGACGGTGGCATTGCCTGAATTAATATCGCGCAGGTAACGGCGGCGGCCCATTAGCGTGGTCACATAGCCATTTTCGCGGGCAAAGTTCATGGTGTCGCTCATATATTGCTTGATACCCGGAAACTGCAGAAAATAATTCTCAATGATCTCGGCAGCTTCTTTACGCGGGATACCCAGGTTCTGCGACAAACCAAAAGCCGACTGACCATATATAATACCAAAGTTCACTGCCTTGGCATTGCGGCGTTGCGTGCCATCCACCTCGTCAACACTTACTCCATAAACGTTAGCCGCAGTGGCGGTGTGGATGTCGATACCTTTTACAAAGGCATCCATCATGTTAGCGTCCTTGCTGATCTCTGCGATGATGCGCAGCTCAATCTGCGAGTAATCTGCAGAAACAATGATATGGTTATCATCCCTCGGGATAAAAGCCTTACGTACTTCGCGACCGCGCTCAGTACGGATAGGAATGTTCTGTAAGTTGGGGTTAGTCGAACTTAAACGACCGGTAGCGGCAACCGCCTGGTTATAGCTGGTATGCACGCGGCCGGTTTTTTTATTCACCATTTGCGGCAGCGCGTCAACGTACGTCGACTTCAGCTTTTGCAGCTGGCGGTAATCCAGGATGTCACGAACGATATCACTTTTGCTAGCCAGGGATAGTAATACATCTTCGCCGGTTTGGTATTGGCCGGTTTTTGTTTTCTTGGCTTTTGGGTCAAGCATCAGTTTTTCGAACAAAACCTCGCCCAGTTGTTTTGGCGATGCGATATTGAAACGAACGCCGGCTTTGTCGTAAACGGTTTTTTCCAGCTTGGCTATATCGCCTTCCAGTTCTTTCGAAAAATCTTTCAGCGTATTGTCGTCAATGCGTACGCCTTCATGTTCAATATCGGCCAGTACGTAAATCAGCGGATTTTCAATTTTATGTAGTAGTTCCTCGGCACCAACCTGTTTAATTTTAGGCTCGAAAACTTCTTTGAGCTGCAGGGTGATATCGGCATCTTCCGAAGCATAGTCCTTGATCTTTTCGATCTCCACATCGCGCATATTGCCTTGGTTCTTGCCTTTCGGGCCAATCAGTTCAGTGATCGATACCGGCTTGTAGCCCAGGTAATTTTCGCTCAGCACATCCATGCCGTGGCGGGTATCCGGATCGATAATATAATGAGCCATCATGGTATCGAACAGATCGCCACACACACCTACATCATACCATTTCAGCATCAGGATGTCAAACTTCAGGTTCTGGCCAATCTTGCCGATGGCCGGGTCTTCCATCACATCCTTAAACTCGGTCACAATGGCACGTGTCTCTGCTTGATCATGCGGAACCGGCACGTACCAGCCCTGACCTGCTTTTACCGAGAACGACAGACCAACCAGCTCGCAATCGTTGGCGTCGGTACCGGTTGTTTCGGTGTCAAAGCAAAAGCTCTTTTGTTGTTTTAGCAAAGCGATGAGCTCGGCGCGTTTCTCTTTGGTATCGGCCAGATGATATTCGTGCGGAACGTTGTTGATGTTCTTGGCGGCTGTCTCAAACGCGGGTTCTTTAATGTCCTGTACATCGACAGTTAACGTAGTACGGCCCTCAGCCACAGGTGCGCCAAACAAATCAATCTGTGTACCTGCCGATACGGCTTTGATCTCGGTAATACTAAAGTCGTCGCCAAAAACACGACGGCCCAGCGTTCTGAATTCGAGCTCGGCAAACAATGGCTCTAACAGCTCGCGACTTGGGTTGCACATTTCCAGTCCGGCCTCATCCAACTCTACAGGAGAATTCAAATTAATGGTCGCCAGTTTTTTAGATAGGATGCCTTGCTCGGCATACATCTCCACGTTTTCTTTTAGTTTTCCCTTCAGCTCGTGGCTATTGGCAATGATGCCTTCAACAGAGCCGTATTGTTTGATCAGGGTCTTGGCAGTTTTCTCGCCCACACCCGGAATACCAGGGATGCCGTCCACAGCATCGCCCCATAAACCTAAAATGTCAATAACCTGCTCTGGGCGTTCAATCTCCCATTTAGCCAAAACTTCGGGCACGCCCAAAATCTCCATTTCATTACCCATGCGGGCTGGTTTATAAATGAAGATGTTTTCAGACACCAGCTGCGCAAAGTCCTTATCAGGCGTCATACAATATACCTTGTAGCCTTTCTGCTCAGCTTTTTTGGCGAGGGTACCTATGATGTCGTCAGCTTCGTAACCATCGGCAGTGATAACCGGGATGTTGAAGCCCAAAATAACTTTAATAATATACGGTAACGCCGCCGACAAATCTTCGGGCATTTGCTCGCGGTGTGCTTTGTATGCCGCAAAGTCGGTATGGCGTTCGGTCGGTGCATCGGTATCAAATACCACGGCCATATGGGTTGGCTTTTCCTTTTTCAATACATCCAGCAGCGTATTGGTAAACCCCATTACCGCCGATGTATTTAAACCGCCCGAGGTAAAACGAGGCGTCTTACTCAAAGCAAAATGTGCCCGGTATATCAGGGCCATACCATCTAAAAGGAAAAGCTTTTTCATTTGTATTATGTTGATTTTACCGATGTGTTTGGGATTACACCGATTTCTCAAAAATACAATTTATGTTGATAAGGAAACAAGATAGTTTCAGCATTGCGGCAGACTCACCCGATCGTTCCCGTCAGTCAATAGGCCGCGGATTGAGTCACCGGGCGCAAGTTCCGGGTTAGAGATTATGCGTCTAAAGCCTTCAGACATATATCCAGCCTGATAGACAAAATCCATAAAATCAGCAAGATGACAACCAGATAAATCTTCTTTAAACTGGATATAAAATCCAACATCACAGAAAAAACAACCGCTCAAAACCGCTCTGCCCGAATAAACTCGCGTATTTACAAGTAATCTCCAAACGAATACCTTACAATTTCGCTTTGATGCCAGAATGTATTAATTTTGCGGTTCAAAAAATTAAAATCGCTATGTCATCAGTAGAGACCGCTTACACCAAGTACAAAGTAAAAGACATTTCTTTAGCCGAATGGGGCCGTAAAGAAATAAGCTTAGCAGAAGCTGAAATGCCGGGCCTTATGGCTTTACGCCACGAGTTCGGTGCTTCAAAACCGTTAAAGGGTGCGCGCATTGCGGGCTGCCTGCACATGACCATCCAAACTGCCGTGTTAATTGAAACATTGGTTGAGTTGGGTGCACAAGTTACCTGGTCATCATGTAATATATTTTCAACTCAGGATCACGCCGCTGCTGCTATTGCTGCTGCAGGTATTTCTGTTTATGCCTGGAAAGGTATGAATGAAGAAGAGTTTAACTGGTGCATTGAACAAACTTTGTTCTTTGGCGAAGATCGCCAGCCATTAAACATGATCCTTGATGATGGTGGCGATTTGACCAACATGGTATTAGACCAATATCCTGAATTGGTTGCTAACATTAAAGGTTTATCAGAAGAAACCACTACAGGGGTTCACCGTTTATATGAGCGCGTGAAAGCCGGCACTTTGCCAATCCCTGCTATCAATATCAACGACTCTGTAACCAAATCAAAATTCGACAACAAATACGGTTGCCGCGAATCATTAGTTGACGCTATCCGTCGTGCTACCGACGTAATGATGGCCGGTAAAGTTGGCGTTGTTTGCGGTTATGGCGACGTAGGTAAAGGTTCTGCCGACTCATTGCGCAATGCAGGTGTTCGTGTCATCGTTACAGAGATTGACCCTATCTGCGCTTTACAAGCAGCTATGGAAGGTTACGAAGTTAAAAAACTAAGCACCGCTATCGCTGAAGCTGATATCGTAGTTACTGCTACGGGTAACAAAGCTATCGTTCGCGAGCAGCACTTCCGTGCTTTGAAAGATAAAGCTATCGTTTGTAACATCGGTCACTTTGACAACGAGATTGATATGGCCTGGTTAAACGGCGCTTATGGCAATACCAAAATCGAGATCAAACCTCAGGTTGATAAATATACTATTGACGGTAAAGATGTTATCGTTTTGGCTGAAGGTCGTTTGGTTAACTTAGGTTGCGCTACCGGCCACCCAAGCTTTGTAATGAGTAACTCGTTCACCAACCAAACTTTGGCTCAATTAGAGCTTTGGACAAACGCTGCAGCTTACGAAAACAAAGTGTATACCTTACCAAAACACTTAGACGAAAAGGTTGCCCGTTTACACCTGGCTAAAATTGGCGTTGAACTGGAAGTTCTTGATCAGGATCAGGCTGATTACATCGGCGTACCGGTTCAAGGTCCGTTTAAACCGGAATACTACAGATACTAATTAGATTCAAGAGACGAGAGTCAAGAATCAAGATAAAAAAGGGTGTGATTTGAAGATCATGCCCTTTTTTGTTGCACTCCATTTTCCAGTTTTGTCATTGCGAGGAGGAACGACGAAGTCCCGAACCTTCGGGACACGCGTTCCATTTCTCCGTGCGGTTGCCGCGCTTCGCTCGCAATGACAGCTAGTATATAGGTGCATTAAAACAAAAAAGCCTGCCGCTAACGCGGCAGGCTTTCTCTTTTTATCGTTTATTAAATCTTACAACTCAAACTTAATGGCATTAAATAATATTAGCCCTTCAGTTGGTTTTGCTTTGTCGTTTTTGTATACGAAATAGATATCGTGGATACCCTGGGTTTCTTTGATATCAGTTTTAACCCAGTTGGTGTTTTTAGGTTTCAGATCCAGTTGTTCGAAAGCAGCCGAGCCAATCAGCGCGCCGGTTGGTGAATCAATGTGTACCTCGATGGTACCGCCCGGGGTATTCTCTAAAGTAGTAGCGTAACCTGATAGTTCCATGTGCTTAATAGCCGTCAGGTCAATTTTCTTGAACTCAACATAGCCGCCATTGTGGCCAATTACGTCGGTTGCACCATTTAGGCCGTTAACTTTTGCAAAGGCATTCTTAATAACCGGCGCGGTTGATGCATAAACTACCGGATTGTGCAGAACTATAGTTGTAGCGGTAGTTTGTTTAGGGATGTTTTTGTTGCCCTTGTCGGTATAAGCCGCGCGGATCACGTAGCTACCGTTACCATTATCATCAGCCGGAACATTTGGCGTAAAGCTGCCTTTTAGCGGCATAGTGTTGATGTTGTTATTGGTGACGTTGATGATGTAGTTCACAATGGTGCGCGCATCAGCCAAAGCAATACCCGGGTGGGCAGGCATATCTACCGGACGGTTCCAGTGACCATGACCGCCACCGCGAATTACGTGAGCTAAACGCTCAATCTCTGTAGCATTACCTTTGTATTTGTTGGAGATATCGGTAAAGCTTGGCGCCACATTAACGGCGTTAATGCTGTGGCAGTTTTTACAGTCAGAGCTACCAATCAGCGCTTTTGCAACAGCAAACTGAGTTGAAGCGTCAACGCTGCTTTGCTCTTGAGCTACTTGTACATAATCAAACCCTTCAGATGTATAGTTAATGCTCATTGACACTTGCGCCGGGGTAATACCACCCGATGCCAGGCTGCCATCCTCTTTATCGTTTACTGTTACATTATAATCAAACGGTTTATCGTTAAAATAGAATGAACGGTTGCCGCTCAAATCAATGGCAACCTGAGGAGCTTCGTTACCGGCAATGATCTTAACAGCTTTAGTGTTTTTAGCACCATGCGAATCGGTAACGGTTAAAGTAGCCATGTAAACGCCTGCTTTGGTAATGGTGATAGCAGGATTAGCGCCCGGATATAATTTAGGTGCAACACCAGGCGAAGTTAGCTTCCAGCTATAAGTAAGCTTATCGCCATCGGCATCATAAGTACCTGCCGATGACAGCGTCAATTTTAACGGAACAGTACCGCCTTGTTTATTGGTTGACGCCATTACTACAGGCTTACGGTTACCGGCATTGTATTCAATACGAACCAATTTAGCGTTGTCGCTTTTGCCGAACCATACGCTGCCATATTCTAACACGTATAAGTCGCCATCCGGACCAAATTTCATGTCGATAGGCTCAACAGGGTGATAACTTGGCAAGAATTGCTCCATGCCTTCGTAATCGCCGTTTTGTTTCATAGAGATAGCCATGATCCAACCACGGGCCAGATCGG
>Ga0207647_10000871_pt1 | contig 23364 bp, 25 predicted proteins | sample KBSCornC2_FD_184295 | JGI IMG/M metagenome (GOLD analysis project Ga0207647, IMG submission 184295) | Corn rhizosphere microbial communities from Kellogg Biological Station, Michigan, USA - C2 (SPAdes) (version 2) | ecosystem: Host-associated > Plants > Roots > Rhizosphere ... | reverse complement strand
CCCGCCACAGGGAACGGGATCGATCTGACATCAAACAAGAGCGGTTCGTATGCCGCATTGTACACGCCCCGCGCGCCGACCGACATCGTCCCCACAGTGTCGCCGTGATAGGAGTGCTGCATCACTACGATTTGTGACCGCGGCTCGCCGATATTGGCCCAATAGCCGAGCGCCATTTTCAGGGCGACCTCCACGCTGGTGGATCCGCTGTCGGAAAAAAACACGTGATCGAGGCCATGAGGCGCCAACTTCAGAAGCTGCCCAGCAACCTCTTCGGCCGGCTCGTGGGTGTAACCGGCAAAGATGATTTGGTTGAGATGTTCCGCCTGCTTCTGAATGGCGCTCACGATGTGGGGGTGGCAATGGCCGTGCGTAACGACCCACCAGGATGAGATCGCATCAATGATGCGGCTGCCGTCCGCGGCATAAAGATAAGCACCCTGTGCGCGCCGGATTCTTGGCATCCCGCCCTGTAGCGCGTGTTGCGTGTACGGATGCCAGATTGACGATTTAGACGCTGCCATCATCGCTGGAAATCATCGCGACGAAAGGAGGCTGCAAAGGCAGCCTGCAGCGTGTCGGCGCTGAGGGTAGAAAGCCAAGGCAACCGCCCGAGCCGTCGTACCCGTCCGATTCGGCAAATCGTGCTCTCGGTGTCGTCATTTTCGTCACCGATGAATGCGATCCCAAGAATATCGATCGCTCGATTTCTCAGTGCTTCGACCGACAATAGTGAATGATTGATGGTACCGAGCGCGGTCGGCGCGCAAAGCAGCACCGGAAACCGCCAAGCCGCGAAGACGTCAATGTAGAGTTTACTGCGGCTGAGCGGCACCATCAGCCCGCCGGCGCCCTCTATGATTAGCGGGGATCTTCCGGAATCCGGGGCGTGAAGCAATTCGGTGTCGATGCAAACTCCATCAATCTCGGCAGCCCGATGCGGCGACGCCGGTGTTTTGAGGCGATAGCGCTCTGGTAAAATGCGGTCACGGGCAAGACCGCCGAGCCGCGCGACGTGCTCGGAATCGGTCCCCCCGATAAGTCCGGCTTGAACAGGCTTCCAATATTTGGCACCGAGAAAAGCGGCAAGCCCCGCGGAGAAGATCGTCTTGCCGATCCCGGTGCCCGTACCGGTGACTACGATCGTCTGCGTCATTGAGACATGGCCTCTGCCTCTTCGAACAAGGCGTCGAGCATTGCCCGGACGTCGTCCTCCCCAACATTTAGGGTCAGAGAAATCCGCAACCGCGCGGTACCTGGGGGCACCGTTGGCGGCCGGATTCCCCGGATATCAAAGCCCCGGGTCTGCATCGCGTGAGCCAAGGCCATCGCACGCGCATTGTCGCCAACGATATAGGGCACGATCTGCGAGTGAGAAGGACTTCGGGCACCGCGCGTGGCGAGCTCTCGATGCGTGAACGCGACCAACCTGGCCAGACGTTGCTGACGGTCGGGTTCTTGCTGCAGGATTGACAGGCCCTCCTGCACGGCCACTGCCATGAGAGGCGACGGAGCGGTGGCGAAAATGAGAGGACGACACCGATTGACCATGAAATCGCGCAGCACGCGGGGCAACATGACAATTGCTCCGACCGCGCCCAGCGCCTTGCCGCAGGTATGAATGACAATCAGGTTTTCTCGGCCCTCGAACGGAGCGGTCAATCCTCGACCCTGTTCACCGAAGACACCCGTAGCGTGAGCCTCATCCACGATGAGGAACGCGTCGTAGCTGTCCGCAATAGCAACAAGCTCCTTTAAGGGCGCGAAGTCGCCATCCATGCTGTAGATGCTTTCGACCACGATCCAGACACGCCCGGTTCCACCTTCTGTTCGCCAGTCGCGAATTTTGTCTGCGATCGACTGCGGGTCATTGTGGAGGCTTTCGCAAAACGCCGCGCGCCCGGCTCGTACCCCTTCGTGGATACTGGCGTGGACGAGGGAATCCACGACAATCAGGTCGCCGCGCTGCGGCAGCGTCGTCAGAAGCGCGAAATTAGCAACGTAACCGCCGCCGAAAAATAATGCCGTCTCGGCTCCGAAGAATCTGGCGGCTTCCGCCTCGAGCTTCTCATGTTCTTCGCAGTTTCCGCGCAAGAGCCGTGAACCGCCACTTCCGATCGGGGTGCCAGCCGCGAGCGCAGATGCGACCGCCTTTCGCATGCGTGGCGCGCTCGCCAGCGCCAGATAATCGTTTGATACGAAATCAACGCCCCCACGCGGCTTGAGAGCGCGGAGCCGGCCATCGGCTTTCAGAGCCCGCAGCGCGGCGACATAGCTGGCAGTCATGTCGGCGTGGATTTCGTTCATGGTTCAGTTCCAGGGGAGTTAGTTGACGCAGGCATCGGGCAGGCAAGAAAGCGAGAGCGTCAGCAGCGGCGCAGCGCCGACGTTATCCCGAGCCGCTCCAGCAGATCAGCGTCGCGATCGCGCTGCGGGTTTGGCGTGGTCAGGAGGACGTCGCCGATAAAGATCGAGTTAGCGCCAGCGACGAAGCAGAGCGCCTGCAGTTCATCGGTCATATACTGCCGTCCGGCTGAAAGCCGCACGACGCTCCTCGGCATCAGGATGCGAGCGACAGCGACCAGCCGCGCAACCGCGATCGGATCCGGCCGTTCCGCGGTCTTGGCAACTGGAACGCCGTTGACCTCATTCCAGAGGTTGATCGGCACGCTCTCGGGATGAACCGGCATGTTGGCGAGCAGCAACAACATGCCGAGCCGGTCAGTGACGAGCTCGCCCATGCCGATAATGCCGCCGCAGCACACCTTGATGCCGGCCTCGCGGACATGGTTCAGCGTATCGATACGGTCCTGCAGGGTGCGGGTGGTGATGATCTGATTGTAGAATTCGGGCGAGGTGTCGACGTTGTGATTGTAGAAGTCGAGTCCAGCTTCACCGAGCCGCGCAGCCTGTCCGGCAGACAGCATGCCTAGCGTGACGCAGGTCTCCAGGCCGAGCGCTTTCACCGCGCTGACCATGTCGCAAACCTTTTCGAGATCGCGGTCTTTCGGACTCCTCCAAGCGGCCGCCATGCAGAAGCGGGTGGCGCCGGCCTCCTTGGCGCGCTGCGCGGTCACAATTACGTCCGCCTGGTCCATCAGACGCGTGGCGGTAAGGCCGGTGCTGTAATGCGCGCTCTGAGAACAATAGCCGCAGTCTTCAGGACAGCCACCGGTCTTAATGCTGAGCAGGCTCGCCGTCTCGACGCGGTTCGGGTCGAAATTGGTTCGATGAATGCTCTGGGCCCGAAAGATCAGGTCGGAGAAGGGGAGCGCATACATGGCTTCGGCCTCTGCGCGGGTCCAGTCGGTGCGGGCTGCCTCGCTACCGTTGCCTTGCCTGCTTTCCGCAGTGTGCATCATCCAAAGCCCTTCGGGTTTGTAATTATAGATAATGTAGTTATTTATCTATAATTATGCCGTTTGGACCTAACCCTAACCAAGCTGTCTGGTGAATGCACTCACTTTTATGATAGATAATCTATGATGAGAGACAACAGGAACGGGACGACCGCGGAGCGTATCGCCGCATCCATTGCCGCACGCATCGTGAACGGCGCGCTGCCGCCGGATGCGCCGCTCCGCCAGGATCACATCGCGCGGGAATTCGGTTCGAGCCACGTCCCGGTCCGCGAGGCTTTTCGGCGGCTGGAGGCCCAGCACCTAGTTGCCGCCGTTCCTCGTCGGGGCGTGCGCGTTGCGCCGCTCGATGCCAACGCCGTAAAGGAAATTGCGGAGATGCGCGCGGCGCTGGAGGTTGTCGCATTGCGCAACGCTGCACCAAAGTTGACGCTTGCCCATTTTGCGCGGATCGAACTGGCGATGATCGAGGCAGACAATGCCGAGACGATCCAGGATTTTGAGGCAGCCAACCGCGCCTTTCACCATGCGCTGACGGCACCCTGCGGGATGCCGCGACTGCTTGCCAGTCTAGAAGGATTGCAACTCGCAAATTCGCGACTGGTGTTCGCCATGGCCCGCAGTGCCGGTTGGCGGCCGCAACTTAATCAGGATCATCGCCTGATCCTGCAAGCCCTGCGAGCACGTCATATCGATCAAGCCTGTAGCCTGCTCGCGGGTCACATCAAGACCATTGAGCGCCTCGCCCTTCCCGCTTCTTAGTTGAGATGATCATCATCTGCACTCCGATTCGAAATAGCGGTATGATCGGAAAAGAGTGCCCGGACCCACCGCGGACACCGGCGTCGTCGACGTTGCGTTGGGCTCGATCGCAAGCTAGTCATTCGACAGGCAACATATCGAAGGCTACCTGTGCCCCCTGCATTGCTCTGTTTACTGCCAAAGATAAGGCCGATGTCGGCCAACTCAGCCGGGGTCTGCTGGATACGCTTTTTGCCTCGACAGTGAAGGCAAACTGATTTGCATCAGAGGCGTCTGCTGGATGCTCAGTGCAAGTTGGCGCCTGCCGCCCGGAAGTGATTAAGCCAGAGCTCAATGCACATCCGAGAAATATGCTGGATTGAACCTACTACGGCGATGCGATCTCTCGTGGATCGGCCGTATTTGACTTTCCTCGATAGCGCCGCAAAGCACGAGTCGCTTGGACGCTATTCGTATGTGGCTTGCGATCCTTTCAACACCTTCGTCGTTGCAGGCGGACAGGCGACCTGCAATGGAGAGGCCCTGGCCAGCGATCCATGGTCTGCGCTTCGCAGCCTCCTCGCCAAATATCCGCAACAACATTACCCTGATCTTCCTCCCTTCCAAGGAGGCGCCGCCGGTTACTTCGCTTACGATCTCAACAGGACGCTGGAGCGGTTGAGGCCGCCGGCAATGCCCGGTCAGGGACTTCCGCAATCGATCCTGCATTTCTATGATCTGGTGCTTGCCTATGACCATCGGGACAGTCGGTGCTGGATCGTTTCAACAGGATGGCCGGAACAGGATCCCGCATGTCGCAATGAACGTGCACGACGTCGAGCCGACGAACTGGCCGCTTGGCTTGCCTGCCCAAAGTCGGTGCCGAATGATTCCGGCAACGCAGCGACCACGTGGTGTTCGAACTTCAGCCGCGAGCGTTACCTCAACGAGGTACGACGCGTCATCGATTTGATTCTTGCAGGAGATATCTTTCAGGCCAATATTGCGCAGCGGTTCAGCGCCAGGCTGTCGGCCTCTTTTGACCCAGTCGCCTTTTACACCCGGCTCCGCCGCCTAAATCCGGCGCCTTTTGCGGCGCTGCTGCTTTACGGCAAACTGACCATTGCCTCCAGTTCGCCGGAGCGGTTCCTCAGACTGGACGAACGACAGGTCGAGACGCGGCCGATCAAAGGCACGATCGCGCGCTCCGACGACCCGGCGGAAGACGTGCTCCGTGCGGCATTCCTGCGCTCGTCAGAGAAGGATCGCGCCGAGAACACGATGATCGTCGATCTCTTGCGCAACGATTTATCGCGCGTCTGCAATGCCCAATCGATCGAGGTGCCTGTGCTCTGCGGCCTCGAATCCTATGCTTCCGTGCACCACCTGGTTTCGGTAGTGACCGGCTCGCTCGCTGCAAACCAGGATGCGGTCACTCTGTTGCAGGCTTGCTTTCCCGGCGGCTCAATCACTGGAGCCCCCAAGGTACGTTCGATGGAAATCATCACTGAAATCGAACGTGTTGCGCGCGAGGTCTATTGCGGAGCCATCGGTTTCATCGGCTTCAACGGACGCATGGATACCAACGTGGCGATTCGAACCGTAACAATCAAGGATGACTGGGCGGTCTTTCATGCGGGCGGCGGAATCACTGCGCTGTCCGAGCCGCACACCGAATACGAGGAAACGCTGGCCAAGGCGCAGCGCATATTCGAGGCGTTTTATGCCGAGGCACCCGACATATCATGATTGTGATCATCGATAATTACGATTCGTTTGTCTTTAATATCGCCCGGTATTTCCGAGAGCTCGGGCAAGAAGTGGAGGTGATTCGGAATGATGAGATCAGCAACAGCGATCTTCTAGCGCTAAAACCTCAAGCGGTGGTGATTTCACCCGGTCCATGCACGCCGATTGAGGCCGGAGCTTCCACAGCGATCATTCGGGAGCTTTCCGGGGTCATTCCCATTCTCGGCATCTGCCTGGGGCACCAGTGTATCGCCAGCGTTTTTGGAGCCAGAGTTGCGCGTGCGCGGTATCCCATGCACGGACGGGCAGCTCAGATAGCGCATGATGGCCAGGGACTTTTCAAGGATCTTCCTTCGCCGCTTTCTGTGGGGCGCTACCATTCCCTTATCGTCGAGCTCGATGAATTATCCCCTTGCCCACTCATGGTGACGGCACGTTCGCAAGAGGGCGAGATCATGGCTCTCACACATCAGCATCAACCGACCTATGGCGTGCAGTTTCATCCCGAATCGATATTGACCCAAGGGGGACACCAATTACTCGGCAACTTTCTACGGCTCGCAGGCGCGCCGCGCTCGTAGACCAAGATATTGTCTTCAGGTGGCAAGCTAGAGCACGCCACGCCTCCGGCAAGGGGCTCGCTTGAAACGCTCAATCGTGCCGTCAGCGGTTGAGGGTATAGGCGCCGCCGCGTTCAATCGCGCGCTGATAGGCAGGGCGGGCGTGGATGCGATCAAGAAACGCGCCGACGCGCGGATGACCTTCAATTCCCCCGCGCGCGGCTGCGGCTTCGAGCGGATAGCTCATCTGGATATCGGCGGCCGAGAATTCATTTCCGGCGAACCACTCGCTTTTGCCGAGCTCGCTTTCCCAGAAGGCCATGTGCTGCTTCACCTGCGGATTAACAAAGCCCGAAAGCGCCTGATCCGAAATCCGCCGCGCCAGCGGACGGAGCAACGCGGGCGCGCGCCGGGGAATCATTGAGAAAAAGAATTTCATCAAGAGCGGCGGCATCGCCGAACCCTCGGCATAGTGCAGCCAATAGGTGAAGCGAAGCCGTTCGGGTGTGCCGGGCGGCGGAATCAACCGGCCATTGCCATAGGTTGCGATGACGTAATCAATGATGGCGCCGGACTCGGCGATGGTGTTGCCGTTGTCGGTGATAACCGGCGATTTGCCGAGGGGGTGAATGGCGCGCAATTCCGGTGGCGCACGCAAGTCCGGCTGCCGCTGATAGCGGACGATCTCATAGGGGACGTTGAGTTCTTCCAGCAACCACAGAACCCGCTGCGAGCGCGAATTGTTCAGGTGATGGACGGTCAGCATGGCGGATCCCCAAGGTTAATGCCCCCGCGACGGACATCGCGAGCCTAAGGGAGCGTATCGAAAGCTAGCCCGAATTAAAAACCGGGTAATATTGACATGGCTATTTACCCGGGTAATATAGATCGAATCGCAACAGGTGCTCCCATGCATTCTCTCTCCTACACCCTCTTCAAAGGGTCGCGGCGGCTGGCGACTGGGCCATTGGCCGAGGTCGCGCTGGAAGCGCGGCGGGCCGCTCTCGGTGCCGGCACGGAGCCTCTTGTGATTTTCCAGGATGCCACCGGCAGATCGATTGATCTTGACCTGCGCGGCGGGGAACAGGATGTCATCGCCCGCCTCCCCCAGCCGGTGCCAGCCGACGAGGATGAACAAACGGCGGAGGCGGCCGGGCCAAGGCGTCGCGGTCGGCCGAAGCTCGGCGTCGTTGCCCGGGAAGTCACCTTGTTGCCTCGCCATTGGGACTGGCTTGCACACCAGCCTGGCGGCGCCTCCGTTGCGCTCCGCAAGCTGGTGGAAGCGGCGCGCCGCGCGGGAAGTGAAACCGACCGCATCCGTGCCAAGCGGGAGGCCGCCTACCATTTCATGTCGGTGATGGCAGGCAATCTTGCAGGGTTCGAGGAAGCTACTCGCGCGCTGTTCGCCGGCGATCGTGCGCGGCTGAACAAGGAGATTGCGGGCTGGCCCTCCGACATACGCGACCACCTCTTAACGATCCTCGGTCGTTAGCATGACCGCCAGATCTCCCAAAGGCTCAGCCGCATACACCCCTCGATAGCGGCCGTCAGCCACTCCCTCTAAAAGCCTCAACTCCGTTGGACAGCACGGCGCGCGCGAAAAGCCCGCCACGCGCCAAAAAGCCGAAGGAATTCACGTGGCCCAACCGAAAGCTCTCTGGAAGACGTTCCTTGGCTTCCTGGCTCCGATGATGCTCAGCAACATCCTTCAGGCGTTGTTTGGGACCATCAACAGCGTCTATCTCGGCCAGATGATCGGCGTGGATGCGCTCGCTGCCGCCTCGGTGTTTTTTCCGGCGATGTTCTTCTTCGTCGCCTTCGTGATCGGTCTGAGCACGGGTGCGAGCGTTTTGATCGGGCAGGCGTGGGGCGCCCGCGAACCGGACAAGGTGAAGGCCGTCGCCGGAACGACCCTGCTGGTCACCCTGGGTTGCGGGCTCACCATTGCCATACTGGGCGGCTTGTTCAGCCGCGAGCTCCTGCGTTTCCTCGCAACGCCGGCTGACATTCTCGAACCGGCCAGTTCCTATGCGCGCATCATGATGATGGCGATGCCCTTGACGTTCCTATTCATTCTACAGACATCGCTGATGCGCGGCGTCGGCGATACCTTGACGCCGCTCTTGGCTCTGGCGATTTCCACCGTTGTGGGTCTCGCTGTCACACCGGCACTGATCCAAGGCTGGCTTGGGCTGCCGCGGCTTGGCGTCGCCAGCGCAGCCTGGGCCTCAGCAACGTCGAGCCTGTTCACGCTGATCTGGCTCACGATCCATTTGCGACGCCGTAATCATCCGCTGGCATTTGACGAAGCTTTTTTCGACGCGTTGCGAATCAACGGCGCGCTGCTGGCCAAGATCCTTCGCATCGGCATTCCCGCCGCCGTCGGCATGATCATGATGTCGCTCGCCGAACTGGTGTTGCTCGGTCTCGTCAATGGCTTCGGTTCCAACGCCACCGCTGCCTACGGCGCCGTCAATCAGGTCATCAGCTATGTGCAGTTTCCAGCGATGTCGATCTCCATCTCGGTGTCGATCTTCGGCTCGCAGGCGATCGGCCGCGGCCATACCGATCGGCTGGGCGCCATCGTCCGCACCGGGCTGGTCATGAATCTGGCGCTAACCGGGGGCCTTGCCTTACTCGCCTATATTCTCTCCCGCACCATCATGGGATTCTTCATCGTCGATCCCGCGGTGCTGGAGCTTGCACAGCACTTGTTGCACATCGTGCTGTGGAGTCTCGTGCTGTTCGGGATGTCGATGGTGTTCTCCGGCATGATGCGGGCAAGCGGCACGGTGCTGATGCCGCTTTTGATCTCGATGTTCGTGATCGTCACGATCGAGGTGCCGACGGCGATTTTTCTCAGCCGGACAATCGGTGTAGAGGGCGTGTGGATTGCCTATCCGGTCACCTTCACCTCGATGTTCCTGCTGCAGATGGCCTTCTATCTTCTGGTCTGGCGCAAGCGAGAAATTCGCCGGCTGATCTGATCCGCGAAGCTCCCGAATTCTCTGGCCCAGGATATATGATGACCGTCATAAAAAAGTGGACGAACCATGCTCGTTGCGCCAGAATGGCAGGCGCGGGAGGAACTGGTCATGGCCCATACGGCTCCACAATTTCTGTTCGACTTCGGCAGTCCTAACGCCTTCCTGAGTCACAAAGCGATACCGGCCATCGAGCGGCGGATCGGGGTCAGGTTCGAATACGTGCCGGTGCTGCTCGGCGGCATTTTCAAGGCCACCAACAACCGCTCGCCGACCGAGACGCTGGCAGGCGTCAAAAACAAGCCGAAATTTCAGGAAATCGAGACGGCGCGCTTTCTCAAGCGTTTCAACGTCGAGCCCTATGTCTGGAATCCATTCTTCCCGGTCAATACGCTGAACTTGATGCGGGCCGCGATTGCCGCACAAGCCGAAGGCGTGTTCGAACCCTTCGTGGATGCTGCCTTTCACCATATGTGGCGCGAGCCCAAGAAGATGGACGATCCCGAGATCGCGTTGAAGGCGCTTTCCGATTCCGGGCTTGATGCCAAAAAGCTCTTTGCCCGGGCGCAGGAGCCCGAGATCAAAGCGCGGCTGATCGAAAATACCGAGCAGGCGGTGAAGCGTGGCGCATTCGGCGCGCCGACATTCTTCGTCGGCGATGAAATGTTCTTTGGCAAGGAACAACTACGCGACGTCGAAGAACTGGTGCTGGCCCGGTAGGTTTGTGATGTTCTCGCGAGCCCCTTAAGGAGGTGCGGCGATGGAGAAGCGCAACGCGACCGCCGCAATAATCGGCGCCGGGGATTATATCGGCGCCGAGATTGCCAAGAAATTCGCCGCCGAAGGCTTCACCGTGTTTGCCGGCCGGCGCAATGGTGAAAAACTCGCGCCGCTTGCCCAAGAGATCGAGTCCGCTGGCGGGCAGATGGTCGGCCGCTCGCTGGATGCGCGAAAAGAAGAGGAGATTGCTGCCTTCTTGCGCGATGCCGACGCGCGTGCGCCGCTTGAGGTCTGCATCTTCAATATCGGCGCCAATGTTCAGTTTCCGATTCTTGAAACCACCGAGCGCGTGTTCCGCAAGGTCTGGGAGATGGCCTGCTTCTCCGGGTTCCTGGCCGGACGTGAAGCCGCCCGGCTGATGCTGCCGCATGGTCACGGCAATATTTTCTTCACTGGCGCCACCGCCTCCTTACGCGGCGGCAATGGCTATGCCGCGTTTGCCAGCGCTAAATTCGGCTTGCGCGCGGTGGCCCAATCGATGGCGCGCGAGCTCGGGCCGAAGAACATTCACGTCGCCCATCTCATTATCGATGCCGGTGTCGACACCGCCTGGGTCCGCGAGCGCCGCGCGCAATTGTGGGGCGAGCAATCCCTCGACAATCCAGACCTTTTGATGCCGCCGGCTTCCGTGGCCAATGCCTATTGGCAGCTTTACCAGCAGCCGCGCAGTGCCTGGACCTTCGAGCTGGAAATCCGCCCCTTTGGAGAGAAGTGGTAGAGCCGTTGCCGCTCACCGGAGTGAGCGGCACAAACAGACAAGTGCAATTGTTACGGAGCCCCTCAACATGCGCATTCTCGTGGTCGGCGCGGGCGCGATCGGCGGCTATTTCGGCGGCAGGCTCCTCGATGCCGGCGCCGACGTCACGTTCCTGGTTCGCCCGCGACGCGCGACGGAGTTGGCGGATGCCGGTCTTGTCATCAAGATGCCCGACCGCACGATCACGCGGATGAATCCGCCGACCGTTCTGGCCGATCAATTACAATTAATCGAGCCATTCGATCTCGTGCTGTTGAGTTGCAAGGCCTACGATCTCGATGACGCGATGGCGTCGTTCGCGCCCGCCGTGGGGCCGGCGACGACCATCCTCCCAATGCTCAACGGCATGGTGCATCTCGACCGGCTGGATGAGAAATTTGGACGCACGCGCGTCATCGGCGGTTATTGCGTGATCGCGGCCACGCTGAACGCAAGCCGTGAGATCGTCCAGTTGCAGCCGGCGCAATCGATCTCGTTTGGCGAACGCGATGGCACGATGAGTGATCGGATCAGGGCGATTGCCGAGGTCCTGGACAAGGGCCGCTTCGGCGCGTCCGCCAGCCAAACCATCGTCCAGGAAATGTGGGAGAAATGGGTGTTCCTGGCGTCCGTCGCCGCCTCGACCTGCCTGATGCGGGGCCCAATCGGCAACATCCTGAAAGCGCCTGGAGGAAGGGATTTTCTACTCGGCATGCTCGATGAATGCACCAGCGTGGCGCGGACGGCTGGCTTCGCCCCGCGCCCGGCCGCGCATCAGCGATCGCTGAGCGTATTCACGCAGGAAGACTCGCCCACGACCGCCTCGATGTTTCGCGACATCCAGGCTGGCGCCCGCGTCGAGGCCGATCATGTGATCGGCGATTTGATCCGTCGCGGCGAGGGCGAGCACCTGACGCGGCTTCGCACCGCCCATATCCACCTCAAGGCCTATGAGGCGTCGCTTCACCGCCCGTAGTTGGCCTTGGCGGCTCCAGGCAGATGAGAACGGACATCGCCCGCGCCAAAGCAGAGCGCGGCGAGATCATCGACTGAAATTGCTGAGCTGTTTTTCCCGGCCGCGAAACACCTCAGGCAGCCGGTCGAAGCCAAATTCGCTTGAGGCTGTCTGGAGCGGGCGAAGGGATTCGAACCCTCGACCCCGACCTTGGCAAGGTCGTGCTCTACCCCTGAGCTACACCCGCATCCGAGAAACCATCGGCGTGCCGCCGTTGGTCGGCAGACCTATGCCAAATGCCGACCACGAATGCAACAGGCGCCATCGCGTAAAACGGACCCGCATTAAGATCATCGGCCGCTGATTTAGGAAGGCTTTTGGCGAAATCGGGCCAAATGCTCCGGTTTGCCCGCCTTCTCCACCCATTCTTGGGCCGCAACGGGAATGGGCATTTGCCGATTGAAAATTTCCGGGCCAGCCGCCACTTAGGAGGAGAAGTTCCAAATCATAACCTTGGGGCTGTGCTAGATTGAGCCCCATTCAGATATCAGGCGAGGATGATCCCGTGACGATAGTAGAGCAGGGCGGCGGCCCGGCGCCGCAGCCAGCCGATCTCATCAAGGAGACGACGACCCAGACCTTCGTCAAGGATGTGATCGAGGAATCCAAGCGCCAGCCGGTTCTGATTGATTTCTGGGCGCCATGGTGCGGCCCGTGCCGTCAACTCACGCCTTTGCTGGAGAAGGCGGTTCGCGCCGCCGGCGGCAGGGTGAAGCTCGTGAAGATGAACATCGACGAGCATCCCTCCATTCCCGGGCAGATGGGCATTCAGTCGATCCCCGCGGTGATCGCCTTTGTCGACGGCAGGCCTGCCGATGGTTTCATGGGCGCGCTGCCGGAGAGTCAGGTCAACGCCTTTATCGGCAAGCTGACGGCGGGAGTGTCGGCCCCTGGCGGTCCTGACATCGCCGAAATCCTCAAAGAGGCCGATGTGGTGCTGGCCGAGGGCGACCCTGCCACCGCCGCCTCGATCTATGCCGAGGTGCTCGCGGCGGATGCCACCAATATTGCCGCGCTTGCGGGGCTTGCCCGATGCTACGCGGCGACCGGCGCGCTCGAGCAGGCCAAGCAGACACTGGCGATGGTTCCGGAATCCAAGCGCGGCGAAGCAGCCATCAAGGCGGTGCAGGCTTCCATCGATCTTGCCGAACAGGCCAAGTCGCTCGGCCCGACCATTGAACTCGAACAAAAGGTCGCCGCCAATCCGGCCGATCACCAGGCCCGGTTTGATCTCGCGATTGCGCTCAACGCCGCCGACAAGCGCGCGGAAGCCACACAGCATCTGCTGGAAATCGTCAAGCGCGACCGCAAGTGGAACGATGACGGCGCGCGAAAGCAGCTTGTCCAGTTTTTCGAAGCCTGGGGACCAACGGACGAGGCCTCCGTCGAGGGAAGAAAGCGGCTTTCGACCATATTGTTCTCCTAGAGCTATTTCGGTTCTGATTGAATCAGAACCGAGCTCTCGTTGTTGTTTGGACGCGTTTTCTTTGCGCGATCCCGTATCCACTTCGCTCGAAACGCTACAGCTCGGAAATTCAGCGGGGCAAGCACATGCCGATCAACGCCGAGTATCGTGGACCCGAAGATCTTCCAACGACCATTCCGGTGTTTCCGCTGCCGGGAGCTCTCCTGCTGCCGCGGGGGCAGATGCCGCTCAATATCTTTGAATCGCGCTATCTGGCGATGGTGGATGAGGCGCTGCTCTCGGGCCATCGGCTGATCGGCATGATCCAGCCCGATGTCACCCACTCCCGTAATGAGGTGAAGCCGGTGCTGTTTCAGGTCGGATGCGTGGGGCGCATTACCCAGCTCGCGGAGTCCGGCGATGGCCGTTACATCCTCGAACTAACAGGCATCGCGCGTTTCAAGGTAGTGGAGGAAATGTCGGTGCCGACGCCCTATCGGCAATGCCGGGTGGATTTTAGGCCCTACATCGACGATTTCATCGCACGAAAGGGCGAGGAAGAAGTCGATCGCGAAACATTGCTCGCGGTGCTGACGGATTTTCTCAAGGCCAACAATCTGAAGGTGGACTGGGCCGGGATCGAGAGCGCTCCCAATGAGGCCCTCGTCAATGCGCTGGCGATGATGTCCCCTTATGGGCCGCCGGAAAAGCAAGCGATGCTGGAAGCGCGGGACTTGAAAACCCGTGCGGAAATCCTGATCGCCGTGACCCAAATGGATCTCGCCAAGAAACGCACCTCGGGCGATCCGCCGCTGCAATGATGCCGCTATGGATTGCCGCGTCCCCTGACGGTCTGTTGGCTAACCCTTGACTATGGCTTGATTATCCCTTGGCCGCTGTCACGATGGGTCCATGCGCCGGGGGCGTTCGGGTGACACGCATCAACAGGACCGTGATCAGCAGCACCGCCAGATAGACCAGGAGCTGCATCCCCGTCGGCTGATCGCTGTAGCCAACCAGCGTATGCAGGGTGCGGCCGATGATACTGTCCTCCGGCAACAGCCACGAGCTGTCCCACACGATTTGATCGAGCGATGTCAGCCAGCCGGCGCGCTCCAGGAACAGCACAGCCTGCCCCGCCATGCCGGCGGCCAACAGCGTGATCAGCGCCGTCGTAGTTGCAAACAACGCCCGCTGCGGAATTTTCATCAGGCCGAAATAGGTGGCGAGGCAGACGGCTGCGCCCAGCGCCAGTCCGATCGCGCTACCGAGCAGAAGATTCAAACCTGAACTGCCCTCAGAGGCGACGATGCCATAAAGAAACAGCGCCACCTCGCTGCCCTCGCGCAAAACCGCGACGGCGACGACAACTGCCAGCGCCAGCAAGGATTTCGACCCCTGGGCCACCGCCTGCCCGACTGCACGCATTTCGCTCGCGATCTCGCGACCGTGCCGTGCCATCCAGACATTGTGCCAGGTGAGCATGATGACGGCGACGCCCAGGATAGAGGCGTTGAACAACTCCTGCCCCATGCCCGCAAACAGTTGCGACAGCGCTCCGGCGAACGCCGCCACAAGGCTGGCCCCGAGCACGCCGGCAAGCACGCCGCCGCCGATCCACCGGTCGCGATGCGGCACGCCGCCGGTCACCGCGAGCACGATGCCGATGATGAGACCCGCTTCAAAAACCTCGCGGAAAACGATGATCAGGGCCGCCAGCACGTCCCTTGCCTATTGTACCACCAAGGCGCCGCGCGCCTTTTCATTGAAATCATCATAGAACTCGTACCGTCCCGGCTTCAGCGGCCGAACGTTCACCACGCCTTCGCTGCCGGCTGCAACGACTTTCTCAACCCGCAGCGACTTGCTCTCGAATTCCATCGCCTTAGCATCGAGATTCTTGACCCGGATGGCAATCGGCTTGTCGGCCGGCGCGCTGATCTCGGCCGGCTGGAACTGGCCCTTCGCGTAAGTGAGCTGAACCTCCGTCGCCTGCTGGGCGCGCGAAGGCGTCGCAAGCGGACCCATAAGGCCGAGGGCGACCGAGGCAATGGCAATGGCCTTCATGGTGGTGGTTCCGATTTGTTCCGGCATCGTGACCTCTGTCCTTTTTCAGTTAAGTCTCAAAATTCATACGCAAACTTCAATTTGGCGCGATTGCGCTGAAACTCCGCCAAATTGAGGGATAGAGGGTTGCCGATCTCACGTCCCCACACCTGAGCGTTCCAGGCTGCGGTCATGAACATCTTGGGCGTGAACTGGACATAGAGTGTCGGCCCCAGCATCACGGCATCGCCGGTGAAATTGGTCAGGCTGATCGCGTCATAATGGCGGAGATACCAGACCTCGCCCCCAAGCACGACGTTGGGAGCCACCCGCACCGACAACGCGGCGGAACCTCCGAACTTGGATTCTCGCTCGGTCTCGCCGGCCGGGGTCTTTGTCACCTCGGGCTCGTAAAGCAGATTGAACCCGGCATAAAGCCGGTTTCGAAGCAGTTCGAGATCGGCATTGATTACCGTCTCGAGTTCGAAATTGCGGATCCGCTCGCCGCCGGTTTCATCGATCCGGCGGATCGTCGGCTCTACCGCCAGGGTCACCGCCAGCGGATTATTCGAAGTGCGTTCGATGGCGAGATAGCGAAACTCGGCAAAGGCGCCTGCGAGCGCGACCTGCCTTCGGTCGTCCAGATCGGTCACGCCTGAAATATTGTGGGTCGAGCCGAGTGCTCCGAACTCGATTTGGATGAACTGGCTCGGGGTAAACTCGAATTCGTATTTGGTTTCGCTCGCAGCATAATGGCCGTCGCGCTTGCCGAACCGACCAATCGACTCAACCGTGAATTCCTTCTCGCCTTCCAGACCGATGCCGGAGCCGGTGGTAAATCCAAAAATGTATTTGGTCTCGATTTCGCGCCATGAACTGGCATCGTCGGCCCGTGCCTGACCCTGAAAAATAACCAGCGCTCCAAAGGCGGCGAGCGCCAAGGCCCGCATATTGCCCCGTTGTGTTCCTGATCGCATTTCCTGAACTGCCGCCCCTGCTCTTCGATCCCTTCAGCTAGCGGCTTTTGTCCAGGGGGCAAAGAATATTGGTTCTAAATTGGAGTGATTCTAAGCGGCAAAAAATCTTCGGTTTTTGAGTTGGATCAAGGCGCAACGCGGCCGGTGATGAAGCCGACAGCGCAGGTCTCATCTTCGACGCGCTTCTCTATGCTGGCGCCAGATATGTTATATCTGCGCGGCTAGACTGGAGATGACGATATGACCTTGCCCTCTGACCGACCCGAAACCGCCGTCGATGCCAAGCTTCTGGAAATTCTGGTCTGTCCTTTGACCAAGGGCCCGCTGGAATTCGACGCCGCCAGGCAGGAACTGATCTCCCGATCGGCGAAACTCGCTTATCCGATCCGCGATGGCATCCCCATCATGCTGCCGGAAGAAGCCCGCAAGATCGATTAGAGAACAGCGAGGATGCACAGGCGCTACAGCGCCTCGCCCTTCAACAGCCGCGGCACTTCACCGGTGAGCCCGGCAGCCTGCCGGATCAACAGGCTCTTGAGCGGTGGCGTGCGATCAACCAGACCGAGCCCGATGTCGCGCACGGTCCGCAACAAGGTCGAGCTGTTTGAAAACAGAAGATTGAGCGAATTGGTTGCTACGCCCATTGCCATCGTATCGAACCGCCGCCAGCGCTGGTAACGCTCCAGCACACCGGGATCTCCGGGATCAAGTCCGAGGCGGGCCGCATCGACGACGACTTCCGCCAGCGCCGCGACATCCTTCAGTCCCATATTGAGCCCCTGGCCCGCGATCGGATGAATGACATGGGCGGCGTCGCCCACCAGCGCGAACCGCTCCGAGATGAAGGAGCGCGCCACGAAATAACTGAGCGGAAATGCCTTGGGTTGATCCAGCGCCTTGATCTCCCCGAGATGCAGACCGAAGCGGCGTTCCAGCTCCTCGTGAAACTCGACATCGCCCAGCGCGACGATCCGCGCGGCAGCCGCGCGACTATCTGTCCAGACCAGCGAGGAGCGCCTTCCCGTCAGCGGCAGGATTGCAAACGGCCCCGAGGGCAGGAAATGTTCTTCCGCCCGGCCTTGATGATCCCGCTCATGCCCCACGGTGACGACAATGCCGGACTGGTCATATTCCCACCCATGCATGGCAATGCCGGCGCGTTCGCGCAACCGGGAACGCGCGCCATCGGCGGCAACCAGCAAGCTCGCCTCGAGGTTCGACCCATCAGACAGGGTGATGTGCACGCTTCCCGGATTGGTCTGGAAATCACTGACCGCTAAGGCGCGCAGTTCAACGCCTTGCGCCTCGGCACGCTGTACCAGGACATCAATCAGATGCCGGTTTTCGATCATATGAGCGAAGGGTTCGCCGGGTTCGACCTGCCCGGCGAAAGTCAAAAACACTGGACGGGTGGCATCCTCTACCTTGGAATCAGTCACGACCATGTCGAGGATGGGCTGGGCGTTCGGCGCCACCTCGCCCCACACCTCCAGCGCATCAAACAGTCGGCGACATGCGGCCACGATCGCGGTGGCGCGCGGATCGCGGCTTGGTCGCAAAGCGAGTGCCGGATCGGCGACGACAATGCGCGCCTGCTCCCCAAGCCCCTGGCGCAGCGCCAGCGCCAGCGCCAGCCCCGCGAAGGCGCCGCCACAGATGACAATGCTTCGGCCTGCCGACATACTGACCCTACCCTATGCGCGATGACATGGCCTCATCCGTCTCGCCACGCATACCAAGCCGTTATAGATCAATCAGCCGGAGATCAAAGGCGTTACGATGACGGATCAGGCGTTCCATCTGCTTTCAATTCTCGACCTCGAGCCGATCGAGGTAAACCTGTTTCGGGGCGTCAGCCCCAAAACCAGCTGGCAGCGGGTATTCGGCGGCCAGGTGATCGGACAAGCCATGGTCGCCGCGTGCCGTACGGTCGAGACTCGCCTCCCACATTCGCTGCATTGTTACTTTATTCTGCCGGGCGATCCCAAGGTTCCGATCATCTATCAGGTAGAACGGCTGCGTGACGGCGGAAGCTATTCCACGCGCCGGGTTTCCGCGATCCAGCACGGCAAGGCGATCTTCTCCATGATCGCATCCTTTCATGTCGAGGAAGAGGGGCCCTTTAATCACCAGGAGCAGATGCCCGACGTGCCTTCGCCCGAGACCACCGACGAGGAAGCGAGGCTGGAAATGTTCCGTGAGATGCCGGACTTCCTGCGAAACTTCTATAAGTCCGCGATTGAATTCCGTCCTGTTGAGTCCGGACGCTATCTCGGCGAGAAGATACCGGACGGGCGCATTCATGTCTGGATGCGGACGGCTGACCGGCTTCCCGACGATCCGGCGTTGCATGTGTGCGCGCTGGCCTACGCATCTGATTCCCTGCTGCTGGACGCTGCTATGGCGCGCCACGGACGCACGCTGTTCGACAAGACGATCTCTTCAGCCAGTCTTGACCACGCCATGTGGTTTCACCGGCCGTTCCGGGCCGACGAATGGTTACTGTACGCCCAGGACTCACCGAGCGCCCAGGGCGGCCGCGGACTGACCAGGGGCAGTCTTTTCAAACCCGACGGTACGCTGGTGGCCTCCGTGGTTCAGGAAGGCTCCCTTCGCACGCGGCGGCTAGGGTGAGCGCGGATAGAAGCGCTATTAGAGCGATAGGCTGAGGAGACCTCGTAAAAAACCGCTGGGAAAGCATGTTCCGGCGAGGTATCTCCTTTTATCCATTAGACGCTTCCTCACATGAAAGCCGGACCATGAAGCTAGTCGTCGCCATCATCAAACCGTTCAAGCTGGACGAGGTCCACCAGGCGCTGGCCGCGATCGGCGTCACGGGAATGACCGTGACCGAGGTCAAGGGCTACGGTCGCCAGAAAGGCCACACCGAGATCTACCGTGGTGCCGAATATGTGGTGAACTTTCTGCCCAAGCTTCGGATCGAAGTGGCCGTTGCCTCCGATCTTGCCGACCGGGTCGTGGAAGTGATCACCACAAAGGCCCGGACTGGCCAGATCGGCGACGGCAAGATCTTTGTGACACCCATCGATCATGTCCTGCGGATTCGCACGGGCGAGAGAGACGACGACGCGCTGTAATCAGGGCGCCACTGCCGTCCCGGTCCGGCAGCATGACTTTAGCTGCCTCTTGTAGCTGCCTCTTGGCCAACCTGCGGTGTCTCGCGACACCTGGCGCAAGGGCCCGGATATTTCGCAGCCACTTCGAGAGAGCCCCTACCATGGCACCTCTTGTCTGCCCGGGCTATGGGCAGGATTATGTCGAGAGGCTGTCATGGCAAAAATTTGGGCTCGACTGACTAAGTTTTAGGCGCGACCGAATAACGCAGGGTCACTTCCCCTCCCCTCAGCGCGAAAAGACCCGGATTCATAATCCGTTAGGGAATCCGCTCGATCTGGCACGGCATTTGATTCTAGGGGGCTGGCTGTGCCCGCGTAGTGAATTCTCCGCGTGGGGAACCTCAGTCGAGAACGCCCGGAGAGTTGATGCCGGGCCCAAGCGGGGATGAACCCATGAAAATTGTTATGGCGATTATCAAGCCATTCAAGCTCGAAGAAGTCCGTGACGCCTTGACCGCCATCGGCGTTCACGGCCTGACGGTGACGGAAGTCAAGGGATATGGCCGGCAGAAGGGCCATACGGAAATCTATCGCGGCGCTGAATACGCTGTGAGTTTCCTGCCCAAGATCAAAATCGAAGTCGCTGTGGCGTCCGACCAGGTCGACAAAACCATCGACGCCATTACCTCGGCGGCCAAGACCGGCCAGATCGGCGACGGCAAGATCTTCGTCATCAATCTCGACCATGCGGTTCGCATCCGCACCGGCGAGGCTGATGCCGCGGCACTCTGAGATTTCGCGCTCACCCTTACCAATCAGGAGTTTTACAAAATGACGTTTAAACGTCCCACCAGCGCGGGATGGGCCATCCTCGCAATCGGAGCGCTCTGCGCCGTCGGCTTCGCAGACGCCGCTCTCGCCCAGACCGCCGCCCCTGCTGCGCCCGCCGCAGCGGACGCAGCTTCGACCGCTGCACCGGCGGCAGCCGCTGCCGTTCCTAACAAGGGCGATACCGCCTGGATGCTCGTCTCCAGCGCGCTCGTTCTGATGATGTCGATCCCGGGCCTCGCTTTGTTCTATGGCGGTCTCGTCCGTACCAAGAACATGGCTTCCGTGCTCACCCAGGTGTTTGCGATCGTCGCCATGGTTGGCGTGGTCTGGACGCTTTACGGCTATTCGCTCGCGTTCGGTGATGGCGGCAGCATGACGCCCTATATCGGCGGCCTCGGCAAGGCGCTGATGAAAGGCATCGATGCCAATTCAACCGCCGCGACCTTCTCCAACGGCGTTGTCATTCCGGAACTCGCCTATTTCGTGTTCCAGATGACGTTCGCGATGATCACCCCGGCCCTGATCGTCGGCGCCTTTGCCGAGCGCATCAAGTTCTCGGCGGTGATGCTGTTCATCCTGCTCTGGGTGACGATCGTCTACTTCCCGATCGCGCACTGGGTCTGGTACATCCCCGCTCCGGATGACGTTGCGGCCGCCGCCAAGGCGCTCGCTGCAGCGGCCGATGGCGCAGCCAAGACCGCGGCGCAGGCCAAGCTCGATGAAGTGACCTCGGGTGCTGGCTGGCTGGCTGGCGCAGGCGCGCTGGACTTCGCGGGCGGCACCGTGGTGCACATCAATGCCGGTATCGCCGGTCTGGTGGGCGCTCTCATCATCGGCAAGCGCGTGGGCTACGGCAAGGAGCTGATGGCTCCGCATTCGCTGACCATGACCATGATCGGCGCCTCGCTGCTGTGGGTGGGCTGGTTCGGCTTCAACGCCGGCTCCAACCTGGAATCCAACGGCGTGACCGCGCTCGCTTTCGTGAACACCATGGTCGCGACCGCAGGTGCGGCGCTCTCCTGGCTGCTCACCGAATGGATCGTGAAGGGCAAGCCGTCGCTGCTCGGCATCTGCTCCGGTGCGGTGGCAGGTCTGGTGGCGGTGACGCCGGCTTCGGGCTTTGCCGGCCCGATCGGCGCGCTGGTGCTCGGTCTCATCGTCTCACCGATCTGCCTGTTCTTCGTCTCAACAGTGAAGAACGCGCTCGGCTATGACGATGCGCTCGACGTGTTCGGTGTCCACTGCATCGGCGGCATCGTCGGCGCGCTCGGCACCGGCATCTTGGTCAACCCGGCTCTTGGTGGCGTCGGCATCACCGACTACACCAACATCACCGGCAACAATGCCGGCGCCTACGACCTCGCCGGGCAGATGATCTCTCAGTGCAAGGCGGTTCTCGCCACCTTGATCTGGTCGGGTGTGGGATCGGCGATCCTCTACAAGCTCGTCGACATCATCGTCGGCCTGCGTCCGTCGGTGGAGGAAGAGCGCGAAGGCCTCGACATCTCCGATCACGGCGAGCGCGCTTACAACATGTAAGTTCTCCCGGGGCGCGACCTCACCAGGTCGCGCCCAGAACTACGGTTTGGGCACATACCCGGCAATGCCCCGACCGTTAGGGGGCTCCAGCGCAAGCTGGGGCCCCTTTCTTTTTGCGCCGGAACTCCGGAGCCACTTCCCTTTTTGAGCCAACGTCCATTTGCCTCAAAGGGCAAAACCACTGAAATGTCAGTCCTCCGGGGGTTCTGATGGCGACGGCGGCCGGCCGATGGTTAATCGCGTCTTAACCTCGCCGTATCTATGGTGGTTATCTGCTTTCCGGCCATCGAATCCGATAAATCGGCCGTGCAGACCGACCTTCAGGCGGCGCAGGGGCTTGGGCGCTCGACGATGATAAAAGACGCTTCCTCCAGTTCCCAACAGGCCGGCCGCTCGCCCTTCGCGAGGCTGGCTGAATTGCTGGCGCCCTATCAGCCCGGCAAGCCCCTGATCACGCTTTCGCTGGGCGAACCGCAGCATCCCATCCCGCCCTTCGTTGGACCGATCCTGGCCCAACATGTCGCCGAGTTCGGACGATATCCGATCGCGAAGGGCATTGAGCCGTTTCGCCGTGCCGCTGCCAACTGGCTTTCCCGGCGCCTTACGCTGCCACGTGTGATCGACGCGGAAAGCGAAATTCTGGTCCTGAACGGCAGCCGCGAAGGGTTGTTCTTTGCCGCCATTGCAGCGGCACGATACGTCGGCGCACGAGCCGGCCGGCCCGCGATCCTGATGCCGAACCCGTTCTATCCGGCCTATGCCGCTGGCACCAGCGCAGCCGGCTGCGAGGCCGTCTATCTGCCCACCACGGCCGCCAACGGATTTCTACCTGACCTTGATACGCTTGCCGATGAGACTCTGGCACGGACGGTCGCGATCTACATCGCATCGCCTGCCAATCCGCAGGGCACGGTGGCCTCGGCGAGCTATTTCCGGCGGCTGAAACATCTTGCCGACCGCTATGGCTTTTTGATCCTGAGCGATGAATGCTACTCGGAGATTTATACGAAGGAGGCGCCCGGCAGTATCCTGGAGCAGGCCGGGCCCGACTTTGCCAATGTGGTCGCGTTTCAGTCGCTGTCGAAGCGTTCCAACCTGCCGGGCCTGCGGGTAGGCTTTGCGGCCGGTGACCGAAAATTCCTGGGCCAATTGCACGAACTGCGCAACGTCGCCGCGCCCCAGGTGCCGGTGCCGCTGCAGCATGTTGCGATCGCCGCCTATAATGACGACGAGCATGTCGAGGAAAACCGCCGGCTCTATCGTATCAAATTCGATCTCGCCGATCAGATCCTCGGCAGTCGCTATGGCTATCGCCGCCCGGCTGGCGGCTTCTGCGTCTGGCTCGATGTTTCCGCACATGGCGGCGATGAAGTCGCGACCGTGAAGCTATACCGGGAAGGCGGCGTGCGCGTCGTGCCCGGAAGTTATCTGGCGCGTCAACAAGAAGATGGCAGTAATCCCGGGGCCGGCTATATCCGGCTGGCCCTGGTGCAGGACAGTGAAACCACCGCCGAGGCCTTGCATCGGCTGGTTGAAATCCTCGGTTAGTCGCAGAGCCCATGAGC
>Ga0207647_10000867_pt1 | contig 23414 bp, 20 predicted proteins | sample KBSCornC2_FD_184295 | JGI IMG/M metagenome (GOLD analysis project Ga0207647, IMG submission 184295) | Corn rhizosphere microbial communities from Kellogg Biological Station, Michigan, USA - C2 (SPAdes) (version 2) | ecosystem: Host-associated > Plants > Roots > Rhizosphere ... | reverse complement strand
GGAGAGTGGTGGGTCCGCCGGGACTCGAACCCGGGACCTCTCGATTAAAAGTCGCTTGCTCTACCGACTGAGCTACGGACCCGACCGGGCACCGCTCCTATGGACGGGGCGAGGCCGGGTCAACCGTGCCGCGCATTGTCGCACCGTCGTGTGACCAGGAATCTGCCAATCTGGCGCGATCTGGACGACGGGATCGAGTGCGAACCGTCTTCGAATGAGCTGCGGATGCGGAATGGTGAGGCCGGCGCTCGACCAGCGTCCACCCGACCACAACAGAATATCGAGATCGAGTACGCGCTCGCCCCACCGCTTTCCCCGCCGCCGACCAAAATCGCGTTCGATCTGCTTGAGCGCCTTCAGCAAAGCGATCGGCGCAAGGCACGTCTCCAGCAGTATCGCCGCGTTGGCGAAACGGCGGCGCGAAGGACCTATCGGTGCCGTCTGTGCAATTGGGGAGGCAGCGATAGGCCGGAGCATTCGCATGGCGCCGATCAGTACGTCGGCAGGACGCCCATAGCGATGATGGCGCCGGTTCGATCCAAGTCCGATCACATAGAGATACATGTCAGGCGGGCGGCAATCCAAGCAGTTGGGCGAATGCCACATAGATCGGCCAATGGGGCGCGGCGAACATAGTCAGTGCCATAGCACCGAGCGCACAGAAGGTGATTGGGAAGGGGGCGAAAAAGCGCCGGTGCATCGCATCCCAAACGATCAGGGCAGCAAGACAAATTTCCACAGTCAGATAAGTAGGAGGCAAGGCGCCTTTGAGGCCACCAAGCGCGGGTATATTCATACCGTAGATGCGTCCCAACGCCGGCGGCAGAACCACAAACACCGTCGACGCCATGAATCGTGCATGGACCGACAGCGTCCTTCGATAAGCAATAGCCGCGATATAAAGACCGCTGAACAAGACCAGGGACCAAAGGTCGAGCCAGGCCAATGTGAGACGAAGATCGCGACCGAAATGGGATTGCGGTCCCAGCATGTCGCGTACGACCAGAAAAGAGCTCGCGATCAGCAGGGCCGTGACATAACGGGAGGCACGGCCGAAAAACCTATGCTGTCTCCAGTAGCCATGCCCGATCAGCCAGCTCTGGAGGACCAAGAGCGCCATCCAGGTGGCTGCGAGCGCCCCGTGGATCGCTCGCAACGGATCGATCGGGCCGGCGGCCCCGCTGTAAAGGCTCGGCCAAAAGCCGAACGCCATGACCCCAAAGGCGAACAGAAAAGCGAGATAAAGATGGCGCACCGCAAAGCCCCCCGAATGCACGGCGCCAGCATTACTACCTGCGCTGGCCTGTCAATATTCGAAGAATCTGCGGGTGCCATCAACGGTGCCATCAGGCGGGCCGCCGGCATGTTTCAGCTGAGGCCTACGTGGACTTGGTTACGGGCGCGGGTCTCCGAGACCAAAGCGCGTCATGCACTCGTCCGCGCTGCTTCAATATACAACTCCCGCAACCGGCGGGCGATCGGGCCGGGTGTACCATCACCAATCGGATGGCCATCAATTCTCACTATCGGCAGCACAAAGTTGGACGCGCTCGTCAGAATCGCTTCGCGCGCCGCGAGCGCCTCGGCGACCGAGAAAAGCCTCTCCTCAACCTTTACGCCATCGCGCTCCGCAATGGCGAGCACTGCCTTGCGTGTGCAGCCCGGTAAGATGGCCCGGCTGTTGGGACGCGTGACAAGGGTTCCGTCCGCGGCAACGATAAGCGCACTGGAGGACGCTCCTTCAGTGACGAAGCCTTCATCGTCGACCAGCCAAGCTTCCTGCGCGCCCGCGGCAGCAGCCTCTCGCTTGGCCATGACCTGGCCCAGCAGCATGATGCTTTTAATGTCGCGCCGCGCCCAGCGTGGGTCAGCGATCGTCTTGACGGCGATCCCTGCCTTCGCGGCGGGACGCTCGAGCACGTCAGCCGCCTGAGTGAACATGAACAGAGTCGGCTCGGTGGAGGGCGCGAGGAAATCGCGTTCGGCGGGGCCGCCGGTCAGCTGGAAATAAATGCCGCCCTGATCGAGGCTGTTGCGGGCAATCAGCTCACGCTGGATCGCTGCAATCTCGCCTGACGAGACGGGCAGTCTCAGGCCGAGGCCTGCCGCTGAGCGCTCGAAGCGTGCGAGATGGGCGTCGCTGTCGACCAACTTCCCATCGAGTACGGCGGTAAATTCGTAGATGCCGTCGGCAAACAGAAAGCCCCGATCTTGTGCCGAAACCTTCGCTTCCGCGAGCAGGACGAACGAGCCGTTGAGCCAGGCAGTCCGGTCCATCAGATATCCTGCACCAACCGGCCGTACAGCTCCGGCCGTCGATCCCGGAAGAAGCCGAAGGCCGCCCGGTGACGCTTCACTCGATCGAGATCGAGCGTTGCGACAATCACGCCTTCCTCCTCCCGATCCAGCTCGGCCAGGATATCGCCTCGCTCGTCGCAGATGAAGCTGGTGCCATAGAAGGTCTGGCCATGCTCGGTGCCGACGCGATTAGCCGCAACCACCGGCACGACATTCGAGACGGCATGGCCCACCATGGCGCGGCGCCACAGCCGCGCGGTGTCCAGCCCCTCGTCATGCGGTTCGCTGCCGATCGCGGTCGGGTAGAACAATATCTCAGCGCCCATCAGCATCATCGCGCGCGCGGTTTCGGGATACCATTGGTCCCAACATACGCCCACGCCGAGCCTGGCGCCGGGGCCGTCCCAGACCTTGAAACCCGTATTGCCCGGCCGGAAGTAGAATTTCTCCTCATAGCCCGGTCCGTCGGGAATATGGCTCTTGCGATAGACGCCCTGGATCTTGCCGTCAGGCCCGATCATCGCGAGCGAATTATAGTGATGTGGTCCGTCCGCTTCGAAGAAGCTCGTCGGGATCGAAACCTTGAGATCGGCCGCGAGCTTCTGCATGGCCAGCACGGCTTTATGCTCGCCGGTGGGCTTGGCGTTCGCAAACAACCCTTCATCCTCGACCCGGCAGAAATAGGGACCCTCGAACAATTCAGGCGGCAGGATGACCTGCGCCCCTTTGGCCGCAGCCTCGTGCACCCGTTCCGAAACCTTGGCGATGTTCGCGTCGATATCCTCGCTGAAGGCGAGCTGGATCGCGGCAACGGTCAATATGGTCATGCGCTTGGCACCTGCTGGCTGATGCAGTGGAAGCTTCCCCCACCCGTTAGGATATGGTCGGCGCGCAGGCCAATCGCAACGCGCCCCGGAAAGAGTGCGCCGATCGCCCCAACCGCGGAGAGATCATTGGGCGCGCCATATTGCGGCACGACGACGGCGGCGTTGCCAATATAAAAATTCATGTAGGAGGCGGGGATCGCCTCGCCATCGACTTGGATCAGCCCTGGGGAGGGCAGGGGCACGATCTCCACGCCAAAGGCGCGCGCACGGGCGGCGGCGTCCCGATAGACGTCGGCATTGGGGTCGTCATCGCCAGCCGGTTCGGGAATGGCCAATAGATTGGGCGCAACGAAGCGCGCGAGATTGTCGACATGCCCATCAGTGTGGTCATTGGCCAGACCATCGCCCAGCCAGAGCAGATGCTCGATGCCGAGCGCCATTTCCAACCAGCGTTCGGCATCCTCGCGCAGGATACCCGCATTGCGGTTGGGGTTGAGCAGACACTGCTCCGTCGTAACCGCCAGCCCTGTGCCGTCGACGTCGATCGCACCGCCTTCCAGCACCCAATCATGGGTGTCGACAGGAAAGCCGGCTGCTTGCGCTAATCGCCCGCCGACGCCTTCGTCGCCGGGGAGGTGATATTTGCCACCCCACCAGTTGAAACCGAAGCGCGCGGCACGGCGGCCAGCTGTGCCGGTGGTAATGATCGCGCCCGTGTCGCGCAGCCAGATATCGCCGAATGGCTCGATGACCACATTCGCCGTGTCGCCGGCCAGGCGCTGCGCCTCCGTCGCCGACGCCCGATCCGAGGCGACGAGTATTACCCGTTCCCCCCGTCCATCGGCATGAACCGCATGCGCAAAAGCGACGACCTCCTCTCGTGCAGGCGCAAGGTCATCCTCCCATAAGTCGGGATGACTCGGAAAGCCGATCCACACTGCATCGTGCGGCATCCATTCGGCGGGTTGGCGCATTGCCGGCGATCTCCAGAGGGCGGGGCGCGGGCCCCATGGCAGCTTACTAAAATGGAGGCAACGGCGCTTGCTTCGCCTCGCTGTTTGTCGGAGGCTGGTGTGGGGAAAATTCGGGGGATTGCCGAATGTTGAGTAGTAAGGCTGCCATCGTGGCAGTGTTGGGGTCATGTGGACTTTTTTGTGCCACGACAGCGGAGGCGGATCCTGCCGCTTCCCCAACCAAGGAACCTAGTCCACCGACGCCGGCGCAGTTGTTTGGACGCCGTGAGCTCGTCAAGGATATCCATCTCTCCCCCGACGGGAAGCATGTGGTGTTCGTTACCCCCGGCCCCGGGCTCGTCACGTATGCCGCTGTTGTCGATATCGAAACGCATGAAATGCACCCTGCGGGCCGCCAGGACGGCAAGCCCTTGAGCCTCGACAGGTGTGGTTGGTCCTCCAACACCAGGATCGTATGTCGTGAATTCGGCGTATTGTTCGATAGCAGTCCGCCGCTTCCTTACGCGCGCACGGTTGCCTTTGATTCCGATGGCAAGAACGCGGCCTATTTGGGTCGGCGCACTAGCATCGACAGTATCCGTATCTCCCAATTCGACGGCAAGATCATCGATTGGATGGCGGGCGACGGTACTATCCTGATGACACGGGACTATGTTCCGACGGCGACCACGGCACATAGCCGTCTCGGCGAAACGAACGATGGGCTCGGTGTCGATCGGGTCGATACCAGAACAGGCCGTGGCGTACCGGTGGAACGTCCCGATCGCACTGCCAGCGACTATTTGTCCGATGGCCAGGGAAATATCCGTATCCGGCAGGTCGATGAAATCAGCGCCAATGGGAGTTTAACGGGGACGACCACCTATCTCTATCGACGGGCGGGGGACTGGCAGTGGCGCGCATTTTCCAGAACCAAACACGATACCAACGAATTCACGCCCATAGCGGTCGACGGGACGCGCAACGTCGCCTACGCGTATAAGTCGCTTAACGGCCGGGATGCGCTATATAGCGTGGCGCTTGATGGCACGTTCAAGGAAGAGCTGGTCGCGAGCCATCCCGAGGTCGATATAAACAACGTCGTCACCGTTGGACGGCACGGTCGGGTGATCGGCGCAATCTATACGACCGATCGCCGGCAGGTCGACTATTTCGACCCTGAATATAAGAAGCTTGCCGCGTCCCTTGCGCGCGCGCTGCCGAAAACGCCGCTCATCCATTTCCTGGATGCGAGCGCCGACGAGCAGCGGCTGATCGTGTTTGCCGGCAGCGACACCGATCCTGGGCATTATTACATCTATGACAAGCCGACCCACCACCTGAATGAACTGTTCGAAGCGAGGGCCGAGCTGGCCGACCAGCCCATGGCGCCGATGAAGAGCATAAGCTTCAAGGCGACAGATGGCACCGTTATCCCTGCCTATCTTACTTTACCGACCGGCGGAGCTGGGAAGGGATTACCCGCGATCGTCATGCCCCACGGCGGGCCATCTTATCGCGACGAGTGGGGTTTCGACTGGCTCGTCCAGTTCTTCGCGCAGCGGGGCTATGCCGTGCTGCAGCCCGAATATCGCGGCTCCAGCGGTTATGGGGATGGCTTCTACGCGCAGAACGCATTTCGCAGCTGGCAGACGGCGATGGGGGACATTTGCGACGGGGGCCGCTGGCTGGTGAAGGAAGGCATTGCCGACCCAGCCAAGCTCGCCATCGTCGGCTGGTCTTACGGGGGCTATGCCGCGCTTCAGACCAACGTAGTCGATCCGACCTTGTTCAAGGCGATCGTGGCGATCGCACCGGTTACGGACCTCGGCATGGCGAAGAGTGAGGCCTACGGATACACTAACAGCGTGGTGGTCGCGCGTGAGATCGGCTCGGGCGACATCGTCAGTCAAGGGTCGCCCGCGCGTCACGCCGATCGTATTCAGGCGCCGGTGTTGATGTTCCACGGAGACCACGATCTGAACGTCGGCGTGGCCGAATCCAGGGTGATGGATACCGCGCTCCGCAAGGCCGGTAAGCGCAGCACGCTGGTGATCTTCCCAGGGCTGGACCATCAACTCGATGACAGCGCCGCGCGCGCCCAGTTGCTGGACCAAAGCGACGCGTTCCTGCGCACCTCCATGGGCATACCCGCGAGCTGATACGAAAAGGGGCGGCCGTTTCCGGCCGCCCCTTATTTCGTTCCGCGGAAGTCCGAGGGATCAGCGCGAGTAGAACTCGACGACGAGGTTCGGTTCCATCTTCACCGGATAGGGCACCTCGTCCAGCGTCGGAACGCGCACGTAGGTAACCTTCGAGGCGCCGTCGGGAGCGATGTAGTCGGGAATGTCCCGCTCGCTGAGACCCTGCGCTTCCATGACCAGGGCCATTTCCTGCGCCTTCGGCCCGAGCGTCAGCTCGTCGCCCGGCTTGACCAAACGGCTGGCGATATTGCACTTCACACCATTGACGCGGATGTGCCCATGGCTGACCAGCTGGCGCGCGGACCAAATGGTCGGTGCGAACTTGGCGCGATAGACGACCGCATCCAGGCGGCGCTCGAGCAGGCCAATCAGGTTCTGACCGGTATCGCCCTTCATGCGCGACGCTTCGGTATAGGCCTTCTTGAACTGCTTCTCGGTGACGTCGCCGTAATAGCCCTTGAGCTTCTGCTTGGCCTTCAGCTGAATGCCGAAATCCGAAACCTTGCCCTTGCGGCGCTGCCCGTGCTGACCGGGGCCATATTCGCGCTTGTTCACCGGGGACTTGGGACGGCCCCAGATGTTTTCGCCCATGCGGCGATCGAGCTTGTACTTGGCGCTGCTGCGCTTCGACATAAGTCTTTCCTTCAATTGCGTTGTGCCGGGCCGAAACCCAAGCCTATTCCCGGAACCGCGCTGCTTGATCTCTAAGGAAGAGGGCAGGGCCACCGCTTCACCGGGATGCGGGGCCAATTGCGAAGGCGCGCGTGTACAGAATTGGCCGCAAAGGTCAACCTTCGAGCGAAGCGTCCGCATGCGAACAGGCACTGATGGGCCGGAAGGCGAGGGTTAGGTGAGCGTGAGTGCGATCAGTCGATATATCGAAAGTGGCGGGGCTATGGCCTATGGCCCTTCTGGACAGCCGCGCACGGCCGGCGCAAGGCGGACGCCATGACGAATATCCTTCCTCCCGAACAGTGTGTGACGATGGGTCAAGTGCGTGCCGGGGTCGATCAGACCGACCGCGAACTCGTGGCGTTGCTCGTGCGGCGCTTCGGCTACATGGATGCGGCCGCGCGTATAAAGCCCGATCGTGAGGCGGTGCGCGATGAGCGCCGCAAGGCCCAGGTGATCGATAATGTCCGTCGTCACGCACGCCTCGCGGGCATACCCGAAACTGTGGTCACCGCGACCTGGGAGACCTTGATCGAAGGTTCGATCGCCTACGAATTTGAGCGATTTGATGCCCTGCGTGAGGTTTCTGCGCGCTGAGCCCCCCGTGGGCGGTCCAGTGTCGACAGCACGCCGCGCAAGGTCCGCACCTCCTGGGCCGTCCAGCCCGGCTTAGTCAGCAGAGTGCGAAGGGTACGCTTGGTTGAAGGCACCCGATCGGGCGGGAAAAAGTAGCCAGCGCCCTCGAGCATCGTCTCAAGCTGGGCGATCATTCCATCCAATTCCTGCTGACTGGCAGGGGGATCAAGGTCGGTCGCGGGTGGCTGACTGAGGTTTTCGTTCTTCGCCCATTCATAGGCGACCAGGATGACCGCCTGAGCGAGATTGAGGGAGCCGAATTCCGGATTGATCGGCACGGTCAGAATTGTGCGAGCAATGGCGACATCGTCCGTTTCCAACCCCGACCGTTCGGGTCCGAACAAGATCGCGCTGCCGCCGGGCTCGGCATGGATGGCGGCAGCGGCTTCGTCCGGCCGCATCACCGGCTTGGTCACGCCGCGCTTACGCACCGTCGTCGCATAGACGTGGGCGCAATCGGCGACCGCGTCGGCGACGTTGTCGAAAAGGCGCGCCCTCTCGAGCACGATATCGGCTCCGGACGCGGCAGGGCCTGCACCGGGGTTGGGCCAGCCGTCGCGCGGCGCAACCAGGCGCAGGTCCGTCAGACCGAAATTGAGCATCGCCCGCGCCGCCTTACCGATATTCTCGGCAAGTTGGGGGCGGACGAGGACAATGGCGGGCGGGGGCACCGGGCGGATGGCTAGTCCCCTTCCTGCTCCGCGACGCTGCCGGCAAAACTCTCGAAGTCCTTGGCCTCGCGGAAATTCTTATAGACGCTGGCGAAGCGGATGTAGGCGACACTATCGAGCTGTTGCAGGCCGTTCATGACCATTTCGCCGACGCGTGCCGCATCCACTTCGCTTTCACCGCTCGTTTCGAGCTGACGCTGGATCGACGAAACAAGCCGCTCGATCTGCTCGGTCGTCACTGGCCGCTTGCGCGCAGCGATCGCGATCGACTGTTCCAGCTTGCCGCGATCGAAGGATTCGCGGTCGCCGTTCTTCTTGACGACCGTCAGATCGCGCAGCTGCACGCGCTCGAAAGTCGAGAAGCGCGCGCCGCAGCTTTCGCACTGACGCCGGCGCCGGATCGAGGCGCCGTCCTCAGTGGGCCGACTATCCTTGACCTGGCTATCGGGGTGAAAGCAGAAGGGGCAGCGCAATCAAAGCTCCGGATAGATGGGGAAGCGTGCGGTCAGGGCCTTCACGCGCTCGCGCACATTGGCTTCGATCTGGCCGTCGCCCTGCTCGCCGTTCTTGCGCAAACCTTCCAGCACGTCCGCAATCATGTCGGCGATCTCCCGGAATTCGGCGATGCCGAAGCCGCGCGTCGTGCCTGCAGGTGAGCCGACGCGAATGCCGCTCGTCTTGACCGGCGGCAGCGGATCGAAAGGGATTCCGTTCTTGTTACAAGTGATGCCGCAGCGTTCGAGCGCCTCGTCCGCGTCGCGACCGGTTACGCCGAGCGGCGTAAGATCGACCAGCGCCAGATGCGTATCGGTACCACCAGAAACAATCTCGGCACCGCGTTCCTTCAACCGAGCCGCCAATGCCTTGGCATTCTCGATGACCGCGTGGGCATAGACCTTGAAGGAGGGGTCGAGCGCCTCGCCGAACGCAACCGCCTTGGCGGCAATGACGTGCATCAGCGGGCCGCCCTGGAGACCAGGGAACACCGCTGAGTTGATCTTCTTTGCGATCGCTTCGTCGTCCGTCAGGATCATGCCGCCACGCGGGCCGCGCAGGGTCTTGTGCGTGGTGGTGGTGACGACATTCGCATGACCGAAGGGTGAGGGGTGGGCTCCGCCGGCAACCAGACCAGCAAAGTGCGCCATATCGACCATGAACAGCGCGCCAACCTCGTCGGCGATCTTGCGGAAGCGCGCGAAATCGATGTGGCGCGGATAGGCGGAGCCGCCGGTGATAATGAGCGTCGGCTTATGTTCCTTCGCCAAGGCCTCAACCGCGTCATAGTCGATCAGATGCGTGTCCCGCGTCACCCCATATTGGACGGCGTTGAACCACTTGCCGGACATCGCGGCCCTGGCCCCGTGGGTCAGATGCCCCCCAGCATCCAGGCTCAGCCCCATGATTGTGTCACCCGGCTTCGTCAGCGCGAGCATGACCGCGCCGTTCGCCTGGGCGCCCGAATGCGGCTGGACGTTGGCGAAGCCACAGCCGAACAATTGCTTCGCGCGATCGATTGCGAGCTGCTCGACCGTGTCGGAGGGGGCACAGCCCTGATAGTAACGCTTGCCGGGGTAACCCTCGGCATATTTGTTGGTGAAGACCGACCCCTGCGCCTCGAGCACCGCCTTGGAGACGATGTTCTCCGACGCGATCAGTTCGATCTGATCCTTCTCGCGTGCAATCTCGCGTTCGACGCCCGCGAAAACCGCGGGGTCGACCTCGGCCAGGCCGCGAGAGAAGAAGCCACTGGGCTGGACGTCATTGGCCGAAACGGGCTGGCTGCTCATGTGGACTCCTTGGCGAAATGGGAGAGTTTGGCGACCCGCCGCGTGTGGCGGCCACCTTCGAATTCGGTTTCGAGGAAAGCGTGGAGACAGGCCTTGGCCATATCTTCACCGATCAGCCGCGCGCCCATGGCAATGACGTTCGCGTCATTGTGCCGACGGGCAAGCTTGGCCGAATAAGGGTCGCTCACCAGCGCGCAGCGCGCACCCGGATTGCGGTTGACGGCGATCGAGATGCCTATGCCGGAACCGCATAGGGCGACGCCCCGCTCGGCTTGGCCGTCGGCAATCGCCTTGGCCAGGGCATAGCCATAATCCGGATAGTCGACGGACTCGTGGCTGTGCGGACCTAGGTCCGCAACATGGTGGCCATGCTCGCGCAGCCAGGCGACGAGCGCCGCCTTGAGGCCAATAGCTGCGTGATCGGAAGCGATGGCGATGCGATCGGCCAACGAAAAAGCTCCGGCGATTCGGGTTGGCACAACCTCTAGTAGCCGGACGCCTTCAGCGCCAGCGCAGCTTGCGTTTAGGGCGCTAAAGTCAAGCCGCCAGTTTCAGCTCCAGCCGGTCCCAGATCTCGACCAGGGCATCGACGAGCTCGCGCATCATCTCCGGCGTGTGCGACGGGCCTGGGGTGAAACGCAACCGTTCGGTGCCGCGCGGGACCGTCGGATAATTGATCGGCTGCACGTAAACGCCATACTCGGCGAGCAAGATGTCGCTCGTGCGTTTCGCCTTTACGGGATCACCGATCATCAGCGGAACGATGTGCGTGGTCGAAGACATTACCGGCAGGCCGGCGTCCTGCATCATTCCTTTGAGCGCGGCGGCGGAAGCCTGTTGCGCCTCGCGTTCCTCGCTCGAGGCCTTGAGGTGCCGAACGCTGGCAAGCGCGCCCGCGACCAGTACCGGTGACAACGAGGTCGTGAAGATGAAGCCCGGCGCGTAGGAACGAATGACGTCGATCACCATCTTGTCGGCCGCGATATAGCCGCCCATCACGCCAAAGGCCTTGCCGAGCGTGCCTTCGATAATGGTCACGCGTGAGGCCGCTTCGTCGCGATCGGAAATGCCACCGCCGCGCGGCCCATACATGCCCACCGCGTGAACCTCGTCGAGGTAGGTCAGGGCATTATATTTGTCCGCCAGGTCACAGATTGCGTGGATCGGCGCGATGTCGCCATCCATCGAGTAGACGCTTTCAAAAGCGATCAGTTTGGGCGCGTCCGACGCATCGGCCGCCAGCAATTCTTCAAGATGGTCCAGATCGTTGTGACGAAAGACCCGCTTTTCGCAGCCTGAATTACGAATGCCCGCGATCATCGAGGCATGATTGAGCTCGTCAGAATAGATGATGCAGCCCGGCAGCACCTTCGCGAGCGTGGAGAGCGTCGCTTCGTTGGAAACATAGCCCGACGTAAAGAGCAGCGCGCCTTCCTTGCCGTGCAGATCGGCAAGCTCCGCCTCCAGGTCGATGTGATAATGGGTGTTGCCGCCGATATTGCGTGTGCCGCCAGAGCCCGCACCGACATCGTGCAGCGCTTCTTCCATCGCCGCGATTACCTTGGGATGCTGGCCCATCGACAGATAGTCGTTCGAGCACCAGACCGTGATCGGCTTGGGACCGTTATGGCCCGCAAAGCACCGCGCGTTGGGAAAATGCCCCCGGTTACGCAGAATATCGATGAACACACGATAGCGACCTTCCGCGTGAAGGCGGTCGATTGCCTGAGTGAAAACGCGACTATAATCCAAGATGCCAATCCTCGGCAGCGATGGTCCGCATCTAACGCCGAAAGCCCGCTCTTTCCAGTATGGCGCGTTTGCTTTCGATCAAAGTTGCTCACTTTTCACCAGGCCGAACCGGCCCAGGGAGGTACGCAGATCTTCCGATAGCTCGATTGGCGCGGTGAATACGGCAAGCCCCGGGATGGGCGTGTCCGGCCACTGCTGGTTACCAATTAGGGATGCGGTGCGTCGGGCAATGCCTTTCGCGCCGTCAACAAAGGTGAGGGGATGGGGTGCGACGCTCGCCAAACGATCGGCAACCAAGGGAAAGTGCGTGCAAGCCAGCACAACAATATCCATGCGCTCGCCGCCTTCCTGGTCGATCAGACCCGCCAGCGCGTCGGCATACGCCTGATCGGGCGTGGCCTCGCCGCGCAGGCTTGCCTCCGCAAGCTGGACGAGCGCCGCGGAACCATGGCGCAGGACGAGGCAGTCGCTCGCAAATTTCTCCGAGAGATCGTCGACATAGGGTTGTCGGACGGTCGCGTCGGTGCCGAGCACGCCGATGACCCGCGTTTTCGATTGTTCGGCGGCTGGCTTGATGGCGGGCACGGTCCCGACGATCGGCAAGTCGAGAGCCGCACGAACGCTGGCGAGCGCGATGGTGGACGCAGTGTTGCAGGCGATGACGATCAGCCGCGGCCGATAGCGTTCGGCGAGTCGCCCTAGCAATGCGGGAACGCGGGCAGCGATTTCCGTTTCGGTCTTGGTGCCATAAGGAAAACCGCCATTGTCGGCGACATAGACGATCGGTGCCTGCGGGAGCGCCTGGCGCACTTCCGCGAGGACGGAAAGCCCGCCGACCCCCGAATCGAACAGCAATATCGGGCGCGCGTCGCTCATCCGCGAGTGCGCAGTCCGGACACGGTCAGCGTGGGGCTGATCCGCTCGATGTCCGTCTTCAAGTGGAGCAGGGAAATGCCCGGCTGCTCAAGCGCGCGGGCGAGAGCTCGGCCGAATTGTTCGGTCGTTTCGACCGTCTCTGCCCAGCCGCCATAAGCACGTGCAAGCGCTGCAAAATCCGGATTCGTCAATTCCGTCGCCGAGACGCGTTCAGGATAACGCCGTTCCTGATGCATGCGGATCGTGCCGTAGCTGCCATTATCGACCAGGAGAACGAGCAACCGCGCGCCCTGGCGGGCAGCCGTTGCCAATTCCTGCCCGTTCATCATGAAGTCGCCGTCGCCGGCCACCGCCACGGCGCGGCGGTCGGGGAAACGGATCGCAGCGGCAATCGCCGCCGGCACGCCGTAGCCCATCGCTCCGGCGGTAGGTGCAAGCTGCGAAGGCTGAGCGGCATAACGCCAGAAGCGATGGGCCCATGCGGAGAAATTGCCGGCGCCATTGCAGATGATACTATCCGTCGGCAGTCGCTCGCGCAGCTCCGCCCAGCATAGGCCAAGGTCGAGCGCCGAACCATTGGGGGTGGGGGTGCTCCATTCGATCCATTGCGCATGTGCCTCCCCGCCATGGGCCATGGCGATACTGGTCTCGTCATCCGCGCTGCCGACGGCACGGGCGAAGCTCAGCATGTCGGCGCAAATCGCGATATCCGCGCGATAGACGCGATTGAGCTCCTCTGGGTCGGGATGGACGTGGATCAGCGTCTGGTTCGGGTGATCGGGGTTGATCAGTTCGTAACCGTCGGTCGTGGCCTCACCTAGCCGTGCGCCCGCGACCAACAGCAGATCGGCATTCCGGATCCGTTCGACTAGCTTGGGGTTGGGGCCATAGCCGAGATTGCCCGCATAAACGGGGCAATCGTTAGAAATGGCATCCTGACGCCGGAATGCCGCGGCGATGGGCAATCCGGTCCGCAGCGCGAATAATGCGAAATCCTGGCCCGCTTCGGCGTTCCAATCTGCGCCGCCCACGATGGCGATCGGGGCGGTGGCGCTACGCAGTCGATCGAAAAGCGCGTTGATCGCGTCGGGATCGCACGCCTGTGCGGCCCGATCGACCCTGGGGCGGTCGTTTGCTTCGGCCTCGTTGCTCAGCATGTCCTCGGGCAGTGCCAGGACCACGGGGCCCGGCCGCCCGTTCATCGCAGTCGCATAGGCACGTGCGACATATTCGGGAATTCGAGCGGCGTCTTCGATCCGTGCCGCCCATTTGGCGAGCGGCGCGAAAAAGGCCGGGAAGTCCACTTCCTGGAAGCCTTCACGGTCGCGCGCGTCACGTGCGACATCGCCGACGAACAGGATCATCGGCGTCGAATCCTGCATCGCGACATGGACGCCGATCGAGGCGTTGGTTGCCCCAGGGCCTCGTGTCACGAAGCACACGCCCGGGCGGTGCGTCATCTTGCCATCTGCCTCGGCCATGAAGGCCGCGCCGCCTTCTGCGCGCGTCGCCACAACGTCAATTTCAGGCGAATCGACCAGCGCATCGAGGACTGGCAGGAAGCTTTCGCCCGGCACGGTGAAGATGCGATCGCAGCCCTGCTGCACGAGGGCATCGACCAGGATGCGCCCGCCGGTTCTTAGCTTCGTCATGCTGGCGCTATAGCGAGGCAGAAAGGCCGAGCAAACGCGAGCTAACTTGAATCGCGATTCAGGTTTGATACGCATGGGCAACCCCGGCATAGGCGAGTCAGGAGGAACCGGATGGCGAACAAGATCTACCCCGACGCGACGACCGCGCTGGAAGGCCTGCTCAAGGACGGCATGACGATCTGCGCCGGCGGCTTTGGCCTATGCGGGATCCCGGAACGGCTGATCGACGCGATTGAGGCATCGGGCGTCAGGGGCCTGACAATCGTCTCCAACAACGCCGGAATTGACGGTATCGGTCTGGGCAAGCTTCTGCGCAGCCGCCAGGTCGCCAAGATGATCTCGTCCTATGTCGGCGAGAATAAGGAGTTCGAACGGCAATATCTCGCAGGGGAGCTCGAGGTGGAATTCTGCCCCCAGGGTACGCTTGCCGAACGCTGCCGCGCGGGAGGGGCGGGTATTCCTGGCTTTTATACCAAGACCGGCGTCGGCACCGTTGTCGCAGAGGGCAAGGAGACCAAAGAGTTCGATGGCGAGAATTATGTGCTCGAACGCGGCATTGTCGCCGATCTGTCGATCATCAAGGGCTGGAAGGCCGATGCAGCGGGCAATCTTGTCTTCCGGAAGACGGCGCGCAACTTCAACCAGCCGATGGCGACCGCGAGCAAGTTCACCGTGGCCGAGGTGGAAGAGATTGTGCCTGTCGGCGCACTCGATCCCGACTGCATTCACGTGCCCGGCATCTACATCAAACGCCTGATCTCCGGCGCACCCTACGAGAAGAAGATCGAATTTCGCACGACGCGCCCGCGCGAGGCTGCGTGAATCGATCGCTGACGGCGCTCGCGCTCGCGCTGGCGTTGATGACGCCTGCGGCTGCGCGGACTGGTAAGAAGCCGCCCACCCAAGGGAAGGCGCCGGCGACCAGTGCGGCCAAGACCTACTTTCCGCCCGAGCCGCCGCCAGCGCCTCCACAGCTCCACGGCATCCAATATCTTTATGGCTCGGCCGAGGCGGCCGCTCTGACGCGCCAGACTTGGCGCATTCTCGCCGACTATGTCGATGAACAGGTAGCGAGTGGGATGCACAAAGGGGTCGTGCTCACGCCCGACTCCACGCTCGCCAACGCCCGTTTCGTCCCTTGCGCGGACAAGCCGCCAGCGATCGTACTGGACGTGGACGAGACCTCGATCCTCAATCTTGGCGCCGAATATGATGACCTTATGGCCAATCGGCGCGGGTTTGACGACGGTGTTTGGGATCGTTGGGAAAAAACGGGCGCGGCTTATGTTGCCCCAACCCCGGGGGCCAAGGAGGCGCTTGATCGCCTGCGCGATCATGGCGTGACGGTGATTTTCAATTCCAACCGCTCCGCGGTGAACGCCGTCGGTGCGGAAGCGGCCCTCAACGCCGCCGGTCTTGGTCCGGCCCGGCATGGTGAAACGCTGTTTCTCGCCGGAGACGACGCAAAAGGTTCGTTCAAGGATGGCCGCCGTCAGGCGATTGCCGCGCGATATTGCGTGTTGGCGATGGCGGGCGACCAGCTCGGCGACTTCTCCGATCTTTTCGCGACCGAGCCCAATGGCGTCGCGGCGCGCCGCGCATCGATTGCTTATTCGGGCATCGCCGATCTGTGGGGGAATGGCTGGTTCGTAATGCCAAACCCGGTTTATGGCAGCGGGCTCCAGGGCGGGCCCGACGACATTTTCCCCAAAGATAAGCAGTGGCGCGATCCTGGCTCGTCCCAGCCATCCACATCCGATCTAATGCCGGCGCCCGACGCTGGAGCGACAATACCCCGATCCGCAACTCCGCAGAGGAACGTGAAATAATGCCCTGGACCCGCGACGAGATGGCGGCGCGCGCCGCGAAGGAGCTGAAGGACGGCTTCTACGTCAACCTTGGCATTGGTATTCCGACTTTGGTGGCAAACCATGTGCCCGATGGGGTCGAGGTGACGCTGCAGTCTGAGAATGGCATGCTCGGCATCGGGCCGTTTCCCTATGATGACGAGGTCGATCCCGACCTCATCAACGCGGGCAAACAGACGATCAGCGAGTTGCCTTCCTCCTCTTATTTCTCGTCGTCCGACAGTTTCGCCATGATCCGCGGCGGTCACATCGATCTGACCGTGCTGGGCGCAATGGAGGTCAGCGAACAGGGCGACATCGCCAACTGGATGATCCCGGGCAAGATGGTCAAGGGAATGGGCGGGGCGATGGACCTGGTCGCGGGCGTCAAGAAGATCATCGTTGTGATGGAGCATACGTCGAAGAACGGTGACCCCAAATTCATCCCCGAATGCACGCTGCCGCTGACGGGCAAGAACGTCGTCGACATGATCGTGACCGACCTTTGCGTCTTTCAGCGGCCGGATCACGGATCGCCCTTCCGCTTGGTCGAGCTCGCTCCGGGCGTGATGGCGGACGAGGTCAAGGCGAAGACCAGCGCGGCATTTGCATAGGCCGCGTCGGCGCCTCGCCATTCAACGCAGCGTTTAGGGGCGGCCGCTAGCGGCTCACCTCCGTCGACGATGATCTTCACAGTCTTTGAGATCGTCGCTTACTGCTCACGTTTCATGGCGCTCGAGCCCGGCGACATCATCACCACGGGAACGCCGCCCGGCGTCGGACTGGCCCAGAGGCCCGAACCTGGTTCCTGAAATCGGGCGACGTCGTGCGGCTCGGCATTGAAGGTCTGGGTGAACAGCGACAGCAATTCCGACAGACAGGCTGAAGGAGAGCACGGCAATCCTCGAAATCTGAGCTTTCGCTCGGAGGGCTCTCGCGCGACCACCCAATCGGTCGGTTGCGGCTCGTAGCGCGATGGTCCCATCACCGCCTCGAGTTCAGGATTGCGCGTGCCGCTCAGTATGACTCGCGGTCCCTCGCTCAAGCCGTACGGATCGCGCCATGAACTTTCAAGCTCACCGCATGATTGCTTGGCTTCTGCTCGGGCAGCTGGACGGTCAGGCCCGCATCGTCCTGTGTCCAGCGGATCGTCCCCCCACCCAGCAATTGGACATGCTCTATCCGCCCGACGGCATGCTGCCCCCCCAATGACAATGGCTTGATCACCGCTTGTCGGTTCTCGGGCCAGCCCATGATGAAGGCATAGAGGACGTCTCCCTTGGCGGTGAAACGGACCTCTTCGGGGCCCAGTGCCTTGCGGCTGGCTTCATTGAAGCGCGTATCTCCTGAAGCTGGCGCCGACGCGATCGGCCCGTCGCCGAAGATTTTCCATGGGCGTGTCGCGTAAATGCCCTCGCCGTTGACCGCCATCCAGCGCCTGATCTCATCGAGAATGACTATTTCCTGCGGGTCGAGCTCGCCGCTGTTGGGGAGCGGGAAGTTGAGCATGAGATTGCCGTTGCGGCTGACCACGTCGACGAGAAGGTCGATCACATATTTGGGGGTCTTGTAGGTGATGTTCCGGTCATAATGCCAAGCGCCGATGCAGCTATCGGTTTGCCACGGATTAGAAGCAATGCCGCCCGCAACGCCGCGTTCCCAATCCTGTACGCAGGTACCGATCGCGCAGTCGCTTGGCAGTTTGCTGAAATAGACGGCTTCGCAATGCCCCCCGCGCCGCGCCGCGTCGACATTGTAGAGGTTAGCGACCAGCGCCAGGCCATATTCCTCGAAAAAGATATCTCCGTCCGTATAGAGCAGGTCCGGCTGGTAGTGATCCACCAGATCCTTGATCCGCTGGAAATAATGCATTTTCCACGGGTCGGGCGCTTGCCGGTCGTGCATCGGTCCGTCGTAGGGATAATCCGCAGGCAGCGTGTGGTAGAGATCCGCAAGAGCGGGATTGGTACCGTCATAGGGTACGCCCGCGAGCGGGCCGACCTTGTCACTCCGGTGGGAAGGCGCAAACCAATGATAGCTGGGCGCGAGATGCTCGCTCACCGCGAAGCGCAGCCCATGCTTGCGGGCAGCGCGTCTGAATTCACCGACGATGTCGCGCTTCGGCCCGATGGCAACCGAATTCCAGCGCCGCTGGTAACGCGAGTTCCACAGATCGACCCCGTCGTGATGCACGGCCATGCTGCAGAAATATTTTGCGCCCGCTTTTTTGTAGAGCCCGAGCAGGTGGTCGGGATCGAAGCGATCGGCCTTCCACATCGGCAGAATGTCCTTGTAGCCGACCTTGGTTGGATGGCCGAAGGTTTTCACGTGATATTCGTATTGGGGGTTACCCTGGATATACATGTTGCGGGCATACCAATCGCCCTGCTCGATCGCCGATTGCGGGCCCCAATGTGCCCAGATGCCGAACTTGGCATCGCGAAACCATTCCGGAACTTGCCATGATCGCAGCGACTCGCGCGTGCCGCGGAAGGGGCCCGGGGCAATGTCCAGCTGGGGGACTTGTGCCTGCGCCGCCGCGATAAGCGGGGGGCCGCCGAGCAGCCGATTGGCCGCGTAGAGTGCGGGCACCCCAGCGAGTATCGAAAGCGCGTTCCGACGTGCTATCTTCATCTTCTTCCATCCACTTCTCAAGATCAGCCTGCTGCATCGAAACCGTCGGTAAGTTCGCGGCTATCTCGCCGCCGCGGCAATGCTCACGACCGCCGACCGCAAATCATCGCCGCTCACCTCCATCCGGATCTGTCCCGGTTTGTGGCCGGCGCGGATCACGGCGACGGCGCGGCCCCGGAAGGTCGAGCGTTTGCCGTTCTGGAAGCTTTCGAGCGCGGTCGGATCGCCGTTGCCGACACCCGCCAAAACACCCGCGCCACCGACCTTGAAGGTCAGCAGCTTGTCCGCATTCGGCAGATAAGTCGGCTGCCCCTTGGCATCGACCAGTTCGGCCGTGACATAAGCCAGATCGTCGCCGTCGGCCGCGATCTTCGTCCGATCGACGGTTAGGTGGATCGCAGCGGCCGGACCGGCGGTCTGCAGCGCCCATTGCGATACAGGCTTGCCGCCGACATAGCCGACTGCCTTGAGCTCGCCCGGCTCGAAACGGGCATAGAAGATCGCCTTATATTCGGTCGCCTTCGATACCGGCTTGCGGCCCATGCTGTTCCCGTTGACGAACAGCTCCACCTCTTCGTTCTCGGAAAAGACGACGATCTTGTGCGGCAGATAGTCAGACGGCAGGCCGAACCCGCTCCATAGGGCATGAAGATCGTCGTGGTTCCAGTTCGTCAGCGCGCGCGGGCCGCTTGCGGCCTTGTCGGGTAGCGACCCCAGTGCCCCCGGCCATTCGACGAAGGCAGAGGTCGGGTTGAGGTGGGTTTTCCACAGCACCTCACGGTAATAAGCCGCGGGCCTCAATCGGCCGGTGGCGTCGATCTCACCCGCCATGGCGAGCTGCCAAGGGTAGGGGCCGATGCCGAACTTGTCGTCGAAGCCTGACCAGGCGATCCCTGCTTCGCCGAGATAATCGAAGCCGGTCCAGACGAAGTCGCCGATCACCCCCGGCATCGTGTCGGTCGGCGTCCAATAATCGAACGCCTGGGCCGAGAAGGATTCCGAACCGAACATGACCCGCTCCGGATGGACGGCATGATCCCGCACATATTGTTCGGGGAAGTAATTGTAGCCGACTACGTCGAGCGCCTTGATATAGTCTTCCGCGCCCGGCCCGATCTGGTTGACCGCGGCCGTGACGGGGCGCGTGGGATCGAGCTTGTGAACCAGGTCGGCGAGTTTGCGCGCCTCCTCATGCCCTGCCGGTTTGGTGAGCTCGGGTATCTCGTTGCCGATGCTCCACAGGATCACGCTTGGATGATTGCGCCCCGACGCGATCATTCGCGCGACGTCGAACTGCCAGTCTTCGTTGAAATGGCGGGCATAATCGTTCGGATTCTTGGGCGTCGTCCACATGTCGAACGCCTCGTCGATCACGAGCATGCCGAGCCGGTCGGCCGCGTCGAGTAGTCCCGGGCTTGCGGGATTATGCGCGCTGCGTACCGCATTGTAACCGGCGGCTTTCATCAGCTCGAGCTTGCGCTCATCCGCGCGCGGCAACGACACGCCGCCCAGCATATAATTGTCGCTGTGGATCGCGCCGCCACGCAGCAGGTAACGCTGACCGTTGATGCGCAGCCCGTGTTCGGCATCGAAGGTCACCTCGCGCACGCCGAAGCGCGTCTCGCGTCGGTCGGCGAGACGGCCGCCGAGCCTGAGTTCCTGGACCAGACGATAGAGGTTGGGCGTGTCGGGCGACCAGAGCGCCGGACGGTCAAGCATCAGCGACTGGTCGATCGCGAGACTGGCCTTGCCGGCGATTGTGCGCACTGTTTCGTTATGCTGGACCTCATGCCCGCCGGCATCCACGATCGTGCTGACCAGCCGCGCCTCGACCGGATGTGCCGACGCATTAGCGACGAAGGTAGAGGCGCGGACCTCGGCCTTATTCTCAGTCACTTGCGGAGTGGTGATGGTGGGCCCGTCCGCCTCGATATGAACCGGATCGAGGATGTCGAGGAACGCGGGACGCAGGATACCCGAGCCAGAATACCAGCGCGACGAGGGCTGCTCATTGTTCACCCGCACTGCGATGGTGTTTGCGCCGGGCTTCACCTTGTCACTGACATCGAGTGTGAAGGAGGTATAGCCATAGGCATGTGCGCCCATGCGCTGCCCGTTCACCCAAACCTGCGCATTCATATAGACCCCATCGAACCGCAACAGCACCGTGCGGGAGGCGACATCGCGCGGCAGATCGACCTTCAGTCGGTACCAACCCACGCCGCCCCGGGTGTATGCGATCGAAGCCCCTCCAGGCGCGTTGCGGTCGAACGGGTGCGATTGACCGGGCAGATCCTCGATCGACCAGTCGTGGGGAACGGCAACTATGCGCCAGCTATGATCATCGAAGGCGGGTTGCTCCGCGCCAGGCTGGTCGCCCCTGTGGAAGTGCCAGTCGGCGTTCAGCTCCAGCGTATGCGCCATGGCCGGCGTGGCTAGTGCGAGCGCGCAGAAGATCGCGAGGTACAAAGCCCGAAGCGTCACAAGGAGATGTCGGGGGACGGTCCGGAAGCCGCACGCAAACCGTTCCGCGCCGAAGTCCCGCGGGTCCTCAGCGCCATGTGAGGATGGCTTGGCAACGATCGGGGACGGCCGCGCTATGCGCGCGTCCCAGGGTCGCGCCGGGCACCACTGCCCAACGGACCGAAAGCGCTGATGATATATCCTCACGCCCGCTCCGGTGCCTAATCGAGGAACCGCCCACGGTTCTCCGAAATCATTAGTTTCATGGCTTTTAACGTGAGTTGAAGGAACGCGATGTAATTGTTTCTAGGTGGAGTATTTGCGTGCGAACGGGACGATAGTGCGATCAAGTGGATATTAAACAAACGACGAAGAACGCCTTAGGGGAAAATATACCGCAACATCGCCTTGAGCCTTCCAGAAAGCATGAGTTGCGATCTGTTGTCTCGTTCTACGGCCAAGCCACTTGATAAGGCGCGCTCGTGGTCGGGGGAGGCACGCTCGCGGTGACGAGCCTCGGCCATCATATCCAAGCGGAAACGGCGCTCGGGCCGAATTTCTGACGCTTAACACTGATTCGATCTCCCCGGCTCCACTTGGTGGCGGGCAGGTCCCGTTCGCACGCGCATATACCCACCCGAAACAAAACCAAACGCGCCAACTCGATCCAGCTTATAGCCGATGAAACAATGATTTCGGCCGACCGGTGTGTGGGTGCGGAAGCCGGCTTGGGAAAGATATGGGATCGATCCGGCACCGTCTCAGCGCCATCGCGCAGAGCTGCGCGACCTGGCAGCATGAGGCGCGCGGATTGCGACCGAGCCTTCCCTTTCGGACTCATCTTATACCTCTCCCCCTGGGGCCGGCCGCAACGCGCCGGCCCCTTTTTTACAGCCGCTCCGTCGCCGCGACGGGAGGCCGCAGCTAGGAGCGACGATCCGCACGACGGGAGTCGAGATTGCCCACCCGCAAGCCTGGACGGGGCATTCCGCTGTCGGCCGCTCAACCTAAGCGACATGAACATAATTTAAGGAGTGAAATGGTGAAATTCGGCGGCGCCCTGTTGTTCCGTTCACTTGCCGCCACGGCGGCCATATCTGCTCCGGCTTCGGCACAGCCGGACGCGGCCGCGCGCGTGATCCGGGTCGATGCCGCCGCGGCGTCGCAGCCCGTCGATCGCTTCTTCGACCTCTCGATTGGATCCGATTATCCCGGCACCTTGATCCGCGACGACAGCATGGCGCAGCTTGCCGTCGCCACGCGCGAGCTCGGCTTTCGTTACATCCGCTTCCACGGCATCTTCCACGATGTGCTCGGCACGGTGAACGTTCGTGATGGCCAGCTCGCCTACGACTGGACGAAGATCGATGCGCTTTACGACAAGCTTCTCGCCCGCAGGATCAAGCCCTTCGTCGAGCTCGGCTTCACGCCGCAGGCGCTCAAGACGTCGGACAACCAGGTCTTCTATTGGAAGGGCAACACGTCGCATCCGCCGCTCGATAAGTGGCGCGATCTGGTCGGCGCCTTCGTGCAGCACCTGGAGGCGCGCTACGGCGCGCAGGAGGTTCGTAGCTGGTTCTTCGAAGTGTGGAACGAACCCAATCTCGCGGGCTTCTGGGAGAAGGCCGATAAGCCCGCTTACTTCGAACTGTACGATGCGACCGCGCGCACGATTAAGGCGATCGACCCGGCGCTACGTGTCGGCGGTCCCTCGACCGCAGGCGCGGCCTGGGTGCCTGAACTGCTAGATTATGCGGCAGCGCATGGGACACCGATCGATTTCGTGACCACGCACGCTTATGGCGTGGATGGCGGCTTTCTCGATGAAGAGGGCAGGTCGGACACCAAGCTGTCCCGCTCCCCCGATGCCATCTTCGGCGACGTGCGGCGGGTGCGCGCGCAGATTTCAGCATCCAAATTCCCGCATCTGCCGCTTTATTTCAGCGAATGGAGCACCAGCTACAGCCCGCGCGACCGGGTCCATGATTCCTATGTGAGCGCGGCCTTTATTCTGACCAAGCTCAAGGCGGTGCAGGGCCTCGCCCAGGGGATGAGCTATTGGACCTATAGCGACCTGTTCGAAGAGCCGGGCCCGCCGACCGCGCCCTTCGAGGGTGGCTTCGGGCTGATGAACCCGCAGGG
>Ga0207647_10000866_pt1 | contig 23423 bp, 17 predicted proteins | sample KBSCornC2_FD_184295 | JGI IMG/M metagenome (GOLD analysis project Ga0207647, IMG submission 184295) | Corn rhizosphere microbial communities from Kellogg Biological Station, Michigan, USA - C2 (SPAdes) (version 2) | ecosystem: Host-associated > Plants > Roots > Rhizosphere ... | reverse complement strand
AAGTGAAACGCGCCCGCGCCGATGGTAGTGTGGCTTAAGCCATGTGAGAGTAGGTCACTGCCAGGGGCCTCAAAGAAAAAGGCCGTCCCCGCAAGGGGGCGGCCTTTTACTTTGCGCTCTTCTTGCAGTGATCTATTCGAACATGGCTCACATGTGAGAGTAGGGCGAAGAGCCGCGATCAGCCGATGCGTTGAAGCGCATCGGCTGCGGCGATGAGCGACCCGCCAGGGATTGGCGGGGCTGGCAACCGCACCAGGGACGGGTCTGGGCAATAGCGTCACCGCCAGGGGCTTCATCCAAACCCTCAGATCTTCTGGTCTGAGGGTTTTTTGTTTTGCCTCTGCCATTGATACACTGCAGGACGGAATCCCGGGGAACGCATCCATGGGCGTTGAAGCCAGCGAACTCGCCAAGCTCTATCCGCTCGACAAGCTGCGACCGGAAAATCTCGAACAACTCGCGCGCGAGGCGTTCACCGAGGAAGTCCCGCGTGGGACCGTTCTGTTCAAAGCCGGCGATACCGACGACCACACGATTTTCGTCGCCAGCGGGCGTGTGCGCGGCGAGTATCCGGATGGCAAGCAGAAGGAAACTGACGCGAGCACCCTCCAAGGGCGCTACGCGCTGGGCGATCTGCAGCCACGGCGCTTTACCGCGACCGTGACTTCGCCCACGGCGACACTGATCAAACTCGATCGGCGCTACATGGAGAAGGTGCAGACGTGGGATCAGCTTTCGCGCGCGGAAAACTTCAAGCATTTCGACCCGAGCCCGGATGCGAATCGCTGGGTGTTCCGACTGCTGCAATCGCGCGCGCTGCACAAGCTGCCGACCGGCAACATCGAGCGCATGTTCCAGCGCTTCGAGGAAGTCGACGTCAAGGCAGGCGACGTCATCATCCGCGAAGGCGAGGAAGCCGATTACTACTACGCGATCAAGGACGGCAGCGCGTCGGTTTCAAAAAGCCTGGAAACCGGAAACTCCGTTGTGGCGTATCTGGTGCGCGGCGACACGTTCGGTGAGGACGCCCTGCTTGCCAACACCGTGCGCAACGCCACGGTGACAATGATCAAGGACGGCAAACTCATGCGCCTGGCGAAGAAAGCATTCGATGAGGTGCTGAAACCGCCGGTCGTCGAATGGCTCACTCCCGGCATGGCCTCGATCATGGCGCGCCAGGGCGCCGTCGTGCTCGATGTGCGCATGCCCGAGGAACACTCCGAACGTGCTATCAAGGGCGCGGTCAACGCGCCTTTGTATACCCTGCGCGAAAGCGTTTCTGATTTCGATCGCGCCAAGCGCTATATCGTCTACTGCAACACCGGCGAGCGCAGCGCGGCCGCCGCGTTCATCCTCAGCAAACTCGGTTTTCAGGTTTTCGCCTTGCACGGCGGATTGTCGGGAATGATACGCCAGCTGGAAAAACAGGCGTAAACCTACGACATCACGGAATCGCCGATCAGCACGATATCCGCTGGGCGGCGCGCGAACAGACCGACACAGACTACGCCCGTGATCTGGTTCAGTTCCGTCTCCAGAGCCACCGGATCGGTGATCTTCCAACCATGCACGTCGAGAATGACGTTGCCGTTGTCGGTGACGATGCCGTCGCGCCAGACCGGATTGCCGCCCCGTTTGACGATTTCACGCGCGACAAAACTGCGCGCCATCGGAATCACTTCAACCGGCAACGGGAATTTGCCGAGCACGTCCACGCGTTTGGCGGCATCGACCATGCACACGAACGTCTTGGAGGCGGCGGCGATGATTTTTTCGCGCGTCAGCGCCGCGCCACCGCCCTTGATCAAGCGCTTCTGTGCATCGCATTCGTCGGCGCCGTCGACGTAAAGCGCCAGCTCGCCAGTGCTGTTCAAATCAACGACGGGAATACCGTGTTGTTTGAGCCGAGCCGTGCTTTGCTCCGAGCTCGATACCGCGGCTTCGATCAAGCCGCGTTTGGCGCCGAGCGCGTCGATGAAATAGGCGACGGTCGAACCGGTACCGACCCCCAGAATGCTGCCTTCCTCGACATAGCCGATCGCGCGTTGCGCAGCCAGACGTTTTTGTTCTTCGCGGGCCGCGATATCCATGCTCATTCCAGCTCCAGAATAAAATCCCACTGCGCCTTGCTGACCGGCAACACTGATAACCGGTTGCCGGGACGAATCAGCGCCAGACCGTTCAGTTCCTCGCGGCTCTTCAGTTCGTTGAGTGCAATCACGCGCTTGAGTTTGCGCTTGAACTTCACATCCACCAGCGACCAGCGTGGTTCGTCGCGCGCGCTCTTGGCGTCGAAGTAATCGCTTTTCGGATCGAACTGGGTCGGATCCGGGTGTGCAGCCGTCGCCACCTCTGCGATGCCGACCACGCCCGGTTCGTCGCAGCTGGAGTGATAGAACAACACGCCGTCGCCCTTGCGCATCTCGCGCAGGAAATTGCGCGCCTGATAATTGCGCACGCCGCTCCACGGCTCGGTTTTTTTTCGCGCCAGATCGTCTATCGAAAATTCGTCCGGCTCGGATTTCATCAACCAATAATTCATGGCGTCATGGCGTCCGCTACGCTGCAGGCGATCAATTCGCGATCAGTGGCGATGAAGTCGAGACGAACATCCCACTCCGCCGGAGCAATCTGCGCAACTTCCTGGAAATGGTAACCGATACCCACCAGCACGGGGCGCGCGGGCCGCTGCGCATCGCGCAGGAACGCGAAGCTGCGATCGTAATAGCCGGCGCCCATGCCCAGGCGATTGCCTATTCGATCAAAGCCCAGCAGTGGCAGCAGCACGACGTCCAGTTCGTTCGGTGCGAGATCGCCTTTCGCCACGTCCGGTTCGGGAATGCCGTAACGATTGTGGCGCAAAGCCGCACCGGGCTGCCACGCCGCGAAGCGCAACAGATCGGGTTCGGCGAGCAGCGGCAGGAAATATTCTTGCTCGCGTGCACGAAGGCTCGAGTAGACAGCGTGCAGCGGCATTTCCCCGCCGACCGCCCAGTAGCCGGCGACACGGGCATCGACAAGAAATTCCGGCAACTGTTCGAGCGACTTGGCGAGTGCTTCCGCAGCGGCCATGCGCTCGCGCGCGTCCAAGCCCGCGCGTTGCGCGCGCAAGCGTTGGCGCACAGCGGAGCGATCAGGAATTGAGCTCACGCGAAGACAGGAGAAAAGAAGGGGCGCCCTCCGCGATGCCGTTGCACACCGAACGACCTTGATCCCGAGGATCAGGTGGGAAAGCTCGCCGATCGTAAGGCTTTCCGCTCGCGGCGGACTTGCACACAGACACAGGCACTGCTAACCCGGGGTCGTATATAGGAACAAGGCAATATGGTTGGATGTGCTGTCGTACACCGCAGGGGACGCAGCGTCATTTTACCGGTGAGGCGAGTGCACCATCAAGCTTTGCGCGCAGCATCTGCAGATGTTGTGCCAAAGCACCGTTGTCTGAATCATTGTGCGCGCGCAATTGCATCAATTCATGCGCGATGTTGAGCGCTGCCATCACGGCGATGCGATCGACGCCCGCTGAACGCGCGTTGCTGCGAATCTCGCGCATTTTTGCGTCGAGATAAGCGGCCGCCGCGATCAGACCCGGCTTTTCCTCAGGTGTGCAGCCGATCAGGAATTCGCGATCGAGAATGTTGACGCTGACGGGCGCTCCGCTGCTCATGCGCCGTTCTCCAGCGAGCGCAGGCGCGCGATCATCGCTTCCACGCGCGAACGTGCCTGTTCGTTTTTTGCCAGCAGATTCGATCGTTCCGCCGACAACTGTTCCTGACTCTGGCGCAGGCTGCGGTTTTCCTCGGCCAGACGCTGACACATCTCGAGCAGGCGATCGACGCGCCCGCTGACTTCCTGCAGTTCGGTCAAGGTGGCATTGCTGTTTGGCATGGATCGACTATAGGCGGGTGTTAAGAAAGGGTCAACGCAGCAGCGTCGTCACCTGCGCACGTTCGCTCGGACGACTGCGCTCGAATTCGCGCAGGAACGTGAACGCGGCGGCGGCTTCCAGCGGTGGCGACAGCCAGTGGCCCTGAATCGCGTCGCAACCCTGTTCGTGCAGGTATTCGAGCTGCTCGAGCGTCTCCACGCCTTCGGCAACGACATCCAGGCCCAGCGAATGCGCCATCGTGATGATGGTCTTGGTGATCGCCTCGTCGTCCGGATCGGTGGTGATGTCGCCGACGAAACTGCGGTCGATCTTCAGCGTGTCGATCGGCAGACGTTTTAGATAGCTCAGCGACGAATAACCGGTACCAAAATCATCGATCGCGATGGTCACGCCGAGTGCGTGCAGACGATCGAGCGTGTGGATCGCGCGTTCCGGATGCTCCATCAGCACGCTCTCGGTGAGTTCGAGTTCAAGGTGGGTGGGGTCCATGTCGAGCTCGGCTAGGATCTCGCACAGACGCTGCGTGAGTTCTTCGCGCAGCAACTGCAGCGCGGACAGGTTCACCGACATCGTGATGCCGCTCAGTCCGCGTTCCTGCCATTCGCGCAGCTGCGCGCAGGCGCGGAACAGCACGAATTCGCCGATGCGCTCGATCAGCCCGGCTTCCTCGGCGAGCGGAATGAATTCGGTCGGGGTGACGTCGCCGAATTCGGGATTGTTCCAGCGCAGCAGCGCCTCGACCCCGGCAATACGGCCCTCACTGAGCGCGAGCATCGGCTGATAAACCAGATGCAATTCGTTGCGCTCCAGCGCCATGCGCAGTGCGCTGACCATGCCGGCGCGCTGGCGCGCGACTGCGTCCATCGCCGGCGTGTAGACGCGGAACACGTTGCGGCCTTCTTCCTTGGCCTGGTACATCGCGGTATCGGCGTACTTGAGCAGGTCGGTCGGAACCTGGGCGTGATCCGGATACAGGCTGATGCCGATCGACGGCGAGATCACTACGTGCTGGCCACCGTCAAGCTGCAGCGGTTGCGTGAAGACCTCGAGCAGTTCTCCGGCGATTTTCTGCGCGTCGTCGATGTGCTGCACGTCTTCGAGCACGACAGTGAATTCGTCGCCGCCAAGGCGCGCCACCGTGGCAGTGTCGCGCACGTTCGCACGCAGGCGTTCGCCGACGGCCTTGAGCACGCGATCGCCGGTGGCGTGCCCCATCGAATCGTTGACGTGCTTGAAGCGGTCCAGATCGAGGAACAGCACGGCGACCTTGTGCGCAGTGCGGCGTGCGCGGATCACGGCATGCGCGAGCCGCTCACCGAGCAAGGTGCGGTTCGGCAGGCCGGTCAGCGTGTCGTAATTGGCCAGATAGCGCAGTTCCTGTTCGGCGCGCTTGCGGTCGGTGATGTCGGCCATCACGCCGACATAATGCGTGCGCTGGCCGTAGGCATCGCGCACCGTGCTGATCTCGAGCCAGCAGAGGAATTCCTCGCCGTCCTTGCGCCGCTGCCATAGCTCACCACGCCAGTGGCCGTTGCGCACGAACTCGGCGCGCATCGCCATGTAGTACTCCGGCGGATGCTGGTTGCTGTTGAGCATGCCGGCGCTTTCGCCCGCGCAATCGGCCTCGGAGTAGCCGGTCATGCGCGTGAACGCCTGATTGACCGAAAAGAAGCGGAAATCGAGGTCGGTGACCGCGACCGCTTCACTCATGCTCGCGATCACTTCGCTGGCAATGCGCCGGTCGGCATCGGCCGCGCGCGCAGCGGTGATGTTGCGCGCGGTGCCGCAAACGCGCAGCGCCTTGCCTTCGGCATCGCGCTCGACCACCTTGGCGCGCGACAACACCCAGATCCACTCGCCGTCAGCGTTGCGGATGCGGTGCTCGGATTCGAAGAAATCCGTGCGCCCCTCGGCGTGGTCGTACAGACGCTTTTCCACCAGCGGGAGATCTTCCGGATGCACGGCCTGGGTGCGCCATTGTTCGGCTGACAACGTCTCCTCGCGCTTGCCGCCGACCAGCTGATCGGCACCGATGCGGATGAGCACCTGTTTGCCGATATCCCAGTCCCAGAACTCATCGCCCGAGCCCCACAATGCCAGACGCAGGCGATCTTCGCGCTCACTCAATTCGCGATGGTGACGCGCCTCGCGCTGGCGCCGCCGCCGATAACTCAGGAGCAAGAGCGTGAAAAACGTGCCGGCAAGCAGGACATACAAAACCTTCATGCCGGTTGTTGCCCACCACACCGGTGTCACTTGCAACGGCAGACTCGTGCCTTGCTCGTTCCAGACGCCGTCGGCGTTGGCGGCGCGCACTTCGAACATGTAGTTGCCGACCGGCAGGTTCGTGTACACCGCTTCGTGGCGCGTGCCGCTGTCGATCCAGTCCGGATCAAAGCCATTGAGCCGATAGACGAAGTGGTTGCGCTCCGGCGCGTCGAATTCGAGGGCGGCAAACTCAAAGCGCACGACGCGCTGCAATGCCGCCATGGTGACGCCGTCCTTGCCGATCGGCATCGATTCGGCATCGCTGCCCGCGTGCACGCCGGTGATCGCTACCGGCGGTGGCGCCAGATCGCCGTGCAGCGCGGCCGGTTGGAACAGATTGACGCCGTGCAAGCCGCCGAATGCCAGTTCGCCATTGGCGCGCGCCAGGCTCGCGCCGCCATTGAATTCCATGCCTTGCAGGCCATCCTTGAGTGTGAACGAACGGAACGCACCGCGCGCCCGATTGAACGTGGCAATGCCGGCGGCGGTGCCCATCCAGATGTTGTGTTCGGCGTCTTCGAGAATCGAATAAACGGTGCCCACGCGAAAATCGTTGCTCGCCGAGTAATGCGAAAAACGCAGGCGCTCGACGTCGGGAAGATCGACGCGATCCAGCCCGCTCTGCGTGCCGATCCACAGTGCGCCGTCGCCACTCTGGTAGATACTGCGCACGAGGTTGTCGGACAACGATTGAGCGTCGCTCGCATCGTGCCGATAGGTGTGCATGCTGCCCTTGGCGGGATCGTAGACGCTCAAGCCGTCGAGTGTGCCGATCCAGATGCGCGCGTTGCTGTCTTGGAATGTGGCCATGACGACGTCGTTGGCCAGACTGTCGCCTTGCTCCGGCTGATGACGGAACCTCTCCCAGCGCGTCGGTTGGTCCGTGCCGGCGAGCCAGCCGTGCGCGAGGCCCTTGCCGAATGTACCGAACCAGACGCTGCCGTCGCGCGCCGGCAGCACCGTGCGCACGGAAACATCCGTGGCGCCCGATGCCCCGCCCAAAACCACGGGCGTCGCGCGGCGTGTCTGCGGATCGAACAGGAACGTGCCGCGATACGTCGCCACCCAGAGCTTGTCGCCGCCAGCGTGCGCCAATGCGGTGATCTGGCCCTGCAAACGTGGATCGGCGGGCGCGCCGGCTTTGAACAGGTCGTCGAAATATTCGAAGCTTTCGTGCGCCGGATCGTAACGTTTGAGTCCATCGCCTTCGGTGCCGATCCACAGACGCCCGTTGCCGTCTTCGGCCAGCGCGCGAACCATGTTCGCCATCTGGTTGCGCTCGGCGGCGCCGTCCACCACCAGTCGGAATTGCGCGCCCTGGGGATTGGCTATGGCCACGCCGCTGATCTGCGTGCCGAGCCAGAGCAGACCGGAGCGATCCAGCAGCAATTGCGAGACGTAATCGTCTGGCAGCGAACCGGGAATGTTGTGCTCGCGGTGCAACTGCTTGGCCATGCGCGTGGACGGATCGTAAACGACAACGCCGGCGCCGAACGTCGACAGCCATAGCCTCCCGCTGCCGTCCTGCGCGAGCGCGCGCACGGGAGCGGCGTCGACGCCGCCTTCCGGCCACACGCGTTGCGCTTTGCCGTGCTCGATGTCGATTCGATAGAGTCCATCGCGAGCCCCGGCATACAAACTGCCGTCGCTGGTCGGCAACACACTGAACGCCGCTGGCAGATCGTGCGCCGCGACCGTCTGGGTGGCGGTTGGATCCAGGTGCAGCAGCCCGGTCGAAGACGCCGCCCAGACGGCGCCGTCGCTCGCGCGCACCAGCTGGAAGATGCGCGTCGGTTCGTTGCCCGCGGCAAAGCGAAACACTTCGCGGCGCTGCTTGCCGTCCTTGTCCATGAGCTCGACGCCGGCGTTGGTGCCGATCCAAAGCCCGTGCGGCGGATCGAACAGCAGTGCGCCGATGGCGTCGCGCGGGTTCGGCTGGCCGGCGCCGATTTCCGAACGCGCGACCACGCGACCGGCGGCCGGATCCACCGCCGCCAAGCCATGCGTGGCGCCGCCGACCCAGAGCAAACCTTGCGCATCTTCGGCCAGCGCGGTGATGAAGCTTTCCGGCAAGGAGCCCGCGTCATTCGGGGTGTGGTGGAATTGGCGATAGCGATAGCCGTCATACTGATGCACGCCATCTTGCGTGGCGATCCAGATGAAGCCGGTGTGGTCCTGCAGCAGCGCGGTGACGGTGTGTGACGTCAGCCCACGTTCGCTGCCGAGCGAATCGAAGTAGTAGCGCCTTTCACCGGCATGTGCGACGAAGGCCAGCAGCAGCGCCGGCAGCGCCCATCGGCATCGCAGCTTCCAACTTCCCCTAGGAAACGGCATAACACGCGCGTACAGACTCTTGGGAATTCCGATCATACACACAATCCGGCGCGGGGCGGCAGGCCCGTGCGGCCTGTTAGAATGTCGTATGGGCAACGTTTCTCCCCTCACGCACGCGCAACTTGGCGAAATGCTCGCACAGCTGCACCTGGGCGTAGGCGCGAGCGATCTGCATGGCTCGCTCACCGGCTACGTTTGCGGCGGCGGCAGCGCCGGCGCACGCGGCTGGCTGGAGGCGCTGGAATTAAAACCCGAGGCGCAGGCCAGTCTTCCGGATGCCGCGCTGGTGCGACTCTACGAGGATTGCGTCGCCTGGTTCGGCGACCCGGACCTGTCTTTCGAACCGCTGCTGCCGGAAACGGATGCGACGCTCGATGCGCGCGCTGACGCGCTGGTGGAGTGGTGCCGCGGCTTTCTCGGCGGGCTTGGCCTCGCCGGCATTTCCGCGCGCGCCGGCATGTCCGCGGACGCCAGCGAAATCCTGCATGATCTGAGCACGATTGCAGGATCGCGTTTCGAATACGCCGATGCCGAAGAAGACGAGAACGCGCTCGCCGAAGTGATCGAATTCATTCGCGTCGGCGTATTGCTGTTGCACGCGGAATTGAACGCGCGGCCCGGCGCGATGACGGTACACTGAATGATCGACGCCAAGGAATACGCCCGTCGCCGCAAGCAATTGATGCGCATCATCGGTGACGACGCGATCTGCATCGTGCCTGCGGCGCCCGAGCGTGTGCGCAATAACGACAGCCACTATCCTTATCGTCAGGACAGCGATTTCCACTATTTGACCGGGTTTCCTGAACCCGAAGCCGTGCTCGCTCTGATCCCGGGCCGCGAACACGGCGAGGCGATCCTGTTCTGCCGCGAGCGCGATGCCGAACGCGAAGCCTGGGACGGCAAGCGCGCCGGTCAGGAAGGCGCGGTGCGCGACTTCGGCATGGACGACGCGTTCCCGATCGACGACATCGACGACATCCTGCCCGGCATGATCGAAGGACGTTCGCGCGTTTATTACCATTTCGGCCGCGACACCGAGTTCGACGTCAAGCTCATCGGCTGGGTCAATCGCGTACGCGCACTGATCAAGCGCGGCGCGCGCGCTCCGCACGAGTTCGTCGCGCTCGGCCACATCCTGCACGATTTGCGTCTGTACAAGACGCGCGACGAACTGCGTCTGATGCGCAAGGCGGCAAAGATTGCAGCGAGCGCGCACGTGCGCGCGATGCGCAAAGTTCGCGCCGGCATGAACGAGCACGAGATCGAAGCCGAGTTGCTGCACGAGTTTCGCCGGCACGGCGCCGTCGATAGTTATCAGCCGATCGTCGGCGGTGGCGACAACGGCTGCGTGTTGCATTATCACGCCAACAATGCGCCGCTCAAGGACGGCGACTTGCTGCTCGTGGATGCCGGCGCCGAATACGAGTGCTACGCGTCCGATATCACGCGCACGTTTCCGGTCAATGGCAAGTTCTCGCCGGAACAGCGTGCGTTGTACGACATTGTGCTCGCCGCGCAACGCGCGGCAATCAAGGAGATCCGGCCGGGCAAACCGTTCGGCGCGTATCACGACGCCGCCGTGCGCGTGATCACCGCGGGATTGATCAAACTCGGCCTGCTCAAGGGCGGCGTCGACAAGAACATCCGCGAGCACACCTATCGCAAGTTCTACATGCACAAAACCGGGCACTGGCTCGGCCTCGACGTGCACGACGTCGGCGCCTATCGTGTCGACGGCGAGGATCGAGTTCTCGAACCGGGCATGGTGGTCACGGTCGAACCCGGCATCTACATTGCGCCGGACGCGAAAGGCGTGCCGGCGAAATGGCGCGGCATCGGCATTCGCATCGAGGACGACGTCGTTGTCACGCGCGACGAAGCGGAAGTTCTCACCACTGCGGTGCCGAACGACGCGGACGAGATCGAGGCGCTGATGGCGCAGGCGCGCAAGTAGCATGCGCGCGTTCGTGCTGTTGCTGTGGTTCGTCAGCGCGTGCGCGCGCGCAGCGACCGTGCCCGTCCACTTCGGCCTGTTCGATACCGTGCATACCGCTGCGCCGGCTGGCGCGGCCAAACGCGCCGTCGTACTCATCTCGGATTCGAGCGGATGGAGTGCACGCGACGAAGCGCTGGCGACAGCGCTTGCCGGTGACGGTGCGCTCGTGTTCGGCGTCGACCTTCCGATCTATCTGAAGCAAATGCTGTCGATCGACGAGAAATGCGCATTTCCGGCCGGCCATTTCGAGGAAATGATTCACTGGATGCAACGCGAGCAAAAACTGGACAAGTTTATTTATCCACTTCTGGTCGGCGATGGCGCCGGCGCCACGTTCGCCTACGCGCTCGATGCGCAGGCGCCCGCAGGCACGTATGCGGGGCTGATCACGCTCGGCTGGGATGCGTCGTTGCGTCTGCCCAAACCGGTTTGCCGCGGTGATGTCGGCAACATGACCGCGCCGGACGGCGCCGGCGCCTTCCGTGTCGTGCCGGTGCGCAAGCTCGCCAATCCGTGGCTGCCGCAGCCGTTCGCACCGGGCGCTCGCCGTGTCGGCGTACTCGAAAAGTTGCCGGCGCGCGTAAAGAACTGGCTGACGCCTGCGGCGAACGACGCCGGTGTCGCGCTCGTCGCCGACATCGATTGGCTCACCGCGCGTGCGGAATCCGCGCCGCCGCTGCCGAGCGATGTTGCGGACCTGCCGCTGGTCGAAGTGCCGGCGCAAGGCGAATTCGCGCAGCGCGTCGCGATCATCCTCACTGGCGACGGCGGCTGGGCGGGTCTGGATATCGCCGTCGCCGACCAGCTGGCCAAACGCGGCATTGTCGTGGTCGGCCTGAACACGCTCAAGTTTTTCTGGCAGACACGCAAACCCGTCGAAGCCGCCGACGCGCTCACGCGCATCATCGGCCATTACGGCGCGCAGCACCCACGCGCTGATTTCGTCGTGCTCGGCTATTCGTTTGGCGCAGCGCTGTCGCCCGTTGTGGTCAATCGCGTGCCGGACGCCGCGCGCGCGCGCATCGCCGCGCAGGTGCTGATCTCGCCGGACCCGGAAGCCGTGTTCGAGATCCACGTCGGCGACTGGTTCGGTTCGACCAAGCACGAAGGTGCGATCCCGATTCTGGCCGAGATCGGCAAATCCAAAGTGCCGGTGATCTGCGTACACGGCCAGGACGAAGACGACAGCTTCTGCAAAACCCTGCTCGGCAAACCCAACGTGCGCGAACTCGTGCTGCCCGGCGGGCATCACTATAACGGTGATTACGACAAGCTCGGGGCGGGGATTGCGGGAGCGTTGCCGAAGAAGTAGCTGATATCGACATGCGCTGGTTTTCGGCGTAGCGTAGCAAGCGTCGCTGGCGGTAGGAGAAAATCATGGCACGCGTTCCGGTCATCAGCTCGCCGTGTCCACTGCGCTGGAAATCGATGCCGAGCGCCGGCATGGATTTTTGCGGTCAGTGCAGCCGCCGTGTGCATAATCTTGATGGTCTCAATGACGCCGAACGCCAAGCATTTTTCGCGACTTGCTCGGGCGAGGTTTGCGTGGCGTACACCGTGAGACGATCGAGCGCGCTCGCTGGTGTGCTGGGCTTGGGTGTCGCGGCCGCGGCGCTGGCATCCGGTACTCCTGCAATGGCCGAGGAATCCGTCGTGCAGCCGGTCGTGACGGGTCCGACCTGTGATCCCAATGCGAAGGAGCAGGCGCTCGAAACCATCATCGCCGGCGGGACGACTGCGGCTGCGCAATGGGTGGACGAACGCGAGGCCAAACTGCCGGAGCGGCCGCAGATCGGGGAGATCGACGCGACGGAATGGTTGCCGACGCCGGCCTCCAGGTAAGCTAGTTTTCGCGGACTGCGCCGACTTTTTCGATTTTCAGCAGCGGCAACTGTGCCAACAACGTGTCGAATTCGCCGGGGTCGCCGCTGCCGACCGCGAGCGCGACATGCGTCGAATCGAAACCGTTCAATGCTGCGTCGTAGCTCCGCCAGCGTGCGCCGTCCCATGCTTGAACCCAGGCGTGAGGACTGAAGACATCTTTTTTACCACTGAAGCGGTCCGAATAGGCGAGCCCGGCGACGACGCGCGTGGGGATGCCCTGCGCTCGCGCGAGCGCCGCGAGCAGCACGGCGAATTCGGTGCAGTCGCCGGAACCCGTATGCAGCGCCGTGAGCGCATCGCTGTAGCCGAGAAAGTCGGCGTGACCGCTTAACATTCGGTGCACGACAAGCTCTTGCAGCTTGCGCATGCGGAAGTTCACGCTCGCGCTATGCGGTACGGTGTTCAACGCGAGGTGATGTATTTCCGCATCGTCGTTCTGCACCCACGCATTGGAGGCAAGGTAGAGCGCGAGTTCAGCAGTCGTCGGGCGTTCCGTGTCGCCGCAGGCATCGCAAATCGTCACGACAGCGCGAGCACCATCGAACACGGTAGCCTGCTCCATGGTCTGCGCGACCCGAGGGCGCTCGCCGTCGGACCGAACGATGACGTAGCGCAGTTTACGGTGCTTGAACCAATCCGGTATTTGGACCGGTGATCGCACGACGAGCCGATCCATTGGATCCACCGGCTGCGCTACGGGTGCATCGCATTCGTGCTCGCACGGCGTCCATGTCAATCGCGTACCGAGCAGGTTGGATTCGATGCGCTCGATGTTGCCCTCGGTGTCGAACCACGTGTCTTCTTGCGCGCCTTTCCTCGAGGCCCCGCTGGTTGCACGCACATGAACCTGATTCGTCGGCGTGTCGGCGATGATATTCGCGCGAACGTGGCCGGACGTCCGACGCACCGGATCGAAAATCAGCAGGTCGATCGCTGACTGGTCATGTTTCCACAATGCCGCGAAGCGTTCGCTGCGGTCAGGCGTAAACAGCGTGCCGTCGGGGAGATCGATTGATTGATCGGCAGACGAGGTCGCGATCTTCAGTGCCGTGGCGCTGCTGAACGTGGCGTGCAAAGTTTGATGCACGGTCCCCGCCGTGAGTTCGTAATCGAACGCCAACGGTTTGCCGGCTGCCGAGCTCCGGAATTCGATGTGACGCTGCATACGCGAATCGTGACCGAGCTCACGGACGAACAATGTCACGGTTTCGCTTTGCTGATTCTCATTTGCGACAATCCGCTGTTCTTCGCGCGCGTAGCCGGTGCGCACGCCGTCGACCGACAACGTGAACCAACGGGCATTCGTCGCGGCATTCGCGCACGGCGAGGCGATTATCGCTGCCGCGAGCGCGACGCAAATGTAAGTCGATCTCACTGCTAACCAATCAACAAGCGCCGATACCCACCCGACACCAGCGCCGCAATATCGATCAGCAAGCCGGGCACCCACGCGCCGCGCGGATAGGCCAGATATGAGCCGATCCATTCCGGCTTGAACTTGTCTTTGTAGCGGCGCACGCCTTGATAGTTGTAGAGTCGATTGCCGTACTGGAACGCCAGCGCGGCGAGGCGTTCGTTGACGCGCGCGTACGGGTTGTCGCCGACGCGTGACAGCGGGGCCATGCCGAGGCTGAACAGTTCGTAGCCTTGTTCCTGCGCCCACAGCATCACTTTCGCAAACAGGAAATCCATCGTGCTGCGTGGCGTGTCGGCGACATGGCGCATCAGGTCCACGCTGGCGTGGCCGCCGGGTCCGTAGGGCGGCAGCACGTTGGCGAACGCGATCAGTTCGCCGTCGCGGCGTACCAGGCCGAGCGGACTCCAGGAAAAATACTCGGGATCGAAGCGGCCAAGCGAAAAGCCTTTTTCGCTGCTGCCCTTGTCGGCGAGCCAGGCGTCGGAGACGCGCTCCAGATCGGTGAGCAACGCGGTATCGAACGGCGGGTATACAAGTTCAAAAGTCAACTTTTCCTTGACCGCACGGTTCGTTGCCTGACGCAGATCTTCCCAGCGCTTGCCGGTGAGCGAGAATTCGTCGAGCCGCACGAGCGCGAGTTCGCCGAGCTTGAACAGGTCGAAGCCGTGATCGTGGTAGAGCGAAAGATCCGGTTCCAATACTTCATAGAACACCGGCACGCGATCCTGCGCATCGGCAAAATGGCGAAAATCCAGGATCGCCCGCGCAATGCCGGCATCGCTGCCGCATGGCGAGCCGAGCGCGACGAGGCGGTCGCGTACTGAACCGTAGGCGATGACGGCTTGATGATCGGCGGCCCAGAACAGATGCTTGTCGGCCATGAATGTCAGATGCGCGAACTCGCCGCCGCCATGCGTTGCGTACAACGCTTTTGCGCGCACGAGTTCCTCGCGATCGGGCAATGTCAGCTGCGGACGCTTGACTGCGAACGCCTGCCAGATCAAATAGATCACGAGGCCGAGCAACGCGGCCGCAAGGCCACGACCCATGCGCGAGGTGTGTTCGCCGAAGCCGATATAAAACAGGTCGAACGAATCGTCACCCAAAACCTGCGCGACGCCGATCGCGAAGAACACCAGCACACAGACGCCCAAGCCCGCATACCAGCCGAACGTTGTCGCGGAGGTCAGCGTCATGGCGCGGCGCGTGAACACGCGCTTGCGTGTGCGCAACAGTGCGGCGACTGCGAGCAGAAACAGCGCTTCGCCGAAATGCAGGCCTTTGGTCACGGCCAACGCGGCACTGATCAGCAGCAGCCATTGCGCGACGCGATACGCCAGGCGCAGACGACCGTCGATGCCACGTGCGAGCCCGAGCAGGATCACGCCGGACAGAATCGAAAACCAGTTCGAACTTTCCACCGCGAGAATCGGCAAGCTCGCGCGGACTTGTTCGACGTGCTCGCTCACCGAAGGAATCGCTGCCGAAGCCAGCTGCATGGCGCCGGCGCCGAACGTCAGGATCGCCAGCAGGCGCGTGCCGAGATCGCCGAGCAAAGTCACCGGCAGGCCGAGCACGCCGAACAGCGGGTGACCGGACAGGCGCGTGCGCAGACGCGTGAGCATCGGTGAACGCCGCGTCAGCATCTCCGAACCCATGAACAGCGCCATCAGCAACGGCAGCAGGTAGTAGGCGATGCGGAACAGCATCAGGCCGGTGACGATCGCCGCCTTGTCGTAACCGGCTTCGGTCAGCGCGAGCAAAATCAAGCCATCGAACACGCCGAGTCCGCCCGGCACCTGGCTTACCAGGCCGAGCACGCCAGCGCCGGCAAACGCGCCGAGCAGCAGGCCGGGTTTGACGTGTTCGCCGGTAATGTAGATGCAGGCATAGAGCGTCGCCGCGGCGAGCAACCAGTCAAGCAGCGAGACGAGTGTGAGTTGGATTTTGAGCGGCCACGATGGCAGCCCGACATCGGCCGGCAGCCAACGCATCAGCGGGCGCCGCGTGGTCAGGAAAAAATACAAAGGCAGATAGAGAGCGGCGCCGATCAGCACCGCGGCGGCAAGCCAGCGCTGCGCGGTACCGGCGGTCAACGGCATCGAGCTTGTCGCCAGGGTGAGGATGACGAGCAACGACAGGCCCGACATCAGCGACAGCGCCTGCATGCCGATCAGCGCGGCGGCGCGCGACAGCGGCACGTTCAGGCCGCTCAGACCCATCAGGCGAATACTCGCGCCCATTGCGCCGGACAGGTTCAGCGTGTTCGCCATGCTGTTGGCGACGAAGGCCAGGCGAAAACAATCGCCGGCGTGCAGCCCGAGCGAAAGCCAGCGCGCAATGAGGAAATCGACGCAGCCGGTGAAAGCCACGCCGAACACGGCGAGCATGGCGACGCCGAGCGCCGGCAGAGTCGGCACGTCGAGCAGCGCACGTTGCACTTCCACGAGCGGAAAGGTGCCGAGCTCGTGCCACAGCAGCCACACCGTCAGCGCCAGGAACGCCGTCGGTACCATCCAGCGCAGCTTGGCGAGCGCACTCGGTGCGGTCGACGCGATGGCGGACGTTTCGTTCATCCGGTCGCGGCAGAAATCAATTGTCGGCGGTCGCGGCGCGCGCCGCGGCCCCGTGATCGCGCAATTCGATCAAGCCCGCACGGTATTGCGGCATCCAGTTGCGCGGCACGCCGAAGCCGTGACCCACCTTCGGCAGCATGATCACTTTTCCATTTTCTACTCTGTCCACAAACGCGACTGTCGCCGGCGGATTGCAGACCTGATCGACTTCGCCCTGCAGCACGATCCACGGCGTCGGCACGCGCGGTACCGTGTTGAAGATCGGCCAATACGGCGCGTGCGACATTTTCGTCGCGGTGAGGCCGCCGGCGCCTTCGCACCATGGTTTGTGAATGATGAGGTCCGGACAGAAGCCGAGAGTCATCGCGCCGCCGTAGCGCGTGTCACCGGCCTCCGCCAGCGCCGCATAGGCAATTGTTGCGCCGGAGGAGTAGCCGATCAGTACTGGCGGGAACGCGGCCGGAATTTTCATTTCCTTTTTTACTGCGTCGCCAATGCGATCGAGCAGGCCGGCGGCATCGCTGCACGCACCGTTGCTCGCTTCGAGCGCCTTCAGGTAGGCCGGGGTGCTGAAACCGGCCACCCAGTAGCCGAGTTCCGCCGCGGTCTGCGCCATATCCCATACGCCGAGGTTCCAGCCGCCGTCGCCGGACAGGAACAACGCCATGCCGCGCGCCGCACCTTGCGGTGCATAGATCGTCACTTCGCCAATGCCCGGATACTCGATGATACGCGCGGCTTTGGGATCATGCGCTGGCGGTTTGGGTTTTGCCGGAGCCGTGGCAACGGGCTTGGCGGATTTCGCCCGGGTCGAGTGGGATTTCGACGTTGCCGTTTTGGTCGACGCGGCATCGTCGGCGCATGCGGCACCGGCGAAGCAGGTTGCGATTGCCGCAATGACAAGCTGCGGCAGAAGAGCTCTCAAAGAATAATTCGACACGATGGCTTTGCCGGACTGGCCGGCTCCTTGCTTTTCGGATATTTGCGCCGGACGGCGCGAATACCGATTATCGCATTCTTTGCGCTGACTCCCACAGCGTGCGTGGGACTCTAATTCGCCGCAAATGCGTCCCGCGTCAGGTTTTCCGGATCGCCTGCCGTGCAGACGACATCGTCCTCGATGCGAATACCGCCGTAGTGGCGGAACTTGTCGACCTTTTCCCAGTTGATATCCCTGGACTGCGGTGAATCCTTGAGTTTGCCCAGCAGCAGGTCGATGAAATAGATGCCCGGTTCGATCGTCACGACCATGCGCGGCTGCAGCGTGCGCGTGAAGCGCAGATAAGGGTGCGCGTTCGGGCGCGGGATCGTGCCGCCGGATTCGTTCTTCTGAAAGCCGGCGACGTCGTGCACCTGCAAGCCAATCGGGTGGCCAAGCCCGTGCGGAAAAAACGCCGTGGACACGCCGCTTTCCACCGCGCTTTCCGCGCTCAGGCGGATGAAGCCCTGCTCGCGCAGAATGCCGGCAAGCACGTGATGCGCCTGATCGTGCAGCTGCGGATAGCTCTGGCCATCGCGCACCTTGCTCACGAACGTGCGCTGTGCGGCGTCGACTGAATCGACCAGCATCTGGAATTCGCTTGCCGCGGGTGCGGCGTAGGTGCGCGTGATGTCACTCGCGTAGCCGTGGTAACTCGCGCCGGCGTCGATCAGGAATGAATCGGCATGCGCGGGCGGGGAGCGATTCAGGTCCGTGTAATGCAGGATCGCGCCGTGCTGGTTCAGCGCGATGATATTGCTGTACGGCAACTCATTGTCGGTTTCGTGCACGGCGCGCAGATACGCCATGTGAATATCGTACTCGGAAGCACCGCTGCGGAATGCAGCTTCCGCGGCGCGATGCGCGCGCGTGCCGAGCTTGCTCGCTACACGCATCATGCCCAGTTCGTAGTCGGTCTTGTAACTGCGATGCCAGTGCAGATAGTTCAGCACGGCTTCCGGATTGTTCGGGCGCGTGGAGTCGAGCGCGATATTGTCTTCGCCGATGATCGCGCAGCGCGTCAACGGCGGCAATTGCGCGAGCGCTTCCCTGGCTTCGCGGATGATGACGACATCGAAATGCTCGACCCAGTAGCCGGCCGGCGCTTCGGGTACCACGTGCCAGTAATCGCGTGGCTGCAGATAGACGAGTTTCGGTTTGCTGCCCGGCGTATACGAGATCCACGAGCCCGGCGCTTTTGTCACCGGCAGCCAGTGCTTGAAGTGCGGATTCACCGCGAAAGCGTAATCGCGATCGTCCAGAAACTGCTGGCGCGGCATACCCGCGGCGATCAGCAGATGATCGAAGCCGCCCCGCGCGAGCGCGGCGTCGGCGCGCGTTTTCAGTTCACGCAGATGTTCCGGATAAAGTTGAGCGAGCAGATCCGACATGGCAGCACTCGTGTTGGCGAGCGCCTATTGTGCCACGTCACGCCAAATGGCCGCCGGGACTCATGACCCAGTCGTACAGCACATTGTAATCATCGGGTGCGATATCGATGATGCGAAAACCGCTCCAGTACTGGCCGGGCACGTTCGCCGCCTCGCACCATTGCTCGTGTACCCCGACTTCGAGCTGATGCGATTTGGCGCTTGCGCCGCTCGGCAGTTGGAACTGGAACTGAAACAGCGCGTCTTCGGGCAGCTTGCGGCTGGTGATCAACAGCATGCCGTCGATCGACAGATTGCCGACATGGCCTATCTGCGCTCCGGTGATGGAGTCGGCGACCTGGATCGCTTGGTGTGCGCGCTTGCGCTGGCTGCGCCGATGCTCAGACATTGCGTTCTCCGAGGCTCAGGCCGGCTTCTGTGCCGCATCGCGGCCGATCAGTTGCCGCAACGATGCCATGATGGATTTCCAGGCGCGATCCACCAGCGATTCCTGATCCGGTTCGATGATAAAGGCCTGCTCGTGCACAAGATCCTGGGCCAGCTGCTGCAGGGATTTTTCCTCGGCGCGCACGCCACGCTGGTTGACGAACAACGCATGTCCGGTCACGGTCGAGTACCAGGCCAGCTTGCGGCGCGAACGTTCGCCTTGCTGATTGATGATCAGCTCGAACCAAGTGCCGAACGGCAATGACTTCAGGCGTTCGAGCATGCTCGCTTCGACACTGCCCGCGGGGAAATCCTTGTGCGCGTGCACATTCTTGTGCGGCGTCGATGCGGCTGCATCATCGCCAAGATGCGGCTTGTTCTTGAGCTTGATGGCGATTTCCGTGCTCGAACTCGGATCTTCGCCGTGCGCATGTTCCGGCTCGAACAGGCGTTTGATGATCGTCTGGATGTCATCGCGGTGATAGCCAACCTGGTCCAATGCCGTGGCGATATCCTCGCGCAGCGCGCCGGGAATCTTCGCATCACCGCTTCGGCTCGCGTTCGTCTCCAGCAGTTTGTCCGCGACGGCGAGTCGATGCGCATACGCCTCGCTTTGTTCGCCCTGACGCAGCAAAGTCAACGCGAGAACATCGGTCCACGCCTGTTCCAGCAGCGTGCGCACGAGCTTGCTCGGCCGCGCGGCGGCGATGCGCGAAGCTATGGCGTTGCGTGCCTGCTCGCGCGCCAGGCTCAGCTTCTCGCGTCCACGCGCTGCGTCCACGTGTCGGCGTTCGGCCACTTCGGCCTTGCGCGTCAGTGTGTGCATGTGTTGCGTCAGCTCGCCGACCATGTCTTCGATCAGGGCGAGATTGCCGTCGAAATCCTGAGTCACGCGGTCGACGACGAGCTGCATCTTGTCGACCAGGCCACGATCGGTCGCGCCATCGGGCTCGGCGAGCCAGAAGTTGCCCGTTTCCGCGATCGTGTTGAGCAACTGGCGCGCCGGATGCGCGCGACGCGTGAAGAAAGTCTTGTCGCGCAAGGCGACGCGCAGCAACGGTACCTGCAACTTCGTCATCAGCGATTGCGTGCTGCCGTGCGGACGCGAGTGGCTGGTCAGGTAGTCGAACAGCATGCCGACCAGGTCGATCGTGTCGGAATCCTCGTCTGACAGGCGCGGCGTCTGACCGCTTGGGGCGACTTGATGCAGATGGGCCAGCAGTTCCTGCTTGAGCACGCCAACCGAACGCTGCGCAAGCTTGCCGTCTTTCAGCATCGGTGAGATCGGCTGCGCCTGCAGCGCGCCAAGGACAGCCTGCACCTCGCCTTCGTTGGGAACATAGCTGTCAGTGGTTCGGGCTCCTGGAACCGCGGGGTGGCGGCCACTGAGCAGTTCGCGCATCATGCCGAAAAATTCCGTGTCGCGCGCATCGTTGCCGCCAGCACTGGTTGCCGGCATCGCCGCCGCGGATGTGTGCGAATAATTCATCACGGCTCTTTCTCGCGCACCAGAGTTTGGGATCAATCCCAAATTCGAAGCACCTTCGGCGACCGGCGCCGGCGCATGGGCCGCCGGGTGTCGGTGATCGACGGCCGCATCTTTCGGCCGCGGCGCGACCAGCAGGTGCAGATGACTCAGGATGCGATGCTCGACGAAATAGCGGTTGATCGCCGTATACAGTTCATTCAACGCTTCGGCGCTGGTGCGATCGAAAGCGTGATACAACCAGACGCGGTGTTCCATGCTGATTTCGATGCAGGCACAGGCGTGGCGCAGCGCATCGGCAAAACGCGCCGGGCCGATCGGCAGGTGTTCAGCGTCGATGATCGGTGTCGCGGCAAGCACGGCGAAACGATGGCCGAGCGCAAACAGCGCCTGCGCCTGACGGATTTCAGCGCGCGTGGAAAATTCCTGCAGTGCGAGCGATTCCTCCAGCTCGCCGGTATGCACGAGCGTGAGCTCCTTTGGCGGGTTGGGAGTTGGGCCCGCGGGGGCGGCGCTGGTGTTTGGCGAGTTGAAGCGCGCCAGCGCGTCTTCCAGCGCCAGCATGAAGCGGGGTCCGATATCGGCGCGCCCGCGCTTGATTTCGCGAAGGGTTTCGAAGCACCGATACTGGAGCTCGCCGCCACGCAGCTGTTCGGCACGCTTGAATAATTGCGCTTCGAAGTCATCCAGTGTTGCCACCAGCACCCGCTCCAGGCTCGTGGAGCACAAGCCCAGCACTCCTTCGAGCAAATGCAGGACGCGCGGCGGCAGGTCGCCACGACTCGACAAAGCAAGCAATGGCGCTGCCGTGCGCGGCTTGGCCCCGGCGTTGCCTGTTGCCCGATTCATGCACCTCCCCCCGAAGCTGTCCGGACAATTCTAAGCCCAGGCGTGCTCGCTCGGCCAGTGCAAATTAGCCGGATGGTTGCCAGACCAGGTCCAGATAGCCGGATCGGCCGGGTGTGTTGTAGCCGTGGGCGAGTTCGTAGAAACGGTCGAACGCGTTTTCAAGGCGCGCGCCGAGCCGCCAATTGCGGCTGAGCAGGAAACTTGCGCGCAGATTCAGCAGCGCGTAACCGGGCAGATTCACCGCGTTGACGTCGTCGCGTTTGCCGTTGGCGACGACTTCCACGCCGGCGCGGAAACGCTCGCCAAAGCCGCGCTCGATCACGCTGTCCAACTTTTTCTTCGGCCGCCGCAACAACTGCGTGCCACTGTTGCTGTTGCGCGGATTCTGCAGCGTCGCGTTGCTGTCGATCGACCAGGCGTCGCCATGCCACGCGTGCGTCAGTTCCACGCCATCGATCGCCGCACGTTCTATGTTGATTGCCTGGAACGTGTCGCCGCCGGAAAAGTCGACGAGATCGTGTACGCGCGTGGCGAACGCGCGCGCGCCGAAGCGATTGGCGCCGTCAATGCGCCATTCCAAACCCAGTTCCGCGGTGCGCGAACGTTCCGGATCGAGTGCCGGATTGCCGGCGTAATAACCGCCGTAGCCGGGTGAATACAGCTCGCCAAGATTCGGCGCGCGGAACGCGGTGCCGTAGCTCGCGGTCACGCGTACATCGTCGGCGGCCTTCCAGCCGATGGCGCCGGAACCGGAGAACGCGCTGCCGAACTGGTTGTCGTGGTCATAGCGACCCGAGACTTCGCTGTCGAACGCGCCTTCTTGCGCGCGCCAGCCGGCGAACGCGCCGTCCGCATTGCGCGACACGTCGTACGGTGCGCCGAAGCCGGAACTGTCGATGCTGATGCCGCGATCGTGCACGAGATCGAGACCTGCAATGACGTGCTGGTTCGCCGCGACGGCGATGTCGTTCGTCCATGAAGCCTGTTCGCGTGTGGACCGATATGCGCTCGCGAATGCCGGGGTATCGATGTCTTCGCGCGACGTGCCGACCGAGATGCGCTGTTGCCAGTTGCCGGTCACGGCGCCTTCCAGGTTGACGCCGGCGGCCTGGTCGAGCGTGCGCGAATGGCCCTGGTCGAAATCATTGCCGCCTTCGTTGCGGAACAGACTGGCAGACAGCGTTTGCGCACCGAACTTGTACGCGCCTTGCATGACGGCGCTGTGGTTGTGCATGCCGTCGTCGTCGGGATTAAAAATGCAGTACGGATCGTTCGGGCTGCTGCAGATGCCGGGATTCGTCGCCGAGAAACCGCCCACATGGCGCGCGCCGACCTGCACGCTGAAACCGCCGGCATCACTCCAGCCGCCGATACCGGCGCTGCCATCGGCGCTGCGATAGCTGCCGTAACTTGCCGCGATGTGCGGCGCGTCGAGCCTGCGCGTGAAGATCTGGATCACGCCGCCGATCGCGTCCGAGCCCCAATAACTCGCGCGCGGGCCGCGCACGATCTCGATGCGTTCCACGGCATCGAGCGGCAGGTTCTCGAACGCAAACGCGCCAGTGTTCGACGAGGCCACACGCACGCCGTCGATCAGGACGAGCACGTGATTGGAATTCGTGCCGCGCAGGAACACGTTGGTCTGCTCGCCGGCGCCGCCGGTGCGCACGATGTCGAGGCCGGCCTGCAGACGCAGCACTTCGAGCAGGTCAGGTGCGACGCTTGCGTCGATGTCGGCGCGCGTGATGATGCTGACATCGGCCAGACTGGCTTCGACGGTTTCGGCGACGCGCGAGGCGGTGACTTCGACAGTGGGCTGCAGCGCGGCTTCCTGGGCGCGCACGGGCGTGCACGCCAAGGCAGACAGAATGGAAATGGATAAGAGCGATTTCTTGAACATGGCAATCTCCGAACGCACACCCGCA
>Ga0207647_10000864_pt1 | contig 23491 bp, 18 predicted proteins | sample KBSCornC2_FD_184295 | JGI IMG/M metagenome (GOLD analysis project Ga0207647, IMG submission 184295) | Corn rhizosphere microbial communities from Kellogg Biological Station, Michigan, USA - C2 (SPAdes) (version 2) | ecosystem: Host-associated > Plants > Roots > Rhizosphere ... | reverse complement strand
GCGCACTGGAAGCACTTGTCCATCTCGGCGTCATCGCCCATCACCTCGAACAGCTTGTCGTTCAGGACGACGATCAGCGAGTCGACGTGATCCTCCAGTTGCTGCGAACCTGCTTCTGCCACGCGCATGCGCTTGCCGCCTTCGAACTCGAACGGCTTGCTCACGACACCGACGGTCAGGATGCCCATCTCTTTCGCGATTTGCGCGACGACCGGTGCAGCACCCGTACCCGTTCCGCCGCCCATGCCGGCCGTGATGAAGACCATGTGCGCGCCGCGCAGCGCGTCGGCAATCCGCTCGCGGGCTTCTTCCGCCGCGGCGCGCCCCATTTCCGGCTTTGCGCCCGCACCGAGACCCGTGCTGCCGAGCTGAATCACGCTCGGCGAACGCGAGCGCGAGAGGGCCTGCGCATCGGTGTTCATGACGACGAAATCGACGCCTTGCACACCCTTGTTGATCATGTGTTGCACAGCGTTGCCGCCGGCACCGCCAACGCCCACCACCTTGATGATGGTGCCGCTGGTTTCCGTTTCCAACATCTGGAATTCCATATTGCCTCCGTCAAGAAAAAGATCCCGCTCTTCGGCCGTTATTCGGCAGGGAATCGGGCAACCCCCTGTCGCGCGCAAGCCGCCGGCACCGGCGCGAATTCAAAAAGACTTCAAAAATTGCCCAGGAACCAATCCTTCATGCGAGTGAATACCTGCCCCATCGAGCCCGACTGGACAGCGACCTTGCGTCCGCGCATCCGCTGCGACGAGCCCTCGACGAGCAGCCCCATCGCCGTCGAATAGCGTGGATTGCGCACGACGTCGGCGAGTCCGCCCGCATACTCCGGCACGCCGATGCGCACCGGTTTGAGAAAAATGTCCTCACCGAGCTCGACCATGCCCGGCATCATCGATGCGCCACCCGTCAAGACGACGCCCGAACTCAACAGCTCCTCGTAACCGGACTCGCGCACGACCTGATGCACGAGCGAGAAGAGCTCCTCGACGCGCGGCTCGATCACGGCCGCAAGTGCCTGGCGCGACAGCGTGCGCGGCCCGCGCTCGCCGAGCCCCGGCACTTCGATCATCTCGTCCGGATCGGCCAGTGCCTGCTTCGCAATGCCGTAGCCGACCTTGATGTCCTCGGCGTCGGGCGTCGGCGTGCGCAGCGCCATGGCGATGTCGCTCGTCACCTGATCTCCGGCAATCGGAATGACCGCCGTATGGCGAATCGCACCTTCGCTGAAGATCGCGATGTCCGTCGTGCCGCCGCCGATGTCGACGAGCACCACGCCGAGTTCCTTCTCGTCCTCGGTCAGCACAGCCAGCGACGACGCGAGCGGCTGCAGAATCAGGTCGTTGACTTCGAGCCCGCAGCGCCGCACGCACTTCACGATGTTTTGCGCCGCCGACACCGCACCGGTCACGATGTGAACCTTCACTTCCAGACGGATGCCGCTCATCCCGATGGGCTCGCGCACGTCCTCCTGCCCGTCGATGATGAATTCCTGTGTGAGGATGTGCAGCACCTGCTGATCCGTCGGGATGTTGATCGCCTTCGCCGTTTCGATGACGCGCGCCACGTCGGCCTGCGTCACCTCCTTGTCCTTGATCGCCACCATTCCGCTCGAATTGAAGCTGCGGATGTGACTCCCGGCAATGCCGGTGAACACGTTAGTGATCTTGCAATCGGCCATCAGTTCCGCTTCTTCGAGCGCGCGCTGAATCGATTGCACGGTGGCCTCGATGTTCACCACCACGCCTTTTTTGAGCCCCTTCGATTCGCTCTGCCCGAGACCGATCACCTCGTAATGGCCTTCGCCCCTCAGCTCGGCGACGACCGCTACGACCTTCGCGGTACCGATGTCGAGGGAGACCAGCAGATCCTTATAGTCTTTACTCATAGCGTGCTCGTGCGTGTGATGTCTTGTCGTGCTTCATGTGTTATTTCTTGGCCTTGCCCTTCGTGCCGCCATCGTCGAGAAACCGCATCCCCGCGGCGCGGATCGCGAAGCCATTCGGATAGCGCAGGTCCGCATATTCGATGTCGTTGCCCCAGCGCGCCGTGACAGCCTTCCATGCAGCGCTGAGCCGGTTGGAGCGTTCCGCGAGCGTCGACGGATTGCGCTCCCGGCCGTATTCGATCTGCATACCGTTCGACAGTTTCACTGTCCATGCATAACGCGGCGAAAGCGTGACTTCGTCGGGCACGGCGCCGAGCGGCGCGAGCCATTTCTTGAAATCGAAATAGCGGGCGACGACCTCTTTCGACGTACCGGCAGGGCCGTCGAACGCGGGCAGTTCCTCGTCGAGTTCGCCCTGGTTCGCGGTGAAGAGATCGCCGTCCACACTGACGAGCTGATCGCTGCCCCAGGTCCCGAGCGGCTTGTACTCCTCGAGCGTCACGGCCAGCGCGTTGGGCCAGACCCGGCGCACGCTCGCGCGGCGTACCCACGGCATTTGCTCGAACGCCTGGCGCGCCGCATCGAGATCGACGGTGAAGAAGTTGCCCCGCAGATGACCGACGACACCCGCACGCACGATCGGCGTGTTGATGTGCTCCGTGTCGCCGTCGATGCGAATGGCCGCCAGCGCGAACGACGGGCGTTGCGCGAGCCAAATCCCGCCCGCCGCGACGAGCGCGACGAGCACCAGCGCGAACAGCACGTTGGCGGCGAGATTGAGCTGGCGAACGTTGCTCCACATGATCGTTGTCTCAGTCCTCGAGGGTCAGCGCCAGCACGGCGACGACCAGTTCCGGATAACTGATGCCGACGGCGCGCGCCGCTTTCGGCGGCAGCGAGTGATCGGTCATACCCGGGGCCGTATTCACTTCGAGAAAAAACGGGTTGCCGGCCGCATCGAGCATGAAATCGGCACGGCCCCAATCGGAGCAGCCGAGCACGTCGAACGCGCGGCGCGAGAGTGCCTTCAGCCGCGCCTCCTCGCTCGCGGGCAAACCGCACGGAATCAGGTATTGCGTGTCGTTCGCGATGTACTTCGCGTGATAGTCGTAAAACTCCCCCGCCGGTACGATGCGAATGATCGGCAAATCGAGGTCGCCCGCAATGCAGGCCGTGTATTCGCCCCCGCCTTCGATGCTCTTCTCGACGAGCACGATCTTGTCGAATTTGGCCGCCTCCTCGAGCGCGGCCGACAGTGCCTCCGCGCGAGCGACCTTCGTCACGGCGACGCTCGATCCCTCGCTCGCCGGCTTCACGAAGAGCGGTAGCCCGAGCTTCGCGACGATCTCGGGTGCCCGAGCCGCATAATCGTCGCCGCGCAGTACGGTCTCGAACGGCGGTGTCGGCACGCCCGTCTGCTGCCAGACGAGCTTCGTGCGGAATTTGTCGAGCCCGAGCGCCGAGCCCAGTACGCCGCTGCCCGTATAGCGGATGCCGTAGAAGTCCAGCGCGCCCTGCAGCTGGCCGTTCTCGCCGTAGCCGCCGTGCAGCGCGATGAACGCACGCGCGAAGCCCTGCGCCTTCAGCTCCGAGAGCTCGCGCTCGGCCGGATCGAACGGATGAGCATCGACGCCCGCATTGCGCAGCCCTTCGACCACGAGCCGCCCTGAATTGAGCGAAACCTCGCGCTCGGCCGACACGCCGCCCATCAATACGGCAACCTTGCCGAAACGTTTCGGATCGATAGTCTTGCTGCTACTCATGCCAGCCTCCCACGGGAGCAGCGGACGATAGTGAGCTGGGGGGTCATGTATTCACCTCTTGCGCGATTCGTCCCGGCACGGTACCGATCGATCCCGCGCCCATCGTGATTACTACATCGCCGTCGCGCACGAGCGTCGACAGCGCCTCCGGTACGTCATCGACCATTTCGACGAATACCGGTTCAACCTTGCCTGCCACGCGAACCGCGCGTGCGAGCGCGCGCCCGTCCGCCGCGACGATCGGCGCTTCTCCGGCCGCATAGACCTCGGTCAGCACGAGGGCGTCGACGCTCGACAGAACGTTGACGAAATCCTCGAAACAATCGCGTGTGCGTGTATACCGGTGCGGCTGGAACGCGAGCACGAGCCGCTTGTCGGGAAAAGCGCCGCGCGCTGCCGCGATCGTCGCGGCCATCTCGACGGGGTGGTGGCCGTAATCGTCGATGAGCGCGAAGTGCCCGCCTGCCGCGATGGCCACATCGCCGTAGCGCTGAAAACGCCGTCCTACACCGGTGAACTCCGCGAGCGCGCGCTGAATGTCGGCGTCCGGCACCTCGAGCTCGGTCGCAATCGCAATCGCCGCGAGCGCGTTTTGCACGTTGTGCAAGCCCGGCATGTTGAGGACGATATCGAGCGGCGGCGCATCCTCGCGCATTGCCGTGAAGTACATCTTGCCTTCGCGCGGCACGACGTTGACGCCGCGCACCTGCGCATCGGCCGCAAAACCGTAGCGGATGACCGGCTTCGAGACAAACGGCAAGATCTCGCGCACGTTCGGATCGTCGACGCAGAGCACCGCAATGCCATAAAACGGCAACCGGTGCGTGAATTCGATGAACGCCTGCTTGAGCCGGGCGAAGTCATGCCCGTAGGTGTCCATGTGATCGGCGTCGATGTTGGTCACGACTTCGATCACGGGCAGCAGGTTCAAGAACGATGCGTCGGACTCGTCGGCCTCGGCCACGATGAAGTCACCCGTGCCGAGCCGCGCATTGGCCCCGGCGCTCGTGAGGCGCCCTCCGATGACGAACGTCGGATCGAGCCCACCTGCCGCGAGCACACTGGCCACGAGGCTCGTGGTCGTCGTCTTGCCGTGCGTGCCGGCGATCGCAATGCCCTGCTTCAAGCGCATCAACTCGGCCAGCATGACCGCGCGCGGCACGATCGGCACACGCAGCCGCCGAGCGGCAAGCACTTCGGGGTTGTCGCTGCGCACGGCCGTCGACACGACGACGGCGTCCGCGCCATCGATGTTCGAGGCGTCATGCCCGATCGAAATACGCGCACCGAGCGAAGCGAGACGCTCGGTCGTCGCGCTCTTCGCGAGGTCCGAGCCGCTCACCTGATAGCCGAGATTGGCGAGTACCTCCGCGATACCGCTCATGCCGGCGCCACCGACGCCGACAAAATGAATATGTTTGACGATGTGTTTCATTGCTTTCCTTCCTGACGCGCGAGCGCCACGGCCGCGCAGACTTGCGCGACACGATCGGTGGCGTCGGGCTTGGCCAGCGAGCGCGCCCGCTCGGCCATTTCGGCGAGCGTTTCCCGCGTAAGCGTGCCAAGCCAATCGGCCAACGCCTGCGGCGACAAATCGCGTTGCTGCACCAGCACGGCCGCGTCGTGCTTCGATAGAAATTCGGCGTTCGTGATCTGGTGATCGTCCACGGCATGGGGGAACGGCACGAACAGGGCCGCCACGCCGATCGCCGCGATTTCCGCGACAGTCATCGCACCCGAGCGGCAAATCACGACGTCGGCGTCGGCGTACGCCGTCGCCATATCGTCGATGAACGGCACGAGCGCGAGCGTTCCTTCTTCCGTCAATCCCGCCGCGGCATAGTTCGCCTGCAACGCCTCGATATGTTTCGCGCCCGCCTGGTGCACGACGTGCGGACGCGCCTCGGGGGCGAGCAACGCGAGCGCGCGCGGCACCACTTCGTTGAGCGCGGCGGCGCCGAGGCTGCCGCCCACGACGAGCAGCTTGAGCGGCCCGCTGCGGCGCGCATACCGCAGCTTTGGCTCGTCGGCCTGCGTGACGGAGTCGCGCAATGGATTGCCGGTCCACTCGGCGCCGGGCAGCGCATCGGGAAACGCCACGAGCACGCGCCGCGCAAGCTTGGCCAGCACCCGGTTCGCCAGCCCCGCCACCGAGTTCTGCTCGTGCAGCACGAGCGGCCGCCGCGCCAGCGCCGTCATGACACCGGCTGGAAATGTGATGTAGCCGCCCATGCCGAGCACGACATCGGGACGCACGCGGTTCAAGGCACGACGGCTTTCGAGGCAGGCCCGCAACAGATTCAAGGGCAGCGAAAGCTTCGTCTTGAGCCCCTTGCCGCGCAATCCGCCAAAGCGCACGTACTCCATCGGAATGCCGTGCTTCGGCACGAGCGAGGCTTCCATCCCCACCGGGTTGCCGAGCCAGACGACACGCCACCCCCACGCACGCATCCGATGCGCGACGGCGAGGCCGGGGAACACGTGTCCCCCGGTACCGCCGGCCATCACCATCAACGTACGTTGGGGAGTCGTGCTCATACTTTCCCTCCGCGCATGAGCACACGATTCTCGTAGTCCACACGCATCAGCACCGCGAGCGCGACACAGTTGAGCACGATGCCGGAGCCGCCATAGCTGACGAGCGGCAGCGTCAGCCCCTTCGTCGGCAAGATGCCGAGGTTGACGCCGATATTGATGAACGTTTGCACGCCGAACCACAGTCCGACGCCTTTCGCGACGAGTCCCGCAAAGGTTCGATCGAGCGCGAGCGCCTGCCGACCGATCTCGAACGAGCGCCGCACGATCCAGTAAAACAGCAGAATGACGATGAGCACGCCGACAAAGCCGAGTTCCTCGCCGATCACGGCGAGAATGAAGTCGGTATGCGCTTCCGGCAGATAGTTGAGCTTCTCGACGCTGCCGCCCAGTCCCACGCCAAACCATTCCCCGCGCCCGAATGCGATCAGCGAGTGTGTCAGCTGATAGGCCTTGCCCTGCGCGTAGCGATCGTCCCACGGGTCGAGATAGGCGAAGATCCGCTCGCGCCGCCACGGCGACGCCCAGACGAGCAATCCGAACGTCGCGACCGCCGTGGCCACGAGCCCGCCGAAGAGCTTGCCGTTCACGCCACCGAGGAAGAGCACACCCATCGCAATGGCTGCGATGACCATGAACGCACCCATGTCCGGCTCGAGCAGCAGCAGTGCGCCCACGAAGCCGACGGCCAGCGCCATCGGCAAAAAGCCTTTGGCAAAGCTCTGCATGTATTCCTGCTTGCGCACGGTGTAATTCGCCGCGTAGATCGTGACGGCCAGCTTCATGATCTCGGACGGCTGCATGTTCATGATGCCGAGCGGGAGCCAACGGCGCGCGCCGTTCACGCCCTTGCCGATATGCGGTACGAGCACGATCACGAGCACCACGAGCGTGATAAGGAAGAACTTCGGCGCGTACTTGTCCCACACGGAGATCGGAATGCGGAATACGACCGCCGCGGCGATCGTCGCGACGACGAGCGAGGCAATGTGCCGCACGAGGAACGCGTAGTCGCGATAAGCGGCGTATTTCGGCGAATCGGGCATGGCGATCGACGCCGAATAAACCATGACGACGCCCAGGCCGATCAGTGCAATCGCGGCCCACAACAGCGAGTGGTCGTAATCGAGCATGCGCGAGCGCAGCGGACGGATTCCGCTGACCGCGCTCGCAAGCCCGCCCGCAGCCGTGCGGGCCGCCGTTTCCTTGCGCGTGCCGGAACCCGCGCCGCGTTCCGTGAAAAACCGTTGGGTGATGCGGTCGGACCAGCTCATAGCATCGTCCCCCGTTGCGCCGCAATGTCTTGCACCGCGCCGCGGAATACATCCGCGCGATGCGAATAGTCCTTGAACATGTCGAAACTCGCGCAGGCCGGCGAAAGCAGCACCGCATCACCCGGTTGCGCGATCGCACTGGCCTCGAGCGTCGCCGCTTCGAGCGTCGGATGCTCGGTGAGCACGACGCCCGTGTCGGCCAGCGCGGCACGGATCGCCGGCGCATCGCGCCCGATCAGCATGACCGCCCGGCACCACCGCGCGACGGGGCGCGCAAGCGGCGCGAAGTCCTGCCCTTTGCCGTCGCCGCCGAGGATCAATACGGCGCGCTGCGCAAGACCATCGAGCGCGGCGACGGTTGCGCCCACGTTGGTGCCCTTGCTGTCGTCGACATAGTCGACACCGTCGATCGACGCGATGAGTTCGACGCGATGCGGCTCGCCGCGATATTCACGCAGTCCATGCAGCAGCGGCGCGGCAGCGAGACCGATCGCACGAGCCAGTGCCAACGCGGCCAGCGCATTCGCCGCATTGTGCAGTCCGCGAATGCGCAAGGCGTCGGCCGGCATCAATCGCTTCATCGTCAGTTCGACCGGAGCCGCCGCTTCCTGCCGACGGCGGCGCGATGACGATGTTTCATCCGCCGGGTCGCGCTCTTCAGCCTGAACGAGCCAATTGATATCCGCCTCTCGCAAGAGCCCATAGTCTCCCGCGCGCAGCGGCTCGTTGAGCCCGAACGTGACAACCTGCACACCGTGCGGCGCATCGGGCGCCTTATCGGCGGAGGCGAACGCCATCGTTCCGGCGTCGTCGCGATTGAGCACGCGCACCGTATGCGGGCCGAATACCCGGCCTTTGGCCGCCGCATAGGCTTCGAAGCTGCCGTGCCAGTCGAGATGATCCTGAGTAATGTTGAGCACCGCAGCGGCATCGGGATCGAACGTGTGTGCCGTCTCGAGCTGAAAGCTCGACAGCTCGAGCACCCACACCTCGGGCAGCGCGGTGCGGTCGATCGCGTCGGACAACGTATCGAGCATCGTCGGACCGATATTGCCGGCCACCGCGACCGCCTTGCCCGCACGCTCGCAGAGCAGGCCCGTGAGGCTCGTGGTCGTGGTCTTGCCATTGGTGCCCGTCACGGCGATGACCTTCGGCGCATAACCGCTCTCGCCGAGATGCGCGAGCGCCCGCGCGAACAATTCGAGTTCGCCCCAGACCGGCACGCCGCGCTCGTGCGCGCTGGCGAACAGCGGGGCGAGTTCCGGCGAAAGCGGCGAAAGCCCCGGACTCACGACGACGAGCTCGATTCCACCCTCGAGCAGTGCAGGCGAAAACGCGCCGCCGACGAACTCGGCATCGATGCGCTCGGCCTCGAGCAGCGGCAAATTCGGCGGTGCCTCGCGCGAATCGGCAATGCGCAGCCGGCACCCATGGCGCGCGCACCAGCGCGCCATCGCGAGGCCCGAAGCGCCGAGCCCCAGCACGAGCACCATCGGATGCCGATCTCGAAACATCTCGCCAAACATCGCTTGCTTTTCCTTTCCGTTACCGCAGTTTCAATGTGGACAGACCGAACAGACACAACATCAACGTCACGATCCAAAAGCGCACGACGACTTGCGTCTCCTTCCATCCGGACAGCTCGAAGTGGTGGTGCAGCGGCGCCATCTTGAAAATGCGCCGCCCCTCGCCGAACCGGCGCTTCGTGTATTTGAACCAGACCACCTGGAGCATCACCGAAAGGGTTTCCGCCACAAAAATGCCGCCCATGATGAACAGGACGATCTCCTGGCGCACGATGACCGCGATCGTGCCGAGCGCGCCGCCCAGCGCCAGCGCGCCGACGTCGCCCATGAACACCTGTGCGGGGTGCGTGTTGTACCAGAGAAACGCGAGTCCGGCGCCGCCCATCGCCGAACAAAAGATCAGCAGCTCGCCGGCGCCGGGAATATGCGGAAACAGCAGATATTTGGAATAGATCGAGCTGCCCATCACGTAGGCGAAAACGCCGAGCGAGCCACCCACGAGGACGACGGGCATGATGACGAGACCATCGAGGCCGTCCGTCAGATTGACGGCGTTACTCGCGCCGACGATCACGAAATAGGTGAGCGCGATGAAACCCCATACGCCGAGCGGATAGGTGATCGACTTCAAGAACGGCAGCATCAGGTCCGCGCGCGCCGGCAATCCCATCGACAGGCCGCTGCGCACCCAGGCCATGAACAGGTCGAAAACGCGCACGTTATTGGCCTCGGACACGCTGAACGCCAGATAAACCGCGGCGAACAACCCAATGACCGATTGCCAGAAATACTTCTCGCGCGAGGACATGCCGCGCGGGTCCTTGTAGACGACCTTGCGATAGTCGTCGACCCAGCCAATCACGCCAAACCCGAACGTGACGAGTATCACGATCCAGATGAAGCGATTGGTGAGATCGGCCCACAGCAGCGTCGAAACGGCGATGCCGAGCAAAATGAGCACGCCGCCCATCGTCGGCGTGCCCGATTTCACCAAGTGCGTTTGCGGGCCGTCCGTGCGCACGGCCTGCCCCACTTTCATCGAGGTCAGCTTGCGGATGACCCACGGTCCGCAGACGAGGCCGATCACGAGCGCGGTGATGGAAGCCATCACCGCGCGAAACGTCAGATAGCCGATTACACGCAAAAAGCTTGCATCGTTCTGCAGCCATTGCGCCAGCGCCAGCAGCATGCTTGTCCTTCTTTTTCAGTGCGCGCCGGGCGTGGCGCCCGGTGCGCAGGGTTGCAATTGCGTCAGCGCGTCGACGACGCGCTCCATACGCATGAAACGCGAGCCCTTCACGAGCAGCGTGGTGCCGGCGCCGAATCCGGCTTGCAGCAAATGGGCGAGGAGCGTATCCACATCGTCGAAGTGGTGCGCCAGGCGCTCGCGCGCCGCAGCGTCCGGCTCGTTGGCGGCAGCAAACGCCGCACAGCTCGCACGGGCCGCATCGCCGAGTGCATACAGCGCATCGATGCCGCGCTCGCGCGCGTACGCCCCGACCTCGCGGTGAAACTCGGGGCCGTGATCGCCCACTTCGCCCATGTCACCCATCACGAGCACACGCGGCGCCGGCATGGAGGCAAGCACGTCGATCGCGGCGCGCATCGAATCGGGGGTGGCGTTGTAGGTATCGTCGACGACCGTCGCGCCGGCCAGCGCGCCCGCCGCGGCACGCTTGACCTGCAAACGCCCTTTGACCGGCGAAAACGCTTCGAGCCCGCGGCGGATCGCATCGAGCGGAACATTCGCGGCAAGCGCCGCGGCCGTCGCGGCAAGCGCATTGCGGGCGTTGTGCGCGCCGAGCACTTGCAATGTGGCTTCGAATGCGCCGGCGGGCGAGTCCACTTTCAGGCGATTGCCGATGAATTCGCCTGTCACAGCCACGGAGGGCGCCGCCGTCGCACCGGTAGCCGCCCCCGTTACCGCGCCGCGATCGTGAAGCGCGAAGTCGATAACGCGATTCCCGGTGGCCGCGACACGCCAGATACCGGCATAGGCGTCGTCCGCGGGAAACACTGCGACGCCGTCGGGACCGAGCGCGTGAATCGCGCTGGCGTGCTCGAGCGCGACCGCCTCGACCGTCGCCATGAATTCCTGGTGCTCGCGTTGCGCGTTGTTGACGAGCGCGATGGTCGGCTCGGCAATCTTGGCGAGCGCGGACGTTTCGCCCGGATGGTTCATGCCCAGCTCCACGACAGCAAGCTTGTGCGCCGCGCTCAGGCGCAACAGCGTCAACGGCAGGCCGACGTCATTGTTGAAATTGCCGGCCGTCGCGAGCCGCCCGTCTTCGCCGCATGCAGCGGCAAAGATCGAGGCGATCATCTCCTTGACCGTCGTCTTTCCGTTGCTGCCGGTCACTGCGACGAGCGGGATCGCGAACTGCCGGCGCCAGCCGCGCGCGAGTGCACCGAGCGCAACGCGTGTATCGCCGTCGCCGGCCACGACGATCGCCGGCACGCCGAGCCCCTCCGGCAGCCGCGCAACCAGTACGGCGCTCACCCCACGGCGCGCCACATCGGCCAGGAAATCGTGCGCGTCGAACCGCTCGCCTTTCAGCGCGACGAAGAGGTCTCCGGGGCCCGTCGTCCGGCTGTCCGTGCTGATACGGTCGAACGCAACGGCGCCGTCGCCGGACACGGTCGCGCCCGGGATCAGTGAAGCGGCTCGAGCGAGCGAAAGCATCGTCATTCGCCGCCCCCGCGTGCCTGTGTGGCGCGCGATGCCAATGCAAGGCGCGCGTGATCCTGGTCTGAAAAGACCCGCTTCTTACCCATGATTTCCTGTGTGGCTTCGTGCCCTTTGCCGGCCAGCACGACGACGTCCTCGCGGGCGGCTCCTCGCACCGCCTGCAGAATCGCGCTCGCGCGATCCTCGATGGCGCGAGCGCGGCCCGGTTCGGTCATGCCGGCGAGAATCTGCTCGATGATCGACTGGGGCGTCTCGCTGCGCGGGTTATCGCTCGTCACGACAACCGCATCCGCGAGTCGCTCCGCGATCGCGCCCATGAGCGGGCGCTTGGTCGCGTCGCGGTCCCCACCGCAGCCGAACATGCAAACGAGCTTGCCGCCGCGTGCTTGTGCGATCGGGCGCAGCGCGTCGAGCGTCTTTTCGAGTGCGTCAGGTGTATGCGCATAGTCGACGACGACGAGCGGCTCGTCGTTCGCGATCCGCCCGCCGAGCCGCTGCATGCGGCCATTGACGGGTTCGAGCTTGGCAAGCTGCGTGAGCGCGGCGGCGAGCGGCACGCCGCTGGCAAGCAACGCCCCGAGCACGGCGAGCAGATTGCTGACGTTGAACAAACCCAGCGTGCCGACTTCGACCTCGCTCGTGCCCCAATCGGACGACAGATGAAAGGCCGTGCCGGTGGCAGTAGCGCGCACATTGGTCGCGCAAATCGACGCATCGGCGTGCCCGGCCGGCGGCGCGGCGCCGATACCGTACGAGATCGTGCGCACACGACCCATCGTGCGCGCGATGAAACGCTGACCGGCCGCATCGTCGCGATTGACGATAGCCGCTTGAAGCGTGGGCCAGTCGAACAGCCGGGCCTTCGCCGCCTCGTAGGCTTCGAAGGTCCTGTGATAGTCGAGATGATCCTGTGTGAGATTCGTGAAGACGGCAATGTCGAAGGCGGTTCCGTTCACTCGCCCCTGATGCAGCGCATGCGAGGACACCTCCATGGCGACGCTCTTGGCGCCCGCCGCGGCCAGCGCTGCAAGACTGCGCTGCAATTGCGGCGCATCGGGTGTGGTGAAGCCGGTTTGCGCGAGCCGTCCCGGCATGCCCGTACCGAGCGTGCCGATGACCGCGCAGGGGCCCTCGAGCGCGCTCAGCGCCGCCGCGATCCATTGCGTACAGGAGGTCTTGCCGTTCGTGCCCGTCACGCCGATCACGCGCATGGACTCGCTCGGCTCGCCATACCAGCCGCTCGCGATTTCGCCCGCCAGTTCGTTCAATGCGGGTACCGCGAGCGCGCGGGCCGCGTCGACCTCGCCCGAGAATCCCTCCGGCTGATAGAGCACGGCAGCAGCGCCGCGTTCGAAAGCGGCCGCGATATGCGGCCGGCTGTCCGCGCCGTCGACGGCATAGGCCAAAAACACGTCCCCCGGCGCAACGGTGCGGGTGTCAGCGTGCAGATGCGCGCCCGAGCCCGCCTGCAAACGCAGCCATCCGATCGCATCGGCGATGTGACGGTTGACGGCGGCGCTCATCGCACCACTCCCGGACGGCTGCGAGGATCGTTGGAGACGGCGACCGTGCGCTCCTGCGCGGCGGCCGGCGACTTCGTTACATCGTCGGAGACGACGAGCTGCTTCACCGGCATGTCCGGCGGCACGTTGAGCGTGCGCAGCGTATCGCCGACGATGGAGGCGAAGACCGGCCCGGAGACATAGCCGCCGAAGTGACTGCCCGCGGTCGGCTCGTCGATCGATACGGCGACGACGATACGCGGGTTGGGCATCGGCGCCATACCCACGAACGACGCGCGGTACTTCGAATGATCGTAGCCATGCGCGCCGTGCTTGTAGGCCGTGCCGCTCTTGCCGCCCACACGATAGCCCGGCACCGCTGCCTCGGGCGACGTCCCTTGCGTCGAGACGACGCTCTCGAGCATCGTGCGCACTTCGCGGGCCGTGGTCGGCGAGAAAATCTGCGTGCCGGCGACGGGTTGATCGGGATTCGTCTTGAAGATCGACACCGGCATCAGCTGGCCATCGTGCGCGATGGCCGTATAGGCGCGCGCGAGCTGAAAGAGCGACGCGGAAAGGCCGTAGCCATATGACATCGTGGCCTGCTCGATGCGCCGCCAGCTCTTCCACGGCCGCAAGCGGCCCGCTGCGGCGCCCGGAAATCCAACCTTGGGCGCCTGACCGAGCCCGATGCCCGTATACATATTCCACATCTCTTCGGGCTTGAGCGTCATGGCGATCTTCGTCGCACCGATGTTGCTCGATTTCTGAATCACGCCGCCGACCGTCAGCACGCCGAAGCCACTGTCGTCCGTGATCTGCGCGCCATCCAGCACGAAATGGCCGTTGCCCGTATCGACGAGCGTGTTGGGCGTGACGCGATGCAAGTCGAGCGCAAGCGAAACCGTGAACGGCTTCATGATCGAGCCCGGCTCGAAAACGTCGGTGAGAATCCGGTTGCGCAATTGCTCGCCGGTCAGGTGCGACCGGTCGTTCGGGTTGTAGGTCGGATAGTTGACGAGCGCCAGCACTTCGCCGGTGCGCACATCGATGACCATGGCCGCGCCCGCCTTCGCTTTCGATTTTTCGACGGCGGCCTTCAGGTCCGCATAGGCGATGTACTGGATCTTGCTGTCGATCGAAAGATCGACGTCCTTGCCGTTGTGCGGCGGCACTTGCTGATCGACATCCTCGATGATGCGGCCCATGCGGTCCTTGATGACGTGGCGCATGCCCGTCACGCCCGCGAGGAGCTTCTGATCGCCGAGTTCGATGCCTTCCTGGCCCTCGTCTTCGACGTTGGTGAAGCCAACCAGGTGGGCGGTAATTTCGCCTTCGGGATAAAAGCGCTTGTATTCCTCGCGCTGATAGATGCCGGGAATGCCGAGCGCCATCACCTTGTCCGCAGTTTCTACAGGTACCTGGCGCTTCACGTACACGAAAGTCTTGTCGCCCGAAAGTTTCGTGCGCAGTTCCTTGCGCGTGAGACCGAGCAGCGAGCTCAGCGCCGCGAGCTTCTCGTTGTCGAGGTCTTCGGGCACCGACTCCGGAATCGCCCAGATAGCGCGCACAGGCAAGCTCGTGGCGAGCACGAGGCCATTGCGATCGAGAATCTTCCCGCGCGTGGCGGCCAACTCGATCGTGCGCTGGTAGCGGCTTTCACCCTGCTTCTGATAGAACGCGTTGCCGGGCCCCTGGATCCAGAACGCACGCGCGACGAGCGCCAAGAAAGCGACGAACAGCAGAAATACGACCAGCTTCGAACGCCACATCGGCAAGCGTACCGACAGTACCGGACTCGCGGAAAACGTTACACCCTTGCGACGGCTGCCTTGCTTCATCGCGCGCCTCCGCGGTTGGCCGCAACACGTGCTTTCGGCGCACGCGCGGACGCCACGCTGGCACTGGCCGCAACGCTCGGAATGGCGACTTCCTTCGCCTCGGACGCACCGGGGGCCAACGTCAGGTATTGGGTACCGCCGCTCACGATGGAGCGCATCTTGAGCGAATCGGTGGCGACTTGCTCGATGCGCGAGGTCTTCGAGAGCGCGCTTTGCTCGTATTGCAGCTGCGCGTAGTCCTGCTGCAGCTGACGCTCCTCGGCCTGCGCACGCTCGAGTTGCACGAACAGCCGCCGCTGCTGGTTCGTCGCATTGACGACCGACAACGCGCAACCGAGAACAATGATGAGCAGGAAGATATTGAGGCGGCTCATGGCGCGACGCGCTCCGCGACGCGCATCACCGCCGAGCGGGCGCGGGCATTCGCCTGCACCTCTTCAGGGGTGGCAAACACCCGACCGACTATCTTGAGCGGAGGGCTCGGCAAATCGACGGCGCGAATCGGCAAGCGACGATCGACAGCAGGCGCACTCGCGTGCGCCTGCATGAATCGCTTCACGATTCTGTCTTCGAGCGAATGAAAGCTGATGACCACCAGCCGCCCCCCTTGCTCCAACAACGACAATGCAGCCTCTAAAACGACTTGCAACTCCGCAAGCTCTTGATTGACGTGAATCCGTATAGCTTGAAAGGTGCGGGTTGCCGGGTCCTTACCCTTCTCACGTGTCTTGACGGCGTGAGCCACGATTTCGGCAAGCTCGCCCGTGCTGTCGAGAGGCCCGAGACGACTGGACTCTGCCCGGCGAGCAACAATCGCCTTTGCAATCTGAACAGCAAACCGTTCTTCCCCATAATCTCGAATGACCTCCGTCAGTTCCTGCTGCGTTGCCCGGGCCAGCCACTCGGCCGCGGATTCTCCTTGCGTCGGGTCCATTCGCATGTCGAGCGGACCGTCGGCGCGGAAGCTGAAACCTCGTTCGGGATCGTCGAGCTGTGGCGACGACACACCCAAATCCAGCAATACTCCGGAAAGCCGCGCGATACCGCGCGCGGCCATCGCCTCGCGAAGGCCGACAAAACTGTCGTGCACGATTTCGAACCGCTTGTCGTCGATCGCACGCGCCGTTTCGATCGCTTGCGGGTCCTTGTCGAACGCAATCAAGCGCCCCGCCTCGCCCAGCTTTGCCAGCACCGCCCGGCTATGCCCGCCACGCCCGAACGTACCGTCCACATAGACGCCGTCCACTCGCGTCACGAGCGCATTTACCGCTTCATCCAGCAACACCGTCTGATGCTGCAGCGTATTTCCCATCGCAGCGTCCAAGTTCCCAAGAAAACGCCGGGCCGTCCCATGCATCCGCCCCGCGGGAATTCCCTTGGGGGATTGCGCCCCTTGACGCGAAGCGGCACGTCCCGGGGCACTCACAACAGCGATCAGAAAGTGAAATTCTTCAACGCTTCGGGCATGCCCTGAGCCATCGCCGCCTGCTCCTTGGCCGCGTATGTCTGGGCGTCCCAGAGTTCGAAATGGCTTCCCATGCCCAACAACATGACTTCCTTCTCCAGCGCTGCCGCCATGCGCAATTCCGGCGAAACCAGAATGCGTCCCGCGCTATCGAGATCGACATCCGAGGCGTTGCCGAGAAAGATTCGCCGCCACCAGTGCGCGTCCATCGGCAACGCGGCGATCTTGGCGCGAAACACTTCCCACTCGGGGCGCGGAAAAAGCAAAAGGCACCCGTCCGGGTGCTTTGTGAGCGTCACCCGTCCTTGTGCCTCGCCTTGCAGCGCTTCGCGATAACGAGAGGGCACCGACATCCGGCCCTTCGCATCGAGCGTCAGCGCCGACGCCCCTTGGAACACGTCCTCTTCCCCTCGGGGCGCACGCCCCGTCCGTCACACTCGAAATCCGATCGAAAAAGGTCGGATCAATCCACAAAAATACACTTTCTCACACTGTCTCCCACTTTAGAGTAAGGGCATGGGGCGGTCAAGGGAGAAGCCCGTTTTTTCCACTAATTTTGTTTGTAAGAACAAGGACTTACGTGTCACCGTTCACGTGGCGCTTAAAATGGAAAAGCGTTAAAAATGAAAGAACTACTGCATCTTGTGAAGGTGATACCTGAGAAGCTCGCAATAAGCGTCGGGCCGAAAAGCGCTGGGAGGTGGCGGAAGACGGGGAGAACGGCGCGGAAATTGGAGAGGCAGTGCTTACTCGACGCGGGCGGCGGACCTCGCGCCGCCCCATCGGGATCGCTAGCTTTTCAGATGCTTCAAATGTAGTAAGCGGTGCTCGTCATGACTTTGGATGCGGCGCGCATCAGTGCCCGAACCGGGAAAGGCAGTTCGACGCCGCCAGCATCGGTAGCGGCTTTGGCGTGCTTCATTTCGTCGGCACGCATCTGGTCGACTATGGCGCGGGACGGGAGATCGGCTTCGGGCAACGATTGCAGGTGCCCATCGAGATGGTGTTCGACCTGCCGTTCCGTCTCCGCCATGAATCCGAGGCTCACTTTATCCCCGAGCGCACCCGCCGCCATTCCGATCGCGAGCGAACCGGCATACCAAAGCGGATTGAGCAGGCTTGGACGTGAGTCGAGTTCCTTGAGGCGATGCGAGGTCCAGGCGAGATGATCTTCCTCTTCGCGGGCCGCCTGCTCGAACGCGTCTTTTAGCGCAGGCGAGCGCGTGGCCAGTTTTTGAGCCTGGTAAAGCGCCTGGGCGCAGATTTCGCCCACATGGTTGACGCGCATGAGGCCGGCCGCGTGCGCGCGCTCGGCAAGCGTCATTTCCGCGCCGGCTGGGGCCGTCGGCACAGGCCGGCTCATCCGGCTGACTCCCGCGATCGAACGCAGCCCACGGTCGAATTCCGTGACCCATTCGTCCAATATCATCCGATTCTCCCTTGCGTAGCCGCCGGCGCAAGACGCGCGTGGCGACTTCATTGTGCCCCAGCTTTCGCAAAGATCAGTGCAAAAGAGGGGCTAACCGGGCATTTTAGACGATGTTCGCAAAGGTGTGCTACGCGAGGCGCAAGTCCTCACCCGTGACGTTCGGCCGCAACGGGGGCACAAGGCGTGGCCGTCGATGTGAGCGCAATATCGCCCCTCAGTTCGCGGCGCAAGATTTTACCGACGTTGGTTTTCGGCAGTTCGCTGCGGAACTCGACGATCTTCGGCCGCTTGTATCCGGTCAATTGCGTCTTGCAGAAAGCCAGGATATCGGCTTCCGTGAGCGCGGGGTCCTTCTTGACGATAACGAGCTTGACGGCCTCGCCCGAATGCTCGTCCGGCACGCCGACGGCTGCGACTTCGAAAACACCCGGATGCTGCGCCACCACGTCTTCGATCTCGTTCGGATAGACGTTGAAGCCGGAAACAAGAATCATGTCCTTCTTGCGGTCGATGATTTTGAAATAGCCTCGCTCATCCATGACGCCGATATCGCCCGACTTGAAAAACCCGTCGGCCGTCATGACCTTGGCCGTCTCGTCCGGCCGATTCCAATAGCCCGCCATCACCTGCGGACCTCGAATGCAAATCTCGCCGGGCTGTCCGACGGGCACGGGGTTGTCGTTGTCATCGCGAATCGACACCTCGGTGGACGGCAGCGGCAGACCGATCGTGCCGCTGTACTCCGTGGCGGTAACCGGATTGCACACTGCCGAAGGCGAAGTTTCCGACAGACCGTAGCCTTCGATAATCGGCACGTGGGTACGCTCGAACCAACGCCGCGCGACCGCGTCCTGAACGGCCATCCCTCCCGCATTGGCGACGAGCAGCTTCGAGAAATCGAGCTTGCCGAAATCGGGATGATTGAGCATTGCGTTGTAGAGCGTGTTGACGGCCGGGAAGGTATTGATCGGGTAGCCTTGCAATTGCTTGATCATGCCGCCGATATCGCGCGGATTCGGGATCAGAATGCCGAGGCCTCCGCTTCGCACCGTCAGCAAGAAGCAGACGGTCAGCGCATAAATATGGTAGAGCGGCAACGCGAAAACGTTGATGATCTGCTCGACGTCCGCATGCAGTGCATGGGCGGGTTCATGCCAGGCGGCCGATTGCAACACGTTCGCCACGATATTGCCGTGCGTCAGCGTCGCGCCCTTGGCGACCCCGGTCGTACCGCCCGTATATTGCAGGAACGCGATATCCGAGCGGCTTAGCCGGGCAGGCGCGAATGGCTGTCGCGCCCCCGTGGCCAACGCCTCGTTGAATTTGACGTGCCCGGGCAGATTCCACGCAGGCACCATCTTTTTCACCCGTCGCACGACGAAATTGACGATTACGCCCTTCACACCCATGAGATCGCCCATCGACGCGACGACCACATGTTTGACCGCAGTACGGCTCACCACCGCTTGCAGCGTTGCGGCGAAGTTTTCGAGCAGGACGATGGCTTCCGCGCCGCTGTCCTTGAGCTGGTGCTCGAGTTCGCGGGGGGTGTAGAGCGGGTTGACGTTCACGACGACATAGCCGGCCCGCAAAATGGCAGCGATGACGACGGGATATTGAAGGACATTCGGCATCATGATCGCGATGCGCGCACCGCTGGCCAGCCCTTTCGATTGAAACCATGCGCCGAGTCTGCGCGACATCGCATCGAGCTCGCCGTAGGTCAACGACTTGCCCATGCACACAAAAGCGCGTTTGCCGCTGTGCTCGCGAAAGCTTTCTTCGAGCATCTGGCTCACCGAATCGTAGCTTGTCGCATCGATTTCGGCGGGGACGCCGGGCGGATACGACTTCAACCAGATCTTTTCCATGCGGCGTCTCCCTGTTTTTCGAATGATCGTGCGAAAAAGCGCATCCTAGCCGGTCGCCCCCCGCGAAACAACCGGATTAGACATCGACTTCCAACTCGAAGTGGGGATCTGGGCGTCAGACTCGGACGCCTTCCACCTCGACCAGGCAGTCGTAAAAAGTCGCCGATCCCCCGAGATCGGTCAGCGCCTGACTCGTCACCTGGTTAGCATTGCAGCCGTCGGGCGAGAGCTTTTTCCACCAGATCGAAAGGCCCACCACCACTCCCGTGCGTGCGCGGTCGGTCACCCGCGCCCGGGCCTTCATCGAGCCACGGTCGTTGTATACCCGCACGATATCGCCATCCGCTATGCCGCGCGGTGCTGCATCGCACGGATGGATATCGAGATGCGGCTCGCCCTCTGTGGCACGCAGGCTATCGATGTTCACGAAACTGCTGTTCAGGAAGTTACGCGCCGGCGGCGAAATCATGGCCAACGGATAGCGGGCCGCCAGTTGCGGCGCGGCCTCGGCCGATTCATAGGGCGGCAGGTAGTCGGGCAGCGGATCGCGCCCTTCCTTGGCGAGCAACGTACTGGCGAATTCGCACTTGCCCGAGGGCGTCGGAAAACCGCCCTTCGCAAACGGTGCCTCGGGGATGTCGAGTTTGAGCCAGCCCTGCTTTACGAGCGCCTCCCACGAGGCGCCGCGCAGCGATGCATCGTCCCACCGCAAGGCGGCGCGCGCGATGGTTTCGTCGCTTTCATAAAGCGCCGGCTCATCGATTTCCATGCGGCGCGCAATGCCGCGGAATATCTCGCTGTTCGGCCGGGCTTGTCCGACAGGGGCAATCGCGGGCTGGTTCAGCATGACGTAGGTGTGGCCGTACGACTTGTGAATGTCGAGGTGCTCGAGCTGCGTGGTCGCGGGCAGAACGAGGTCGGCGTAATCGACGGTATCGGTCTGGAAGTGCTCGAGCACGATCGTAAATAGATCTTCCCGCGCAAAGCCTGCCGCCACGCGCTCGGAATCGGGTGCAACCGCAACCGGATTCGAGTTGTAGACCACGATGGCTTCGACTTTCGGGCCGAAGACAGCGTCACCCGGATGAAGCAGGGCATCGCCGATCGCATTCATATTGATGGCGCGCGGTAGCGTCGTCGGCCAGCCCGGCAACAAATCGGGCCGTTGCAGCGCCTGCTGGTTGACCGGAGCCCAATTGGATGCCGACAACAGCAGGCCACCGGCGGGCTCGCGCCAGGCTCCGGTCAGCGCTGGCAAACAGGCGATGGCACGCGTCGCGTTCCCACCGCCACGCACGCGCTGCATGCCGTAGTTGAGCCGGATGGCCGCCTTGCGCGTTTTTCCGTAGAGACGCGCGAGTTCGACGACTTGGTCTTCTTCGATGCCGCAGATCTGCGCGACACGCGATGGGGAGTAAGCCAGCGCGCGTTCACGCAGCCCGTCGAAACCGACCGTGTAAGCGTCCACATAGTCGCGATCGATCAAATCTTCGGCGATGAGAACGTTGATCATGCCGAGCGCGAGTGCGGCGTCCGTGCCGGGACGCAGCGCAATATGACGATGACACTTCTCAGCCGTGAGCGAGCGGTAAGGGTCGATGGCAACGAGCATCGCGCCGCGGCGCTTCGCCTCCTGGGCGCGAGTCCAGAAGTGGAGGCTCGAGGCGATCGGATTGCCGCCCCATATCAGAATGAGTTCGCTTTGCTCGAAGAACTCGAGGTGCATGCCCACGCTCGCACCGTAGGTGTAGCGCAGGCCGGCTGCGCCGGCGGCCGAGCAAATCGTCCGCTCGAGCCGCGATGCGCCGAGCTTATGAAAGAACCGTTGTGCGATGCTCTCGCCCTGGACCAATCCCATCGTGCCGGCATAGCTATACGGCACCAGGGCTTCCGGCTCACGGCGGACGACCTCGGTCAGCCTGCTGGCCGCCAGCGTCAGCGCTTCATCCCAGCCGATGGGCACGAATCGTCCCTCACCCTTTTTCCCGACTCGCTTGAGCGGAGTCGTCAACCGTGCGGGATGGTGGACGCGTTCGGGATATCGGCTCACCTTGGTGCAAAGCACGCCCTGTGTGGGCGGATGATCGGGATCGCCCACTACCTTGACGGCCTTCCCATCCACGACGGTCACGCGCATCGCACAGGTATCGGGGCAATCGTGGGGGCAAACCGCGCGGGCAAACTCAAGGGGAGCGTTCATGAGGAAGGTTCCTTGGCGATGCAATGAGCCAGTGCCGCCAATTCTATTACTTCCACCGCGGTGGCCGGGCCAAATTGGCGGTGATCGAGTTCGGCGTAGAATGGATCGGACTACGGCTATTCAGTCTCGAACCACTTACCGAAGTCGAACGTATCATGAAACTCCTTCCTGAAGTCCTCGCTGCGCGCGAGGAAATCCAGTCGTTACGACGAACGATCCATGCCCATCCGGAATTGCGCTATGAGGAAGTCCGCACTTCCGAGCTTGTTGCGAGGCAGCTCGAACAATGGGGCATCGAAGTTCACCGGGGGCTTGGCAAAACAGGCGTGGTAGGGGTGTTGAAGCGCGGCACCGGGACTCGCTCCGTCGGCCTGCGCGCCGACATGGATGCCCTGCCGATCCACGAACTCAACAGCTTCGGCCACCGTTCCCAGAACGAGGGGAAGATGCACGCCTGCGGGCATGACGGACACACCGCAATGCTGCTGGGCGCGGCGCAGTATTTGGCGAAACACGGTGAATTCGACGGCACGGTCGTTTTTATTTTTCAGCCGGCAGAAGAAGGCGGGGCCGGGGCGCGCGCGATGATCGAGGACGGCCTGTTTTCCCGGTTTCCCGTCGACGCGGTGTTCGGCATCCACAATTGGCCGGGTTTGGCGGAAGGGTCTTTCGGCGTCACCGAGGGGCCGATCATGGCGTCGAGCAACGAATTCCGGATCGATGTTCGCGGCGTGGGTGCCCATGCGGCGCTGCCGCATAACGGCCGCGATCCGGTTTTTGCGGCGGTCCAGATTGCGAATGCGCTCCAGAGCATCATCACGCGGAACAAGAAACCGATCGATACGGCGGTACTTTCGATTACTCAGATCCATGCCGGGGATGCCGTCAACGTGATTCCCGACGAAGCGTGGCTCGCGGGAACGGTCCGCACATTCACGACGGAAACGCTCGATTTGATCGAATCGAAGATGCACAAGATCGCGGAAGCGACGGCTGCGGCTTACGATTGCTCGGCTAGTGTGACATTCCATCGGAATTACCCGCCGACGATCAACAGTTCCGAAGAGACGCGCTTTGCCGCCGAGGTCATGCGCGAGGTCGCGGGCTCCGAACGGGTCGATACGTCCATCGAGCCAACCATGGGCGCCGAGGACTTCTCGTTCATGCTGCAGGCGAAGCCAGGTTGTTACGCGTTTTTGGGCAACGGCGACGGCATGCACCGCGAGATGGGACATGGCGCCGGGCCCTGCATGCTTCACAACGCAAGTTACGACTTCAATGATGCGTTGTTGCCGGTTGGGTCGACGTATTGGGTACGGCTCGCCCAGCGATTCCTGGCGCCCGGCAAAAACGGTTAGCCGGGATCGGGACAGACGGGGTCAGCGCGGTCTGTCCCGTCGGTTCGCTCAAAGCAAAAACCCCCGGTTTGCATGTCGCGAACCGAGGGTTTTCAATGGAGGAGCCTGACGATTACCTACTTTCACACGGGCAATCCGCACTAT
>Ga0207647_10000862_pt1 | contig 23509 bp, 14 predicted proteins | sample KBSCornC2_FD_184295 | JGI IMG/M metagenome (GOLD analysis project Ga0207647, IMG submission 184295) | Corn rhizosphere microbial communities from Kellogg Biological Station, Michigan, USA - C2 (SPAdes) (version 2) | ecosystem: Host-associated > Plants > Roots > Rhizosphere ... | reverse complement strand
GGCTGAAGATATTTCGAATCATTGCCCTGCACGCCGAGGATGAACTGCGTACCTAGCGTGCCGGCGAGGTAGGGATCCTCGCCCAAAGTCTCCTGCCCGCGGCCCCAGCGTGGATCGCGGAAGATGTTGATGTTCGGCGACCAGAAAGTGAGCCCGTAATAGCGCTCGAAATTACCCTCGCGCTGCGCCTGATTATATTTGGCGCGGCCCTCGATCGCGACCACCCGCCCTTCTTCGTGGAGCAGATCCGGATCCCAGGTCGCGGCCATGCCGATCGCCTGTGGGAACATGGTCGCCTCGCCCGCGCGCGCGACGCCGTGCAGCGCTTCATTCCAATAATCATAAGCGGGCACGCCGAGCCGTGGGATGGCCGGCGCGACATTCTGCATCTGCGCCGCTTTCTCCTCGATCGTCATGCGCCCGACCAGATCGGACACGCGCGCGGAGATCGGCTGCGACGGATCCTTGTAAAGCTGGGCGTTCGCAGCCTGGGCCAAGGCCAGCGCACCTGTGATAGCGCTACCAAAAACAATGGCGCGGGCGGCGGTGGAGCGACGGGTCAAGTGTCATCCTCTCTGCAGACGTGCCCCGTCATGAAGGGGGCATCGCCTTATCGTTACGATAGGACGGGGACTTGGGGAAGTCGCCTTTAGTGCATGTAGATCAAAGGCTCGGCGGCGACATAGCGGCGCTGTTCGGGGAAAGGTGCGCTATGCGTGTCGACATCGATAACCTGGCGCCGGATCTTGCCTGCATCGAGCGGGGCCTTGGGCCAAACGGGTAGGCCCGCACCGTTGGGATTGCCGGTCTTAATAAAGTTCGCCCAGTACCCATTCATTGTCGCCGAAACTTTCCGGTCGGCATCGGTCCACGCATAGATCGGATTGGTATCGAGATTGCCCAGCGCATATTCGATCTCAGCGCTGTGGACCGCGCCCCAAGCCGGCTTGCTGCCCGGATCGAGAAGAAAACGCGGCCGGACGTGCGTGTAGTAGTAATAGTAGGTCGGCGCCCCCGCTTGGCGCTGCAAGTCGAACCATTTCCACGTGGGCAGAGCGAGGAAGTCGTCGCTCGCAACCGCTGTTGCCATGGAGATAACCTCGGCGTCGGTACGGGCCGGATAAAGTGCGAAAACCGCGTCCGCGCGATCGCCAAGCGTTCGCGTCAACCCGGCGCGATAGGCGGCGACAGTCGGCGGACCCTCGCCGATTATGGCCGTTCCCGGTGCCTCCTGCGAGTTTGATCCGACCAAGAGCGGCACGCGCGCGGCCTTCCCGCCACCGAACGTCACCGAGGGCGGCTCCGTCAGGAAATAGCCGTCGATCACCATGTCGAACGGCATGTCATGGGCATTGCCCTGCGCAGCAAGGAGCTGGTCGGCGGGCATGGCGCGCAACGCAGCAAGCGTGGGTGCGCCAATGCTTTGCGCGAAAGCCGCGCCTTGCTGCTCGGCTGTCGCAAGCGCAGGAGGAGACAGTTTCTGCATCGGCGCGCCGCTCTCTCCGATCGCGCCGACGATCTGCTCGCGCGACAGAGGCGAGGCCATCAGCGCGCTGACCGCGATCGATCCGGCCGATTCACCGCCAATCGTGATATGGTTGGGGTCGCCACCAAAGGCCGCGATGTTACGCTTCACCCAGGCAAGCGCGGCGACCTGGTCGAGCAGGCCGTAATTGCCCGATGCGTGATGGGATGAGCCTGCGGTGAGCTCGGGATGCGCGAAGAAGCCGAAGACGCCCAATCGGTAATTGATCGTGACGACGACAATCCCCTGCTTCGCCAGCGCTGCGCCGTCATAGCGCTTTTCAGAACTATCGCCCGCCATGAAGCCGCCGCCGTACACGTAGACCAGCACTGGCAGCTTTGCCCGGGAGGAGCGGCCAAGGTTCGCGGGCGTCCAGACATTCAGGTAAAGGCAGTCTTCGCTCGGCGCGGGCGAGCGGAACATCATGTCGGAATACAGAGGTTGCTGCATGCAGCGCGGCGCAAATTGGTCGGCGGCGCGCACGCCCTGCCAATTTTCCGCAGGCGCGGGCTCGCGCCAGCGCAAGTCGCCGACCGGCGGCTTGGCATAGGGCACGCCGCGGAAGATCTGAACGGGGCTGTTGCCGGCCGCGGCGACGCCCTGGAGCTTGCCAGTCTCGACCGTGACGATCGGGCCGTCGGCGGCCTCCACCGGCGCGGCGAAAGCCATCAGCGCCAAAGCGAACCCAAGTCCGAACCGCATCGCCCTCTCCTCCCCGCCGACGTCTCTAGTGGACGTCCCAATAAAGAACGGGCGCGGCATCATGATCGCCGCGCCCGCATCACTCATTTGCCTGTGGGCAGCCCATGCTCCTCGAGCATGGGGCCGATGTCGGGATCCTTGCCGTAGAAGGCGCGGAACATCGGGCCGTAATCCTGGGTGTGGCCGCGTGAGAGGATCAGATCGCGGAAGCGATCGCCATTCTCCCGCGTCATGCCGCCATGATCCATGAACCAATGATAGGACGCATGCTCGAGCATTTGCGTCCACAGATAAGCGTAGTAGCCAGCCGAATAGCCGTTCGACCAAATGTGCAGGAAGTAGCTCGAGCGATAGCGCGGCGGAACGTTGGCGGTGTCCAGCCCCATCTTATCGAGCGCCTGCTTCTCGAACGCATCCACGTCCTGCTTCGGCGCGCTGGCAGGCAAACTATGCCAGTTCATGTCGAGCATCGCCGCCTCGACGGTTTCGCCCAAGGCATAGCCCTGGTTGAACTTGGCCGCTTTCTTGATCTTGTCGACCAGCTCCTGCGGCATTGGCGCGCCGGTGCGATAATCCTTCGCGTAATTGGCGAGCACCTTGGGATCGAGCGCCCAATGTTCGTTAAACTGCGAGGGGAATTCGACCCAATCGCGCGCCGTATTGGTGCCCGAGAGCGTGGGGTAGACCTGGCTCGCGAACAGGCCATGCAGCGCGTGGCCGAATTCGTGGAACATCGTGGTTGCGTCGTCGAAGGTGATCAGCGCGGGCTGACCGTCTGCCGGCTTGGTGAAATTCGCGACGTTGTAGATAACCGGTTTGGTTTTTAGCAGGTAGGATTGACCAACGAAGTTCGACATCCAAGCGCCGCCCGCCTTGTTGTCGCGCTTGAAATAATCGAAATACATAAGGCCAAGCTCGGACCCGTCCTTGTCGTAGACGGTGTAGACCATCACGTCGGGCTCGTAGACCGGGATATCGGTGCGGCGCTTGAACGTGAGGCCGTAGAGCTGGTTGGCAGCGTAGAAGACGCCTTGCTCAAGCACCGAATGGAGTTCGAGGTACGGCTTCACCTGGTCTTCATCGAGATCATATTTGGCCTTGCGAACGCGCTCGGCATAGCGATCCCAATCCCACGGCTTGAGCGTGAAATCCTCGCCGCCCGCGCGGATCGTCTGCTGGAGCTCGGCGACTTCACGCTTCTGCTCTTCGGCGAGGGGTGGAACGAGCTGGCTCATGAAGGCCTTGGCCGCCTGAGGCGTGCGCGCCATCTGATCCTGCAGCACATAATCGGCCCAGGTGGGGAAACCGAGCAGTTTGGCCTTCTGCGCGCGCAACCAGGCAATTTCCCGAATGCCTTCGCGCGTGTCATTGGCGTCGCCCTTTTCCGCGCGCGTCCAGCTGTTCCGGAACAGCGCCTCACGCGTATCACGATTGGCGAGGTTCTGCAGCGAAGGCTGCTGCGTCGTGTTCTGGAGCGGGAGGACATATTTGCCCTCCACCTTGCGATCGGCTGCCGCCTTGGCCGCCGCAGCGATGGCATTGTCATCGAGCCCGGCGAGCCTGGATTTGTCGTCCACGATCAGCGCGCCATCCTTGGCGGCGGCAAGCAGCTTCTGCTGGAATGCGGTTTCCAGCGTCGATAGCCGCGTGTTCAGCGTGCGCAGCTTCCCTTTATCGGCCGCGTTGAGCTGCGCGCCCGCGCGAATGAAATTGGCGCGGTAGACGTCGAGCAGTTGACGCTGTTCGGGCGTGAGCTTCAGCGCATTGCGCTTGGCGTAAATCGCCTGGACGCGCGCAAAGAGCTTGGAATTGAGATAGATCGAATCCGAATGCTGGCTGAGCTTGGGAGATTCAACCTCCTGCACCTTGTCCAGAGTGGGGTTTGTGTTGGCCTGCACCACGCCGAAGAAAGCGCTGGTCGCACGATCGAGCAGGCGGCCCGATCGCTCCAGCGCGACAATCGTATTGTCGAACGTGGGCGCGGCGGAATTGTTTGCGATCCGCGCGATCTCCGCCGACTGCTCGGCGATACCCGCCTCGATCGCCGGCTGATAATCGCCGTCCTTGATCAGGTCGAAACGCGGCGCCTGGAAGGGCAGCGTGCTCGGCTTGGCAAAGGGATTGGAGGCGGGAAGCGCTGCGTTGCTCATGGATGCGACAAGGCATGTGGCGACGGCCGAGGTCCAGAACCACGTCATCGGTTTCATGTTGGAGAAGTTCCTTCGGAAGATTTGGGCGGCGCAAGCCGGATGTCGCAGCGTGGCGCCCGCCTGCGATTTAATCAAGAGACCGAAGGATTTGGGGACGGCGCAGGGGCCGCCCCCGATGCAGAGTTACGACAGAATGGGCTTAGCGCCGAGCGGCACGACCGTGCGGCCGAACGTGGCGTTGGTCACGATGCCGAAGCTCCCATAGAGCGCCAGAGAACCGCAGACGAGGCCGAGCCAGCCACCGAGATGGCTGAGGCCCGCATTGCCCTGAATGGCACCCAGGCCGAGCAGCCCGAAGGTGATCCACAGGGTGAGGAAGATCAGGAAGGTGATCTTGGGCAGGCGGAAGGTGCTGATCCACAGATAGAGCGTGAGCACGCCCCAAAGCAGCAGCGCCACCCCGACGGTCGGTCCCGCGGCGGAGATGTCGATCCAGCCATTGTGCGAGAAAAGCAGCAGGAAAGCGAACCACCACCAGAACGCACCGTAGCTCAAAAAGGCGGTCATCCCGAAGGTGTTGGCCAGTCGAAATTCGAACGCACCCGCGAAAATCTGCATGAGGCCGCCAAAGGCGAGCGCAAGCGGGATCACCACCGGTTCGCCGCCCGCCGGCAGCACGCCGGCATTGATCAAACTCAATAGGACCGTCGTTAGCCCGAAGGCCACAAGCCCAAGCGCCGCCGGATTGGCAACCGGGACTACCGTCACTTCGTTATCAGCCATCCTCTTCCCCCTCATTCACTCGAAGCTGTGGGCGCCTCGACGTGGGAACGACGCTATGGTTACGCTACCCCTCGGTCAAGCAGCAGTCACGCGCTAGCCCGGCTCCGCATCAGCCGACCGATATGCGCAAGACTGGGCTTTGACCCTGCGGACAACAGACTGGCGCGAAATACGCGCGCGAGCAGCACGACCTCGATCGCGATGAAGGCCGCAAGCGTCAGCCCGCAGCCGACGACCTCCCATAGAGGCACGCCCGCCCCAAGACGCGCAAGCATGGTGAAAGGCGTCCAGATCGGAATCCAGCTCATGATGCGGACAGCGAGACTGGACGGATCGCGGAGTACCGCCTGCGCGATGATCGCGAACGGCATAGCGATTACCAGTATGACCGGACTGAGATAGGCTTGCGCATCGCGGAAGCTGTCGCTCATCGCGCCGATCGTTAGGAAGATCATCGAGATCATCAGGTAGCCGGCGAGGAAATAATAGACCATCGCCATTGCGACGCTGGGCTGCGCGAGCGGAGCCAATGCCGGGCGCAGAAAATCCGCGATCATGCCCTGCGTCGCAAATGCCGCACCGATCGCACAGGCAACCCAGATCGCCACCATCGTCAGCCCAACCGAGACCGTGCCGACCAGCTTGCCATACATGAGCTGATTGGGGCTCACACAGGCGAGCACGGTCTCGATCAGCTTGTTGGAGCGCTCTTCGACGGTTCCCTGCAGCATCCAAGAGCCCGACAGCATCAGCGACATGAGCAGAAGATAGGAAACGAGCAAGGGCAGGATCGAGCGGATCACGACCTGCTCCTGCCCCTTCCCCGCAGGCGGACGGTTGATCACGATCAGCGGGGCTATCTGCCCAGCGGCCTCAGCCGTGGCGGGACTAAGACCCTGCGCCTCGAGGAAGCGTAACCGCATCGTCCGCGTGAGCGTATCCTGTAGCGCAGCCATCAGCCCGCCCTGGGGTTGACCATCCGACCAGATTTGCACCGGCGAACGGCCGCTGCCGAAATCCGCCGGCACGTAAACCGCATAATCGAGCGGCTCGGCTCTGCGCTCCTTTTTGGGCGGATTGACGAGCGGGGGCAGTATCTTGGCAAGTTGAGCCGGGCTGCTCGCGGCAATCGCCGGTGGCGTCGGCACGATCCGGTAGTCGGGATCGCCCGGCTTGAACTGCGGCAAATCGCGCGGAGCCACGCGCCGCATCAGCGCCTGCGCATGCGCGACACCGCCGGCAGCCACGAAGGCCTCCACCTCGGCATCCGAATAATAGCGGTCGTGCTGCGCCCAAGGGGCGGTTGGATCAGCGCGATCGAGACCATGAATCTCGGAATAATGTGACAGGGCCGAGAGCAAGCCGCGCTGCTCTTCCAGCTGGAGCCGCTGGGCGACCGCGGGCCCAGCCCGGCCGGACGGATCGATCAGCATCACCGTCCTGGTGTGCGGTTTCTCCATGAAATGCGATGCTATCGGGCCGATCGCGAGGGCGAGTGGGATGATCAGCAAGGTGATCCAGAAGCTGCGAGTGGCAGCAATCTGGCGGAATTCGCGCGCGGCGATCAGCAGGATGGGATTGCTCATGCGTGGGCTTCCTCGCCGCCAACGATATGCAGAAAGACGTCGTGTAGGCTGGGACGGCTCTGCTCGAACCGGCGCAACGCGAAACTGCGTTCGGTGCAGGCCTGGAGCAGGTCGCCGGGATCGCTTCCCGGCGCGAGCCGAACATCCCATTCCCGCCACCCATCGCGATCGGCGTGTTCGGTGGCGGTGATCACGCCAGGAAGCCCCAGCGGGGTTTCGCGTGAGACGACCGACAATCGTGCGGGCAAGGTCGCACGTGCTTCGTCCTGCGTGCCTTCGAACAGCTTGCGCCCTTGCGCCAGCAACAGCAGCCGATCGCACAGCCGCTCCGCATGTTGCATGACATGCGTCGAAAAGACGATCGTTGCGCCTTGCCGCGAGAGCCGCTGGATTTCGGCTTCCAGCAAGCCCTGATTGACGGGGTCGAGCCCGGAGAAGGGCTCGTCGAGGATTAGCAGCTTAGGGGCGTTAACGACCGCGGTCGCGAGCTGAACCTTCTGCGCCATGCCTTTCGATAATTTGTCGATCTTGGTACCAGCGGATGAACCAAGGCCGAACCGATCGAGCAGGGCCAAGCCCTCGCTCCGCGCATCTGCCCGGCTCATGCCCTTAAGCCGCCCGAAATAGGTGATCGTGTCGAGCGCGGTCATGGTGCGATAGAGCCCACGCTCTTCCGGTAGAAAACCGAGATCGGCGCTGTTCTCGCGGCCTGGCGCGCGACCGAGCACCTCGATCCGACCAGAGCTCGGGCGAATGATATCGAGCACCATACGGAGCGAAGTGGTCTTGCCCGCACCGTTGCCGCCGAGGAAGCCGAACACTTCACCGTCGCGGACCGAAAAACTCAGGTCATCGACCGCGCGCTTATCCCCGAAATCCTTGGTCACGGATTTGAGCAGCAATGCAGTCATGCCATCCCCCTTTGCTTCATACGGGATAGCGACTGGTCGGATGTTCGGGAATAGCGACACCTAGTCGTCCACTCGCTTTTTATGGCAAGAAGCGCACATGGGGTGGGAGGATCAAGCTACAGAGGCCGACACCGGCCCTATCGTTCCGCATGCGCGGGACATTTCCCGCGCGGACGGCCTTCGCCAGGCGATCTCTGACCTTCGCTTTGAGATCCTGGTGATCGGTCTCTTGCTACTGACGATCGGCGCAGTCCTTTTTTCCAATCTGATCCTGCGCAATACGGTTGTGATCAGCCCCGGTGGCGGGGTGCGTTTCACGACCGAGTGGCATGGTGACCAGTCCCTTGGCGGAACCTCCACGGTCCGTACGGACGGGCTGAGGCCGCTGCGATGGTCCTGTACGCTGCGCGCCCAGTATCGCTATCCCTTCTGCGCCTATGAGATCCTGCTCGACCGGGGCCTGGATCTGAGCCGGTTTCAGACCATTACGATCAATCTGGCTTATTCCGGGCCAGCGGATTCTTTCCGGGTCTATCTCAAGAATTTCGACCCGGCGTATAGCCGGCCCCAGATACGGGATACGCTCAAATATAATCAGATTGAGCTCCCCGTCTCGAACGGGAAGCAGACCATCGAGGCGAGACTGGCCGATTTCAAGGTCGCCGATTGGTGGATTCAGAAGAACCGCATTCCCTACCGTCTCAGTCGTACACAGTTCGACAATGTCGTCGGCTTCGAAATCGACACCGGCATCAGCGCCCGCCCCGGCGAACACCATTTCCGGGTCGAGAGCATCATACTCAAGGGCAACATCGTCCCGATCGAGCAATGGTATCTGGGTATCATTAGCTGCTGGATCGTCGTGACCTGCTTGTTTCTGATCTCGCGGATCCTGAGACTTCAGCGGGATTTGCGGCAGCGGCGGCGGCTGCACGCGGTAGCGCGGAATGAGGCGAAGCTCGCGCAGGAATCGGCGCGACGCGACCCACTCACCGGTCTCTACAACCGGCTTGGCGTTACCGAATGCTATCAGCGGATGCTTTCCGAATGGGCGGGCAAGCCGGTCGCGATCATGCTGATCGATATCGATCATTTCAAAGCGATCAACGACGGTTTCGGGCACGAGCGGGGTGACGAGGTGCTCGCCGCCTTTGCGGCACTGTTACGCGACAACACGCGTGACACCGACCTTATCGCACGCTGGGGTGGCGAAGAATTCCTGCTGATCGGTCGGGTCAGCGACCCGCATGCCGCGATCGAGATCGCCGAAAAACTACGGAGTCTGATTGCGGCACACAGCTTCGTCCACGGCAAACTCACCGCGAGCTTCGGTGTCCATTATTGTGACCGCTTGCCGGAAAATCCGGCCCCTGCCATCGCATGCGCCGATCGCGCGCTGTATTCTGCAAAGGAGCAGGGCCGCAATCTGGTGGTGCGTTATGTGCCGGAGGAGCATGAAACGGGACGGCAGAACCGCGGCTGACGATAATCGTCTCGGTGCTTTCCTTCCTCATTCGTCGTTCTAGGATGCCCTCTTTCACTGAGGGAATTCTATGCCCGATAACCGCTTGCCGCTTCGTACGCGCGCTCTCATCGGCCTGTGCGCCGTCGGTCTGTCTACGGCGGCTATCGCCGCGCCCAACCCTGTAGCCGAAGCGCAAGCGCTCGAGATTTTAAAGCGCGCGATCACCTTTCGCAGCGTGGAGGGGCCGGAAAACCAGACGCCGCAATTGGCTGCCTATTTCAAAGAGATGCTGGTAGCGGGCGGCTTTGCGCCCGAGGACGTCACGATCACGCCAGTGGACGACACAGCGTTCCTGGTTGCGCGCTATCGTGGATCGGACCCCAAGCTGAAGCCCCTGCTGATGTCAGGGCATATGGACGTTGTCGAAGCCAAGCCGGCCGATTGGCAGCGCGATCCGTTCACGCCGGTGATCGAAAATGGCTACATCTACGGCCGTGGCGCCACCGACATGAAGTTCGACGCCGCGCTGATGATCGCGAGCCTGATCGATCTCAAGCGACAGCATTTCACGCCGAAGCGCGACGTTATCCTCGTTCTATCTGGCGACGAGGAGACGATCATGAAAACGACGCAGATGCTCGCTGCGAAATTTCCCGACGCCTATATGCTCCTCAACGGGGACAGTGGTGGCGGCAGCCTGAGCGAAGACGGTAAGCCGCAATATTTCGCATTGGAGGGCGCCGAGAAGGCCTATGGCGATTACACGCTGACTTTCACTAATCCGGGGGGGCATTCGAGCGCGCCGCGGAAAGAGAATGCGATCTATGAGTTGGCAGCTGCGTTGACGCGGATCGGCGAGCATCAGTTCACGCCCCAACTGAATGAGATCACCAAGGCGTATTTCCTGGGTGTCGCCGCGCAGACGGAAGCGCGCACTGGAGCTGCGATGCGGGCCTTTGCCGCCGATCCCACCAACAAGGAGGCGATCGCAACGCTTGCCGCTGACCCCGCGCATGTGGGCCAGATTGGGACGACCTGTGTCGCGACGATGGTCAACGCCGGCCACGCGAGGAACGCATTGCCGCAGCGCGCGAGCGCCAATATTAACTGTCGTATCTTCCCTGGGACCTCATTCCAGCAGGTTCAGGACGAATTGGTTCGCGTCGCCGCTGATCCCAAGATGCAGATCAGCTTCATCGACACAGGCACGACGGCCAGCCCGCCTTCGCCGATGCGCGCTGACGTGACGGCGGCAGTGCGCGAGGCACTCGACATCGGCTATCCCAACGTGCCGATCATCCCCAGCATGGCATCCGGCGCAAGCGACAGCATGTGGTTTCGCGTACGCGGCGTGCCGAGCTATGGCGTCGCCCCCGTCTTCATCAAGGACAGCGACGATTTCTCGCACGGATTGAACGAGCGTACACCGCTCGCCAACATCGCTCCTGGCGTAGCTTACTGGAAAGTGCTGATCCGGCGCCTATCGAACTGACGAAGAAAGGGCGGAGGCCGGAACCTCCGCCCTTTCCACTCACGACCCGAATTTATAGCCGAAGCGTATTCCGATCGTCCTCGGACGATAGACGACGTAATAAGAACGTTGCGAGCAGGCGCCGCATTCCTCGAAGGAGGAAAGCTGCGCGCGCTTGTCGAACACATTTTCCGCGAACAGCTCGGCCGTGATGTTGCCCCAGTCATAGCCGGCCGCGAGATCGACCAGATTGTAGGAATGCAGCAGCGGCGGCGCGTCGGTGGTGCTGACGCCGATGCGAAGCGCAGAGGATGCAGAGCTGGAGTGCGTCCAGTTACCCTGGAGATGCGCTTTGCCCTCACCCAGCGTCCATTCGTAGCGCGCGTTCGCATTCACCTTGAACTTCGGCGTAACCGGCAGCCGCGTTCCCTTTGGCGCGACGACTGAGTCATCTTCGCCTTTGCACTGGTAAGTCGGATCATCCAGCGCGCAAAGATTGTTACGCAGCTTTGCATCGAGATAGGCGCCGGTCACGTTGAGGCTGAGCCCCGCCACCGGATAGACGGTGACGTCGGATTCGATGCCCTTTATCCGTGCATTGGGGCCGTTGTGAATCTCGGTAAAGCTGTTCGCGCCAAGGAAGCTGTACTGGAACTTCTTCCAGTCATCCATGAAGATGGCGCCGTTCCACCTGATCTTGTGATCGGCCCAGGACGTCTTCCAGCCGATCTCATAATTGGTGAGGTAATCAGCCTTGTAGGGTTCAATGTCCGCGCGGCGGTTGATGCCGCCCGGGCGGAAGCCGCGCGACCAGGTCGCGTACACCATATGATCCGGATCGACCTTCCACGTCAGGTTCAGACGATGGATGAGGCCCGTATCTTTCTCATGCTTCGGCAGGACCTTGCCGTTCGAGAAAACGCCGAGATTAGTGCAAGGCGCGCCCGCCTGGTCGGCGGGAAGCAGCGTGCCCGCAGGGTTATTACGAACGGTGGTGCCATCTGAGTTGTAGCAAGCGGCGACGCCCGTGCGGGAGCTGCCGGCCGCGTTGTACGGCGGCCCATTCGGATTGCGGCCGAAGCCGAAAAAGCCGATCAGCGAATTGTCGAACTTATAGTAGCGCAAACCGCCGGTCAGCGTCAGGTTCGACATGATGTCGTAGGCTACCTCGCCAAAAGCGGCATAGTCGCGATCTACGCGCTTCTGCTGCGTGAGCCACAATGTACCGGGGAAGCCGTTCACCGACAGAGCATTGGAAAGACCTGCGACCTGATAGTCCTGGCGGATATTGTGATATTGCCGCTGGTAGAAGAGCCCGCCGACGACGCGGAGCGGTTCGCTTGCAGGCGAGGCGATGCGCAGTTCCTGGCTGAGCTTGTTGAACTTGTCCTTGCCGATGATGTGCTGGAGCGGCGGGACCTGGTTACCGGCATTATCCTTGTAATAGAAATAGCCAGCCAGGCCGCCGTAGCTCGCGTAGAGATTGTCGTACGCCTCGGCATAATCGGTATAATCGCTCGCGGCGTTGATCTTCCGCTTCAGGTAGGCTCCGGCGTAGGTCAGATCCCAGCTGCCAATCTTGCCCTCGATCGTGAGCGCGCCCTGGATGAAGCGATCATGATTATATTCGGGGAGGAAGTGCTGGACCTTCAGGTCACCCACCAATGCGTCCGTACCAAATGAGCCGTGGTTCTTCTGATCCTGACCGAACACCGTGGCGGTCGCGATCCAATTATCATTGAGGTCGATCTTGAGCGCGGCGCGGCCGCCCCATACGTCGACATCATTGTAGTTCTTTTCGACAAACTGGGTGTTGTTGACGGTAATACCGGGTGCGCATTGCTGGCCTTCGGCAGGCGGAGTGCCGTTGCAGAACGCGCGCGTGCCTGGCACGTTGTCGATATAGCCCGCGTCGTGCTCGTAGAAGCCGACGAGGCGGATGGCCATATTGTCGGAGAGCGGCTGGTTGTAGAAGGCCTCTACCTTGCCGCCCTTGCCGCCGAGATGGACCGTGTTCACCTCGGCATCCATCGCACCATAAGCGTGGCTGGTATCGGGCTTGTTGGTGATGATGCGGATCGTGCCCGCTTCGGACGAGGCGCCGTAGAGCGTGCCCTGCGGGCCCGAAAGCGCCTCGATCCGGGCGATGTCGTAGATGTGTACGTCGAGCGTGCCGCCGATCGTGGTGGTCGGCTGCTCGTCGAGATAGACACCAACGGATGGCAGCGAACCCGAATGGTTGCCGTCGCCACCTGATGCCGCGCCACGGATGTAGACACTCGTCACGCCCGGCTGACTGGTCTGGAAGGAGACGCTCGGCAGCTGCTTGGTGAAATCGTTGAAGTTCGAGACGTTCAGCTGCTCAAGCTTCTGCGTTCCCAGCGCCTGAATGCTGATCGGCACATTCTGCAGATTTTCCGAGCGCTTCTGTGCGGTAACGACGATTTCTTCTGGCAGGTTCGCTCCGGCGGCCGGCGCGGTCGCCTGAGCCGCGGGCGTGGTGTCGGCGTCGCTGGTCTTCTCCTGAGCCAGCGCGGCGCCCGCCGCTCCGGTTAGGATCGTTCCGGCAAGCAAGCCGGCGATCAGATGACGGGGTTGGCGCATGATCTGACTCCCTGTCCTGTTATGGGAAGGGACGCTGTTACTGCGGCGTTACGGTGTCAATGCATCGCGACACTGTGCAGCAACTCTTTTGCACTGCAACATTGCAAACATGTCACGCTTTGAAGGGGTATTCTTCGACCAGTGTACCAAGCGCGTGCTTGAGCGGACCGAGCCAGGGCTCGAAATTGCGCCATTGTTCAACGCCTTCGCGGAAGATCGGACGACGCACCTGCTCCGACGAAGCGGTGCGAACGGCGCGATCAGTCTCATGAAAGCGTAGACAGGCGGGATCGAAGGCGAGGCCCGCATGATCGAGCAGGGCGCGCACCTGCGCGTCGGTATCGTCCACCATCGCTTCGTAGAAAACGCGATGGACGTAGCCGGGCAGTACCCGGTCGAAATGCCCCATCAGCCGAACATAGTCAGCATAATAGCGCCCGATTTCACCGAGATCGTAAGTGAAGGTCTGGCCACGCGCGAAATGCTGCTTGAAGTTGGAGAAGCAGCAACCGAGCGGATGGCGTCGTGCGTCGATGATCGTGGCCTTCGGGAGGATCAGGCGGATGAATCCGACATGCGCCCAGTTGTTCGGCATCTTGTCGACGAAGCGCGGCCGATCGGTTTTGCGCTGGATTCGCGTGCGATCGAGATATTCCTCGCCCAGCGTGCGCACCTCGTCGGCGTTCAGCGCCGCCATGTTCCGGGTGCCGACGCGCGTCGCCAGCGCGCCAATGTCGGGCAACTCGGTCGTCCCCTCCACTCGACTGTGACTCGCCAGGATCTGCTCGATCAGGGTTGAGCCGGAGCGCGGTAGCGAGACGACGAAGATCGGGTCGTCCGCTTCGCAGCCCCAGCCTTCACGTTCTGCAAAAAATTCAGGCGTGAACAGCTGTAGCTTACGATCGACGGACGCCGTCAGTTCGTCGGGATCATAGTCGATTAGCGCCCGCCGGCGGCGATTGCCCTCTACATAATGCGCGAATGATTGCGCGTAGCGGCCGGCATCTTCCTCCGCCTTGCCGAGCGCGAATTCAAGGTGAAAGCGATCCTCTTCGGCAATATCGGTCCGCGCCAAGGCCGCACGCATGGTGGCGCGGTCTTCCTCTGTGAAACGGAAGGTCTTGAGATTGGCGAGGCTCCACCACGCCTCGCCCAGCGTCGGCTCGAGCCCCAGAGCGCGGCGATAGGCCTCGATGCTTTCGTTCTGATGACCAATCGTCTTCAAGGAGTGGCCAAGGCTCATCCATACTTTGGGCTGTTTGGGATAATCGACCAGCACCTGCCGGTAGAGCGCTATCGAGGGCTCATATTCGCCCAATCGCGCGAGCGCGGCGGCCTTGAGGTTGATGTAGGAGGGGTGAGCAGGCTCGTTGTCCAGAAGCCTGTCGATCTCGGCAATCGCTTCGGCCGAACGGCCCTGGCGGTGCAGCGCGAGCGCAAGATTGTGACGCGCGGCGGCGAAGCCTGGCGCCAGCTCGAGCGCGCGACGCAACAGGGTTTCGGCATCCTTGTTACGACCGATCCGGCCGGCCAGCTCAGCAAGCATACGGATCGCACCGATATCGGTCGGCGCTTCCTTCAGCCGCGCACGCAGGATCGGCTCGGCATGGGCAAGATCGTCGCGCGCCATCGCGTCCGCCGCCTCTAGCAATGCGGGGTCGCGGGTCGACGCGCGTAGGGCGGCGAGATAAGCGGCGTCGCCTCCGGCCTCATCCTCAGCCAGATGAAGCTGATCGCCGAGCGCGCGCCACGCCTCAGCCGAGCCTGGATCGGCCGCCACAGCGGCGCGCAAGGCGGCGGTGGCGGCTTCCCCCTGCCCCTTGGCGCGATGGGCTTCTCCCGCGATCAGCAAAGCAGCCGCGTTACGCGGGATGACGCGCAATATCTCCCGCGCCTGGGCCAGCGCGAGATCGGGCTGCGCGACCAGCAATCGCCGTGCATGCGCGAGGGCGGTATCTAGCGTGCCGGTGGGGTCGGTTTGCGATGCCATCGCCGCGAGAGACGCCGTACCGCCCCGCCCTGTCAACGCCGATCTTGCGGAGGCCTTTCCACTGCTGCACTCTGCAGGCCATGGCAATTGTGCGTCCGCTCTCCGATCAGGATCCCGACGAGGGCTGGAGTCTGCCCGCCTGGATCTATTCCGATCCCGATTATTTCGAAGTCGAGCTGAAGCGCGTGATCCGCCCATCGTGGCAGGTCGTGTGCCATTTGAGCGACATTCCGCAGCCGGGCGATTGGCACGGTCTCGATTATGCAGGCGAGAGCGTGGTCGTGATGCGCGGATCCGACAGCGAGGTGCGCGCCTTCCACAATGTCTGCCGTCATCGCGGTGCGCGCATATTGGATGGCGTGCGCGGCTGCGCCAAACGGATCGTCTGCCCCTATCATGCCTGGACCTATGCCAATGACGGCCGGCTAATCGGCGCACCACTTAAAGAGACTTACGATCCCGGTGCGCTTGACGGCATTCGCCTCGCGCAGGTGGAACATGAGGTCTGGCAGGGCTTCATCTTCGCGCGGCTGGAAGGCGGCGGGCCCAGCGTCAGCGAGATGATGGCGCCCTATGCGCACGAAGTTGCGCCCTACCGTTTCGAGCAGCTTGAGGCGCTCGGCCGCGTGACACTCCGGCCGAGGCAGGTCAATTGGAAGAACATCGCCGACAATTATTCGGACGGGCTCCATATCGCCGTCGCGCATCCGGGCCTCAAACGGCTGATGGGCGACGGTTATGGCGTCGAGAGCGCAGAATGGGTGGACAAGATGTGGGGGCCTTTGGTCGACCGCCCCTCCTCCAATCCGTCCGAACGGGCCTATTGCCACTATCTGCCGCGCGTCGCGCACCTGCCGGAGGAACGGCAGCGGCTGTGGACCTATTTCAAGCTGTGGCCGAACGTCGCCTTCGACATCTATCCCGATCAGGTCGACTTCATGCAGTTCCTGCCGGTGTCGCCTACCGAGACGCTGATCCGCGAAATCAGCTATGCCATTCCCGACGACCGGCGGGAGATGAAGGCCGCGCGCTATCTCAACTGGCGGATCAACCGGCAGGTCAACACCGAAGACACGGAACTGGTCGGCCGGGTGCAGCAGGGTATGGCTTCTTCCAGCTTCTCGGTGGGGCCGCTGAGCCGCGACGAGGTTGCGCTGCGCAATTTCTGCCGTCGCGTGCGCACGCTCATTCCCGAAGCACGGCTGCACGACGCACCGCCGTTGGGCTGGAGCCGCGCATACCGGTGACGCTCCTCCGTCGCGGGCGGCAGCTATAAAGATGCGTGCGCGGTCAGCGGGACATCATTCGTTCGGATGAGCTCGAGTCAGGATCAACCGCTCTGCCGCACCAATATCCCGTCCAAAACGCATGGCCGGAGGATCGGAAGGGGTAGTTGTCCGCGTAACGATATCCGGCGGAATGCCAGCGCCTTCGTAAACATGGCCATCCGCTACACGATATACCTCGTTCGAGAGACCGAGTCGCCATCCATTCGGCAATGTCTTATCCAGAACGTCCGAATGAGCGCCTTGCGTCGGCTGTCCTAGAATGGTGACAACGGGCAATATCCGCAGACGCATCACAAGCGCCTCGGCAGCACTGGTTGTGCGTTCTCCGACGAGTACCACTACCGGCCGGTCGTAACGTTTGCAGGCGCTGGCTTGAGTGTAGACGGGAAAGCTCGGACCTTGGCGAGACCCGTCCTTGGCCGACTTCGTGTACGCCCGGCGCCGCCGATCGGCGAAGCAGCCGGCGATTAGATCGGCGAACGCTTCCGCACCGCCGGGGTTGAACCGGAGGTCCAGGATGAGGCCACGCGTGTCTTTCAGTCGGTTGAACGCTTCCGTCAGAGCAGTCTCGGCAGCACGTATATCGGCCGCAGGTGTGGTGTTGCCGGGCCATCCTTTGGGGCCGGCTGCAAACCCACCCATCGTCATTACCGCGACGTAACCTATGGCATTCGAAGTAATGCCATAGGCCAGGCGGTCGTATGCCAGCGTCGTAACGCCACCAGCCACAGGGCTGTCGACGTTTCGGAGATAATCGAGCAGCGCCGCCTGCGAAAGCTCGATCGGTTCACTGGCGCCGCGGCGGGCCTGGAACCGCCTGGCTCCATCGGAAAGATGCACGTGCGGATCGTGCAACGGGGCAAGCATCTCGGTGAAAATCGGCCAAGGGTCTCCGCCCCGCCCCAAGGATGCGACCTTCGACCTATAGATCCGACGAATCTGGGTCCAATCTACACGCCGTTCCGCAAAGAAAGGATAATTTTGCTCGAAGATGGCCCATAGTGCATCAAAGTTCACGAGTGGATCGTTACTGGCGGTCGTCTCTTTGGAACAGGCTGGCGGGAGTGCGGCGATCCGCTCGAAGCCGATCCGTGACGTTTCGCCAGCGAGGACGAAACCCCTGGGAGTAACGTTCTCAATCGCGCCAAGCGATGCCGCATCCCTTGCCGTATCCGTAAGCGTGCAACGTTCGGCCGCGATATCGAAGACACGTACTTCAGCGGGTCGAACATCCAGCAAATAGCCATAGCCGCGACTACGCCAAATACCCAACTCCGGCCGCTTATAGGTCGCCGCCGGGGCGGCAAGGGGTTCGGCGCCGACAGCTTCCGGACAGACGCTGGATAAAAGAAGCCCAGCAACGACTGCAAAGCTTAATCTCGGCATGCAAACTGCCACCTCATTTTGCCATCCGTCCTGATGGCGGTGCTCATCGATCGGCGAGGAAAGGCAGACGATCGCCCACGCTTCTTGGTCGGCCCTAATCCCTATTTCGCGCGCCTATGCGATTTTCTGATATCTGCCAAACTGCGGAAGGTAATCGACCAGCGCGGCACATCCATAGCGGCGATACTGTGCTCCCACTCGTGCCGTACTTCGCCTGAAAGTTGATAGATGGACCGGGGCGGCAACTCTGCGGAGGCACGTTCGAAGCTGCGTCCCCTTCGCCGCCGTAATCGCAAGGTCGCATGGTTGCCGAGCGATATGCCGACGACATGATCGAACACTGGCCGGTCGCGATGCCACCCGATACCGGCACCGGGATCGTAGCGGATCAGCAGCGCATGGACGAAGTCAGCCGGCGGCAGGTTGGCAAAGGCGGCTGCCTTGGCGCGAACGGGTAACAGCCATTCGGGGATGGGTTCGGTTTCCTCGAAACGCGCAGTATCGAAGTCATATCGCCACCCAAAGCTCGCGGTCAGGCGCTTGCCCTCCCACCCCTGAAAGCGGAACGGCGCGAGGCCCGCCTGGTCGATATGGGCAATCAGGGCAGACTCTTCCGCCTCGGATATAGCGTTTTCCACCAATGCGAAGCCGGGCACGATCGGCATTTCGAACAGCAGCGTCATGTCACCCATATGGGATGCACCGTCTCCGACAAAAGCGTCGAAGGGGGGGTCGTGCGTACGGCTTGCCACCCCGCGCCAATGCTCCCACCCCTTTCATTTCGATGTCGAAACGTGCACAAGCTCGGCCAATACTCAGACATAAAGGGGACGAGGCTTGGCACGGAAAGAAGGAAGATTTTCGACTGTGACGGCGCGTCGCGCCAGCCCGCTCGGTCGGTCCGTCAACTAGACAACTTCCTTCGAGAGATTGCTGCCATGAAATCGCATTACCCCGTGCTCGACGGGCTGCGCGGCACCGCTGCGTTCAGCGTGTTCCTGTTCCATTTCTGCGAAATGCTGGTGCCCGATCTGGCGCACAATCCGATGCCGCACACCTTTCTTGCGGTGGATTTCTTCTTCGCTCTATCCGGCTTCGTGCTGGGACATGCCTACGATGCGCGGCTGACGCGCGATGCCAGGGTACGCGAAAAGTTGACGCTGTGGGGCTTCCTCAAACGGCGCCTGATACGGCTGCACCCCATGGTCGTAGCCGCAATGGTGATCGCGCTGATCGCCTATCTTGCCGATCCATTCGTGGGAGACAGCCAGCAGGTCGGCGTCAAACTGCCATGGTCGCTCCTCGCCAGCGCCTTCCTTCTGAACCTGCTGCTCCTGCCGACACCAACGCTTCCCAACACGTTCGGAGAGACACATTCGGTCGACGGCCCCAGTTGGACCTTGCTTCAGGAATATCTCGCCAATCTGCTCTACGGCCTGTTCGGGCAGAAGCTCACGCTCGGAATTCATATCGTGCTTTGCGTCGCGAGCGCAGTGGCGCTGACGTTTACGGCCGTGCATTTCGGCGACCTCGGCCATGGCTGGGGCTGGTCTGATTTCTGGGTGGCGCCGGTACGTTTGGCCTGCCCATTCCTGCTCGGCCTGCTGGTGAGCCGGTGCAGACTTTCCTGGCCGGTCCCCTATCCTTTCATCATTCTGTCGGTCGCCCTGCTGGCCGTCTTCTTTGCGCCTATCTTGGGGCGGCAGAATGGTTTGTTCGAAGCAGCTTGCGTGATCATCCTGTTTCCGGCGGTGCTCGCAGCCGGCACCGGCGTGGGCGCGATGGAGGGATGGCAGGGGCGTCTATGCCGTTTCGCAGGCAAGGTTTCCTACCCGCTCTACATTGTCCATTATCCCTTCATCTATTTGTTCGCGCATTGGAATTGGAGCACGCATCCGACGCCGATGGTTCGCGGCGGCGTCGTCACCTTATTGTATGTTTTCGTCGTGCTTTTGGCCTACGTGCTTATGCGCTGGTACGATCGGCCGGTGCGGGCGTGGCTCGGCAAGCGAATGCTTCACCACGGGGACACCCCGGGAGAATCACCCGTGACGTCATCAGCAGGCTCCGTCTTCGCTCCAGACAGGCCCCTGCTCCAACCGGCAGCCCCGCCGGATCGTAATTGAGTCATCTGCGGTTCATCTAAACTGGCCATTGCTGAAGGGCGAAGAGCGTGCCTCGCCGGGGGACGAAAGCATGACGGTTCAGGGAAGGAATTGTTGTGGCCACGGCGGGCACAATCCGGCATGAGGCCGCGCGGCGGCGGCTGCTTTTCGACAGAAGCTCAAGGCAGGCGAACCGCGAGTCCGTCTCAATCGATTGACGTAGCCCACCAGATCTCCACCCGACAGCAGCAGCGAGAATCGTTCATGCGCCTGGCGCTCAAAGCAACCTGCATCACCACCCTTGCGACCCTTCTGGCAACCCAGGCGATGGCCGACACGACAGTCAGCTCCGCCACCACCACGCCGTTGGTAACGTCGAGCGCGGGCAATATCGAGATCACCTCCGCCGGGTCCATCACGCCCACGGTCAGCGGCGCGGCGGTCACGATCAATAGCAACAATACGGTGAAGAGCGCGGGTAAGATCACCTTCAACGGCGTCGACAATGCGACGGGTATCGCCGCGACCAACGGTGTCACCAGCAGCATTACGAATAGCGGCGCGATCCAGGTCGATGAGACCTATACGCGCACCGACACAAACGGCGACACGGTGCTCGACGGCCCCTATGCCAATGGCAGCAACCGCTATGGCATTCGGCTCGACGGTGCCTTCACCGGTGCCATCAACAATACCGGTGCGATCACGGTGCGCGGCAACAATTCCGCCGGCATTTACGTCACGGGTCCGCTGACGGGCAACTTCACGACCGACACTGGGGGAATCACCGTTACTGGTGACAATAGTTATGGCGTGCGGCTTGGCGCGGTCACTGGAAATGTCGCAATTTCGAGCGCGATCAGCATGCTTGGCGCCAACGCACCGGGCCTTGCGCTGACGGGGGATATTAGCGGCCAGGTTGTGGTCCACGGATCGATCACTACGACGGGTTACGGATCCACCAAGATCCCCAGCGACATTACCAAGCTTACACCTCAGAATCTTTCGCAGGGCGGATCCGCGATGATCGTCGGCGGCAACGTCGGCGGCGGCGTGCTGATCGCTGCCGCACCGAGCAGCACGACCGATACCACCGCCGACGTGGATAAGGATGGCATCGCTGATGCGGGCCAGGGCACCGCAACGCTCATCACCTATGGTACGGCGCCAGCTCTGGTGGTCGGCTCTTCCAGCCAGGCCACCACGCTCGGTGTCCTCCAGGGCAATACGAACGGCCTCGTCATCAACGGCAACGTGGCCGGTGCCGGTGTCTATTCCGGCATGTCGGGGACCGGCATTCAGATAGGTGGCCTTGGCCAGAATGTGACCATCAACGGCGGGATCGCGATTGCCGGGCAGGTGGCCGGCAATGCCAATGGTGCGCTCGGCACGGGCCTTCACCTATATTCCGGCGCTAGCACCCCGCAGCTGACGGTTACGGGGGCGGTTGCAGGCAATGCCTCGGCCACGGCGGGCGGATCATCGGTCGGCATCCAGATTGACGCGGGCGCCAATCTCCCGACGATCACCAACAAGGGCTCGATCGTTGCGACTACGACCGCTTCAACGGGTGGCTCAACGGCGATTCTCGATCGCAGCAATACGCTGAACAGCGTTACCAACAGCGGCACGATCGTCGCCTCGTCGACTGACGGTTCGGGCCGCGCGATCGACGTGTCAGGCCGAACCACCGGCTTCACCTACACCCAGGCCCTTGCCAGCTCGACGCAGACGAGCACGCCGGGCATCTCCGGCACCATCCTGACGGGCAGCGGCAATGATGTGATCAATGTCTCGGCGGGTGCGGTCCAGTCGATCATGGATCTGGGTGCCGGCAACGACACGATCACGCTTTCCGGCAACACCGCTGCGGCGATCGACGCAAGGCTTGGCGACGGAGACGACGCGATCACCTTGTCCGACAAGGCAGCCTATTCGGGTCCAGCCGATTTCGGTGCGGGCAATAACAGCCTGACGGTCAACAGCGGGGCGAGCTTCTTCGGCAAGATCAACAACGGCGGGTCGAACATCGCCGTCAAGGTCAATAACGGCACACTCGCCTTCAACAGCACCGATACCAGCACCATTGGAAGCCTTGCCGTTGCAGGCGGGACGATCGGTGTGGTGGTCGATCCTTCGAGCGGCGCGCACAGCCTGATCAACGTCACGGGCGCGACAACCATCAGCGCCGCCACCACACTTAAAGTGTCGGTGACGAACTTCGGCGTAACAGCGACCCCCCTTACCGTGCTGCAGAGCGGTACGCTAAGTGGGAGCAGCAATCTGACACTGTCGATCGATGCGCTTCCCTATCTGCTGAAGGGGACGCTCGCCGCCAGTGACGCCACGGGTACGGTTGGCGTCGCAATCCAACGCAAGACGGCCACTGAGCTCAATCTGCGGCGCTCCGAAGCGGCGGCCTATGATGCGGTGTTCGCTGCGATCCAGGGCAATACGCAGCTCTCGAGCCTGTTCCTCGGTTACACCGATCGGAACTCGACGTTGCTGCACTATCGCGAGATGCTGCCGGATCACCAGGGCGGCGTGTTCGATGTGCTGACGCAGGGCGCCCGATCGATGGCGCCGACGCAGGCCGCCACCCCCTGGGCGCAGCTTGGTCATGTCAGCCTCTGGGTCCAACAGGGTATCTGGGACGAGCATCAGCGCGCCAACCAGACGCCCGGGAATGGTGGCAGCGGCTGGGGCCTGACGGGCGGTGCCGACGTGGCGATCGGCGAAGGCAGCAGCCGCATCGGCGTGTCGCTCGGCTATATTCACGGCAGCGTCCGCAACAGCAGCGATAATGAGGTCACCGCCAATCAGTTCGGCGGCGGCGTGCATTGGCTCAGCGATTGGGGAAATCTCCACCTCGCCGCCTACGTGAACGGCGGTTACGTCCGTCTCCACGAAAAGCGCTTCTTCTCCGGCGCGAGCGACACATCTGCCGCGGTGCTGACAAGCGTAGGCAGCTGGAACGGCATCAATATCGCCACCGGCGCCAAGGCGAGCTACGAAGCCACGATGGGTGCCTTCTACGTGCGCCCATCAGGTGAGCTCACCTATAACCGCCTGAGCGAAGGCAAGCACACCGAGTCCGGCGGCGGCACCGCGTTCGACCTGACGGTTGCGAAGCGCAACAGCAGCGAGTTTGCCGCCACAGGCCTGCTCGCGGCGGGCGTGCACTTCGGAAATACCACCGATCCCGAAGCTCTGACGATGCGTTTCGAGCTTGAGGGCGGGCGCCGCCAGATCCTAAGCTCGAACCTCGACGGCACGACCGCCCACTTCGCCAACGGCAGCAACTTCACGCTCCTGCCTGAGGATCGGAAAAGCGGCTGGATCGGCGGGGTGAATGCCTCGCTCGGCTCTTCAACCTTCCGCTTCATCGCGTCGGGCCAGGTCGAGACGCGTTCGGATGGCCAGCGCATTCTGACGGGCCGCTTCGGCTTCCGCGGATCGTTCTGAGGACGAAACTCCCCTTCCCCCGAAAGGGAAGAGGGAGTTTTCGTATTATTTCCCTGCTAGGCTCTGCCCGGAGAGCT
>Ga0207647_10000859_pt1 | contig 23543 bp, 17 predicted proteins | sample KBSCornC2_FD_184295 | JGI IMG/M metagenome (GOLD analysis project Ga0207647, IMG submission 184295) | Corn rhizosphere microbial communities from Kellogg Biological Station, Michigan, USA - C2 (SPAdes) (version 2) | ecosystem: Host-associated > Plants > Roots > Rhizosphere ... | reverse complement strand
TGTACGGCAAGCCGACGACGATCAACAACACGGAAACGTTTGCCTCGGTGCCGACGATTCTGCGCAAAGGCGCCGAGTGGTTCCTCAATCAGGGCAAGCCGAACAACGGCGGACCGAAGATTTTTTCGGTGTCCGGCCACGTCAACATGCCGGGCAATTACGAGATCAAGCTCGGCACTCCGTTCACGGATCTCCTGGCCATGGCCGGCGGCGTGCGCGGCGGGCGCAAATTGAAAGCGGTGATTCCGGGTGGTTCGTCGATGCCGGTGCTGCCGGGCGAGACGATGCTCGGCCTGACGATGGATTACGACGCGATCCAGAAAGCCGGCTCGGGCCTCGGTTCCGGCGCCGTGATCGTCATGGACGAAACCACGTGCATGGTGCGCGCGTGCCAGCGCATCGCTCGATTCTATTTCGCCGAATCCTGCGGCCAGTGCACGCCGTGCCGCGAAGGCACCGGTTGGATGTACCGCGTACTCACGCGCATCGTCGAAGGCAATGCGACGATGCAGGACGTGCAGATGCTCAAAGACGCCGCCGGTCAAATCGAAGGTCACACGATCTGCGCGTTCGGCGAAGCCGCCGCGTGGCCGGTGCAAGGCTTCCTGCGTCATTACTGGCACGAGTTCGAATATTTCGTCGCGAACAAGCGCTCGATTGTGGATGCGCAGTTGGGGGTGGCGGCGTGAGTCCCTTGCTTTTAGCTCGTCATTCCGGCGAAAGCCGGAATCCAGTGTCTTCTGCTTTTGCGTCGAAAAAATCAAAGGCGCTGGATCCCGGCTTTCGCCGGGATGACAAAGAGGTGGTCACATGAGCGCCCAACCGAGCACCCCGAACACCGCGCCCGACATGGTGAACATCGAGATCGACGGCAAGGCCATGCAGGTGCCGAAGAATTCGATGATCATCGCCGCCGGCGACAAGGCCGGCATTCCGATCCCGCGTTTCTGCTATCACGAGAAGCTGCCGATCGCGGCGAATTGCCGCATGTGCATGGTCGAAGTGGAAATGGGCGGCAAGCCGATGCCCAAGCCGCAGCCGGCGTGCGCGACGCCGGTCACCGAGGGCATGAAGATCCGCACGCAGTCGGCGAAGGCGCTGTCGGCGCAGCGCAATGTCATGGAATTCCTGCTGATCAATCATCCGCTCGACTGCCCGATCTGCGACCAGGGCGGCGAATGCGAATTGCAGGATCTGTCGATGGGCTACGGCCGTTCGGTGTCACGCTTTGTCGAGCGCAAGCGCGTCGTGCCGGACGAGGACCTCGGGCCGCTGATCGCCACCGAAATGACGCGCTGCATCCAGTGCACGCGTTGCGTTCGCGTCATGACCGAGGTGGCCGGTTCGCCGGAACTCGGCGGCATGGGCCGCGGCGAGATGCTCGAAATCGGCACCTACATCGGCAAGACGATCGACAGCGAGCTCGGCGGCAACATCATCGATGTCTGCCCGGTCGGCGCGCTGACCAACAAGGTGTTTCGCTTCAAGGCGCGCGCCTGGGAGCTGATCGCGCGCGAATCGATCGGCTACCACGACGCGCTCGGCTCGAACCTGTGGCTGCACACGCGCCGCGGCGAAGTATTGCGCGCGGTGCCGCGCGAGAACGAGGCCATCAACGAGTGCTGGCTGTCCGATCGCGACCGCTATTCGCACCAGGGTTTGTACGCGAACGACCGTGCGACGAAACCGCTCGTGCGCAAGGACGGCGAACTCGTCGAAGTGACTTGGGACGAGGCGATCGCATTCGTCGCCGAAGGGTTGAAAAGGAACGGCGCCGATCTTGGCGTGCTCGTCGCGCCGCTCGCTTCATGCGAAGAGGGCTTCCTGCTCGCGCAGATCGTGCGCGCGCTCGGTAGCGACAGCATCGATCATCGCTTGCGCGTATCCGACTTTGCCGATGGCGCGGCCGGCGCGACGTTCGAGATGCCGCTTGCCGACATTGAAAAGGCCAACGCAGTCTTGTTGGTCGGCTCGAATCCGCGTCATGACCAGCCATTGCTGGGCACGCGCATCCGCAAAGCATGGAAGCGCGGAGCGAAAGTATACGCAGTCAATGCGCTCGATTTCGAATTGAATTTCGATCTTGCCGGCAAGGCAATCGTGTTGCCGACGCAGCTTGCGGGCGAACTTGCGGCGCTCGCCGCGGCCATCGACGGCGCGCAGGCTCCGACGGAACTTGCCGAGATCATCCAGGCCGCGAAACCCACCGATGCGCATCGCGCAATGATCAAGGCGCTGCGCGACGCCGGTTCGTCCGTGCTCGTGTTCGGCGACTACGCCGGGCACCATGCGCAGGCCTCGCTGCTGCGGGCGCTGGCGAAGTTCATCGCGCAGGCGACGAACAGCGCTTTCAACGAAATCACCGATGGCGCGAATGCAATCGGTCTCGCGCGCGTGGGTGCGCTGCCGAAGGCGAACGGCAAGGATGCCACGGCGATTCTCGCGCAGCCGCCGAAATCCTTCGTCGTCTATCACGCCGGATCGCAGGACACGAGCGGACCGGCGCGCTTCGATGAAGTGCGCAGCAATGCGGATTTCTGCGTCTACATCGGCGCCTATGCGTGCAACGGCGTCAAACGCACCGCACGCGCCGTGTTGCCGGTCGGGCTGCCGCCGGAGATCGACGGCACGTACGTCAACATCGACGGCACCGTACAGACGCTGGCCGCTGCGGGCAAGCTGCCGGGCGATGCGCGACCGGGCTGGAAGGTGTTGCGTGCGCTCGGAGCCGCGATCGGGGTCGCCGGGTTTGACTTCACCGATATCGGCGAAGTGCGTGCGTTGATCAAATCCGCGGTCGAGACAAAGTATACGAAGTTGCAAACTGGAAAGATCGACACGACAGCGGCGCAGCCGGCCGGTACCGGCTTGCAGCGCATCGCCACGCTGCCGATTTATCGCAGCGACGCTGTTCTGCGCCGTGCCGCTGCATTGCAGGCGCACCCGCTGACCGGACATTGCGCAATCGCTTTGCATCCGCAGGATGCGCTGGCGATCGGCCTGACCGATGGCGCGCGTGCGAAAGTCAGCGGCGGGTCCGGCGAAGTGGAACTGCCGGTCATCGTCTCGCGCGTGGTGCCGCGCGGCGGCGCCTGGCTCGAAAAGACCTGGCCGGAGACACGGGTTCTGCCGGGCAACGGCGGCCTCCTTACGGTGACGAGGGCCTGACGTGTACAACTGGTTCCAGACTCATCTTCACGATCCGCTGCTGAGCGTCGGTACGCCCGGGCTTCTGATCTGGCTGGTCATCTGCATTCTGTGCATCGCCGTTCCGGTCATCCTCGCCGTTGCGTTCTACGTCTGGTGGGAACGCAAGGTGCTCGGCTGGATGCACGTGCGCATGGGGCCGAACAGCATCGGCCCGGCTGGACTCGCGCAGACGTTCGCCGACGTATTCAAGCTGCTGCTCAAGGAATACCTGATTCCGGCGCAGTCGAGCAAGTTGCTGTTCGTGCTCGCGCCATTGCTCGCGCTGACACCGGCGTTCGCCGCATGGGCGGTGATTCCGTTCGATCAGCGCGGCGTGCTTGCCAACATCAATGCCGGCCTTCTTTACCTGCTCGCGATGACCTCGATGGGCGTGTACGGGATCATCCTCGCCGGTTGGTCGTCGAACTCGAAGTACGCGTTTCTCGGCGCGATGCGTTCGGCCGCACAGGTCGTCTCGTACGAAATCGCGATGGGCATGGCCCTGGTCGGCGTGCTGATCTGTGCCGGCAGCCTGAACATGTCAGACATTGTGCGCGCACAACTCGGGCATTACGGTCCATTCAGCTGGTTCTGGTTCCCATTGCTGCCATTGTTCGTCATCTACTTTGTTTCCGGTGTAGCGGAGACGAATCGCGCGCCGTTCGACGTCGCTGAAGGTGAATCGGAAATCGTCGCCGGCTTCCACGTCGAATATTCCGGCGCGCCGTTCGCGGTGTTTTTCCTCACCGAATACGCGAACATGATCCTGATTTCGTTCCTCGCCGCCACGCTGTTCATGGGTGGCTGGCTTTCGCCGGTGCAAGGGCTGGTCAACGTCGAGTTGCAAGGCTGGTCGGATTTCTTCTTCGGCTGGGTCTTCAAGGGCGGCTGGCAATGGCTCTTTGCCAAGGTGTTTTTCTTTGCGTTCATGTACCTGTGGTTCCGCGCCGCATTCCCGCGCTACCGTTATGACCAGATCATGCGGTTAGGCTGGAAGGTATTCATTCCGATCGCGCTCGTGTGGATCGGCGTGGCCGGTGCGTTCGTTTACTTCGGCGTGATCACGCCGGCGGGGGCCGCTCCATGAACCGCGTATTCCGCTATTTCAAGAGTTTGATGCTGCTGGAGCTGTTCAAGGGCCTGGCTCTGACCGGCAAGTACATGCTCAAACCGAAGTACACGATGCGTTATCCGATGGAACGCATTCCGCAGTCGAACCGTTTCCGTGGATTGCATGCGTTGCGCCGTTATCCGAACGGCGAGGAACGCTGCATCGCGTGCAAACTGTGCGAGGCGGTGTGCCCGGCGCTGGCGATCACGATCGATTCGGAGCAGCGCGCCGATGGCACAAGGCGCACGACGCGCTACGACATCGACCTGTTCAAGTGCATCTATTGCGGATTCTGCGAAGAGAGCTGCCCGGTCGATTCGATCGTCGAGACGAATATCCACGAGTATCACTTCGAGCGGCGCGGCGAGAACATCGTCAACAAGCAGCAGTTGCTCGCGATCGGCGATCGCTGGGAACAGCAGATCGCGGCCGCGCGCATGCAAGACGCGCCGTACCGCTAAAGGGATGGAAATGGAATTGACCTGGAACCTCGGCCTGTTTTATGCGTTCGCGACGGTGCTCGTCATCGCTGCGCTCGGCGTGATCAGCGTGAAGAACTCGGTGCATGCGGCGTTGCTGCTCGTGCTGTGCTTCTTCACGACGGCCGCGTTGTGGCTGCTGATGCAGGCCGAATTTCTCGCGATCGCGCTCGTGCTCGTCTACGTCGGCGCGGTGATGGTGCTGTTCCTGTTCGTCGTGATGATGCTCGATATCAACACCGAGCCGATGCGCGAAGGATTCATCCGCTATCTGCCGATCGGCATCGGCGTCGCTCTCGTCATGCTTGCCGAAATGGTCGGCCTCATGGGCGTCAAGAGCCTCGCCACGCCGCCGCCGCTCGATCCCGCCGGCGCGTCGAACACGGTGTGGCTCGGCAACGCCTTGTTCCGCAACTTCCTGCTGCCGTTCGAAACCGCGGCGGTGATCCTGACCGTCGCCGTGATCGCCGCGATCATGCTCACGTTGCGCAAACGCGAGAACACGAAATACCAGAATCCGTCGCGGCAGGTCGCGGTCAAGGCCAGCGAGCGCGTGCGCATCGTCAAGATGCAGAGCGCCACGAAGGAGGCTGCGCCGTGATTACCCTCGCGCATTTCATCGTGCTCGGCGCGGTGCTGTTCTGCATCTCCGTCGCCGGCATCTTCATCAACCGCAAGAACATCATCATCCTGCTGATGGCGATCGAGCTGATGCTGCTCTCGGTCAACATGAATTTCGTCGCCTTCTCGCGTTACCTCGGCGACGCGTCGGGGCAGGTGTTCGTGTTTTTCATTCTTACCGTGGCGGCGGCGGAGTCGGCGATTGGCCTGGCGATCCTCGTCGTGCTGTTCCGCAATCGCGCGACGATCAATGTCGGCGAAATCGACACGCTCAAGGGCTGACGGGCATGAGTCTCGACCAGAATATCCTGCTCATCATCGCGCTCGCTCCGCTGGTCGGCGCGATCGTGGCCGGCCTGTTTCGCAACCAGATCGGTCGCGTCGGCGCGCACTCCGTGACGATCGGCGGCGTGGCGGTGAGCTGCGCGTTGTCGTTTTACGTGTTGTACCAGTTGGTATGGGGCGGAGCCGAGACGTTCAACCAGAACATCTACACGTGGTTGCAGGTCGGGGACTTCTCCACGCACGTCGGCTTCCTGATCGACCGCTTGACCGCGCTGATGATGGTCGTCGTCACGTTCGTGTCGTTGATGGTGCACATTTACACGATCGGCTATATGGCCGACGACGATGGTTACCAACGCTTCTTCAGCTACATCGCGCTATTCACGTTCTCGATGCTGATGCTCGTGATGGCGAACAACTTCCTGCAGCTGTTCTTCGGCTGGGAAGCGGTCGGCCTCGTCTCGTACCTGCTGATCGGCTTCTGGTTCAAGCGGCCGACCGCGATCTTCGCGAACATGAAGGCGTTCCTCGTCAACCGCGTCGGCGACTTCGGTTTCCTGCTCGGCATCGCCGGCGTGCTGATGTTCTTCCACACGCTCGATTACGGCAAAGTGTTCGCCGCGGCCAATTCGCTCGACGGCGCGACGTGGCAGATCTGGGGCGCGACGCCGTGGTCGGTCGCGACGGTGATCTGCCTGTGTCTGTTCGTCGGCGCGATGGGCAAGTCCGCGCAAGTACCGTTGCATGTGTGGTTGCCCGATTCGATGGAAGGTCCGACGCCGATCTCCGCGCTGATCCACGCCGCGACGATGGTGACCGCGGGCGTGTTCATGGTCGCGCGCATGTCGCCGCTGTTCGTGCATTCGGAAACCGCGCTGTCCTTCGTGCTGGTGATTGGCGCGACGACCGCGTTCTTCACCGGCCTGATCGGCCTTGTCGTCAACGACATCAAGCGCGTCATCGCTTACTCGACACTGTCGCAGCTCGGCTACATGACGGCCGCACTCGGCGCTTCCGCGTTCGGCGCCGGCATCTTCCACCTGATGACGCATGCCTTCTTCAAGGCGCTGCTGTTCCTCGGCGCGGGCTCGGTAATCATCGCGATGCACCACGAGCAGGACATGCGCTATATGGGCGGTCTGCGTCGCTACATGCCGATCACCTGGATCACGATGTGGGTCGGCACGCTGGCGCTCACCGGAATGCCGGGTTTTGCCGGATTCTTTTCCAAGGACGCGATCATCGAGGCAGTACACGAATCGCATCTCGGCGGCGCGTCGACGTATGCGTACTGGTGTGTGTTGCTCGGTGTGTTCGTCACGGCGTTGTACAGCTTTCGCTTGCTCTACCTCACCTTTCACGGCCGCGAGCGTTTCGTCGTCGAGCACGGCGGGCATGGCCATGACGACCATGGCCACCACGAGCCCGGACATCTGGAACATCCACCGCACGAGTCGCCTTGGGTGGTGACGGTGCCGCTGATCCTGCTGGCGATTCCGTCGATCATCGTCGGTGCGGCAACGGTGGGCGCGATCCTGCATGGCGACTATTTCGGTGCCGCGATCGTCTCGCCTGAGCACGAAGGCGAGTTCGCCGGTTGGCTGCATACGATGATTGAAGGCTTCGCAGGCGCGCCGTTCTGGCTCGCGTTCGGCGGCTTCGCCACGGCGACCTACATTTACCTCTTCAATCCGGCAATCGCGGACAAGGCGCAAAGCGCGCTACGTCCGCTGTGGATCGTGCTCGACCGCAAGTATTGGTTCGACCCGATCTATCAGGCTGTGTTCGCGCGCGGCTCGCTGCTGCTCGGTCGCGGTCTGTGGAAGGGCGGCGACGTCGGCGTGATCGACAATGTGCTGATCGACGGCACCTCGGCCGGCGTTGCCCGCATCGCCGCGAGCGTACGCTGGGTACAGTCGGGATATTTGTATACCTATGCGTTTGCGATGATCCTCGGATTGGTAGCGTTGCTTGGTGGACTTTGGTGGGTGGTGAAGGGTTGAGTTTTTAGCTCGTCATTCCCGCGCAAGCGGGAATCCAGTTCCTTGCTTTGGTGCGGGATATGAGAGCAAAGACGCTGGATTCCCGCTAAAAGCATGCGGGAATGACGAACAAAAAAGAACGAAGCAAGGAAACGAGAACTGCTGATGCACGCTAGCTGGCCCGTGTTGAGTCTCCTGATCTGGCTGCCGATTATCGGCGGCGCCGTCGTCGCATTGGTCGGCGGCGACAACGCCAATCGCGCGCGCTGGCTTGCGCTAGGCGCATCGATTCTGATTTTCGCCATCAGCATTCCGCTGTACACCGGCTACGATGCATCGTCCGCGAACATGCAGTTCGTCGAGATGGTGCCGTGGATTTCGGCAATCAGCGCGAATTACCACCTCGGCGCGGATGGCATCTCCATAGCGCTGATCCTGCTGACCACGTTTACGACCGTGCTCGTGATCATCGGCGCGTGGGATGCGGTGCAGACGCGCGTCAATCAGTACCTCGCCGCGTTCCTGATTCTCGAAGGCCTGATGATCGGCGTGTTCTGCGCGCTCGACGCGCTGCTGTTCTACGTGTTCTTCGAAGGCATGCTCATTCCGATGTTCATCATCATCGGCATCTGGGGCGGCCCGCGCCGCGTTTACGCGACGTTGAAGTTCTTCCTGTACACATTCTTCGGCTCGATCTTCATGCTGGTCGGCCTGATCTGGCTATATTTCCATGCGCATTCGTGGGAATTGAGCCAGCTCGCTTCGCTCAAGATCAGTGCGACCGCGCAAGCCTGGTTGTTCTTCGCGTTCCTCGCCGGCTTTGCGATCAAGGTGCCGATGTGGCCGGTGCACACATGGTTGCCGGACGCGCACGTCGAAGCGCCGACCGGCGGCTCGGTGATCCTGGCGGCGATCATGCTGAAGATCGGCGGCTACGGTTTCATGCGCTTCTCGCTGCCGATCGTGCCCGACGCCTGCCACGAATACGCATGGATCGTCATTGCGCTGTCGCTGATCGCGGTGATCTATATCGGCTTCGTCGCGCTCGTGCAGGACGACATGAAGAAACTGATCGCCTATTCGTCGGTCTCGCACATGGGCTTCGTCACGCTCGGCACCTTCATCGTGTTCGCGCTGATGCGCGGCGGCAGTCATGACGCGGCTTATCTCGGTGCCTCGGGCGCGATGGTGCAGATGATTTCGCACGGTTTCGTTTCCGGCGCGATGTTCGCATCGGTCGGCGTACTCTATGACCGCATGCACAGTCGCATGATCCGCGATTACGGCGGCGTTGTGAACACGATGCCATGGTTCGCGGCATTCTGGGTGTTGTTCTCGATGGCCAACTGCGGGCTGCCCGGCACGAGCGGATTCGTCGGCGAATTCATGGTGATCGTGGCGAGTTTCCAGATGAACCCGTGGGTGGCTGCCGGCGCCGCTTTCACTTTGATCATCGGCGCGGCATACACGTTGTGGCTGGTCAAACGCGTGATCTTCGGCGACGTCGCCAATGAGCATGTCGCCGAACTCAAGGACATCAACGCCCGCGAAGCGCTGATGCTCGGCGCGTTTGCCGCCGGCGTGTTGCTCGTCGGCGTATGGCCGGCGCCGCTGACCCATTTGATGGACGCGTCGATCAAACACCTGGTCGATCAAGTCATGGTCGTGAAGATCTAGGGCGCGATTAGAAATGAACTTCAACATCCACGACCTGTTTCTGCTGCTGCCCGAGGATTTCCTGCTCGGCGCAACCTGCGCGATCTTGCTGATCGACCTGTTCCTCAAGCCGGCGCAGCGCGCGGTCACGCATTGGCTCTCGCTGTTCGCGCTGTTTGGCACGATGGCTCTGATTCTCGCCGACACCGACCCGGCGGTGACCGCGTTCAACGGCGCGTACATCCACGACAAGATCGCCGCGGTCTGCAAAGTATTCATCCTCGGCATTTCCGCGGTCGTATTCGTATTCGCACGCGGTTACCTGCGCGACCGCCAGTTGTTCATCGGCGAATATTATTTGCTGTGTCTGTTTTCGATCCTCGGCATGTTGCTGCTGGTTTCGGCCGGCAACCTCGTGATGGTATATCTGGGTCTGGAATTGTTTGCGCTGTCGACGTACGGACTCGTCGCGATCAACCGCGATTCCGGCATTGCTTCTGAAGCGGCGATGAAATACTTCGTGCTCGGCGCGCTCGCTTCGGGCTTGCTGCTGTATGGCATGTCGATGATTTACGGTGCGGCGCATACGCTCGATCTTGCCGGTATCCGCGCCGCAGCGGCGACGGTCGAACATCCGCATCTGCTCACGTTCGGTCTGGTGTTTCTCGTCGTCGGCATCGCGTTCAAGTTCGGCGCGGCGCCATTCCACATGTGGCTGCCGGACGTCTACGAAGGTTCGCCGACCGCGGTCACGATCTTCATCGGCTCCGCGCCGAAGATTGCGGCGTTCGGCATGGCGTATCGATTGCTCGAAGCCGGGCTGGGCGGCCTGTCGCAGCACTGGAGCCTGATGCTCGGCGTGCTGGCTGCCGCGTCGCTCGCGATCGGCAATGTCGTCGCGATCGCGCAGACCAACATCAAGCGCCTGCTCGCGTATTCGACGATCTCGCACGTCGGCTTTCTGCTGCTCGGCCTCGCCAACGGCACGCCGTCGGGTTACGCGGCCGCCATGTTCTACGCGATCAGCTACTCGATCATGGCTACGGTGGCGTTCGGTGTGATCCTGCTGCTCGCGCGCGCCGGCTTCGAAGCCGAAGAAATCGCCGACTTCAAGGGCCTCAATCGACGCAATCCGTGGTACGCGTTCATCATGCTGCTGGCGATGTCTTCGCTCGCCGGCATCCCGCCGCTGTTCGGGTTCTTTGCCAAACTGCTCGTGCTCAAGGCCGCGATCGACGCCGGCATGATGTGGCTGGCGATCATCGCTATCGTGTTTGCGATCATCGGCTGTTACTACTACCTGTACGTGATCAAGGTCATGTACTTCGACGAACCCGCGGACGAAACCGCACTCGTGCTGCCGCAAGACAAGCCGCTGCGCTGGCTGCTGTCGCTCAACGGCGTCGCTTTGATCGCGCTCGGCCTGTTCTGGGGTCCGTTGATCGGGTGGTGTTATCAGGCATTCGGCCTGCCATCCTGATTTCGTTGCGGCGCGTGTTGCGCCGCAACGTCGCATTCAGCTAAAATGGTCGTTCCCCTGGTGCGGGGTGGAGCAGTCTGGCAGCTCGTCGGGCTCATAACCCGAAGGTCGCAGGTTCAAATCCTGCCCCCGCTACCAATTCCCCTTGTTTCGATCTCGGCGCGCTCTCGCGCCCAGTCGCGTGCGTGCAATTCTCACCGCGACGGAACAACTTGTCTGCTGATTGCAACAAGCTACTGAATTGTTGCTGCCGATGGCAGTTGGCCCAATTCTGGCAACTCTGCGTGCGCGCGAACGTCCGCGCATGGATCGGGTGAAAAATCATGGAACCCAGACTCGTAATGACGACTGCGGCTGTATTGTTCGGCATATCCGCGCTTGGCGGACTGATCATGGCCGGAATACGCTTCAGCGGGCCGAATCCCCCGGCTTCGCTGGCGATGTTGCACGGCTTTTTGTCGGCGGCGGCATTGACGCTGCTGATCTACGCAGCGTGCACGGTCGGCCTGCCCCAGCTGGCGGATCTGGCCATCGTGTTGTTCATCATTGCCGCGCTAGGCGGCGTAGTGATGAATCTCGTGTACCAATGGAAGCTGCTGCCGTTGCCGAAATGGTTGGTGATCGTGCATGGCTTGCTTGCCGTCAGCGGTTTCGTGCTGCTGCTCGCCGCGTTATGGACGCCGTCCACCATCGGCACTTGATCGGTCAGGAGCCATGGCTCACGCCAGTCACCGCGTCTTGATCGTCGATGACGACAGCGATGTCGTCAGCGCAACGTCGATGCTGCTGTCGATCTGGGGGTGCGAGGCAGCATCGGTCGTTGACCCGTCACGCGCCGAAGCCGCGGCGCTGGCGTTTCATCCGGACGTCATCCTCCTCGACGTGGCCATGCCGGAGATGGATGGTTTCGAAGTCGCGCGAGCGATCCGCAGTCATCCGCAGTTCAAAAACACCAAGATCATTGCGGTCTCGGGGTTCGCGCACGAGAGCAATCGCGCGAAGGCGAAGGAGTGCGGCATCGACTGCTATTTCGTGAAGCCCGTCGTGCCAGACGAGCTGCATCACGAAATTGACGAGGAAGAAAAGCTGCATTAGATGTCGGCGACGAAGCCCGGTCCATCTTGCCTTACGCAGCTTTCTGCAAGCACGCCTCGATCAGCCGGGTCAGCTCCGCTACCCGGAACGGCTTTGCCAAGCGCACCGAATTCGCAGGCATAGTGCGCGACAATTCCGCATAACCGGTGGCAAGAATCGCCGGAAGCTCCGGTCGAATCGTACGGATCGCTTCGACGAGTTGAAGTCCCGTCATGTGCGGCATTATCTGGTCCGTCACGAGAATGTCGATCGTGGGCTCTCTTGCTGCAATCTCCAGCGCATCGGGCCCGCTCTCCGCTGTGAACACTTTGTAGCCCGCATCTTCCAACAGCGCGCAGGCGGTGGCACGCACCAGCGAATCGTCGTCGACAAGCAGGATGCATGCGGGGCTCGATGCCCGCGCCGATTGCGGTGTCTGCTCCCGCTTTTCAACGGGCGCGTCGGTCGCGCGGAGCCAGAGCGTCGCCGTCGTGCCATAACCGAGCTTGCTATCGAGCCGCAATTTGCCGCCGGATTGCTCGGCCAATCCTTGCACCATCGAAAGGCCCAAGCCGGTGCCTTTTCCGATGCCTTTTGTAGTGAAGAACGGTTCGGCGGCGCGCGCCAAGGTGCGCTCATCCATTCCGGAGCCGCTGTCCGAGACGGTGATGACGACGTAGTGGCCCTCCGCAAGATCCTCGCCATTGTGGGCCGAGAGACTTTCGATGTGTGCCGCAACGCGGATGACGCCGCCCTCGGGCATGGCGTCACGCGCGTTGAGCGCCAGATTCATGAATGCCGTTTCCAATTGATTGGCATCCGACAAGACCCTGGGCAACCTCAGGGGGATTTCCATGTTCAACGAGACCGACGACTGCAGCGAGCGTTCGAGCAGGCCCTGCATCCCGGCCATTACCTCGACGAGATCGATCGATTCGATCTTGAGATCCTGCCTGCGCGCGAAGGCCAGCATGCGTTGCGTCAGGCCAATGCCGCGTTCGGTGCCGCGGATGGCGTTGTCGAGCAGCGCGAGTCCTTTGGGATCGTTGCCGAGCCGCTTCCGCAGCAGTTCGTGGCTGTTGCTGATCGCCGTCAGCAAGTTGTTGAAATCGTGCGCCACGCCACCGGTAAGCTGGCCGATCGATTCCATCTTCTGCGACTGAAAAAGCGCGCGCTGCGCATGTTCCAGGGCATTGCGGGTGCGTCTGCGCTCAGTGACATCCTGGGTGACCTTGGCAAAGCCCGTTACATTTCCCGCGTCGTCCTTGATTGCGTCGATGATCACGTGCGCGAGAAACGTCGTGCCGTCCTTGCGCACGCGCACACCTTCCTGCTCCCAACGGCCCTCACGGCGCGCTGTCTCGAGCGCCAGCGCGGGAATTCCCGCAGCACGATCTTCTTCGGTGTAAAAGCAGGAGAAGTGTTTGCTGAGAATCTCCAGCGGTTTGTAGCCCTTGATGCGCTCGGCACCCGCATTCCAGCTGCTGACATATCCATTCTTGTCCAACATGAAAATGGCGTAGTCGGTGACGCTTTGCACGAGCAGGCGAAATTGCTCTTCGCTTCGGCGAAGCCTCTCGCGCGCCTGCATGCGCTCGGTCAGATCGCGCGTGATCTTTGCAAAGCCCACCACCTCGCCATTGGCAGCGTGAATGGGGTCTATGATCACGTGCGCCCAGAACCGCCCGCCGTCCTTGCGTACGCGCCATCCTTCCGCTTCGAATCGCCCCTCGTCGACCGCGGTTTGCAATGCGCGTGCGGGTACGCCCGCCGCGCGGTCTTCCTCCGTGTAGAAATTGGAGAAATCCTCGCCGACGATTTCGAAAGCCTCGTATCCCTTGATGCGCTGGGCACCAGCGTTCCAGCTGGACACCACGCCGTTGCGATCGAGCATGTAGATCGCATAATCGAGAATGGCATCGACGAGGAGGCGATGGCGCCCCTCGTCACTGATCAACATCTCCGATGACGAATAACTGTTCATCCGCGCGCCTACCGAACATGGCCTAGCGGTTTCAATGCTAGTCCGCAAAGTTTCAACACAGGAAAGCCGTCAATAGCGTGCGATTGCCATGCTCATCGCCGCACGTTTGCGGACCTGACATTTCCCGCTTTGAAGACCGATCCGCGCTGTCCTGCAAAATTTCCGCCCAGTAATCCGATGGTTCGGGGTCCCCAAAAAAAGACGGGCCAGCATGCCGGCCCGTCTGGTAGCGAACGAGTAGGGGAATCCGTTCGCATATTGGCCAGCCCTGGCGTGCGCCGTCCCTGGCACTCAACCGTTCCTCGGCTGTGTCCTCCTTGACGATTCCACGTGCATACCCTTGCCGTGATTCCTGGGTACAGCAACAGTCGTGCCGACAAAAAGATCCCGATTCGCGGCCGCCGCGCCGGATTTACAGGGCATTTCGCAGCATCCAGCGCATGCGATCGTGCAAACTGCCCTGGATCGCTTGATCCAGTGGCAAAAACTTGTACGAGTAATTCAACTCATTCAAAATCATTCGTTTCTCGGATTCGCCGCCCCGGGACTGAGGCGATGGCCAAATCAAAGCCGCCGAAAGGTGCGAAAGCTGAAGCGAAAGCTGAGGTCAAAGCCCGAGTACAAGCTGAAGCAGAAGACTCCGCGCTGCCCGGCGTAAATCCGGCAACGCCCGAGCACGTCGACCCCGAGCACAGTCTGCCGTTCCAGATCGTCGGCATTGGCGCTTCTGCCGGAGGCATCGAAGCGCTCAGCGAATTGTTCTCTGCGCTCGATCAGGATACCGGCATGGCATTCGTCGTCGTGCAGCACCTGGACCCGACGCACAGCTCGATGATTGCCGAGATCATCTCGCGCAAGACCGGTATGAAAACGGCGACGGCCGTACACCAGGAGCCTGTCGAACCGAACACGATCTATATCATCCCGCCGGGCAAGAACATGGTCTTCGGCGAGGGCAGGCTGCAACTCTCGCCACGAACCGAATTGCGCGGCCAGCATCGTCCGATCGATCATTTCCTGCGCTCGCTCGCCGAAGAGCACGGCTACAAGTCGATCGCGGTGATTCTTTCCGGCATGGGCAACGATGGCACGCTCGGCGTCGAGGAACTCAAGGCTGCCGGCGGCTTCACGTTCGCGCAGGACGACTCCGCGGAGCATTCGAGCATGCCGCGCAGCGCCGTTGCCACGGGCTGCGTGGACATGGTGCTCAATCCGAGCGAAATCGCGCGCGAACTCGCACGCATCGGCAAACATCCATTGCTGGCCGGCTCGCCGCCGAAGGCTCTCTCGTCGGCGCAACAGTCGTTCCAGGAGATCATCGACGAGTTGCGCGACGTGGTCGGCGTCGATTTCACCAATTACAAACGCAGCACTTTGCATCGGCGCATCACGCGGCGCATGGTGCTGCACAAGTTCGAGGATTTGCAGCAATACCTGGAGTACATGCGGGCGCATCGCGAGGAAGTCGAAGCGCTTTACGACGACATCCTGATCAACGTCACCAGCTTCTTCCGCGATCCGGACGCCTACGAGGTGTTGAAGACGCACGTATTTCCGAGCCTCACTGCCGATCGCTCCCGCCATGAAGCGGTGCGCGTATGGGCGCTCGGCTGCTCGACCGGCGAAGAGGCGTATTCGATCGCGATGGCATACACCGAGTTCGCCGAAGCGAGCGGCCGCCGCGTGCCGATACAGATTTTCGCCACCGATCTCAATGGCGCGGGCATCGAGAAAGCGCGCACCGGTCTCTACGCAAAGGGCATCGAACAGGACGTTTCGCCGGAACGTCTGCGCCGTTTCTTCAGCGAAATCGATGGCTCTTACCGGATCACCAAGCCGATCCGCGACATGTGCGTATTCGCGCGCCAGAACGTGCTCGCGGACCCGCCGTTTTCGCGCATGGATCTCGTCGCCTGCCGCAACGTATTGATCTATCTTGAACCGGTGCTGCAGCAGCGGCTGATTCCGATGCTGCATTATTCGCTGCGCAATCACGGTTTTCTATGGCTCGGCACTTCCGAGTCGATCGGTGCCTATCGCGATCTGTTTGAACCGCAGAACGCGAAATACAAGGTCTATACAAAAAAACCGGGCGCGCCACGGCTCAGCGCGCACATGCACTTCGAACGGCCGAACATCGCCGCGCAGGTGCTGCGCTCGAAGATCGCGTTGCCGCGTGAATCGATCGTCGTCGAACAAAATCGCGAAGCCGATCGCATTCTGCTGGCACGCTATGCTCCGCCGGCGGTCGTGATCACGCCGGATTTGGAAATCCTGCAATATCGCGGTGACACCACCCCGTATCTGGCGCCGGCTACCGGTCGGGCCAGCCTGAACCTGCTCAAGATGCTGCGCGACGGACTCGTGCCGGCAGTCAACCGCGCCGTGCGGCAGGCGCTGCACGAAAAAATGGCGGTGCGCGAGGACGGCTTGCGCGTGCGCACCGAATCCAGCTGGCGCGAGCTGTCGATTGAAGTCGTGCCGATCATGAGCCTTGGGCATGAAGACGCGCTGCTCGTGTTGTTCCACGACAAGAACGGCGAATCCGCGCGTATTGCCGTTCCGCCGCCGATCATTCCCGCAGACGAAGCGCAACGGGAAATCGAACGGCTGCGCACGGAATTGGCCGCCACGCGCGACTTCCTGCAATCGGTTATCGAGGAGCAGGAGGCGACGAACGAGGAACTGCAGTCGGCGAACGAGGAAGTGCAGTCGGCCAACGAGGAATTGCAAAGCACGAACGAGGAACTGGAAACCTCGAAAGAGGAAATCCAGTCGACCAACGAAGAACTCGAAATGGTCAACGATGAGCTGAACAACCGCAACATCGAGCTCACGCGCAGCAACAACGATCTTGCGAACCTGCTCAGTACCGTGCATCTGCCGATCGTAATCGTCGGGCGGGACCTCGTGATACGGCGCCTGACCCCGGCCGCGGAAGAAATGCTGAATCTGATTCCGGCCGATGTCGGGCGTCCACTCGGCAATATCAAAATGTCGGTGTCGATTCCCGATCTCGATGAATTGCTGCTCGAGGTGATCGACACCGTCAGCGTGCGCGAATGCGAGGTACGGGACGCTCACGGCCGCGTGTACCTCGTGCGCATCCGGCCGTACAAGACCAGCGAGAACAAGATCGACGGCGCGGTGCTGATCCTGATCGACATCGATGCGGCGAAGATCGCCGAGCAGGCGCTGCATGAAAGCGAAACGCGCTTCACCTCGCTCGCGAACAGCGCGCCGGTACTGATCTGGGTCAGTGGCAGCAATGGGCTCGAATACGCGAACCCCGCGGTGACGGAGTTTTTCGGCATCGGCGACGCCGACGTCAGGAACTACGAATGGGATCAGTTCGTACATCCGCAAGACCGCGCCGGTTTCATGGCGAACTATGCCGAACGTTCGAAGCGGCACGAGCGTTTCGAAGCGCAAGTGCGCCTGCGCCGCGCCGATGGCGAGTATCGATGGATGCAGGCGATTGCCGTGCCGCGGGCTCTGCCGTCGGAATTCAGCGGTTATGTTGCCTGCTGTTTCGACATCACCGATCTCAAGCGCGCCGAAGCAGCAATGCGCGACGCCGACAACATCAAGAACCGTTTCATCGCCGTGCTCGGCCATGAGCTGCGCAATCCGCTGGCGGCCGTGCGCAATTCGATCGAGGCGATCGCGCTGTCGCGTCGCGACCCCAATGTGCTCGAGCGCGCGCTTGACGTCATCGGACGCCAGAGCAACAACATGGTGCGCCTCGTCGATGACCTGCTCGACATCAGCCGCGTCACCCATGGCATGCTCACGCTGCAGAAACGGCGCGTCGACCTTGTCGCCGTGTTGCGGCGGGCGATCGAAGCGACCGAACACATGCGCAACGCCGCCGGTCAGTCGCTGCATGCGGATTTGCCGCCGCAACCGGTCTGGGTGGACGCCGATAGTGTGCGGCTCGAACAGATCTTCGGCAATCTGCTCATCAACGCGAGCAAGTTCACGAACGCGGGCGGCAACATCAAGGCGATCGTCGCCTCCGTTGCCGGTTCGACTCCGGCAACTTCGGGTCTGGCCGCCCCATTCGTGTCGGTGCGCATCATCGACGACGGCATCGGCGTGAGTCCGGCCATGGTCAACCGCATCTTCGAGTTGTTCGTGCAAGGACAGATGCCGTCGTCCAGCCGCGCTGCCGGCATGGGACTGGGCTTGCCGCTGACGAAACAGCTCGTCGAACTGCACGGCGGCACAATCAGCGCGAAAAGCGATGGCGAGGGCAAGGGTTTGGAGATCGAGATCCGTCTACCCGTCATCGAAATGCCGGCCGCGGTGCAATAGAAAGTCTGGCGGATTGCTCCTTCGCACGACCTGCGTCGCCCATATCGTGCAAAAGACCACCGCTCACAGCGGCGCGCACGCGTGGCACCGCGCTTGCAGCCCTGCGCGCATCCCGCGCAGGCATGGAGAAAACATCATGGTGCTTAAACCGAGCAAGGCGGCGATCGCCGCGCGCCGCAACGACGCAGTCGGCAAGCAGCGCCGCGTACAACGGCAGATTCACGAGAGCGAGCGCACGCGGCCCCAGCGCAAGCCGCCCAAAAGCCGAGCGGTGCAGGCCGGCGATGTGCGTGAGCCGGAGAATCCGTTGCCTGCGCAGCATCAACGCAAGCCCGGCTACGAACACGAACTCGATCCGGCGCCGCGCTTCCTGGCCAGTACCTACAAGGGCAGCGACAAGCTCAAGGACAAGGTCGCGCTGATCACCGGCGGCGATTCCGGCATCGGCCGCGCCGTGGCCGTGCTGTTTGCGCGCGAAGGCGCAAAAGTGGCTATTGTATACTTGAGCGAAACGCAGGACGCACAAGAGACGCAGCGCTACGTCGAGCGCGAAGGCGCGGAATGCCTGCTGATCGAAGGCGATGTGCGCGACGCCGATTTCTGCGAGGACGCGGTCGGCCGCACGCTGGAAACGTTCGGCAAGCTCGACATACTCGTCAACAACGCGGCGTTCCAGATGCACGCGCAGAGCCTCGATGAACTCACCGTCGAACACCTCGATCTGACCATGCGCACGAACGTGTATGGTTATTTCCACATGGCCAAGGCCGCGTCGCCGCACCTGACTTCCGGCAGCTGCATCATCAACACCGGCTCGGAAACCGGTTTCTTCGGCTCGAAGGAACTGCTCGACTACTCGGCCACGAAAGGCGCGATTCACGCGTTCACTCGTTCGCTGGCGATGAACCTGCTGCCGCGCGGCATCCGCGTCAATGCGGTGGCACCGGGGCCGGTGTGGACGCCGCTCAATCCAACCGACCGCGATGCGGAAGATGTGGCGCACTTCGGCGAGCAGTCGGACATGCATCGTCCGGCGCAACCGGAAGAAATTTCCCCGGCCTATGTTTTTCTCGCCGCACCCAGCTGTTCGAGTTACATCACCGGAACGGTAATCCCGATTTTCGGCGGCGTGGCCCCGGGAGGGTGAGCCGGGGTTTCACGAGATGCGTTGAATCGCATCTCGTGCCGGCGAACGACCGCACATGGATGTGCGGGCCGGCAAGCGCACCAGGGAAGGTTGTTCCCCGGGAGGTTGAGCCGGCCATTCACGCGATGCGTTGGCTGCTCACGCAGAGCAGCGGCTAGCGGGCTCCGACTGGCGGACAAATTGCAGGGCACCCGTCATGCACGAGAGCACTACATGGACGTGACGCAACGCTGTCATTGGCGCTGGTTGCATCAGGGCATCGGCCTCGCGATGCGCTTGGCCTCGTCAGGCGGCGGCCATCGGGCGTGGTACGTGATCCATCCGTTGCGTGTTGCCGCGATGCCCAATGTGCAGAGCGACTCGCGCATGGCCCGCACGCCGATCTATCACGTGCAACGACTGGAAGGTCAACGCCTGAACCTGCAGCAGATCATGCAGCTCGCCGACTCGGATGTGCACTGCGTCGAAGAGTTCTTCGCTTGCGGCGATGATCATCTGGGCGACCGTCTGGAGCAGCGTGGGTTGTCGATTTCGACGTTCTTTCCGTTGAGTACGGCGGCTCCGGCGCGCGACGGTCAAGGCGCCGTGAACGGGTTGCGGCCGGCGAGTCTGTAGCGATGACGCCCGCCCAGTCCAAAAACAAGTGTGCCCACGAAACATGCCGCTGCGATGTTCCACCGGGTCAGCTGTACTGCAGCCCCTATTGCGCGCAGGCGGCGATCAATCCGGAAAAAGGAGTACGCGCGGCATGCCGCTGCGGCCATCCGCAATGCGAGGATGCGCACGCGCGGCCTGCCTGATGCGCTGAAAAATGACTGCGAACGGAGGTTCGACCAAGCATGACCAGACCTTCTGCTGCGGAAAAGCGCAAATACGAGGCCAGCCATCGCGCGGCGCCGTCGCCGGTGTTCGGTTCGGTGAAGTTGACGCACGCCGATCGCAAGGTTTTTCCGGACGGCAAAAGCAAGGGCGACGTTGCGCGTTACTACGCAGCGGTAATGCCACAACTGCTGGCCGCGATTGCCAACCGGCCGTTGTCTATCGTGCGCTGTCCGGACGGCATCAGCGCCCCCTGTTTTTTCCAGAAACACATGACCGCCGGTTTCCGGCTCGTGCACAGCGCGCGCCTGCACGAGGAAGGCGGCGGCAACGGAAGTTATCTCTACGTCCACAGCGCGGACGAGGTTTTCGAACTCGTGCAGTTCAACGCGCTTGAATTCCACCCGTGGGCTGCCCTGGTCGAGGATACCGACAGCACCGACTTTCTCGTCTTCGATCTGGACCCCGGTCCGGGGGTGACCTGGACGCGGGTTGTTGCCGCGGCGCAGTTGCTGCGCGAGCGCTGCACCGCCGAAGGTCTGGTTTCATTTCTGCGTACCTCCGGCGGCAAAGGCTTGCACGTCGTCGTGCCGCTGCGTCCGGCTGCGCCGTGGAGCACGGCGAAGGAGTTCGCGCAGGCTTTCGCGCACAGCATCGCCGAATCGCATCCGCGCGATTTCATCGCCACGGCATCGAAGCAAAGGCGTCAAGGAAAAATTTTCATCGACTATTTGCGCAACACGCGCGGTGCGACGAGCGTGGCTTCGTATTCGTTGCGCGCCCGGCCCGGCGCTCCGGTTGCGACGCCGCTGCGCTGGGACGAACTGTCGCACCTGAAAAGCGCCACCGCTTTCACGATGCGCAACGTACCGGCACGATTGCGCAGCCTGCATGCCGATCCGTGGGCGGATTTCGAGCGCGTCGAACAAGCTCTCGATGGCAAATTCTGATTCGAGTTATCTGACAGTCAGTTTTGCAATGCTTTGGCCAGCAACCGTTCTGTTGCACTGGCACATTCTTTTCATCATCCAAAAGGCGGCGGAGAGGTGAGCCATGAAACGCTATATCTACGCTTTCGATACTCCGGTCGCGGCGCGCGGTGCCGTGGACGTCTTGCGCGGGCACGGCATCAACGACCAGGCGATTTCGCTCGTGGCGCGCTCGAACATCGAGCTGGAAGAAATTCCGTCGCGTTATCTGGATGCGTCCACCGACTTCATCCCGGCATTGCGCCGCGGCGCTGCCGTCGGCGGCGTGATCGGCTTGTGCGCGGGTCTTGTTGCGCTGGCAATTCCGGCGCTGGGCGTCACCATGGCCGGGCCGGTGCTGATCGGCTTCTTCGCCGGCGGCGCCGTGCTCGGCGCGTGGAGTTCCGCGCTCGTCGGTTCCGCCATCCCGGACGAGGTAAGACGCCGCTTCGAAGACGAGATCGAGGCCGGCCGCACCTTGCTCGTGGTGGATTCCAATCACAACAACGACTCGCTGATCATGGAGACGATGGCCAGCGGCGAGGATCGGCATCTGCTCTGGCAAAGCCGGCTGGCCGTGCCCGACGGCAGCGGTCGGGCGCAGCCCTGATGCTTTCGGCCCATTCGCCGGCGCGGGATGACGGCTGAGTCCACGCGCTGGCGGATTGCACGGCTGCCACTGAGCGTGTTCTGCAATTTGCGCGATCGGTCAACGCCGCGAACAGCGGCTTCCGCGTAATGCCCATGGCATAGCGTTTGCGTCAAAACAGCCGTTCTGTGCACTTCTCGGGTTATCGGAGACGGCCGTCGCTTCTTCCACCGACAAGACCATCGTCCATCTCACGCGCCGAGGATTCCTCGGCGGCATGGCGCTCGCGGGCGCAGGTGTGTCGCTGCGCTGGAGCGCGGATGCGGACGCGCAGGTCGCGACGCCCGAGCCGAAACAGTCTGTGCCGCGCGTGCCGGTGAAGCTGCGCGTCAACGACGTGGATCATTCGCTGATGCTCGATGCGCGCGTCACCTTGCTCGACGCGCTGCGCGACCACTTGCGCCTGACCGGCACCAAGAAGGGCTGCGATCGCGGCCAGTGCGGTGCGTGCACGGTGCTCATCGAGGGCAAGCGCGTCAATTCGTGCCTGACTTTTGCGGTCATGCACGAAGGCGAAACGATCACCACGGTGGAAGGCCTGGCAGATGCCGGCGAGCTTGGCGGCTTGCAAGCGGCGTTTCTCGAACACGATGCGTTCCAGTGCGGATTCTGCACGCCGGGCCAACTGTGTTCGGCAACTGCGCTGATGGCCGAAGCGCGGGCGAACACGGCCAGCGCGGTGACCGGTGACGTTCGCAAGGCAGTCTCGCTGCCGCTGTCGGATGCTGAGATCCGCGAGCGCATGAGCGGCAACATTTGCCGCTGCGGCGCGTACACGAACATCGTAGCCGCGATACGTGCGGCCGCGGGCGGCGCGAGGGAAGTATAAATGGATACTTTCGAATACTTGCGTCCGCAACTGCTCGATCCGGCGCTCGCCGCAGGCGCGGAGCAGCATGCGTATTACATCGGCGGCGGCACCAATCTCGTCGATCTGATGAAAGGCGGCATTGCGCGGCCGACGCGGCTGATCGACATCAATCATCTGGGCTTGGCCGGCATCACCGAACTGCCGGACGGCGGCTTGCGTATCGGCGCCGGTGCGCGCAACAGCGACGTGGCGAACCACATGCTGGTGCGCGAACGTTATCCGCTGCTGAGTCAGGCCTTGCTGGCCGGCGCGTCGCCGCAACTGCGCAACATGGCGACAGTCGGCGGCAACCTGCTGCAACGCACACGTTGCGACTACTTCGTCGATCGCGGCTTCGCCCACTGCAACAAGCGCGAGCCGGGCAGCGGTTGCGCGGCGAAGGACGGCATGAACCGCAACCACGCGATCTTCGGCGCAAGCCCGCAATGCGTTGCGGTGAATCCGTCCGACATGAGCGTCGCGCTGCTCGCACTCGGCGCGAGCGTGAACGTGCGCAACACGCAAGGCGAGCGGCGCATGGCGATCGCCGATTTCCATCGGCTGCCAGAAGATCACCCCGAGCGCGATACGAACCTGCAGCACGGCGAACTGATCACGAGCGTGGATTTGCCGAAAAACAATTTCGCCGCGCACTCGGTTTATTTGAAAGTACGCGATCGCGCCAGCTACGCGTTCGCGCTGGTTTCCGTTGCCGTGGCGCTGGACGTGTCGGGCGACACGATCAACGACGCGCGCATCGCGCTCGGCGGCGTCGCGCACAAACCGTGGCTTGCGGCCGATGCCGCGCAGAAGCTGGTCGACCAATCCGTGCATGATGTCGACTTGAATGCGATCGCCGCGCTCGCCGTGCGAGGCGCACAACCGCTTGCGCACAATGCCTTCAAGGTGCAGCTGGCACGCGGCACCACGTC
>Ga0207647_10000857_pt1 | contig 23599 bp, 27 predicted proteins | sample KBSCornC2_FD_184295 | JGI IMG/M metagenome (GOLD analysis project Ga0207647, IMG submission 184295) | Corn rhizosphere microbial communities from Kellogg Biological Station, Michigan, USA - C2 (SPAdes) (version 2) | ecosystem: Host-associated > Plants > Roots > Rhizosphere ... | reverse complement strand
GACCCCGCTCGCCGCCGTAACGGCGGGCAGCGGGAGGTTAAGGCCGACGCCGGGCTGAAGCGTCGAAACGATGATGAGGCCAAGTGTCAGCGACACCAGGCTGGCGCCGATGAACCAGCCGAGCGAGCGCACGGCTATTCGGCCCAAAGCGGCAAGGTCGCCCATGTGAGCGATGCCCGCTACCAAGGTTGAAAAGACGAGGGGCGCGATGATCATCTTGATGAGGCGCAGGAACAACGTCGTAACGATGCTGAGATATTCCGCGACCTTGGCGAGACGCGCTTCGCTGGCCGGTGTGCCGTCGTCGATCGCGTAGTGGAGCGCGAGGCCGGTGATGATCCCGAGGACAAGCGCAATCAGGATGAAGCGGGTCAGATTCTTGGCCATGCGGTTCCCTTCGTGTGGCGACCCAAGCCGCTGGTTCAATGGCCGTCAAGCTTCACAGCCGTGGAGGGCATCGGCTAGGGCGCTGTCATGACCGGCGACGTAACCGAATTTGGCCGCAGCGTACTCCACGACGAAGCGCGCGCGCTCGATGCTTTGGCCGACAGCCTGGGCGAAGCGTTCGAGCAGGCGGTCGCGCTCATCTTCGGCTGTCCCGGCAAATTGATCGTGAGCGGCCTCGGCAAGTCGGGACATGTCGGCCGCAAGATTGCGGCGACCTTCGCATCGACCGGGACGACCGCGACGTTCCTGCATCTCGCGGAAGCTATCCACGGCGATCTCGGCATGGCGGCGAAGGGCGACGTCGCTATCCTCATTTCGCAGAGTGGCGAGACTGCCGAGCTTGAGGCCGTGATCGACCATTTCCAGCGCGTCGAGATCCCGATCATCGCGATCACCGGCAATTCGGGGTCGATGCTGGCGGAAGCGGCGTCAGCGCCCCTGGTGCTCCCTCATTGGGCAGAAGTCGGGCCGGAATCGGTTGCTCCGACAACCTCCACGACCATGACTCTGGCGCTCGGCGACGCGCTGGCGATGACTGTCATGCGGCAGAAGGGCTTCACGCGGACTGATTTCGGACGGCTGCACCCCGGCGGCTCGCTTGGAGCCAGGCTGAAGCCGGTGAGCAGGCTGATGCATTCGGGCGGCGATGTGCCCTTGGTTCGCGGGGACACCAGCATGCACGACACCGTGCTGGAGATGAGCGCGAAGCGGCTCGGCGTCGTCGGCGTTACGGACGGGGCGGGCGATCTCATAGGCATCATCACGGACGGTGACCTCCGGCGGCATATCGAGCAGGGGCTCGATCACCCGGCTTCGGCCTTCATGAGCGCCAACCCGAAGACGATTGCGCCGGACTCGCTCGTCGATGAAGCTCTGGCATTGTTCGACGAATATCGGATCACGACCTTGTTCGTGGTCGACGGCGCCAGGCCCGTCGGCATACTCCACATCCACGATTGCCCGGCCGCGAGGTGAACAACGTCATCCTGATCCCGGCGCGCTTTCAATCGACGCGCTATCCGGGAAAGCCGCTCGTCGAGCTCAAGGGCGCGAGCGGGACTGCCAAGCCATTAATCCAGCGTAGCGTCGAGGCCGCCCGGCGAATTGCCGGCGTGTCTGGCGTGTTCGTAACCACTGACGATGAGCGCATTGCGGAAGCCTGCGCCCGCTTTGGCGTTGGCGTCATCATGACGTCACCTGAATGCCGCAACGGCACTGAGCGCTGTGCCGAGGCAATGGCCCAACTTCACGATCCCGACCTGGTGATCAATTTCCAGGGCGATGCGCTGCTGACCCCACCGGGTTTCGTCGAAGCGCTGATCGCGCGCATGGCCGATGACCAGGATGCCTTGATCGCGACGCCGGCAATGCGCTTGCGCAGTGATGAGGTGCGCGCTCTTCAGGCAGAAGAAGCAGCGGGCCGCGTCGGGGGCACGTCGGTTGTAATGAACGCGCAGGGGCATGCGCTCTATTTCTCGAAGCGGCTGATCCCGCACCTGCCAAGCGGAACATTGGATACCGAGATGTCGCCGGTGCGCCTGCACGTCGGTGTCTATGCCTATCGGCCGGCGGCGCTTGAGCGCTACGTCGCGACGCCGGTGACAGAACTGGAGACGCTCGAGGGGTTGGAGCAGCTTCGTTTCCTGGTAGCTGGAATGCCGATTGCCGTGGTCGATGTCGCAACGCCGCCATTCACCCTGCGCGAGCTCAACAATCCCGAGGACGTCGCGCCGATCGAGGCGGCACTCGCCGAAGCCGGCCTGGAATGAGCTATTGGGACGCGCTTCCAGCGCGCTACTCGGTCATCCTCTGCGACATCTGGGGCGTCGTCCACGACGGCGTAAACCTTTATCCGAACGCAGCCGAGCGATTGAGCCAATGGCGCGGTGAGGGGCGCAAGGTCATCCTCATCACCAACGCTCCGCGAACGGCGGAAGCGGTGGAACAGCAGCTTGGCCGCATCGGGCTGCCACGCAAGGCCTGGGACGGGATCGCGACCAGTGGCGAGGCCGGCATTGCGGGCTTGCTCGCTCTCGATGCGCCAGTCGGGTTCATCGGCACGGCCGGCGACCGCGAAATCCTGGAGGGCCGGGGGGTCCGCATCGCCGATGGTGATGATTTCACCGATCTCGCCTGCACTGGGATCGAAGAAAGCCGGCCCGACGTCGCGCAATATTCGCAAGAGCTCGAGCGCCTCGCCAAGCGCGGCGTCATCATGCACTGCCTCAATCCCGATCGGGTTGTCGTTCGCGGAGGCGTTCCGGAACCGTGCGCGGGCGCGCTCGCCGATGTGTACGAGAACCTCGGCGGCGAAGTCTGCTGGTACGGAAAGCCCCACCCCAGGATCTACCGGCACGCGCTGCATCTCGCCGGCGATCCGCCGTCCGATGAGGTTCTTGCGATCGGGGACAGCCTTCAGACCGATATTCTCGGCGCGGCCCAAATGGGGCTAGGCGCCGTGTTCGTCAGCAACGGCATCAGTGCCGGAATGACGTTCCCGCGCGATTTCGCGGCGCGCAACGGCCTCGACCATTGGCACCCGGTGGCGGTTGTTGACGGTCTCGCCTAAATAGACGTCATGCAATTACTCGGACGCGAAGTCGGGCTTGACCAGCCTTTGTTCCTGATCGCCGGCCCGTGCGTGGTCGAAAGCGAAGACCTGCAGCTGCGCACGGCGGAGCGCCTGAAGGGCATCACCGACAAGCTCGGTGTGCATTTCATCTTCAAGTCGAGCTTCGACAAGGCCAACCGCAGCAGTGACAAGAGCTTCCGCGGGCCCGGAATGGACGAAGGGTTGCGGATCCTCGAGAAGGTCAGGGATGCGCTCGACGTTCCGATCCTGACCGACGTCCACGACATCCCGCAGATTGCGCCGGTCGCCGAAGTCGTCGACGTCCTCCAGACACCGGCGTTCCTCGCGCGCCAGACCGATTTCATCCACGCTGTTGCCGCGAGCGGGAAGCCGGTGAACATCAAGAAGGCGCAGTTCATGGCTCCTGGCGACATGAAGAATGTCGTCGACAAGGCTAAGAACGCCGCGCAGGCCGCTGGAATCAATGAAGAAACCATCATGGTTTGCGAGCGCGGCGTGTCGTTTGGCTACAACAATCTCGTGTCCGACATGCGGAGTTTGGCGATCATGCGCGAGACCGGTTGCCCGGTAGTGTTCGACGCTACGCACAGCGTGCAGCTTCCGGGCGGGCAGGGGACGAGCTCAGGCGGCCAGCGTGAGTTCGTTCCGGTGCTGGCGCGCGCAGCAGTTGCCACCGGTATCTCCGGTATTTTTATGGAGACGCATCCCGACCCAGCGAACGCCAAGTCCGACGGCCCGAATGCCTGGCCGCTGGAGCGCATGGAGAGTTTGCTGACAACGTTGGTTAAGATTGATCGGCTAGTGAAAGAGCGAGGTTTCGAGGAATCTGAGCTTTGACCAACACGGTCTTCATCCAGGCAAATCCGCGCCAGATGCTGGGCGCGCGGATCAGCGCCTATAGCTACAAGCGCAACAGCCGCTCGCCACGCAGCTTTGACGTCCGGATTATGACGCTCGACGATTTCCCGCGGCTGAAGCGGCCGGGGCAATCACTCCTTCGCGCAGGCCACATCCGCGCGTGGAATCCGGATGATCTCCAGAGCTTCTCCCCGCTGCGCTTTGCACCACCGACGCTTATGAAGTGGGCGGGCCGCTCCGTCGTGACCGATCCCGACTGCTTTGGCGTTGGGGATATCGCCGAGCTGTTCAAGCGGAACATGGGCGGCAAGGCGATCATGGCGGTGCCGAGGCCAGGGCATAACGGGCAGGCGGACTATATCGCGACGTCGGTGATGCTGCTCGACAACGCCAAGCTGAGGCATTGGGACTTCGACAAGGAGCTGGACGAGCTGTTCGCGCACCGCCTCGACTATGTCGATTGGGTCGAATTGAAGCGCGAAGACCGCTCGACCATCGGCGCTTTGGAGCCGGAGTGGAACAGTTTCGACCGGCTCGATGCTGGAACCAAGATCCTCCACACCACGAAGCGCCGAACCCAGCCGTGGAAGACGGGGCTGCCCGTCGATTACACGCTGCGCGAAAGCGGTCCGTTCGATTTCCTGCGCCGGCTAGCGAGCCGTCGGTACCAGCCGCATCCCGACCGCAACCAGGAAGCTTTGGTCTTTTCGCTCCTCGCGGAAATGGTCGACCAGAAGCTGGTGACGATGGAGGAACTGGTGGCTGAGATGGCGGCCAATCATATCCGCCATGATTCGCTCGACCTGATCGAGCGCTATGGCGGCAGGCACCTAATCGAACAGGCTGCCTAGCCGCGTTTTGATCGCCGTCACGGCAGTCTCGACCGGATCGTCGAACTTGCCTCTCTGCGGCTCGTCGACACTGCCTACAAGGCCCCGCGCCTGGACGTCGGCCCAGAAGCGGCGCGGGTCGCGCATCTTGGTTGCTTCCGGCTGTCGGCCGCGGATCCGGCGTTGCCCTCGCGCATCGGGCTCGACCGTGATCAGGCCGACCGGTCTGCCCGTCATCACCGCCTCCGAGATCATCGACACGCTGTCGGCAGTGACGTGATGCTCGTCCGCATCGGAGAGCAGCACCGGGTAGCGAACCTGGTTGCTGACGATCGCCACGTGAGAACTGTCGGCGGTTGCTTCGTCAATGACCTGCCAGGCGTCTTTCGGAGTTCTCGGGCTCCCGACGATGATCAACGTGCCGCCTTTGCGCTCGACACGTCGAACGAGCTTTGTTGCAGCGAGGCGCAGGGCAGCATTGTCCAGCTGCCACATCGCTGACGGCCCGCCGAGTGAGAGGAGCAGATGGGGACGCGGCAGTTGGTCCATCCAGTCCTGCTCGGCATCGGTCGGCTTCGGCGACTTGCGGTAGCGGTTCATCGCCAGCGGCAAGGTCAGGACATTCTCGCCGGGCGGAACGGGATACTGGCGAGTGCTGATGACGAGATCGAACCATTCATTCGGCGCACGTGGATGACCAAGGCGGACAAGTTTCGTCCGGCCCTCGCTTTGCTCCTGGATCCAGCGCGCCACCGGTACGGTACGGCGGCCGATACCGATCACCAGGTCGGGCCAGGGCGGTTGAAGCCAGCGTCGGGATTCAGGCTTCAAATGCCCGATATCGGTCCTGAACAGCTTCATTCGGAGGCGCGCGAGCCATTTGTAGGTCATGGTTCGGGTTTCGAACGGAACACCGAGCGCCTCGCCGAGCGCAAGCACCTGGTTGTTGTCGCCCCTGCGGTGGCCGAGCAGGAGCCAGACCTTTGGGTGCTTGCTCATGCTCGCCTAAGCCGCCGGTAGTGCCCGCTGACCTGGACGATCATGATCCCAACATTCGTGGCATTGGCGAGGACGAAGGCAATCGCAGCGCCCATGACACCAAAGGCCCAGCATAGCGGGGCAAGGCTGATGAAGAATATGAGGCTGGCCACGATCTTTGCGCGAAGCGGCGCGCCGGCCTTGCCGAGCGCGTAAAGCATTGGCGCCAATGGAAAGCTCAGAACGCCGAGGACCGGTACCAGCATCAGCACCATGAGCGGTCTGTAAGCGCCAAGGAAATCCTTGCCGAAGAGCAGTCCGATCAGCGGCTTGCCGCCAATCACGAGGATGAGCACCCCGAGTGCCGCGATCGCGGTCGCGAGTGCAGCGCTGCGGAACATCAACTTCCACGGCTTCTTCGTTTTCAGGTCCATTCGGACGATCTCGGGATAGAAGGCCTTGCCGAGCAGGTCCGCGGGCTTCTGCGCGCTGTCGGCGAGGCTTGAGGCGATGCGAAACAGCGCCGCTCCGGTTGCGCCAAGCAGGCCGCCGACCGCCAGTCGAGCGATCGGGCCCCAGACCGTTTGCACGCCAACGGCAAGGTTGATCTGGATGGCGAACTTCCAGGCGCCCGGAAGGTCGTTGGGCCGCAGCGTCGGACGTAGCCCGACGTGCAAATCGTGACGCCTAAGCTCGCGCCAGGCGAGGAACCATTGGTACATGTCGCCGGCGAGATCGGTGACGAACCAGATCGCGACATAGGCTGCGAGCGGGGCGTGAAATAGGAACGCAATGATGGCGAGGATTGCGCGAGTGATTGGCGTCAGCGTGCTCGACCAGCTGATGAGGTCGAACCTGTCGAGCGTCCGAAGCACGCCATTGGGGCTCGCCGCGCCCATGGTTGGCAGCAATGTGCAATAAAGCATCGCAAGCCACAGATATTGCCGGTCAATTCCGACCCAGCTGGCGATGAACGGCAGCAGCGCGACCGCGATGATCATGCCAATTACGCCGCTCAGGATGTCGAGCGCCGCCGCAAAACCGGTGGATGATTTGAACTGCTCCGGATTGCCCGACGCCAGTCCCTGGCCGCCGTAGCGGACGATCAGCTGCCACGACTGAAACTTGGCAAGGCCGCTGGCGGCGCGGGTGTAGCTGGTGATCAGGATCAGCATGCCGAACAGCAACACGCCAAGGCCGCGGCCGGCGAGTGCGAGTGTCGCGAGCGAGCAGACGGCCGCGATCCCGCGAGAAATCGCGAGATAGCTGGTGTTCTTCAGCAGCGACCGAAAGTGCTGGTCCCTGAACCAATGCTTCATATGCGGGCCCGTCTAAGCGAGCCCGCAACGGCTGTCGCCTGACAATATTGTCAGGCGGTCTCGGGCACCTTTTGCTGAACGACCTTGTCGGCCAGAGGTCCATTGAGCTCGGCCAAATGATCGAACTCGGCCTCATAGGTCGCAAGGCCCTGGCTCTGCGACCTAAGTTCGGCTTCGAGACCCGTCAGCTCTGCTTCCGGGATCAAAGCTTCGACCCGATCCCAACCGGTCCAGCCCTCGCGCGGCCCGAGCCCGAGCATCTGGCCGCGGCGTCCGGCGACCGCCGATGTGATCCTGCTCGTGGCGCTCGAGGGCGATACAACGGTGAGCTTGTGCATCGGTTCGAGCAAATGCGGAGACGCCGCTGTAAGGGCCTCTTGCATCGCAATTCGGCCGGCCAAGCGGAACGCAAGCTCGGAGCTGTCGACGCTATGATAGCTGCCATCGACCAGAGTCACTGCGCAATCGACGACCTGGAAGCCGAGCGGTCCCTTCACCATCGCCTCGCGGACGCCGTCCTCGACGGCCGGTATCCACTGCTTGGGTACCGATCCGCCGTGGATCTTCTCTTCGAATACGAAGCCGTCGCCCCGGTTCAGCGGACGGATCTCGATGATGACGTCGCCGAACTGGCCATGGCCGCCCGACTGCTTCTTGTGGCGGCCGTGCTGCCGGATCGGTTTGCGGATCGATTCGCGATAGCCGATCGCCGGCGGGTGGGCTTTTACCTCGACACCGTACCGGCGCTTAAGCTTGGCAAGCACCGAGTTGAGGTGCTCGTCGTTGACGCCGCGCAGCCGGATTTCATGATTGGCCTCGTCATGCTCGACGATGAGGCCCCCGTCTTCTTCCGTGAGCCGATGGAGGGCGCCTGACAGCTTGACGTCGTCCTTGCGGTCGGCCGGCTCGATCGCGAACGCGCAGTTGCGCGCCGGAAACTCGATGTCGATCTGCGGCGGAAGTTTGCCTGCGCTCAGCCACTGGCCCGCGCCCACATCGTCGATCTTCGCAACCGCGACGACGTCGCCATTGCCAGCTTCCGAGATTTTCTGCGTTTTCTCGCCTTGCACCTTGAACAGCGATCCAGCGCGGCTGTGGTCGCCTTCGGTCCTGAGGTCGGAGCCCTCGGCAATCTTTCCACCCAGAACCCGCGACAATGCCAGCCGGCCGATCGACCCGTGAAGGACCTTGAACACGTACATCGATGGGTCGCTGACCGACAGGCGAGCAGCCGCAACCTGCGGGCCGGGAACCTCATGGCGGAGCGCCTTTAAGAGCCGGCGCACGCCCCACGAACTGCTGGCAGAGCCAAACAGGACGGAAACGCCAAGGCTCTCCCCGGTCTCGCGCGCGAGATCCTGGAAGATCTTCTCCGGCGCCGGCGACTGATCCATCAGCAATTGTTCGAGGAGCTCGTCATCATGATCGGCAAGCTGTTCGAGCATGTGGGTCCGGGCCTCGATTTCGCGATCGTGAAGGTCTTCCGGTATCTCGATCCGCTCCGATCCCTGGCCCGGGCGATATTTGAACGCCCGCTCCAGCGCCAAATCGACGAAGCCCGTCACCTTTTCGCCATCCCAGATCGGAACCTGGCGGGCGATCAGCGGCGACACGCTCATCGGCTGTAGCGCCGACAGGAGATCGCGAACGCGGCCATGCGCCTGGTCGATGCGGTTGACGAAGATCAGGTGCGGGATGCCGAGCTCATCGAGTGCGCGCAGGGCAGGGGCCGCGAGCGGGGCGCGTGCGGGGTCGGGATCGACGACGACGATGGCGACATCGGCGATCGCCAGGGCTCGCGCTCCGTCGGCCGCAAAGCCGACCGACCCGGGCACATCGAGAATGGCGAATTCATCGCCGAGATATTTGAAATTGTAGAGGTTGAGTTCTGTCGAGCCGCCTCGCTGTCGCGCTTCCGGGCTCGAATCGCCGATGCTGGAGCCGTTGGCCGTCGATCCCAATCGATCGGTGGTTCCGGCTGCGAACAGCATTGCCTCGGCAAGGCTTGTCTTTCCTGCGCCGGCGGGTCCCACCAGCGCGATTACTCGGGTGCCTGAGGTAGGTTGTCCGGCCATGCGACTCTCCCTTCGTGCCGTTGCGGCGCGCGAGTCGCACAAAGGTGGCGCTCGGGCGCCTATGTGAAAGATTCACCGTCCGCCTGTTTTGGGCGGTTGGCAAGGGGGCTTCGTCGCGGAGGCGGAACGGACCGGCGGTGAGATCAGGCGGCGGGAAGCAGCCGGCGCTCGCCGGCGAGGCGCAGCAGCCCCGCCTGCAGCTTCTCGAACGCGCGAACCTCGATCTGCCGGATGCGCTCGCGGCTGACGCCATAGACCTGGCTCAACTCCTCGAGCGTCTTCGGCTCGTCGGTGAGGCGGCGTTCCATGAGGATGTGCTTCTCACGGTCGTTGAGGCTGTCGAGCGCGGTCACGAGCAGGTCGTGGCGAACGCGGCTTTCCTGATCCTCGGCGATGACTTCATCCTGCAGCGGGCCGCTGTCGACGAGGAAATCCTGCCATTGGCTCTCGGCACCTTCGTCGCCCTTCAACGGAGCATTGAGGCTCGTGTCGCCGCCCATGCCCATCCGGCGGTTCATCGAGACGACTTCTTCCTCGGTGACGCCGAGGTCCTTGGCGATCTTCGCGACGTCGGCGGGCTTCAGATCACCTTCCTCGAAGGCCTCAATCTGGTTCTTCATCCGGCGGAGGTTGAAGAACAGCTTCTTCTGCGCCGCGGTGGTGCCCATTTTGACGAGGCTCCACGAGCGCAGGATGAATTCCTGGATCGACGCGCGGATCCACCACATGGCGTAGGTCGCGAGACGGAAGCCCCGATCTGGCTCGAACTTCTTCACGCCCTGCATCAGTCCGATATTGCCTTCGCTGATGAGCTCGCTGACCGGCAGGCCGTAGCCGCGATAACCCATGGCGATCTTCGCCACGAGACGCAGATGCGAGTTGACCAATTTTGCCGCAGCCTCGGTATCGCCATGTTCGCGCCAGCGCTTGGCGAGCATGTACTCTTCCTCAGGGCTGAGGATCGGAAATTTCTTGATCTCCGCGAGATAGCGGTTGAGTCCGGCCTCCCCACCGGACGATGGGAGCGAGACAATCCCTTTTTGCGTAGCCATTTCTCTTCGTCTTCTCCCTTGGGCGAGGGCAGCTGGCCGCCCTAGCTTGTTAGACCTTATACACCAAGTGCGTTGAACAGTTCCTGCATGTCAGGCGGCATGGCGCTTGCGAACGACAGCCTGCTTTTGGTCACCGGATGAATGAAGCCAAGCTCCGCCGCGTGCAAAGCCTGGCGATGAAAACCGAGCTCTTTCAATAAACTGCCGTGCGTCTTTCCCGAACGACCGTAGACCGGATCGCCAACCAGGGGATGGCCGAGCGACGCCATGTGCACTCGAACCTGGTGAGTCCGCCCGGTTTCGAGCCGGCATTCGACCAGTGCGGCCTCCTTCAGAACCGTCAGGCGACGCCAGTAAGTCACCGCGCGTTTGCCCCGATTTGCCTCGACGATGGCGATCTTCTTGCGGTTGGTCGACGACCGCGCGAGCGGTGCATCAACCTTGCCTTCGCTGGCCTTCGGAACGCCCGTGACAATGGCGAGATAGCGCCGCTCGATGCTGTGCGCCGAGAATTGCCTTGCGAGACCTTCGTGGGCGACATCGGTCTTGGCGACGACCAGGAGGCCCGACGTATCCTTGTCGATCCGGTGGACGATACCGGGCCGTGCGACGCCGCCGATGCCCGACAGGCTGCCACCGCAATGGTGGAGCAAAGCGTTAACGAGGGTCCCGTCGGGATTCCCCGCCGCCGGATGGACGACAAGGCCGGCAGGCTTGTCGACAACCAGCAGATGCTCGTCCTCGAACACGACCCGGAGCGGAATGTCCTGCGCCAAATTGTGCGCCGGGGTCGGCTCGGGCACCGCGACGATCAAATCCTCGTTGCCGCGCACTTTGGTCGCGGGGTCGCGCAATGCGACTCCGGCGGTCTCAACCGCGCCAGTGCGGATCAGGCTCTTCAGCCGTTCACGCGAGAGGGTAGGGATGCTTGCTGCGAGGGCGCGGTCGAGCCGCCAACCCGCATGGAAAGGCTCCAGGCGCACCTCGATCGTCTGAATTCCCCCCATGTAGACTAGGATATGGGAATCCGGTCACCGCCATTCAATGGCTTTGAAAGGAGCTAATCCCCCTTGGGGCCGAGGTAATTTGGGCCATAGATGGCTTCGCGAATGTCATGGTGAAGCGTGCCGTCGAACGGGTCCTTCTGAACCAGGAAGACAACTGCCATGTCGTTGGCGGGGTCGACCCAGAAAAGGGTGCTCCAGGCGCCGTCCCAAAAGAACTCGCCGGTCGCGCCGCGGTTTTCCGTGGTATCCTTGGGCTGGCCGTCGCGGACGAAGAAATCGAACCCAAACCCGCCATTGCCCTTGCCTGGAAGCCACAGCCGCTCAGTCATCCTTGAATCAAGCTGGTCGGTGCTCATCAGCTTGACCGTCGAGGGCTTGAGGATGCGAACGCCGTCGAGCGAACCACGATTGAGAAGCATCCGCGCGAACCGCATGTAATCGTCGATCGTCGTGGTGAGGCCGGCGCCGCCCATGGTCAGCTTGCGGTCGCTGAAGCTCAAAAGCTGGAGGTCGTGATCGCTCTTCCGGGTGAGGCTGCCGTCGGGTCCGGAAATGTAAGCCGCTGCCAGCCGAGGCAACCGCGACGCCGGTTGCGTCCACGCGCTGTCGCCCATCTTCAATGGATCGAGTATCTGCGCTCGCTCGTAATCCTCAAACTTCTGGCCGGTCAGCACCTCAATCAGCCGCGCCTGGACGTCCACCGCAGCGCTGTACCGCCACTGATCGCCTGGCTGAAACATCAGCGGAATGGTCGCCATCTTCTGGCTGAAGTCGGCCAAATTGTTCTGGACGTTCAAAGGATCGACCTTGCCGAGAACCTTTTCGGGGTAGGTCGGGCCGTCCCAGTAAGCAAAACCGGCGGTGTGCCGAAGGATGTCGCGAATGAGGATCGGGCGGTTCAGCGGCTCGAGTATCGGACGTCCAGCGCTGTCGGTCCCGGCGAAGACCTTCAAGCTACGATATTCCGGTAGGTACTTGGATAGCTCGTCATCCAAACCGAACCGGCCCTGTTCCCACAGTCGCATCAGGCCGACGCCAGTGACCGGCTTGGTCATCGAGAAGACCTGGATCAGCGTATCGCGGGTCATCGGCCGCTTGGCCTCGCGGTCGGCATAGCCCGCATTTCGGTAATAGACCTCGCGGCCGCCCTTCCAGATCAGGACCTCGGCGCCGGCGACGCGGCCCTTCGCGACCATTTGCTCAACCATGCGGTCGATCCGCGCGGGATTGAGCTGAAAGCTGGTCGCTGACGGGGCTGGTCTAGGCCTGGCGATTGCAGGGGTTGGTGACAGGCAAGTCAGCGCCAGGGCGGCAGCGATGAGAGCACGGTTGATCAAGCTGGTTCCCCCGTTGAGTGAACGGCCACTTTGGAGAAAACAGCGCAAGAGCAATGCTTGCGCAAGGTTAAACTCTGCCCCATTCAACGCCGCATGAACGCGGTCGATCTCGCCAGTCTGCTTTGCTCTCGCCTGTGCCACGATTTGATGTCGCCGGTTGGGGCCCTCAACAACGGTATCGAATTGCTCGCCGACGAAACCGATCCGGACATGCGCGAGAAGTGCCTCGAGCTGCTCGCCGACAGCGCCCGGGCCTCCGCCAACAAGCTGAAGTTCTTTCGCCTGGCGTTCGGCGCGGGTGGTGGCTTTGCCGATGCGATCGACACCACCGAAGCTCGCTCCGCGCTCGAAGGTGTGTTCGGCCCCGAGCGGCGCATCGAGCTCGGTTGGCTGGTCAGTGACGACAAGCTTCCCAAGGGCGCGGTGAAGCTGCTGCTCAACGTCGCGCTGCTGGCTGGCGATGCCCTGGTTCGCGGCGGGCGCCTCGACGTCGGCGCCGAGCATAATGGCGATGCGCTTGAACTGGTGATCCGCGGGGAGGGGCCGCGCATCCTGCTCGATCCCGCGCTTCGCGAGACTCTGGCCAGGGGCAGCGCCGGTGGCACGGTCGAACCGCGCGCGGCGGGTGCCTGGCTCGCTCACAGCCTCACTGCCGAAGCTGGCGGAACGATCCAGCTTTCGGACCCCGCGGATGAGGTCCTGCTGATCGGAGTGACTCTTCCCGGACAGGGATAACGGCGCGTTAACACCTCCTCGGCATAAGCGGCCTCTGTAAGCGGGGGTTTAGAGCGCGCCGATGGACGACCTGATCGCGGATTTCGTGGCCGAATGCCGGGACATGCTTGAGGCCCTGGGCGGGGAGATCGTCGCCTGGGAAGCACAGCCCGACGACCGCGCGCGGCTCGATAACATTTTCCGCTTCGTCCACACCGTGAAGGGCAATTGCGGTTTCTTCGATTTCCCGCGCCTTGAGGCGCTTAGCCACGCCGCCGAAGATGCGCTCGCAGACGTCCGCGCCGGCCGCCGTCATCCCGATGCAGCCCTCGTCAGCGCCGTCCTCGCGATCATCGACCGCATCGGCGAGATGATCGCAGCGATCGAAGCTGGCGAAGATATGCCCGCCGGAGACGACAGCGCACTGATCGATGCCCTCGCACCGGGCGCCGAGGGTCATGTAACCCCGGTAGCCGCAACCGTCGCCGACGCCTCGGGCAAGGCTACCTCAGCGCCCCGCACTATCCGCCTGTCGGTCGAGCTCCTCGACCGCGTGATGAGCACTGTCTCCGACATGGTTCTGGCTCGTAATGAGCTCGCCCGCCGCCTCCGCGAGTCCGAAACCGAAGTCATCGTCGACGGCGCGTTCGAACGCCTCTCGACCATCATCGCCGAAATGCGCGACGCGATCACCCGCACCCGCATGCAGCGCATCGAGAACCTCTTCGTCGCCCTGCCGCGCATGGTTCGCGATCTGTCGGCCGAACTCGGCAAGCAGGTGCTGGTCGATATCGAGGGCGGCGACGTCGAGCTCGATCGCGAGATGATCGAAATGATCCGCGATCCGCTAACCCACATCATTCGCAACGCCGTGGATCATGGCATCGAAACCCCCGCCGAGCGTCTCAAGACCGGCAAGCGCGAGATTGGCCTGTTGTGTGTATCGGCGCGCCAGTCGGGCAATCAGATCCTGATCGACATCCAGGACGACGGCCGTGGCATCGACGGCAAGAAGCTGGTCGAGAAGGCTATCGCCAATGGTGTGATCGACAAGGCAGGCGCTGCTCAGCTCAATTCGCGCGAACAGCTCGCCCTGATTTTCGAGGCCGGCCTGTCGACCGCCAAGCAGGTGACCGCGATTTCCGGTCGCGGCGTCGGGATGGATGTCGTTCGCTCGAACGTGGAGCGCATTGGCGGCATCGTCGAAGTCGACAGCCATCTCGGCGAAGGCACGCGGATGACCCTGCGCGTCCCGCTGACGCTGACCATCATTCCGGCGCTGACCGTATCGATCGGCGCCCAGCATTTCGCCATCCCACGCTCGGCGATCGAAGAGATCGTTCGCGCTACCGGTGAGTCGGTGGTCCTGGAGCATGTCGGTGGCGCCGGCATCGCCACGATCCGCGGCCGCCGCGTTCCCGAAGTCTCGTTGGCCGACATCCTTGGCCTCGAAAGCCATGTCGACCCAAGTGACCGCCGCCTAATCGTCCTCCGGCCCGCCGGCGGTGACGTCTACGCCCTGTCGGTCGACCGCATCCACGACCACGAAGAGCTCGTGGTAAAGCCCGCCGCTCCGGCAGTGATGGCAACCGGCCTTTATGCTGGAACGACGCTTGCCGATGACGGTAGCCCGATCCTTCTGTTCGATCCTGCCGGCCTTGCCGAGGTCGGTGGCGTGAAGCTCGAAGCTCAGGAGCGCGCGGCGCGGATCGCCGAAGGTCCTGCGATTACGGGCCCGAAGGTCGTGCCGGTCCTCCTGTTCCGCGGCCTCGATGGTGCCCGCCGAGCCCTTCGGCTCGCGGTCGTCGACCGGATCGAAGAAGTCGCCGTGTCCAGCATCAAGGAATCTGCCGGGCAACTCCGAGTCCAGGTCGGCGACGCGATCCTTCCGCTTGCCGGTGCATCGGGAGCCGAACTTGACGGCGACAAGATCCGCCTGTTCCGTCTGAGCGATGGCGCACATGAGATCGGCTATGCCTTCAAGGAAGTCATCGACTTCGCCGCCATCGACAATGACGTCATCCACGCCGAGCGTCCGGGCGAAGTCAGCGGCGTCTCGCTCATCAATGGCGAGCCGGCCGAGCTGATCGACCCGCACTGGCTCTTCGCGCACCATGTCGGCGCGACCTGTCGTCCATCCGAACCGCTCGTTTGCCGCATGCCGACCGACGACCCGTGGATGCAGAACATGCTTCGCCCGATCGTCGAAGCGGCCGGTTACATCGTCGTTGGCGAGGACGCCGAGATTGCCGCGGACCTCGTCATCGCAAGCCAGGGCGGCGACGTTGGCAATGCCGCGAACGCCATCGTTCTGCGCAGTGAGCCCGAGCCGGCTGGGAAGAAGGACGAAAGCATCTACCGCTACGATCGCGCCGGACTGCTGATGGCGCTGAAAACCGCCGGCGCGGGGAGGGGCAAGTGAACGAGCTTCTGCTGGTCGTGACCATTGGCGGCGAGCGTGTCGCTCTGCCAGCCGCCGCCGTGGAGTCGGTTGTCGAGCTGGAGGCGCTCATCTCCGTGCCACGCGCGGCGCCGCATGTCGCCGGTCTGTCGGCGTTGCGCAGCCGGGTGCTCACCGTCATCGACTGCATGCGTTCGCTCGATCTTGGAACGACCGATTGCTCTGACGGCATTCGTGAGGCTGCTGTCGTTGAACTCGACGGACACCATTATGCCCTGATCGTCGACCTGGTCGAAGACGTCGTCGAAGCCTTGTCCGATCCGGCCCCGGTACGCGCCGCCATGGGCGATGGCTGGGAGCGAGTTTCCAAGGGCATGGTCGAAACCGAAACCGGACCGCTGCTGCTGGTCGACGTCGCCGCAATTATTTCTGGAAGCTCAGCCGAAACCAAGGCTGCTTAAGAGCTTCGTTACCCTTCCTGATTAAGAGAAACGCGAAAGAACGGGAAAGCCGAGCATGAAGAGCTGTTTGATCGTCGATGATTCCAAGGTGATCCGCAAAGTGGCGCGACACATCCTGGAAACGCTCGAATTCGAGGTCGAGGAAGCGGGTGATGGCCAGGAGGCGCTGACGCGCTGTGAGGCCAAGATGCCTGATGTCGTCCTGCTCGACTGGAACATGCCGGTCATGAGCGGGATGGAGTTCCTCAAGCTGCTGCGCCAGCGCGGCCATTCCGACCAGCCGAAGGTCGTGTTTTGCACCACCGAGAACGATATGGCGCACATCCGCGCCGCGCTTGAGGCTGGTGCCGACGAATATGTGATGAAGCCGTTCGACCGAGAAACGCTTCACATCAAGCTGCAGCTCGTCGGCGTCGCCTGAGTCCCGCACGTGGAGCGGGCGCTCGCCAAATCGCGGGAGCGCTTTCCGGAGCCCCGAAAAACACGCCGCCGAATCCGGCTGATGATCGTCGATGATTCGATGGTCGCCCGGGCGGTGCTGTCGCGCATGGTTGAGGCTGACGACGCCTTTGAAATCGCTGCGGTTGCCGGGACTGCCGAAGACGCAGTGGACGCCCTTAACGAAGTCCGCGTCGATATCGTCATCCTCGATCTGGAAATGCCGGGTGCTGGCGGCCTGAAGTCGATCCCGCGAATCATTCGTGCGGGCGCCGGCGCCAAGGTCATGATCGTATCCTCGCTCGCCGAAGAGGGAGCGGAAGAGACGGTCGCGGCGCTCGCACTTGGTGCGGCCGACACCTTGCCCAAGCCGGGTACCGGCCGCTTCAACGGCAAGTTCTCCGAGATTCTCGTCGCGAAGCTAAAGGCACTTGGGTACGCCGAAGGCCAGGCGTCCTTCGCGCCGGTGAAACCCGCCGGTTTCACTGGTCCGCTCCGCGCCATGCCGAACGATCCCATCGACGTGCTCGCGATCGGTGCTTCGACTGGTGGAATCCATGCGCTCGGAGTGCTGTTCGAGGCGTTGCCGAAGCGCATCGGCGTTCCGATCCTGGTGACGCAGCACCTTCCCGTGCCGTTCATGCCAGTGTTTGCTCGCCAGCTTCGTGCTGTCGCCCACCGCGAGGCGCTTGTGGCCGAGGATGGCATGCCGCTGCTTCCCGATCGTATCCTGTTGGCCCCCGGCGATGCGCATCTGACCGTCGACCATTCGGACGAAGTGGCCGTGGTTCGACTTCTTCGCGGACCGGTGGTCAGCGGCTGCATGCCTTCGGTCGACCCAATGTTCGCGTCGATCGGCGCAGCATATGGCGCCCGTGCACTCGGTGTCGTTCTGACCGGCATGGGCCGCGATGGCGTTGACGGGGCCTCGCGCCTGATCGCCAGTGGCGGCGCGGTCATCGCCCAGGATGAGGCGACGTGCGCGGTGTGGGGCATGCCTCGCGCAGTACTCGAAGCAGGGCTCGCCTCCGCGGTGCTGCCCCCAGACAAGATCGCCCGGCGGATCGCCGCGCGGACAGAGGACCAGTAAGCGTGCAAATCAGCGACAGCTCCAGCCGGATCCTTGCCGGACTGCTCGAAGCCAAGACAGGCCAGCAACTGACGATGAACCGCCGCTGGCGGATTGAGACGGCGCTTTCCGCGCTGCTCCGCGAACGCGGCATCGGCACCCTCGACGAACTCATCACTATCCTCGTCATGGGCCGCGAACCCGGCCTTTCCCAACAGGTTGTAGAGGCATTGTTGAACAACGAGACTTACTTCTTCCGCGACCGCGCGCCGTTCGACCTGCTCGCTCGCTACGCCCTTCCCGAGCTCGCCAAGCGCAGGTCGTCGAGCAAGCGCATCCGCATCTGGTCGGCCGGCTGCTCGACCGGACAGGAAGTCTATTCGCTGGCGATGCTGTTCGCCGAAAATCCGCAGGACTGGTTCGGCTGGACGATCGATATCCTTGGTACCGACGTATCGACCGGCTGCGTCGATCGCGCCCGCAGCGGCACCTACAGCCAGTTCGAAGTCCAGCGCGGCCTCGGCATCAACCAGATGATCAAATGGTTCGAGGAAACGCCCGATGGCTGGCGGGCGGTCGAGCCGCTGCGCAAGTCGCTGCGTTTCCAGGTCCACAATATCCTCGAGCCGGCGCCGCATCCGAGCGGGTTCGACATTGTCCTGTGCCGTAACGTCCTGCTCTACCTTAGCCCGGACAAGAAGGCGCTGGCGTTCGAGCGGCTCGCCGGAGCCATGGCTGACGACGGTTGGCTGATGCTTGGCGCGGGGGAGACGGTAATCGGCAACACCAACAAGCTCGGCGCGGACATCAATGCGCGCGGTCTGTATCGCCTCAGCGGGGACGGCAGCTTGGTTGAAAAGCGCCAGGCCGATCGTCGATCCGCCGCAGGGGCTTGACCCGGCAGCAATAGCTGTGCGCCTATCCGCGCGTGGATCTGGATTTCATCGAACGCCCGTCGCCGAACTTCGACGATCGCCAGCTGCCGGTCACGATGATCGTTCTCCATTATACGGGAATGCCGGACGCGGAGGGCGCGCTGGGACGGCTGACGTCGCCGGAAGCCAAGGTTTCCTCACATTATCTGATCGACGAAGACGGATCGGTTTACCGCCTGGTCGATGAATCGAAGCGCGCCTGGCACGCGGGCAAGTCGCGCTGGCGTGGAGTGACCGACGTCAATTCGGCCAGCGTCGGCATCGAGATCGTCAATCCCGGCCATGAGTTCGGATACCGGCCGTTTCCCGACGAGCAGATCGCTTCGCTCATCCCGCTCGTCTCTGACATCAAGGAGCGGCACGGAGTCGGCCGGGGCAATGTCGTTGGACATTCCGACGTCGCGCCGGCGCGCAAGGAAGATCCGGGCGAGCTGTTCCCATGGGAGGCTCTCGCCAAGCGTCGCCTGGCGCTCCCGAGCCCGACCCGGGACTTGATCGACCCGTATTGGACGGACGCCGGCTTCCTGCTCGCGCTGGAGCGGTTCGGCTATGATGTCACGGACGAGCAGAAGGCGGTGATCGCCTTCCAGCGTCGCTTCCGTCCCGACCTCATCGACGGGATCATCGACGGCGAGTGCCGGGCGAAATTGCTCTCCCTGTTGCTGCCACGACCCCAATGACTCTCGCGAGAGGTTTACGGAAATTCGAGCCCGAATGGGTGGATACTGGGGTCCTTCGATGGGGCGCCCAAGCTGCCCCAAGGTCGCTGACTGGCAACAACCGCCTCACTCCCCTATATCGCGCCTCGCCAGAGGGCCGGGCGGCCGCGGGGGAGCTTGCTTCAACGAGGAAAGTCCGGGCTCCATGGAACTACGGTGCCGGGTAACGCCCGGCGGGGGGCCAAGCCTCGGCGACGCTCTTCAGGGATAGTGCCACAGAAAGGACACCGCCGAGCCTCGGCTCGGCAAGGTCGAAAGGGTGCGGCAAGAGCGCACCGCGGCCCTGGCAACAGGACCGGCACGGTAAACCCCACCGGGTGCAAGACCGAATAGGGGCGGCAAATGGGCCTGGTTCCGGCTCGCTGCCCGGGTTGGTTGCTGGAGCGGCGGGGCAACCCGTCGCCTAGAGGAATGGCCGCACATCCGCGTCTCGTCCTCGGACGATTAGCGGAGGACAGAACCCGGCTTACAGGCCCTCTGGCGCAACCTTCATCGCGAGGCTCCGCAGGAGCCGTGGCGATCCACCCCGGATTGCTTCGCTACGTTCGTAATGACTAGTAAGGTGTCGATGGCGAAGCAGAAGAGATCGGACGACTGGGGTTTCCCGCGCTGGCGATCCTATGGCGACAAGGGACGCTCGGCGGCCAAGGTGCGCCTGTGCGACCGCGAAGGCTGCAACGACATCGGCGACCGGCCCGCGCCGAAAGCGCCCAATAGTCCCGAGCGCTGGTATTTTTGCGAGCGCCACGCGGCCGAGTACAACCGCAATTGGAATTATTTCGCAGGCCTCAGCCCGGAGGAGGCGGCGCGGCGCGCGGCGGAGGAAGAGCTTGGCAATTCCGGGTTTCGCCAGTCGGCGCAATGGAAATGGGCCGGTGCCGGTGACGGGACAAGGAGCCGTGACGAGATGCGGGCGCTCGACGTCCTCGGCCTCGATCCCGACGTCGAGTTCAAGGAAATCCGGACCACCTACCGCAAGCTTGCCAAGGAGCATCACCCGGATCTGAAGCAGGGCGACAAGGAGGCGCAGCAGCGCTTTCAGGAAATCCAGGCTGCGTACGACGTGCTGAAGAGCGCCGAAGAACGGAAGAGCTACAAGCCGGCCTAAGCCGCGGCGGCGTAACGCTCGGCGGTCTGCCTGACGAGCGCAATCATGTTCGGCACGCCCTGCGTGCGGTTTGCGCTGAGGTGCTTCGAAAGCTCGAACGGAGCGAGGCATTCGGCGACGTCGAGCTGCGCCACTTCAGCCGCCGGCTTGTCCTGCACCGCCGCGAGCACCAGGGCGACGACGCCTTTGGTGATCGCGGCATTGCTGTCGGCGAGGAAGTGCAGCCGGCCGTTATCCGCGGTCGGATAGACCCATACCGAGGCCGAGCAGCCACGGACCTTGGTCGCATCGGTTTTGAGCGCGTCGGGCATGGCTTCGAGCTGCCGGCCGAGATCGATCAGCAGCCGGTAACGGTCCTCGGCATCTACGAGTTGATATTCTTCGAGAATATCGTTGAGGGGCGGGAGGCCGGCCATGCCGCGCCCCTAGCACCGCTATCGGTCGCGAAGCGACTCGATCTCGCGCGACAGGCTGTTTTCCTTGTCGACGGTAATTCGCTCCAGGACCTTGAGCCGTTCCTTCAGTGCGCCGACTTCATCGCGCAACTGCTGGTTTTCCACCCGGGTCTGGTCCTCGCCGCGGTACGCCCGAGGCCCGCGCACCCTGGCGCGAAAAATCGATGCGATCATCACGATTGCAACGATGATGATCGCCGTGAGCTGGCCGCCGTCCATCAGATCTTGTCCTTCTCGGTAATGCGTTCGTGGTCGCGCAGCGCCTCGATCTGTGCTGCGGTCTCGGCGCCGCGGTCGGTGACGATCCGCTCGAGCACGCGAATGCGTTCCTGAAGCCTGTCGACCTGCTGCCGGAGCATCACGTTCTCGGTACTTTCGCGCCCATCGCTTTCCGGGCGCTCCCAGCGGTGCCGGACACCCATACGGTGGCGCAGGAGCGAAAATATTCCGGTGATGACAATGATCGCAATGACGAACTCAAAGGGATTCATTTAGTCTTTTCCCCTGCAGGAATGCGCGCCTGTCCACGTAGCGCCTCGATCTGGGATGCCGTTTGCGCACCGCTGTCGGTGACGATTTGCTCCAGGATCCGCACGCGCTGCTCCAGTTCGACCGATCGGGATGCATATTGTGCGGCTTTTTCCGCTGCCAAGGTCGCTTCGACCTCGAGCTTCTTTTCACGCAGCCGGAAATAGCGGTTGGCGATGAGCATCAACATCAGCACCGGCAGGCCGATGATGATCATCGCGAGCAATACGGCGGTCGGACCTTCCATCGCGAGTTTCCCCCTTACTGGAGCTGTTCGATCTCGCGAGCGAGCTTCGAGGGCTGGTCGGTGACGATTCGCTCGATGGTTTCGAGCCGGTCCTTGACTGATCCCAGCTCAGCCCGAAGCTGCGCGTTCTCGCTCGTCAGCAGCTTGATCCGCTCGGCTGCTTCCTGGTCCTTTTGCGGATAGATCGCCTGTCCCCAGGCGCCATCCAGCGGATAGCCGTGCCTGATCCGAAGCCAGGTTGTGAACACCCATCCGGCAACCCCGATGGTCGTAATCAGCGCAATCATCGGCAGCAGCCGCATGATCAAAGTGGCGCCATCCATTCTCTTTCCCCCTTTATTTGCGACTAACGCAGTTGCTCGATCTCGCGGGCAAGCGAGCGGTTCTCCGTCGTCACATAACTCTCGATATCGGCAAGCCGCCGGTCGATGTCCTTCATCCGCGAGCGGATATCCCGCGCGGCGCGGGCAGGCGAGGCGCGCACGCCCTGCCAGAATTGCCGCTCTTCCCGGTCGGCGCGATCAAGCACGTGCGGCTTGGTCGGCGTGACCATCGCCGCGATGAAGTAGAAGGGCAGGATGCCGCCGCCGCTCATGAACATCGCAGCGAGGAAGCCGACCCGCACCAGGCTTACGTCGAACCCGGTGTAATCGGCGATGCCGGCGCAGATGCCGAACAGCTTGCCGTTGCGCTTGTCGCGATAGAAGCGGGTGCGGCTCGCCGGCTGCGCCGAATATACCTCGTATTCCTCGGGCAGGCGCTGCGGCTGATTGGTGCGTTCGACCGGATAGCGATCGTAGGCCATGTTTATTCCCCGTCGGCGAGCAGGCGCCGGCTTTCGTCGCGGCCGGGCATGCACTGCTGCCGCCAGTTCGGATTCTCGGCCGTCATGATCCGCTCGATCGTGCATAGGCGATCGTCGAGGCGGCGAGCCGCGTCATGGAGTTCGTCGAGCAGCTTTTCGTCGCCCGTGGTCAGCGTCGCAGCGGTCTTCCATCTCGTAATGTAGTGGAACACCAGCCACGGCAGGCCCAGAAACAGGATGCCGACAACGACAATCGGAATGACAACATCGTCCATTGATTATTTCCCCCTGGCCTTCAGCGCGGCCTTCATTGCGGAAAGTTCGGCGTCGACCGATTCCGCGGCTTTCAATTCGGCGATTTCCTCTTCGAGGCTCTTCGGCCCGGTCATGCCGAGCGCGTCGGCCCGGCCTTCCGCGAAATCGGCACGGCGTTCGAGAATCTCGAACTTGGAGAATGCGTCCTGCGTGCGGCTGCCGTTCATCAGTTCGCGAGCGCGGCCGCGTGTGACGGCGCTTTCGAACCGGGTCGCGATCGAATTCTGGCGGGCACGCGCCTCGCGCAATTTGCCCTGGAGCTTGGCAATGTCGGTCTCGTAGCTCTTGAGCGTGTCGTCGACGCCCTTGATCTCGTCGCGCAGCCCGTCGGCCATGTCGGCGAGCTTCTGGCGCTCGATCAGGGCCGCCTTGGCGAGGTCCTCGCGCTCCTTGCTCAGCGCCAGCTCGGCTTTCTCGGTCCAGCCCTTCTGGTGCTCCTCGACCTTCATCAAGGCACGGCGCATTTCCTTGCCGTCGGCGATGCAGCGCGCCGCCGAGGCGCGCACTTCGACCAATGTCTCCTCCATCTCGAGGATGACCATTCGGATCATCTTCGCCGGATCCTCCGAGCGGTCGAGCATCTCGGTGATGTTGGCGGCAAAGATGTCCCGTGTTCGGGAAAAGATACTCATCCATTACTCCGCATGCGCAAATTGGGGCCCTAAACCTGCTTCTTACGATACAAGAGCCGTGCCATTCCCGGAAAAAGTGCCGACTTCCGGCAAATAGCCTGATTTTCGGGCAAAAACAGCCGGAAAATCCTTGCCAAATGGTGGGATTTGCCACCAACAGTCGGTCAGATTTTTTGAAGAGTTGACGTGGAACGGAGTGAGCAATTCATCGGCCAGAGCCTGGCCTTCCTCGACGCGGTCGAGCGCGCCAGCCGTGCGGCGCCGCTCAACCGGCCG
>Ga0207647_10000856_pt1 | contig 23602 bp, 19 predicted proteins | sample KBSCornC2_FD_184295 | JGI IMG/M metagenome (GOLD analysis project Ga0207647, IMG submission 184295) | Corn rhizosphere microbial communities from Kellogg Biological Station, Michigan, USA - C2 (SPAdes) (version 2) | ecosystem: Host-associated > Plants > Roots > Rhizosphere ... | reverse complement strand
CTCGCGCTCATCTGGTCCATGCGCGGACGCGCCAGTACGCGCGCCGCGCCGACGCGCAGGTCGGTGCTGTCGGTGAAGCTGAAAACCAGGTTCGCACTGGGCAGCCAGCGGGTGTACTTGGTGCCGCCCGAAACCGGCACCAGCGTCACTACCGAGGAACCTGTCGAGCTGGTGCCTGCCGCGACACGCTGGCCATCCGAAGTTTCATTGGTATGCGCCACCTGCACGCCGATGTTGCCGCGCACCGGCACGTTGCCGAGCGAAGTGTCGAGACCGAACTGCACGAACGGCGTGGTGTCGAGTTCCCGCACCTTCCAGTTCGGCGGCACGCCGATCGAGGACAACGCGGTCGGGAACAGGTCGTAGGTGCCGTCGGAAAGGAAATCCAGCGGGTTGTAGATCACCTGCCGGCCGATGCCCATCCAGCCCAGCGGCGAGCCGATGCCGTAGCTGGGGATCGCCGCGGTCTGCGCGCCGTTCGGCAGCACGATGAAATCCTGATCGATGTCGTAGGTCTTGTTGCGGGTGGCGCGGTCGACGCCGAACTTCATGTTCGAGAACGGTCCGCTCATGAAGTCGTATTCGACGCTCAGGCGCAACCGCGCGAGGTAGTCGTTGGTATGCGGCGCGTTGATGAAGCCCGCCTGCACCACCGGCGGATTGTTGCCGCTGCCCCAGCCCTGCGGGTCGGTCAGCAACAAACCCTGGGTGTAATCCTGCGCGGTGTTGACGTACAGCAGGCCGTTGGAAAGTTCGCTGAAATCCACGGTGTCCAGCGGGCCGGTCTTGTTGTAGCCGGTGCCGGTGTAACTCTCCAGCTGGATGTCACTGCGGTCGGCGCGCGAGTAGCTGGCGTCCAGTTCACCCGACCAGCCTTCGCTGAAGCGGAACTTGTTGTTCCATCCGATGTTCCAGACCTTGGCGCGGGTCTTGTTGTAATCGTTGCGGACCACCGCGGCCACGCCGTCGTAGGTGCCGCTTTGATCGAAGCCGTTCTGCGCGTTGGCGGACGCCAGCGTCGCGCCGCCCCACAGCAGCGGCAGCTCCATGCCCTTGGCCTGCTGGGTCTCGCGGAAGTTGTCCCAGGTGAGATCGAGCGTGCTGGTGAAGTTGTCGCTCGGCTTGAATTGCACGGTCGCGAGCAGACCCAACCGGTTCAACTGGTCCGAGATGCCGTAGTTCTTGGAGCCCCCCACTACCAGGTTGCCGTTCGCATCGGTGGGGTAGCCCCACGGCGCCTGGTGCTCGATCTGCGCCGGGTTGGATTCGAGATCGACGCCCAGCGTGACGCCGAAGGTGTGGTCGGCGAACTGGTTGACGTAAACGCCGTTCACCGAATAGCCGTGGTCGCTGACGCCTTCGCCGGGTGAAAGCGTATCGAGACTGTTCCACACATAGCGCGCGTTGACCGCCGCGACTTCGTGGCTCTGTTCCAGCGGCCGGATCGTGCGCATGTCCACGGTGCCCGACAGGCCCTGCCCGATCAGGCTGGCGCTGGGCGACATGTACACCACCACCGAGTTGAACCAGCTCGACGGGTACTGGTCGTACTGCACGTCGCGATTGTTGGACGTGCTGACCTGCTCGCGGCCGTTGACCAGCGCGGTCGAGAAATCGGGGCCGAGGCCGTGGATCGTGAGCACCTGCGGACGGCCGCTCAAGGTTTGCACCGCGAGACCGGGCAAGCGGCCCAGGGTGTCGGCGATGCTGGTGCCGGGCAGCTTGCCGATCTGTTCGGCGGAAACCGCTTCGACGATCTCGTCGGAATTGCGCTTGATCGCGGTGGCGTTCTGCAAGCTGCCGGCGTAACCGTGGACATTGATGGCTTGCAACTGCGCCGGTTGCTGCTTCTTCTTCCGCTTGTCCGCGTCAGACCGGTTCTGGTCAGCCGCGTTCTGGTCGGTCGAATCCTGATCGGTCGCGGCGGGCTGCGTTTGCGGCTGCGCCTGGTCTTGCGCCGCACCGACAGGCGCGCTGGCGGCGAAGGCGATGTTGGCGCAGGTTGCAAAGCCGATGCCCGCGGAGAGCAGCGCCAGCGTCAGCATGTTGCGTTTCGGTTGCATGGTGTCGTCCCCAGTGATGATCGTCGTTGTGCGTGCCGCGGGCTGCGCCGCGCGTGCGGACTCGCGCACGGGGCGCGGGGTCGTGCCTGCATGGTAGGGGCCGGGTTTCGCCACGGACCGCTGGCGAATACGTATTCATGGCGCGCCGGGCGTGCGCATATTGCGCCGCAACATGCCGCCGCCCGACGTCGTTTCCATCGCGACTGCGCCGCGCGAAAACGTGTTGCCTGCAAAGCTCGTCGCGGGCATCGCCTGGGCATCGCTCGGATGAGTTTGGTGCATCGCATCGCCCGGCATGACGCACCTGCAACATCCATGAATACGTATGCGTGCACGGACCGGCGCTCCCATGCCTGCCGCTAAGCTGGAGCCCGCTTTCAGACGCCGCGAAATCGCGCGCGCATCAAGGGACCCGCTCGATAATGGCCGATGTGCATTGGTGGCGCGGCGCCGTCATCTACCAGATCTATCCGCGCAGTTTTCTCGACACCGATGGCGATGGCGTGGGCGACCTGCCCGGCATCATCGAGCGGCTCGACTACGTGGCCTCGCTGGGCGTGGACGCGGTGTGGATCGCACCGTTCTTCAAGTCGCCGATGGCCGATTTCGGTTACGACATCGCCGACTACCGCGCGGTCGATCCACTGTTCGGCACGCTGGACGATTTCGACCGGCTGCTGGCGAAGGCGCACGCGCTGGGCCTGAAGGTGATGATCGACCAGGTGCTCAGCCACACCTCGGCCGAACACCCGTGGTTTCGCGAAAGCCGACAAAGCCGCGAAAACCCCAAGGCCGACTGGTACGTGTGGGCCGACCCGCGCGAGGACGGCACCGCGCCAAACAACTGGCTGTCGATCTTCGGCGGTCCCGCCTGGAAGTGGGAACCACGCCGCCAGCAGTACTACCTGCACAACTTCCTGACCGAACAACCCGATCTCGATTTCCACAATCCGGACGTGCGCGCGGCGATGCTGGACAACCTGCGCTTCTGGTTGGAGCGTGGCGTGGACGGCTTCCGGCTGGATTCGATCAACTTCTGTTTCCACGACGCGCAACTGCGCGACAACCCGTCCAAGCCCAAGGCCCACCGGTTGGGGCGCGGATTCAGCGCCGACAACCCGTACGCGTATCAGTACCACTATTTCAACAACACGCGACCGGAGAACCTTGCTTTTTTGGGCGAGCTGCGCGCACTGCTCGATGGTTATCCGGGCGCGACCGCGCTGGGCGAGATCGCGTCGGAAGATTCGCTGGCGACGATGGCCGAATACACGGCCGGGCACCGCCTGCACATGGGCTACAGCTTTGAACTGCTCACCGACGATTTCAGCGCCGCCTACATCCGCGACACGGTCCGCGCGCAGGAAGCGAAGATGACCGAAGGTTGGCCGTGCTGGGCGATTTCCAACCACGATGTGGAACGCGTGCTCAGCCGCTGGGGCGGCGGTCGTGCGTCCGCGGCGCTGGCCAGCCAGCTGACCGCGATGGTCTGTTCGCTGCGCGGTTCGGTGTGCGTGTATCAGGGCGAGGAACTGGGGCTGACCGAGGCCGAGGTGCCCTTTGAGGCTTTGCGCGATCCGTACGGCATCGCATTCTGGCCGCAGTTCAAGGGGCGCGACGGCTGTCGCACGCCGATGCCGTGGACGGCGGAGGCGCACGGCGGTTTCACCCGCGGCGCGCCCTGGCTGCCGGTGCCGCAGGAACATCTTGCGCTGGCCGTGTCGCGCCAGGAAGCCGATGAGGCTTCGACGCTCCACGGCTTTCGCGCCTTCATGCAATGGCGCCACGCCCATCCGGCGCTCCGCACCGGCACGATCCACTTCCTGGACACGCCGGAACCGGTGCTGGCGTTCGTCCGCGAAGCGCCCGGCGAAACCCTGCTGGTCGCCTTCAATCTTTCCGATGCGGCCACCCATGTGACCTTGCCCTCGATCCGCGGCGCGCAGCCCCTGCACGGGCACGGCTTGCGCGAAGGCACCCTGGACGGCGAGCATGTGCACCTGCCGACCTGCGGTGCGCTGTTCGCGTCGCTGGCCAGCGCGAAGCAGACTGACCACGCGGGAGTTGCGCCATGAATGCGTCCGCTGCCAGATCCGACGAACCCTCCGGACGCGCCAACCTGCGCGTGGTGATGATCGCCGCCGCCGCCGCGCTGGGCGGTTTCCTGTTCGGGTTCGACACCGCGGTGATCAACGGCGCAGTCGACGCCTTGCGTGCCGCGTTCGGCTTGAGCGCCACCTTGACCGGATTCGCGGTATCCATCGCGTTGCTCGGATCCGCCGCAGGCGCGTGGTACGCGGGGCGGCTGGCGGACCGCTACGGTCGGGTACGCACGATGCAGGTCGCGGCCATCCTGCTGGCGGCGGGCGCGATCGGCGCCGGCCTTTCCGGTTCGGTGGCGTGGCTGATGGTCTGGCGCGTGGTGGCCGGCATCGGCGTGGGCGTGGCTTCGGTCGTGGCGCCGGCCTACATCGCGGAAATATCGCCGGCGTCGATCCGTGGACGGCTCGGCTCGATGCAGCAGTTGGCGATCGTGCTCGGCATCTTCGTGGCGCTGCTCAGCGATGCGGCACTCGCCGATTCGGCGGGCGGTGCGGCCAAGGCATTGTGGTTGGGGCTCGGCGCCTGGCGCTGGATGTTCATCGTCGGCGTGATTCCCGCGTTGATCTATGGCGTGTTGGCGTTCAGCGTTCCCGAATCGCCGCGGCACCTGGTCGCCGGTGGCCGCAACGAGGAAGCACTGGGTGTGCTCAAGCGCGTGCTGGCGCTCGGTTCCGACGCCGCGCTCCGGAAAAAGCTTGACGACATCCAGATCAGCCTCGAGCGCGAGCACAAGCCGCGCTGGGGCGACCTGCTCGGCGGCCGCGCGGGATTCCTGCCGATCGTGTGGATCGGCATCGTGCTGTCGGTGTTCCAGCAGTTCGTCGGCATCAACGTGATCTTCTACTACTCCACGACCTTGTGGAATTCCGTCGGATTCAGCGAATCCAACTCATTCATGCTCACGGTCATCACCTCGATCGTGAACGTGCTGGTGACGCTGGTGGCGATTGGACTGATCGACCGGATCGGGCGCAAGGCGCTGCTGGTGATCGGCTCCTCGGGGATGCTGGTGACGTTGGCGGTGATGGCGGTGTGCTTCGCCCAGGCGACCGGCAGCGGCACGGCGTTGAACCTGCCCGGAGCCTGGGGACCGGTTGCGCTGGTCGCAGCCAACCTCTACGTGATCTTTTTCGGCGTGAGCTGGGGCCCGGTGGTGTGGGTGTTGCTGGGCGAGATGTTCCCCAACCGCATTCGTGCGATGGCGCTGGCAGTGGCAGCCGCCGCCCAGTGGCTGGCAAATTTCGCGATCACCAGCAGCTTCCCGGTGATGGCGCAGTTCAGCCTGCCACTCTCGTACGGCGTGTACGCGGCGTTCGCTGCGATCTCGCTGCTGTTCGTGCTGAAGTTCGTCCGCGAAACCCGCGGCGTGGAGCTCGAAGACATGCCGGGTTAGCCCGATGGGCTCGGGCTCTCGGCAGCATCGCGTGAATTTGGCTAGCATCGGAACCCGCGGTCATCCGACCGCGCGATTTCCCAAGGCTTGTCCCGAAGGCCGCCCACGCGTGCACAGCAAGAAACGCATCACCTCGTTCGACATCGCCGAGAAGGCCGGCGTCTCCCAGGCCACGGTATCGCGCGCGCTGCGCGGCGACCCTTCGGTGAGCGAGGAAACCCGCAGGCGGGTGGAAGCGGCGGCGGCGGCGCTCAACTACACCGTGGACAAGAGCGCGTCGAGCCTGCGCGGCCGGCTCACCGGCACGCTCGCGCTGCTGTTCTTCGAAGATCCGACGCCCGACGATTCGCACATCAATCCGTTCTTCCTGTCGATGCTGGGTTCGATCACGCGGGCCTGTGCGCGACATGGTTACGACCTGCTGATCTCGTTCCAGGAACTCGCGCGCGATTGGCACGCCGACTTCGCCGAGAGCAAGAAGGCCGACGGCATCATCCTGCTGGGTTACGGCGATTACCTGACCCACACCAGCCGGCTCGAAAAGCTGCGCGCGCGCGGCACCAAGCTGGTGAGCTGGGGTGCGGTGATGCCCGACCAGCCTTGCGTCACGATCGGTTGCGACAATTTCAATGGCGGGCGCAGCGTCACCGACCATCTGCTCGACCAGGGCTGCCGCCGGATCGTTTTCATCGGCGATGCCTCGCGGCATTTCCCGGAATTCCAGGAACGCTATCGCGGGCACCTGCAGGCCTTGCGCACGCGCGGCATCGTGCCAGACGACGCGCTGCAGGTGGATGCGGAAAGTTCGCAGCAGGAAGGACGCCGCGCGGTGGAAGCCCTGCTCGCGCGCGGCGAGTCGTTCGACGCCGTCTTCGCCGCCAGCGACCTGATCGCGATCGGCGCCATCGGCGCGCTGTCGGCACATGGCATCAGCGTGCCGTTTGAGGTCGCGGTGGCCGGTTTCGATGACATCCCGATGGCCAGCTTCGTCAATCCGCCGCTCACCACGGTGTTGCAGGACACCCGCCGCGCCGGTGAAATGCTGGTGGACAGCCTGCTGCGACTGATCCACGACGAACACGTCGAAAGCAGGATGCTGCCAATGAAACTGATGGTGCGGCGCTCCAGCCTGTGGCAGGACGTCGCCCGCTCCGAATCCACGCGTGAGGATTGAAGGAAGATGCACGAGCTTGCACTGATCGGCGATATCGGTGGCACCAACGCGCGTTTCGCGCTCACCGACCTCACCGCCGACGCGCCGCAGATCCTGAAGGAACAGACGCTCACCGACGCCGGCTTCCACAGCCTGCGCGACGCTGCGCAACACTATCTCCAGGCGACCCAGGTCGAACCCGCGCGCGCTGCGTTGGCCGTCGCCTCGCCGATCGAGGGCGAGGACATCACCCTGACCAATCGCGACTGGTCGTTTAATCGCGGCACGCTGCAGCACGCGCTCGGACTCGACGACTTGCGGCTCATCAACGACTTCGCGGCCATCGCGTGGGCGGCGCCGCACCTCGCCACCAGCGACCGGATCGCGATCCACGGTCCGCTCATCACGCCGCCGCGCGGCCCGGTGACGTTGATCGGCGCCGGCACCGGGCTCGGCGTCGCACTTCTGACGGGTTCGGCCACGCAGGGCTGGCACGCAGTCCCTACCGAAGGCGGCCACGCCAGCTTCGCGCCTATCGATGACGAAGAACGCACGATCGCCGCCTGGCTTCGGGTGCGCCATGGACGAGTTTCGACCGAGCGTTTGCTGAGCGGGCACGGCTTGTCCAACATCGACGCCTGCCTGCGCGGCGTCGAACCCGTGCCCGCATCCGCCGCGCAGACCGGTTCGCGACGCTCGAAAGACGTGGTCGATGCCGCGCTGGCGGGCGAAGCCGATGCGGTGCACGCGTTGCGGCGTTTCTGCCGCATCTACGGCGCGGTCGCGGGCGACGCCGCGCTGCTGCACGGCGCCAACACCGTGATGATCGCGGGCGGCGTGGTGCTGCACTTCCTCGATTTCTTCCGCGCCAGCGAGTTCATGGAAGCCTTCACCGCCAAGGGCCGCCACGCCGACTACATGCGGCGCATGGCGGTGCAGGTGATCACGCATCCGAACCCGGGCCTGCTGGGCGCCGCCGTCGCGGCGCGCCAGGGCATTAGCGGCGCCTGACGGAACCCTGCGCGATCCCCCGGTCAACTGCAGACCTTTAGTTGCGTGCCGCACGATGCCAACGGCACCGGCCGCGCCTGCTGGATCGCGCCATGGGGCAGGACGAGGCTGCGAAGGGCTGGGCGCGGATCCCCTCACGGGCCGACGGGGTGGAGCGCCCTCCCCGACCTACGACATCAGGGCTTGTTCGCGCACGCGGTGGATCTCGTCGCGCAGGCGCGCGGCTTCCTCGAATTCCAGGTCCTGCGCGTGCTTGTACATGCGCGACTCCAGTTTCCTGATCAGCGCCGCGGCCGCGTGCGCGTCCAGCACGGAGTAATCCGCGTTTTCCTCGGCAACCTTGCGCGCGGGTTCCGCCAGTCCCTTGCCGCGACCGCGGCCACGCCCGCGTGACGACGGCTCCTCGCGCGCGCCTTCCATCACGTCGGCGATGTTGCGGACGATGGTGGTCGGCGTGATGCCGTGTTCGACGTTGTACTCCACCTGTTTCGCGCGGCGGCGGTCGGTTTCGTCGATCGCGGCTTGCATCGATCGGGTGATCGTGTCGCCATACATGATGGCCTTGCCGCGCACGTTGCGGGCGCAGCGGCCGATGGTCTGGATCAACGACCCGGTCGAACGCAGGAAACCTTCCTTGTCGGCGTCGAGGATCGCAACCAGCGACACCTCGGGCATGTCGAGGCCTTCGCGCAGCAGGTTGATGCCGACCAGCACATCGAATTTGCCGAGGCGCAGGTCGCGGATGATTTCCACGCGCTCGACCGTTTCGATGTCCGAATGCAGGTAACGCACCCGCACATCCTGCTCGGCCAGGAAGTCGGTGAGATTCTCCGCCATGCGCTTGGTGAGCGTGGTGATCAGCACCCGATCGCCCATTTTCACGCGCTCGCGGATTTCGCCCAGCACGTCGTCGACCTGGGAACGCACCGGCCGCACTTCGACTTCCGGGTCGACCAGCCCGGTCGGACGCACCACCAGCTCCACCACGCTGTCGCCGGACTGCTTGCGTTCGTACGGGCCGGGCGTCGCCGACACGAAGATGGTGCGCGGTTCGCGCTGTTCCCATTCCTCGAATTTCAACGGGCGGTTGTCGAGCGCGCTCGGCAGACGGAACCCGAACTCCACCAGCGTTTCCTTGCGCGAGCGATCGCCCTTGTACATCGCGCCCAACTGCGGAATCGTGACGTGCGATTCATCGATCACCAGCAGCGCATCGGAAGGAAGGTAATCGAACAACGTGGGCGGCGGCTGGCCTGGCAGTCGCCGCGTCAGGTGCCGGGAGTAATTCTCGATGCCTTGGCAATAACCGACCTCGTGCATCATCTCCATGTCGTACAACGTGCGCTGTTCGAGGCGCTGCGCTTCCACCAGCTTGTTGGCGGCGCGCAACACTTCCAGCCGCTGTCCCAGTTCTTCCTTGATGGTGTCGATCGCGTTCAGCACGCTCTCGCGCGTGGACGCGTAATGGGTCGCCGGATACACCACGCAACGCGGCAGCTTGCGCAACACGTCACCGGTCAGTGGATCGAACATCGAGATCTTCTCGACCTCGCCATCGAACATCTCGATGCGGATGGCTTCCGTTTCGTTCTCGGCCGGGAAGATGTCGAGGTTCTCGCCGCGAACGCGGTAGGTGCCGCGGTGCAGTTCCATCTCGTTGCGGGTGTACTGCAGCTCGGTCAACTGCCGGATCAGCGCGCGCGGATCGACGCGGTCGCCGATCGACAGGATCAACCGCAGCGACAGGTAATCCTCGGGATCGCCCAGACCGTAGATCGCAGACACGGTGCCGACGATCAAGGCATCACGCCGCGAAAGCAGCGCCTTGGTCGCGGCGAGGCGCATCTGCTCGATGTGGTCGTTGATCGAGGCGTCCTTCTCGATGTACGTGTCCGACGACGGGACGTAGGCTTCCGGCTGGTAGTAGTCGTAGTAGCTGACGAAATACTCCACCGCATTGTGCGGAAAGAACTGCCTGAACTCGCCGTACAACTGCGCGGCCAGCGTCTTGTTGGGCGCCAGCACCAGGGTCGGGCGTTGCACCGCCTGCACCACGTTCGCGATCGTGAAGGTCTTGCCCGAGCCGGTGACGCCCAGCAGCGTTTGCGCGGCAAGGCCCGCATCGAACCCTTCGATCAGCTTCGCGATCGCTTGCGGCTGGTCGCCCGAAGGCCGGTACGGCGCGACCAGTTCGAAACGTTCATTGTCGTGTTGCGAAGCGCGGCTTGCATCCATGCCGACATTATACGTTTGCCCTGCTGACGGCCCTTGTCAGCAATGTCTGACGCACTTCTCCGCAAGCGGCCGCTACAGGCAACCCGGTCGGTTGCGCAGACTGTCGCCCTCGCATGGAGGGAATGGTCATGGCTCGATCCGTACGCACCGCACGCGGGTTCACCTTGATAGAACTGATGATCGCGCTGGCGATTGCCGGCATCCTCGCGATGATCGGTGCACCGGCGATGGGCAGCCTGCTCGCACGCACGCAGGACTCCGGCATCGAAAGCGCAATGGCCGCCGGCCTGCGCGGCGCCCGCAATGCCGCGGTAATGCGCAACGCACGCGTGCTGGTGTGTCCGAGCGCCGACGGCCGTCACTGCGGGCCGGGCGCGGACTGGCAACACGGCTGGATCGTCGCGCAGGACGCGGACCACGATGACCAACCCGATGCAGGCAAGTCGATCCTCGACGTGGAGGCTGCCGTGCCCACCGGCACCCGCGTCGTCAGCAGTGGCGGGCGCAGGCGGATCAATTTCCAACCCAGCGGCAGCGCAGGCGGCAGCAACGCGACGTTCACGATTTGCCACGCGCGCGCACACGATGGAAAGGCGGTAATCGTGGCCAACTCCGGACGCGTGCGGGTCGCGCGCGCCGATGCCGCGCACCTGCAGGCGTGTCTCGCGACGATGCCCTGAAGCGATATTCCGATCGAAGCGGCTTTGGTGGAAAGCCAGGCCACGGATGGCCGTTCTGATCCTCCATAACCGGAGACCCTCACGCGTGGATGGCGCTTCGGCGATGCTGCGATCAGGGATGATCGCAAAGCTATGGCTGACCAAGATACCGGTAATACGCAACCCCGAAATCCTGGAACGCATGCTCGTTGCTCGTGCCCACGCGATCGATCACCAGGCCCGACATGGTCGTCGATCGCGTACCGTCCAGCATGCCGCCATCGTGCAACGCGGCGTATTCGGATTCGTCGAGGTCCACCTCGCCAGCCAAAGCATCGTGGAAACCGATCGTGCGCGCGGCTTCGCGCCAGCCCCGCGTCACGCGCGCGGGAATCGCTTCGGCCGCATCGCCGCTGCCGTAGCCAAGCAACAACAAGCCCCGGCCTTCCAGCTCCAAACCGCGCGCCGCCGCGTCATCCAGTCCCGCAGCCAGCCATGCCGGCAGTGCCGCCGTGTAGAGATTGCCGAATTCCATCATCGCGTTGGAACCGGTCTGCAGTTTGTCCTCGACCATGCGTTGATACGTATCGCTCTTGCGGAACATCTTCAGCACGGCCGACGATGCGGGGTAGGCATCCGCCGGCAACGCTTCCGGCGCGCAGCCATCCACGCCGGCTTGCCACTCGCGCATCACGGCTTCGCGCGACGTGGCGGCTGCGGTGCAATGGAGGTCCAGTTCGCGCGCCGCATCCTGATCGCCTTGCGCCGCGTCGTGCCCTAGCGCCGCCAGGTAACCCATCGCCAGGGCATTGCGCGGCATCCGGTGATATGGCCGGTGCATGAACACAGCCGCGAGTCCGCGCAGATAGCTGGCGCGTGAACCGCCGCGTCGCGCGAACATCGCATCCAGCGCGCGCAACGTCGCGTCGGTGTAACAGTCCGTCGAATACTTGCCGTTGAACACCGGCAGATCGCTCAGACGACCGTGGATTCCAGGGGCCTGACCCGCGAAGCGCAGGAATGGCTTGCGGAAATCCAGTCCGCGGTATTCCGAGGCGCTGCCGCCGCGTGACAGATCCAGTTCCAGCAGACGCGGCGAGGCTTCCAGCAGCATCGCGACCGCACCCGCGCCCTGGGTGGGCTCGCCGCTGCTGCCGCGGGCGTACTCGGCGATGTCGGCGCTCACCACGATGGCTTGGCGATCGCGACCGTCGCACGCGAGATAACGCAGTCCACCCTTCAGCGCGTACACGCCGCCGAGGCAGGCGTGCTTGAACTCCGGCACCTCGCAGTCGCGCGACAGCATGGGCTTGCCTTCCGACGCCAGCGCCTGGTCGACCAGCCCGCGCACGATCACCGCGCCCGCGGCATTGTCGATGCTGGATTCGGTACCGAGTGCGAGGTAACCAATGCGGCGCGGATCGATGTCGCAGTGCGCGATCAGCCGCAGCACCGCGTTCGCGGCGAGCGTGTAGACGTTCTGATCCGGACCCGGCATCCGGAATGCGTGGCCGACCACCGCGCGTATTTTCGAAGGATCGTTGCCGGTCCAGCCCGACCATCGTTCCAGATCCACCCGGTACGGCGGCACGTACACCGCCATGCCGCTGATGCCGACCGGAGGATTCACTGAAAACGGTTGCGCTGACACGGTGCGGTTTCCTGTTGCGAGGAACGAAACGCGCGAGTATGCGGGAAAACCGCATCCACGTGACGTCAATGGCGCCACCAAACAAGAAGGCCGACGCGATGCGATAGTTCCTACGGTTTAGTGGACACCCTGAACTAATCTCAGGAGTGTCCCATGCCAAGACCCGGACCCCGAACCATCTCGCGCTACAGCGAGCAGTTCAAGGCCACCGCCGTTCGCCTCAGCCAGCTTCCCGGGGTGCGCGTGCAAGATGTCGCTGCCTCGCTTTACATTCATCCCTTCATGTTGTCTCGTTGGCGCAAACAGGCGCGCGAGGGTTTGATCATGACCAAGGGTGTAGCGGTGGATCCGGCGGTGGCGGCCGAGCTCAAGGAGCTGCGGCGGGTGAAGAAGGCTTACGAGCAGTTGAAGATCGAGCACGACCTTTTAAAAAAAGCGATCGCGTTCACTTCCGCTCGAAAAGCGAACGCTTTGCCTTCATCGAGCAGCAGCAAGCGCACTACCCGGTGAGACGCCTGTGCCGGCTGTTTGGCGTCAGCGCCAGCGGCTACTACGCGTGGCGTGATCGGCCGGCCAGCGAGCGGGCGCAGGAGGATGCACGGCTGATTGAGCGTGTCCGTCAGGTGCACCGGGCGAGCCGGGAGACTTACGGCAGTCCGCGGGTCCATGCCGAACTGCGTCGGCAAGGCGAACGGGTCGGCCGGCGCCGGATCGAGCGGCTGATGCGCGAGCACGCAGTGCAGGCCTGCTCGGCCAAGCTGTACCGTCGGCTGCCGGGACTCGGCCGCTTCTTCGCCAGTGTCGGGAATCAGGTGCACGCGATGACGGTGGATCGAATCGACCAGGTGTGGGTCACGGATGTGACGTATTTGAAGGTCGCGGGCGGGTGGCGCTACCTGGCCACGGTCATGGATCGTTATTCACGCCGCCTGCTCGGCTGGGCGCTGGGCAGGGAAAAAACGGCCGATCTGACGCGTCGCGCCCTGCGTGCGGCCGTAGGCCATCGCCGACCGCCGCCGGGCACCGTGGTGCACAGTGACCGCGGGGTGGAATTTCTCGCGGGCGACTTCAAGCAGGCTTTGGCGCAGGCCGGCATGGTCCAGAGTGTCAACCGTCCGCGCCGCATGACCGACAACGCGCACATGGAGTCTTGGAACAAGTCGATGAAATCGGACATGTATCATCGCCAACACTTCAGCAGCGACCACACGCTGCGCTCGGCCTTGCGCAGCTACATCGATTTCTACAACCGCTACCGCTTGCACTCGTCATTGGGGTATCGTTCTCCAGTGGAGTTCGAAGCCCAATGTGCTTGACCACCGGTGTCCACTTTTGCGTAGGAACTCTCTGCGTCGGCCTTTTGATCTACACGCCGATTTATACAGATCGGCTGAAAGTGGCGCCCGAACTTGGACTCGAACCAAGGACCCCCAGATTAACAGTCTAGTGCTCTAACCAGCTGAGCTATTCGGGCAGCGAGCCGTACATTATCGTGGCTGCAAGAAGTGGTGTCAAAGCGCCGACAAGAGGATGTAGGAGCGGCTGGGCTGCGCGCTCGATTCTTCTTTTGGCCGCGACCGGTTTCGGACACGGCAACGTTGGTCGCGCGCCGGCGCGCTCCTACAACGCAATGGGCATCGCACACCCGGGGCGCCGCGCAGACCGGCAGCGGCCTCCCGGCACCCTACGAACTGGGGATCAACAGCACCTGCCCCGCCTGGATCCCGCCACCGGTCTGGATCTTGCTGGCGTTGGCCGATCGCAGCGCGTTCATGCTGACGCCATAGTGCTGTGCGATGCCGGACAGGGTTTCGCCCCGTGAGACCTTGTGCATGTCCTGGGCGTCGGCGTCGGTGCGGACCGCCTTCGTCACCGAAGCGACCAGGGTCGGCGCATCCGGGACCACCGCATTCGCGCCCGCCGCGGTCTTGCCGTTGGCTGCCACCTCGATCTCCGCGTTGGTCGTCAGGTGCAGGCGATCATTGCGTTGTTCGGCAAACCACGTGCCGGGCGGCGGAGTGGTTTCGAAATACTGCTTCACGCCGGTCAGTACCGCTTCCGCCAACCGCTGGCGGTCCGTGCTGCTGCCCAGCCGCCGTTCGTCGCTGCGATTGCTGATGAACGCGGTCTCCACCAGGATCGAAGGCACGTCCGGCGAACGCAGCACCACGAAATTGGCGCCCTGCACGGTGTTGCGGTACAGCGGCCCGATCTTGCCCAGTGCAGTCAGCACCTCGCTGCCCACCTCGTGCGCCGCATGCATGCTGGCGCCCTGCGAGAGATCCAGCAGCACCGAAGCCAGCATGTGGCTCTTGTCATCCAGCGAGACGCCGCCGATCAGGTCGGAAGCGTTCTCGCTTTTCGCCAGCCACTTGCCGGCCTCGCTCTGCTTGCCGTGGGTGGAAAGCACCCACACCGACCCGCCGCGCGCATCGCAGTAGTCCGGGCAGGAATTGGCGTGGATCGACACGAACAGGTCGGCCTTGTGTTCGCGCGCGATCTGGAAACGTTTTTCCAGCGGCACGAAGTAATCGCTCTTGCGCGTAAGCACCGCGTGCATGCCGGGCTGCGCGTCGATCAGCTTGGCCAGGTCCTTGGCAATTTCCAGGGTGACGCTTTTCTCCAGCGTGCCGCCTTGCCCGCGGGCACCGGGATCGTCGCCGCCGTGTCCCGCATCGACCGCGATCACCACCGGCCGCGGTTTGCCACGGGCCACGTCGTCGTCGATCGTGCGCACGATCTGCGACGGCTTGCCGCTCGGCGTGCCGAGGTCCAACACCAACCGGTAACCGTATTGGCCGGCCGGTGTCAGCAGGAAACTCTTCGGATGCGCGGGCGCATCCAGGTCCAGCACGATCCGCGCCTTGCCCTGGAAATGTCCGATTCGCATGTCCTTGACCACGCCCTTGCCCGGCTTGGCGCCGACGCCCTTGCCGAACGCGCCGTTGTCCAGGTCCAGCACCACCCGATCGGGTTTGCTCAATTGGAACAACCGGTAGTCGACCGGCGCCGAGAGTTCGAACACCACCCGCGTGGAATCGGGCCCGCCCCAGATGCGCACCGCGTTGACGGTACTGGTGGAGGCGGCCGCAGCGGCGGAGGACACGCACGCCAGCACCCCGCAAAGGAATGCGAAAAACGACAGCGATGGATGGCTCGTCCCCCTCATGGTGCTGAATTCAACCGCAAGCAGCGGCGAATTGCAAGCATTTTTCCCTTTGTTATCCGTGAGCTGCGACGGTTTTATCGATACGGATTCAGAAAGTCGCGCCAAGTCGGCATCGCTGCGCGCTTATCGACCCTCCGCTCCCGCCAGGATCGCCATCCAGCGCTGGCCGCGTTCGGAAACCGGCGTCAAGTAGGCACGCCGGCCGGCACCATCGTGCTCCAGCGCCACTTCGAGATCGGGCGCCGGCAAGGCACCGCCACCGCGTTCGGGCCATTCCACCAGCACGAGCGTTTCCGGCACGTCCAATTCGTCAAGGCCCAGCCATTCCAGTTCGCCCGCGTCCGCGATGCGATACAGGTCGAGATGGAACGCCTCGTGACCATTCATCGCGTAGCGTTCGAGCAGGCTGTAGGTCGGGCTTTTCACGCGTTCGCCGACGCCGAGCGCACGCAGCAGCGCGCGCGCGAAGGTGGTCTTGCCGGCGCCGAGTTCGCCCCGCAGGAAAACCACACCGCCATCCAGCAACGCTGGCGCGAGGCGCCGCGCCAGCGCCATGGTCGCGGCTTCGCCGGGCAGGAAGATCACGAGTGCGGGAGCGGGTTCAGGCACGGCCATTCACCAAGGCGCGCAGGTAGGAAAACAAATCCGACGCCAGCATGCCGCGCTCGCCCGCCCGCGCCGCCAGGTCGCCGGCGCGAGCGTGCAGGCCGACGCCGAGGCAGGCCGCTCCCCAAGGCGTGAGGCCTTGCGCCAGAAGACCCGCGATCACGCCGGTGAGCACATCTCCGGTACCACCGGACGCCATGCCGGGATTGCCCCACGGGCACACCGCCACCCGGCCTTCGGGATCGGCGACAAGCGAACCGCCACCCTTCAGCACCACCACCGCGCCATACGAGCGCGCAAGCCCGCGCGCGGCTGCGAAGCGATCCGCCTGCACATCGGCGGTCGTTGTTTCCAGCAGTCGCGCAGCTTCACCCGGGTGCGGCGTCATCACCACCATTTCCGGCAGGGCGTGCGGGTGGGCGGCCAGCAAATTCAGGCCATCGGCGTCGAGCACGGTGGGTATGCCTGCGTCCAGCGCCGCGAACCACAGGCCGTGCCCCCAGTCGTCCTGGCCGAGCCCGGGGCCCAGTGCCAGCACGCTCGCCCGCGCCAGCAATGCTTCGAGATTGCGCGGCACATGCACGCCGTGCGGCATCAACTCGGGGCGCGCGGACAGGATCGCGCCGACATTCGCTTCGCGCGTCGCGATGCTGACCAGCCCCGCGCCCACGCGCGCGGCGGCCTCGCCGCACATGCGCACCGCCCCGCCGGCGCCCAGGTCACCGCCGATCGCAAGCACGTGCCCAAAGCGTCCCTTGTGGCTGTCGCGCGCACGCGGCGGCAGCGCCTGCGGTGTCAGCAAGATCGCATCGGCTTCGGCATGCGTGTACGGGGGGGCGGGAATATCCAGCGTGGCGAGGCTGCACTCGCCGCACTGGCCGGGTCCTTGCGCCGTGAACAATCCGCGTTTCCAGCCCACGAAACAAACGGTCGCGGTCGCCCGCAGGCACGGTTCGAACGCAACACCCGTGTCCGAATCCAGCCCGCTCGGCACGTCCAGCGCCAGCACCGGACGGGATTGCGCATTGACGGCCGTGATCAACGTCGCCGCATCGCCGGCCGGCGCGCGATTCAGGCCGGAACCGAACAGCGCGTCCACGTACACGTCGGCGTCTGGCAGAGATTCGGTGACCGACGAAACCTGCCCGCCGTCGCCAGTGAAACGTTCACGGGCACGCGCCGCGTCTTCGGAAGGCTGGCCCGGCAAAGCAATCACGCTCGCCTGCAGGCCCGCCGCGCGCGCAAGCGCCGCCAGCAGGAATCCGTCGCCGCCATTGTTGCCCGGTCCGCACAACACGCACACGCTGCGCGCCTGCGGCCAGCGCCGCCGCAGCGCGTCGAACGCGGCGCGTGCTGCGCGTTCCATCAATTCGATCCCGGCGATACCGTCGCCAATCGCGGCCTGGTCGAGTGCGCGCACCTGTGCGGTGGTGAAAAGTGCGGACTGCGGGTCGAGCTGGGCCATCACGTGATCCTACAATGTGGACATGCAAACGGGCAGTGAAGCCATCGCCGATGCCATCGATTTCGCCGCGCTCGCGCAGCGGATCAAGACATGGGGCGTGGAACTCGGCTTCGCGAAAATCGGCATCACCGGCGTCGATCTGCGCGAAGACGAAGCGCATCTGCAAGCCTGGCTGGAACAGGGTCGCCACGGCAGCATGGATTACATGCAGCGGCACGGCAGCAAGCGCAGCCGTCCGGACGAACTGCAACCCGGCACGGTGCGCGTGATCTCCGCACGCATGGATTATTTCCCGCGCGACATGAACGTCGAGGCCGCATGGCAGGCACTCGCCGACGGCAATCGTGCCTACATTTCACGCTACGCGCTCGGACGCGATTACCACAAGCTGATCCGCAGCCGCCTGCAGAAACTCGCCGACCGCATCGCCGGCGAAGTCGGTTCGTTCGGCTATCGTGCCTTCACCGATTCCGCGCCCGTGATGGAAAAGGCGCTGGCGCGGAACGCCGGCCTCGGCTGGGTCGGCAAGCACACGCTGGTGCTGGATCGCGATGCAGGTTCGTGGTTTTTCCTGGGCGAGCTTTACACCGATCTGCCGCTGCCCATCGACAAACCGTCGACGGCGCACTGCGGCACCTGCACGCGTTGCATCGACGTCTGCCCGACGCAGGCGATCATCGGCCCGTACCAGTTGGATGCGCGGCGCTGCATTTCCTACCTGACGATCGAGTCGAAGGATGCGATTCCCGAAGACCTGCGCCCGCTGATGGGCAACCGCGTGTTCGGTTGCGACGACTGCCAGCTCGTGTGTCCATGGAACAAGTTCGCGAAACCCACCCGCGAAGAAGACTTCGCGCCGCGCCACGGGCTGGACGGCGCCAGGCTGGTGGAGCTGTTCGCGTGGACCGAAGCCGAATTCCTGAAGAAGACCGAAGGCATGCCGATCCGCCGCGCGGGCTACGACGGATTCTCGCGCAACGTCGCGGTGGCACTCGGCAACGCGCCGCATTCGGAGGAAGTCATGGACGCACTTCGTGCGCGCGCCAATGACACCTCGCCGCTGGTACGCGAACACGTGGCGTGGGCGCTGGCGCAACAAACCGCAAAGTCGGGTATTGCATGAGCCAGGAACCGGATTTGACCATGCCGCCGCAACGGCGGATAACCCGTAGGGCGGGAGTAGCACAGCGGACCCCGCCGCATGAACACGAGGCGGGTTATCACCCGCCCTACCAAAGCAGGCCACGAATGGCCGTTCCGGTTTCAACGTCTGCGCAGACGATATCCAGACAGGCGACGCGGCGATCAGGACGATCGCTCGAAATCAGGCGACCGCCATCTGCTTAGGAATCGAGTGGTTCGTGCGCGCAATGCGGTTGTTGGCGTCCACATAGACCAGGTTCGGCTGGTGCTGTTCCGCCTCGACGGCGGTCAACGACACGAAGGCGGCGATGATCACGAGGTCGCCCGGCTGCGCGCGATGCGCCGCGCTTCCGTTCACCGAAATGATCCCGCTGCCTTCTTCGGCGCGCAGCGCATAGGTGACGAAGCGCTCGCCGTTGTTGACGTTCCACGCGTGGATCTGCTCGTACTCGCGGATGCCGGCGGCGTCCAGCAGGTTGCCGTCGATCGCGATCGAGCCTTCATAGTGCAACTCCGCGTGGGTCACGGTCGCACGGTGGATTTTGGCTTTGAGCATGTTCAGTTGCATGGATGCCTCCAGCGCCCATGTGGCCGAGTTCGCGCATTATAGCGACTGCCCGGCCGGTTTGCTGCATTGCACAAGCTGCCACCCGTCGCAGAAACGCTCATTCGAAGACCAGATTGTCGATCAACCGGGTGCTTCCCAGCCGGGCGGCCACCAGTGCCATCAGCCCGCTGCGCGTGTCGGCGTCGGGCACGCCAAGATCCTCCGCACGCCGCACGGCCGCGTAATCCGGCGCTAACCCGGCGCGTTCCAGGCGGCGCACCGCCGCGCCCTCGATGGCCCTGATCGCGTGACCCTCCGCGAATGATTCGCGCATCCATTGCAGCGTTTCGTGCAACTGCGGCGCGCGTGCACGCTGGTGGGCGTCCAGATAGCGGTTGCGCGAGGACATCGCGAGGCCATCGGGTTCGCGGACGATCGGGCCCGCCATGATCTCGAGCGGCAAGCCGAGATCGCGCACCAGCCGGCGCACCACCAGCAACTGCTGCCAGTCCTTGGCGCCGAACACCGCGAGGTCGGGATCCACCATCAGCAGCAATTTCGCCACCACCGTGGCCACGCCGTCGAAGTGGCCGGGTCGGTGCGCGCCTTCCAGCGTGTCGCCGACGTCCGGCACGTGGATGCGCAGCGCATGGTCGGGGCCGAAGGGATACATCGTTTCGACCGTGGGCGCGAACAGCAGGTCGCACTGGTGCTCGACCAGCCCTACGCTGTCCTCGGCCAGCGTGCGCGGATAGCGGGTGTAGTCCTCGTTCGGACCGAACTGGGTCGGGTTGACGAACACGCTGACCACCACGCGATCGGCGTGCCGGCGCGCGAGATCGACCAACGAATAGTGGCCCGCGTGCAGGTTGCCCATGGTCGGCACGAACGCGACGCGCTGGCCATCCTTTTTCCAGGCCTGCACCACCGCGCGCAGCGAACGAGGGTCGGCGACGGTACGCATCGTCAGCCCGCGATCTGTTCCGGGCCCGGAAACCGTCCCGCGCGGACGTCGCCGGCGTATGCATCAATCGCCTCGCGAATGGAGCCGCGCCCGGCCAGGAAATCCTTGCTGAACTTCGGCCGCCGCCCCGGCGTGATGCCCAGCATGTCGTAGCTGACCAACACCTGGCCGTCGCAATCGAGCCCGGCGCCAATGCCGATGGTGGGAATCGAAAGCTCGCGGGTGATCTCGCCGGCCAAGGCTGCCGGCACCGACTCCAGCACCAGCAACTCCGCGCCAGCGTGTTCGACCGCGCGCGCCTCCGCACGCAGGCGCGCGGCCGCGTCTTCGGTCTTGCCCTGCATCCGGTAGCCGCCCATCTTGTGCACCGATTGCGGGGTCAGCCCCAAGTGCGCGCATACCGGGACATCGCGGGTCGTCAGCGCAGCGATGACTTCGCAGGTCCAGTCCGCGCCACCTTCGAGCTTCACCATCGCGGCACCGCCCTCGGCCATCAGCCGCGCCGAAGCCGCCAGCGCAGTGGCCGGATCGCGGAACTGCATAAACGGCAGGTCTGCGATCAACAACGTGGCGGCAAGTCCCCGCGCGACCAGCGAAGCGTGGTAAACCATGTGGTCGAGCGTCACCGGCAGGGTGCTGGCGAGGCCCTGCACCACCATGCCCAGCGAATCGCCGACCAGCGCTACATCCACGCCCGCAGCTTCCATGTGCGCCGCAAAGCTGGCGTCATAGCAGGTCAGCACCACGATCTTCTCGCCGCGCGCCTTCATCGCGCGCAAGCCCGGAACGGTCACGGGTTTGCGCCTTGGCGCGTCGGCAGACTGGACGTACATGCGGCGCTCCCGGGAAACGGCCGATTATCGCGGTTCCACGGCCTGCCGCCAACCGGGGCTCATCGAAGCGGCCGTCGTGGAAAATCGGGCCATGGATGACCGTTCTGGCGTTGCTGGCCGAAGTGTTGGTCAGTTGCGCCGCGCTCGTCCGGAGCAGCAATCATGGGCGATCGCAATCATGCGCCTCGCAAATCGCGCATCCGGAAACCCGTCGCGAACAGCGCGGCGACGTACGCGGCGCCACCCGCGCAGACCAGCGCCACCAGTTTCCAGATGCGCGTGATGATCCGCTCATGCGTCCACTGCTGCCACGGCCAGAGCCACAGCCCGATGCCGACCACGACCACCAGTACGGCACAAGCCACCCCGATCCGCAGCCAGTGCCGCGCCCAGCCGGGCTGCGGACGGTACGCGCCGCTGCGCTTCAGGTAGCGCCACAGGAGTGCGAACTGCAGGTAATTGGACACCGAACTCGCAATCGCCATTCCGAGATGCAACCCCGGCACCCGCGCAATGCCGTCCAGCCATGGCAGGTGTTTCGACGCGGCCGGCGCCCACACCTCGAACAGCAGCGCGATTAGCGCGAAGTTGAACACCATGTTGACGATCAGCGCGATCACGCCCGCGCGCACCGGCGTGCGGGTGTCCTGCCGCGAATAGAACGCCGGCAGCAGCGTGCGCGTCAATGCGATCGCCGGCACGCCCGCGGCCAAGCCCATGATCGCGATCGCGGTCATGTGGCTGTCGAAGGCCGTGAATTGCCCGTTCTGGAAACACGCCGCCACCGCAGGTTCGGCCAACAGCAGCAGGCCGCACATCGCGGGCAGCGCGATCAGCAAGGTGGTGCGCAAGCCCCAATCCAGCGAGCGCGAGAAACCTTCGCGATCGGCGCTGACGTGGTGACGTGACAATGCGGGCAGGATCACGGTGCCGAGCGCCACGCCGAACACGCCCAACGGCAATTCCAGAAACCGCGTCGCCTGCGCCAGCCACGTCTGCGAGCCGGTGATCAGCAGCGAGGCCACTGCGGTATCCAGCAGCAGGTTGATCTGCGCCACCGACGAACCGAACAGGGTCGGCAGCATCAGCCGCATGATCTGGCGCACGCGCGGGTGGTTCCAGCCCCAGCGCGGCAGCGACAGCAGATCGAGGCTCCGTACCGATGGCAGCAGGAACAGCAACTGCAGGATGCCCGCGATCAGCACCGCCCAGCCCAGCGATTCGATCGGCACCGCGAGCCGCTTCGCACCCCACAACGCCGCCGCGATCAGGCACAGGTTCAGGATCACCGGCGCCAGTGCCGGCAACGCGAACTTGTGGAAACTGTTGAGGATGCCGCCGCACAACGCGGTCAGCGAAACGAACAGCAGGAACGGGAAGGTCAACCGCAGCAGCTTGATCGTGAGGTCGAACTTGTGCGGCTGGTCCAGCGCGCCCGGCGCAAACCCGGTCGCCACCTGCGGCGCGAAGATGATTCCGAGCGCCACGATCACCAGCAGCACCCCGCCGAGCGTGCCCGTGACGCGTGCGGTCAGGTCGCGCAATTCCGCGTGGCTGCCGGTTTCCTTGACCTCGGTGAACACCGGCACGAACGCGGTCGAGAACGAGCCTTCCGCGAACAGCCGGCGCATGAAATTGGGCACGCGGAACGCCACCCAGAACGCGTCGGTGGCCGCGCTGACGCCGAACACGTGGGTGATGGCAATGTCGCGCGCCAGGCCCAGCAGGCGCGAGATCATGGTCATGCTGCTGAACGAGAACACCCCGCGCAACAGGCTGGGCGGGCGGGTCATGCGGCGTGCCTCGGAACCCGGGACCCGCAACGGCCGGCCCGCGGTGGTCGTATGCCTCGGGACCGCTCGGCGTCGCGCCGTCCTGCCATGAACAAATGGGGCGAAGAGGTGTCGATGTGCCTTGCGCCTTGTTTTTTCCGGATTCCGGGCACCGAGCCTTGCGTCCCGAAAGGATTGACTGAAACCTGCAATCCCGCGATACTTGTGGGCTTCGTTCCGCCGTTATTTCCCGGAGTCACCCCGTGGCAAACATCCAGTCCGCCAAGAAGCGCGCCCGCCAGGCCCAAGTGCGCAACATGCGCAATACCAGCCAGCGTTCGATGCTGCGCTCGTCGATCCGCAAGGTCCTGAAGGCCATCGAGGCCCAGGACAAGGTCGGTGCCGAAGCCGCCTACAAGGCCGCCGAACCGGTGCTGGACCGCTACGCCAGCCGCGGCTTGATCCACAAGAACAAGGCCGCGCGCCACAAGAGCCGCCTCACCGCGCACATCAAGGCTATCGCCTGAGCCGTTTGTGTTCCTTCTCCCTGCGGGAGAAGGGGCGAGGCGCGGCTGCTCCTTTTGCGCGAAGCGCCGGCTGAGGGCTCGGTTTCTCACCGAAAGGCACACAAAACCCGTAACCTCGTCCCTGCCCTTCTCACGAAGGGAGCGGGGAAAAGCAAAGCCGGCGCCAGCCGGCTTTTTGTTACCGCATCCGCGAGAAACGGAGCGAAGCGCGATGGCGCCAGCGCCGGGTGAGGGTTCGGCATCCGGATTGATTCCAGTCTCGCGCACCTCCACAATGCTGCGTGCTCGCGTACCTTCACCCCTGCCCT